>Ga0315907_10000451_pt1 | contig 59419 bp, 49 predicted proteins | sample LakEriMetagenome_3_FD_203525 | JGI IMG/M metagenome (GOLD analysis project Ga0315907, IMG submission 203525) | Freshwater fungal communities from buoy surface, Lake Erie, Ohio, United States - Buoy 12 MA123 | ecosystem: Environmental > Aquatic > Freshwater > Lake > Lake biofilm | place: USA... | reverse complement strand
CCAAGACCGTCTGGGAGCGACGCTATGCCCAGATCAACGATTTCGAGCGGATGCTCGCCGAATCCGGCACGCGGGTGGTCAAGATCTTCCTGCACATCAGCCACAAGGAACAGAAACTGCGCTTCGAGGAACGGCTCGCCTCGCGCGAAAAGCAGTGGAAGTTCGACCCCGCCGATCTCGACAAGCGCAAGCGCTGGGTCGCCTATCGGCAGGCGTTCGAGGCGGCGCTCGGCCGTTGCAGCACCCCGCATGCGCCGTGGTATGCGATCCCTGCGGACCGCAAGTGGTTCCGCGATCTCGCCGTGTCGCAGATCCTTCGGCAGGAGCTGGAATCGCTGCCGCTCGAGTGGCCGAAGCCGTCCTTCGATCCGACGAAGATCCGCGTGGTCTGACACCTGACTTCAGGGCCACGTGACAATCAGACCGGGCGCAAAGAAACGGGGCGGGCTCGACGGCTCGACGTTGGTTATCCAATTCCGAACGATCGGTCAGTCGATCAAGCCGGCTTGCTGCCACCGTTCATTCACTCGCTCTGCCACACCGCGTTGACGAACACGCTACGCTGCCGCGCCGGGAAGTAGCGCCAATCGCCTTGTGCGAAGTCGGCGCGATCGGCGTAGAGGGTGTCGGCGAGGTTCTCGATCTCGAGCGAGGCGCGCCACTGCGGCGACGCTTGCCAGGCGACGCGCAGGGTGCCGACATCGTGGCCGGGGTAGCGCCGCGCGTTGCCGGCGTCCGCGAAGTACGCGCCGACCTGCCGCCACTCGAGCGTCGCCTGCCAATCGGGGTGCGGTGTCCAGTTCGCGGACCAGGCATGTAGGCGCCGCGGGGCAGTGTCGATGTCGCGTCCGCGCACGATCGTCTCGCCGCCCTCGATGGCAGCGCCGAAATCGTACTCATGGCGGGCGTAGCTGCCGTTGGCGTCGAAGCGCAGGCGCTTGAAGGGCTGCCACGCGAACTCGTACTCGAGACCAGCGTGGCGGGTGCGTCCGCCCGTGACATTGAAGCCGTTGGCATCGCGCAGGATCACTTGGCGTTTGCGTTGTGTGAACGCGGCGAACGAGACGGCGTAGCGTCCGCCGACGAGCCGCCAACCGGCTTCGAGTGCGGACATCCGCTCGGAGTCGAGATCGGCCACCGATTGGTCGCGCTGCAGGCGATAGAGTTCGGTGATCTCCGGTGGTCTGAAGCCGTCGCTTGCGGTCAGATACACCATCGCGCGCTCGCCGAGGCGGTGTCGCAGTTCGAGGCGCGGCGTGAAGTCCGTGAAGCGATCGCTCCGGTCGGCGGGGCGGCTGTAGAGGCAGGGCCCGGGAACGCAGGGCGTCCCGTCCTCGGCGGTGTTGCCGTCGCGCATGCGGTTGTCGTAGCGGTAGCGGGTCTCATCGAGCCGCGCTGACAACCGCCACTGGAAGGCGGCCTCGCCGGTGCTCGCGAGGCTGCCGTGCAGCGCTGCGCCGGTGACCTCGACCGCGTAGTCGTAGTGCCGTCCCGCCGGGCGGATCGCGCGGGCAAAGGCACTGCCTTCTAGTGTGGGGCCGTCCTGGATCTCGAGCAGGAAAGTGTCGGCGTACTCCGCATCGACACCGAGCCGCCACTCGATCGGGCGCGCGCCGAGCGGGCGAGCGCGTGCGGCGCCGAACGCGATGCTGTCCTGGCCGTTGCGCTCGAGCGGCTTACCGAGCAGGAAATGCTGCAGGAACGCCATGCGCGAGTGGCGCACGATGCCGCGGACTTCGTCGCGGCATCCGTCGCAGGGTTCGCTCAACCATTCGCCCGACACCCGCGCGCTGTCGGCATCGCGGAACGCCTCGGGGTTCGGGTTGCTCTCGCGTAGCACCGGGTCGCGATGCGCGTCGAAGCCACGGATGAAGCCCGCGGTCTCCTGGTCGAGCTGCGTGGCCGCGGCGCGCAGGCGCAGTTCGCCGGTGCCGAGCCTGCGCTGGTGCACGGCATTCGCTTTCCACTCGCGCACCGGGGACTCGGCGCGGAACCCGTCCTCGTCGCGCCAGAGGCCATAAGCGGCGGTCGATTCGCCGGCCGCGGCGAACTGCAGCGCGAGATGTTCGTCGGCGCCGCGCGTCACGCCGAGCCGAAGGCCCGGCAGATCATCGGGATCGGGCGAAAGCACATTGACGATGCCGTGTACGGCATTGGCGCCGTAGGGCCCGGTGCCCGGGCCGCGGAGCACCTCGATGGCGGCGGCCTGCGAGGTGTTCGCCTCGAACAGCTGGTTCACGTTGCAGAACCCGGTGGGGCGTAGCGGCATCCCGTCCTCGAGCAGCAGGAAGGCGCCGCAGGCCCCCGCGCCGGTGAGCACCGGCGAGCGGATGGCGAGCAGGCTCTCCTGGCCGCTGCCGCGCTGCATCAGCACCCCGGGGATGCGGTTGAGCGCTTCGGCGGCGTGGGTGCGGTCGATCACGCCGGTGATGCCGGGCTCGAGGCGCGAGAGGCTCGCCGCGACGCGCCAGCGTGCTTCGTCGCGGCGCTGCGCGGTGACGACGACTTCGGTCAGCAGCGCCGGATCGGGGGGCGGCGACGCGGCGGCGGACTGCGCCAACGCGACGGTCGGCAGCAGCGCGACAGACAACGCCGTGAGGGACAAGGCGCGCGCGGTGAGGCGGTGAAGGAGGTGCATGCCGGCATTATCGGTCATCCGCGTCGCCCGATGCAGTCGAGCACTGGTATCCTCCCGCTGTGCGCCTGTTCGTCCTGTCTTTGTTGCTCGCCGGCGCCGGCGTTGGCGCCTCTGCCGTGGCTGCCGAGCCTGCGGCAGAGCGTCCTCGTCCCCGCGTCGGGCTGGTGCTCTCCGGGGGTGGCGCGCGTGGCGCCGCCCATGTGGGCGTGCTCAAGTTCCTCGAGGCCGAACGGATCCCGGTCGATGCCATCGCCGGCACCAGCATGGGCGCGGTGGTCGGGGGGCTGTACGCGAGCGGCCTGACCGCAGCGCAGGTCGAGGCGTTGGTGCTCTCGCCTGAATGGCGCGAATCCTTCCGTGAACCTGGGCCGCGTGACCGGCTGAGTTTCCGTCGCAAGAGCGAGGACCTGAAGTTCCTCGTGAACTTCCCGTTGGGGCTCGAATCCGGCGAGTTCCGGTTGCCGAAATCGCTGCTCTCGGGGCAGCGGCTCACGCAGCTGCTGCGCCGGTTGACCGACCCGGTGGCGACGGTCCGCGATTTCGACGAGCTGCCCACCCGCTTCCGTGCGATGGCGACCGATCTCGAGACCGGCGAACCGGTCGAGCTGCGTAACGGGGATCTGGTCACCGCTTTGCGGGCGAGCCTTGCGGCGCCCGCGGTGTTCGCGCCGGTCGAGGTCGATGGGCGATTGTTGGTCGATGGCGGACTGGCCAACAATCTGCCGGTCGATGCGGCGCGCGCGATGGGCGTCGATGTGCTGATCGTCGTGGATGTCGGGTTTCCGCTGCGCAAGCGGGAGTCCCTGGAATCGGTCGCGACCATCTCCAACCAGATGCTCGCCATCCTGATCCGCCGCGGCAGCGACGCGCAGTTGAAGGCGCTTGCGGCGGAGGATGTGCTGCTGCAGCCGGAACTCGGCGAGGCCTCGAGCTTCGATTTCGAGGTGGTACCGAGGGCCGCCGCCGCCGGGGAGCAAGCCGCCCGCGCCGCGCAGGACCGGCTCGCGCCGCTGCGGCTCGCGTCGGCGGATTACGCTCGCTACGCCGACGCCCGGGCGACGGTCCGGCGGGACGCCCTGCTGCCGGCGGGCGAGGTGCGCATCGCGGCCGGGTCCGAGCGCTATCAAAGATTGATCGGGACCGCGATCGCCGACGCCTTGGAGACGGGCGCGGCGGCTGCACCGGATGCGGCGGTCTTGGATGAGGCGATCATCACGCTCTACGGTCGCGGCAATTTCGAGCGCGTCGACCATACCTCCGTCGAGCGAGAGGGGCGGCGTGATTTCGAGGTCTCCGCCGAGCGCAACTCCTGGGGTCCGAACTACATGCGCTTCGGATTGAGCCTCGAGGACGACTTCAGCGGCAATTCGAACTACAACGCCGCGGCGCGCGTCGTGTTGGCCGATATCGGCCCGTTGGCGGCGGAGTGGGTCTGGGATTTCCAGCTCGGTTCGGAGCCGCGGGTCGCCACCGAGTTCTACCAGCCGATCGGCACCCAGGCCAACTGGTTCGTCACGCCGCAGGCGAAGTTCGAGGTGCGCAACGTTCCGTTCCTGCAAGATGGCGTGCGGGTCGCCGAGTATCGGTTGCGGACCACCGAGTACGGGGTCGACATCGGTCGCGAACTCGGCAACTGGGGCGAGCTGCGCGCCGGGGTGCGCGAGGTGTCTGGCCACACGCGCCTGCGGCTCGGTGATCCGGGCTTGCCGTCGCGCGATGATTTCGATGTGCGCGAGTTCTCGGCGAGTTTCTCCTACGACACCTTAGACAGCCGCAACTTTCCCCGTCGCGGCAGTTCTTTCGTCGCGCAGTGGCGTGTAGAGGACGACCGTCGCGGTGCGCTCACGAGCGGCGATGTGGTCTCTGCGGACTGGCTGATCGCGCGGTCCGAGGGCCGTCATACCGGAGTCCTGTGGACCTCCTTCGGGACCCATCTGGACGCCGCGCCCGCGAGCGTACGCACGCTGTTCCCGTTGGGCGGGTTCCTCAACCTCTCGGGGCTTGCGCCCGATGCCTTGTCAGGGCGGCACTTCGCCATCGCACGCGCCCTCTATTACCGCCAGATCGGGCGCCGTGGCGAGGGGTTCCTCGATGTGCCGGTGTATGCGGGCGTCTCTTTCGAGGCGGGCAACGTCTGGGACGAGCGCGGCGACATCAGTTTCGACGGCGCGTTGAAGCAAGGCAGTGTCTTCTTCGGCTTCGACACGCTGATCGGCCCGGTCTATCTCGGTACCGGATTCGGTGAGGCGGGCGATACGGCGTTCTATCTGTTCCTGGGCCGTACTTTCTGACGGCGGCGCCCGCCTGCGGCGCGGCTCAGCGCGAGATGCGTTCGTAGACCAGTGCGGGTCTATCACCCGGCCGCGAGTACTCGTGCTTGCGGGACCACTCTGCGAGCGCCGCATCGCGGCTCGCTGCGTCGGCGAACCAGTGGGCGCGATGCCAGTCTGCACCGAGCAGATTGCGGAACGGGTCGGAGGCAGCCAGAGATATCCGCACCCCGTAGGGACGAGGCACGTCGATCACGGGCGCGCGGAGGTTGTGTGCTTGGCAGATCGTCATGGACGCGAAGCGTACGCATAAGGCGTCGCGATCACAATCACCCGCCGCGCGACATCCCTTGGCGATCGCCAGCGCCCTCACGGTCAGACCATCCGAGCAGCCGGCGCGTCACGAAAAGATAGAGGGGCTTGACCGTCGCGCGCCAGACTCGCGAGAGGGGCGAGGGCTGCGCGAGGATCGCGCGCTGACGCGCGGTCAGGTGCCCGGGCAGGTACTGTCGCTTGTGCTTGAGCAGATGTCGCAGGTCGCCGTGCGCCAACATGCGAAAGAGTCGGCCGCGCCGGGGGGCGTGACGGGCGAGCTGGAAGTCGACCAACGCGGGCAGCCCTTCGGGCGTGACCAGCCAATTGGTCTCCTTCGCAAGATCATTGTGGGTCAGGTCGCGGGCGTGCAAACGCCGCAGCAGTTGCAAGGCTTTGCGGAAGTAGGCGGGGTCGCCGGGGCGCGCGATCTGCATCGGCAGCCCTTCGATCCACTGTCGTTCGAGCCGGTCACGGCTGCTCGACTGCAGTGTCGGGATGCGCTCGATCCCCTCGAGGCGTTGCAGGGCGCGGCCTTCGCGACCGAGCAGGTGCCGTGCGAGCGGACGCAACCACCAGCGGGCGTCGCTGCAGTCGCGCAGCACACGGGTCTCACCGCCCCGTGCCAAGCGGCTCACCGACCCGAAGAGGTCGCGCTTCAGGACCTGCTGCAGCGCTTCGGAGGAGGTCACGGCAGCAGCGGCGCGGGCAACAGTCCGAGCTCGCTCCATCGCCGTGCCGCGAACACCACCGCGAACAGCAGGAAGAACGCCCAGGCGTCCACGAAGGCTTTCCACAGGATGTCCGGACGTACCGGTACCGGGGTCGATGAGGGCGGACGCCAGTGCCGGGGCCAGCGGCGGGGCCAGAAGCCCGGCGTGGAGGCGCGGTAGGCGTCGAAGCGCTCGTCGAAGCGCGCGGCGAGGAAACGGTCCTCCGCAGCGGCCGCCCGCAGGAGCAAGGCGCCGAGCACGAGAAGGGTGGCGCTCGTCAGCACCAGCGAGTGGGTCGCGAGGCCGAGTCCGAGGGCGCCGATCATCGATAGGGTGTAGAGCGGGTGGCGGCACAGGGCATACGGGCCGGCCGTGACCAGTTCGATGTCCTTGCGGCCGGCGATGAAAACCGAGCACCAGATGCGGCCGAGACAGGCGATCGCGACCAACAGCAGCCCGCCGATATCGAGCGCGGTCGTGACGGTCGGGTGCAGCGGCAGGGCGCGGGTGAGCGCCGTGAGGCCGATGAGCGCCAGGAACCAGAGCAGGCTGGCCCGCAAGCGCGGAGTGCTCGCCGAGATCGTCATATCCGCCGAAGTGTAGCCCGACGGTCAAGCGCTCGTCGCCGTGCTTGAATCCGCCTGCGCAGGGCCGCAGACTCCTCCCCCGTTGGGCCGCTTTGGAGATCCTCGATGTCGCTGTTCCGACGCAAGGCCGAGATGGTGGATCCCGACAACGCCTTGCCGGGTCGCAGCACCCGTATGCCGCTCGCGGCGCAGCACTTCGTCCTGAGGTCGCCGTTGACGCCGCCCTTCCCGGCGGGGACCGTCGAGGCGCAGTTCGCGATGGGCTGCTTCTGGGGCGCCGAGCGCCTGTTCTGGAAGATACCGGGCGTGGTGTCGACCTCGGTCGGCTACGCCGGCGGCTACACACCGAACCCCACCTACGAGGAAGTGTGCAGCGGCCGCACCGGTCACACGGAGATCGTGCGCGTGTTCTTCGATCCGGCGCAGGTCTCCTATGACGCGCTCCTCAAGGCGTTCTGGGAGCGTCACGACCCCACCCAGGGCCTGCGCCAGGGCAACGACATCGGCTCCCAGTACCGCTCGGCGATCTATTGCATCGATGACGCCCAGATGACGGCGGCCGAGGCGAGCCGTGAGCGTTATCAACGGAGCCTCGATGCCGCGAAGCTCGGCAGCATCACCACCGAGATCCGTCCAGCGCCCGAGTTCTTCGCCGCTGAGGACTATCACCAGCAGTACCTCGCCAAGAACCCGGACGGATACTGCGGCCTCGGTGGCACCGGGGTCGTCTGCGTCGTCTGAACGGCAAGGGCTTGCGATGATCGACGATCCGCTCGCCCAGATCCTGCTGTTGCTGGCCTCAGCGGTGGGTGTCGTCACGCTCGCCCGTCGAGTCGGGCTGCCGGCGATATTGGGTTATCTCTTTGTCGGCATCGCCATGGGGCCTTATGCGCTCGGACTCGTCGATGAGACCGAGGGCACGAAGCTGCTCGCGGAGCTCGGCGTGGTATTCCTGTTGTTCACGCTCGGCTTGGAGTTCTCCTGGCCGCGCATGGTCGCGATGCGTCGCGAGGTGTTCGGCGTCGGCAGCGTGCAGATGTTGTTGGTGGCGGGGTGCGCCTCGCTCGCGTTCCATGCCTTCGGCGTCGATCTGCTCACGGCAGTGGCGCTCGGCGGTGCGGTCGCGGTCAGCTCTACCGCGATCCTCGTCCAACAGCTGACCGAGCAATCGGAGATCAATCGCACCCACGGTCGGGTCGCGTTCAGCGTGCTGCTGTTCCAGGATCTCGCGTTCGTCCCGTTCCTGGTGTTGGCCGGTGCGTTGGCGGCCGGTAGCCTAGATTTCAGCGCCGCGCGGATCGGTACGGCGGTCGCGGTCGGCACCTTGGCGGTCGGGTTCGTGCTGCTCGCAGGGCGCTTCGCGCTGCGACCGCTCTTCCATGAGATCGCTCACAGCCGTCTGCAGGAGCTCTTCACGCTCGCGGTGTTGTTGGTCGTGCTCGGCTCGGCGTGGGTGTCCCATTCCGCCGGTGTCTCGATGGCCACAGGCGCGTTCCTCGCGGGCGTGATGCTCGCGGAGACGGAGTACCGGCATCAGGTCGAGGCCGCCATCCGTCCGTTCCGCGACATCCTGCTGGGGCTGTTCTTCATCTCGGTGGGCATGATGCTCGACCTGCGTGTTCTGCAGGACGATCTCGCGCTGATCCTCGGCATCCTGGTCGTGATGACGGTCGGCAAGTTCCTGCTGATGACGTTGGTCGGTCGGTTGTGGGGGTTGCCGTCTTTCAAGGCGGTGCGCACCGCGATCGTGCTGTCGGTGGGCGGCGAGTTCGGCATCGCGATCCTCACCATCCTGATCCAGGGCGAAGTGGTGGCGGACGAGGTCAGTCAGCCGTTGCTGGTCGCGATCGTGCTCAGCATGGTGAGCGCGCCGCTGCTCTTGCGTCAGAACCGCCGCATCGCACGGCTCTTGTTGGGCGAGCGCGGGCCGCCCCCGGGCGTCGCCCCCGAGCTGACGGCGGAGGATCGCGCCGTGGCCGAACTCGCGGCGCGCGAGCATGTGATCCTCTGCGGCTACGGTCGGGTGGGACAGAACCTCGCGCGTGTGCTCGAGGCGCAAGGGCACGAGTGTTTCGCGATGGATCTGGATCCGGCGCGGGTGCGTGCAGGTCGTGCGGCCGGGCGTCCGGTGATGTTCGGCGACGCCTCCGACCCGGAGCTGCTTGGGACCGCCGGGCTCGCCAACGCAAGTGCGGTGGTGGTGACCTTCTCGGCGCCCGCCGTCGCCATCGGGATCGTGCGCGCGGTCCGCGCTGCACGCGCGGATGTCCCGATCCTCGTGCGTACGGCTGATGATTCGAACCTCGAGGAGTTGATGGAGGCGGGGGCGACCGAGGTCGTCCCGGAGACCTTCGAGGCCAGTCTGATGCTCGCCTCGCACGCCTTGCTGGTCCTCGGGCAACCGCTCTCGCGGGTGGTGCGCGCGGTCGGGGGCGCCCGCAACGACAGCTACGCGGCGCTACGCGGCGTGGTGCGTGGGATCGAGGGCTTGCCCGCGTCCGAGCCCGGTGCTGCGGAGGCGGTGCAGACCGTGGTGCTGCCGCCGGGCGCCTGGTCGATCGGCCGGCGCCTCGATGCGCTCCGTGCGGATGGGCTGACGGCCCGGATCGAGAGCGTTCGTCGCCACGGCATCATCGGCCGCGACCCGGATCCCGCGATGACCTTGCAGCAGGGCGATGAAGTCGTGATCGTCGGCAAACCCGCCGACCTCGAGCACAGCGAGCTGCTGCTGTTGGCTGGCGAGATCAGCCGCCGCTCGACACCGCCTGCAGCGACTCCCGAAGGGTCGACACCGCGCCGCGGATCTCGTCCTCGGAGGAGATGAAGGGCGGGGCGAGCGCCAGCGTCTCGCCCGTGAACCGCAACATCAGTCCGCGCGAGAGCGCCTGCTCGAACACCTGGTAGGCACGCAGCGCGGGCTTTCCCGGAACCGGCGCGACATCGATGGCTGCGGCAAGGCCCAGGTTGCGGATGTCGGTGACCAGTGCTTCGCCCCGCAGCGAGTGGATGGCGTCCTCGAGCACCGGCGCAAGCGTGGCGGCACGGTTGATGAGGTCTGCGGCGGCCAGTTCATCGAGCGTGGCGTGTGCGGCCGCGATCGCGAGCGGATGGGCGGAGTAGGTGTAGCCGTGGAAGAACTCGATGATGTGTTCCGGGCCCGTCATGAAGGTGTCGTAGATCTGTGACGCCGCGAGCACGCCGCCGAGCGGTACGGTGGCGTTGTTGACCGCCTTGGCAAAGGTGGTCATGTCAGGCTGGACGCCAAAGAAATCGGCGGCGAAGGGCTTGCCGAGACGGCCGAACCCGGTGATCACTTCATCGAAGATCAGCAGGATGCCGTGCTTGGTGCAGATCTCGCGCAGCCGCTGCAGATAGCCCTTCGGCGGGACGATGACGCCGGTCGAACCTTGCATCGGTTCGACGATCACGGCGGCGATGGTGCTCGCATCGTGCAGCGCGACGATGCGCTCGAGATCTTCGGCGAGGTGTAGCCCCCAATCGGGTTGACCTCGCGAATACCCCATCTTCGAGGTGTCCCAAGTGTGCGGCAGATGGTCGACGCCCGGGATCATGAGCGGCGCGAACATCTTGCGGTTGGCGAGGATGCCGCCCACCGAGATGCCGCCCATGCCGACGCCGTGGTAGCCGCGTTCGCGGCCGATGATGCGGGTCCGAGAGGCCTCGCCGCGTGCGCGATGGTAGGCGACCGCGATCTTGAGGGCGGTATCGACCGCCTCGGACCCCGAGTTGACGAAGAAGACCTTGTCGTCCGGTCGTCCGGCGAGCGAGGCGATGCGCTCGGCGAGGGTGAATGCGGCGGTATGACCCATCTGGAAGCTCGGCGCGAAATCGAGCGTGGCGACCTGCTTCTGCACGGCTTCGACGACCCGCGCCGGCGAATGGCCGAGCGGGCTGCACCAGAGCCCGGACAACCCGTCGAACACCCGCCGACCGTCGGCGAGGGTGTAGTACGCGCCTTGACCCGCGACGATCAGGCGCGGTTTGGACTTGAAATGCCGGTTGTGGGTGAAGGGCATCCACCAGGCGCGCAGCGCCGCTTCGCTCGGGACGGCGCTCATGAGCGCACCGCAGCGATGAGGCCGGCTGCGACCCGATCGACATTGGCGGGGCTGACCCCGGCGATGTTGATGCGGCCGTCGGGCGGCATATAGAGGCGGTGCTGCTCGCGTGCGAATCCGACCTGCGTGGCCGAGAGCGGCAGCCGCGAGAACATCCCGCGTTGAGCGCCGATCCAACCGTAGTCGGTGCCGGCAGCGGCGCTCAGCCTCTCGGCGAGCAGGGCGCGCAGCCCGTTGATGCGACGTGTCATGTGAGAGAGCTCCGTCATCCAGTCCTGGCGCAGCGCCGGTTGCGACAACACACGCTGCACGATCGCGGCGCCATGATCCGGCGGCATCGACCAGAGCGTGCGGGCGAGGCGGCCGAGGTGACCGGTGGTGATGGCGGCGCGCTCCGCACCCGCGCCGAGCGCGATGAGCACGCCGGTGCGTTCGCGGTAGATGCCGAAATTTTTGGAGCAGGACACCGCGACCAGCATCTCGGGCACGGCGCGCGCCATCAGTCGCACCGAGGCGGCGTCGCGGTCGAGGTCTTCGCCGAGTCCGAGGTAGGCAAGATCCATGAACGGCAGCAACCCGCGGCGGGCGACGACGGAGGCGACCTCGCTCCATTGCGCGGGGGTGAGATCCTGTCCGGTCGGGTTGTGGCAGCAGGCGTGCAGCACGACGATGGTGCCGGCGGGCTGGGCATCGAGGTGGCCGAGCATGCGATCGAACAGCACGCCCGGGTGCTGCGGATCGTAGTAGGGATAGCGATCGACTTTCAGGCCGACTGTGCCGAGCAGGGGGATGTGGTTGGCCCAGGTCGGGTCGCTGACGAGGATGGTGGCGCCCGGCCGTGCCGATTGCAGCAATTCGGCGCCGAGGCGCAGTGCGCCGCTGCCGCCCGGGGTCTGCGCGAGCGACAGGTCGGCCTTGCGACCGGCGTGATCGCTGCCGAGCACGAGTTCGGTCATCAGCGTATTGCAGCCGGTGTTGCCGATCGGGCTGACATAGGTCTTGGTGGATTGATCTGCGAGCAGTTCCTGCTCGGCGGTGCGCACGGCGCGCATGACCGGGGTCTTGCCGTGCTCGTCTTTGTAGACGCCGACCCCAAGGTCGACCTTGTCCGGTGAGTCGTCGGCTTGGAAGGCCGCCGAGACGCTGAGGATCGGATCGGGCGGGACGCGGACGAGGGTCTCGAACATGGTGGGCCTGCTGGAGGGGCTGACCCCCTCATTATCGCAGCGAAGCCGGCGTTGTGCGACTTCAGTAGCCGTCCAGCCTCGCGCTGCGGTCGCGATGCCAACCGGCGGTGCCGTAGAGGGTCTCGAGGACCCGCGCCCGCTTGAGGTAAAGACCCGCATCGTAGGCGTCGGTCATGCCGACGCCGCCGTGCAGTTGCACCGCCTCGTTGCTGACGAGGTGCAGCGTGTCGCCGGCACGCGCCTTGGCGAGCGAGGCGAGGGAGGCGACCGAGGCACCTTGGGCCGCCGCGGATCGCGCCGAACCGCCTGAGCCTGCGGCATCATCGAGTGCATCGAGCGCCGCCAGCACGCAACTGCGGGTGAGCTCGAGGTCGACGAACATGCGTGCCGCGCGGTGTTGCAGCGACTGGAAGGCACCGATCGGCTGGCCGAATTGGCGCCGGGTCTTGAGGTGATCGAGGGTGAGCGCGAACAGCGCATCCGCCGCGCCCAGCATCTCGGCAGCGAGACCGATCCGGGCCGTATCGAGCACACCCTCGAGGGCGCTCGCGCCCTCACCGACGCTGCCGAGCACCGCACCGTCTGTGACGCGCACGGCCGTCAGGTCGAGTTCTGCCATGCCGCGGCTGTCCGCCATCGCGAGCGGCCTTCGGACGAGACCGTCCGCTGAGCCGGCCACGCAGAACAAGGTCAGGCCTTCCGGTGCGTCAGGCGTCGGCGCGGCGAGCGCCGCGATCAGCAGGTGGCTTGCGGTGGCACCGTCCGGCACAAAGCGCTTCTGGCCCTCGAGCCGCCAACCGCCCGGTTCACGCACGGCGCGCATCGCGATCCGCGACGGCGCGTGGTGCGCACCCTCATCCAGCGCCAAGGCGGTGGTCATCTCGCCCGCCGCGATGGCAGGCAACCAAGCCGCGCGTTGCGCGTCCGATCCCAGCGCATCGATCGCCGCGACGCCGACCAGAGCGCTTTGCAGCAGCGGCGAGGCGACGAGCGTGCGTCCGGCCGCCTCGAGCACGAGGCCGAGCGCCCGCCAACCCATGCCCGAGCCGCCGTAGGCTTCAGGGACCGCTGCGCCGGCGAAGCCGAGCGCTGCGATCTCCTTCCAGAGTGTCGGGTCGAAGGGGCGTCCGGCGTCGCGGTCGGCACGCAGCGCCTTCACAGGTGCCCGCTCCGCAAAGAATTCGCGGGCGCTGTCCTGGAGCAGACGTTGGTCGTCGGTGAGGGGGCGTGTCATGTCAGGTGGGATCCGGCAGCCCCAGCACGCGCTTGGCCACCACATTGAGGTTGATCTCGGAGGTGCCGCCCTCGATGGAGTTGCCCTTCGAGCGCAGCCAATGCCGCGTCGCGCGCAGCGCGTCAGGATGGAAGCCATCGCCCTCCCAGCCGAGCCCGCCGAGGCCGAGCGTTTCGACCAGAAGTTCGAGGCGTTGCTGGTTGACCGACGCTGCTGCGTATTTGAAGAGCGGCGCGAGGTGGTCGATGTTGCCGCCGGCGCGGGCTTCGGCTTGCGCGCGGCGCACTGTGAGGTGGAAGGCGCGCTCCTGCATGCGGAACGCGGCGATGCGGACGCGCAGGTCGCCGTCGGCGAGTTGGCCGCACATCAGGCCGACACTCTGCTGGGCGGCGGTCACGAGGTCGAGTCCGACGCCGCCGCCGAAGGCCGCGGTCGAGATGCTCTGACGCTCGTGCGTCAGCAAGCGCTTGGCGATCTCCCAGCCGCCGTTCAGGCGACCGACGAGTTGGTCTTTGGGGACGCGGACATCGGTGAGGAAGGTCTCGCAGAACGGCGATTCGCCGGAGATGAGCGGGATCGGCCGCGTCTCCACGCCCGGTGTGCGCATGTCGAACACGATGAAGGAGATGCCGGCATGCTTGGCGGTGGCGTCGGTGCGCACCAAGCAGAACATCCAGTCGGCCTTGTCGGCGTAACTGGTCCAGATCTTCTGGCCGTTGACGAGGAAGTGGTCGCCGCGGTCCTCGCATCGCGTGGCGAGGCTCGCAAGGTCGGAGCCGGCACCGGGTTCGGAATACCCTTGGCACCAGCGGATGCGGCCGCGGATGATGTCCGGCAACCACGCGTGCTTCTGCGCTTCGCTGCCGAACTCGAGCAGCACAGGTCCGAACATCCAGAGACCGAACGACCAGAGCGGCGCACGCGCCCCGATGCGCCGCAGTTCCTCCTGCAGCACCGCGTTCTCGGCGGGCGTCAGGCCACCGCCGCCGTAGGCCGCGGGCCAGGTGGGTGCCGTCCAGCCGCGCTCGCCCATGCGCTCGAGCCAGACACGGGCGTCGTCGTTCGGGAACGATGCATTGCGCCCGCCCCAGACGACCTCTTTTTCATCGAGCGCCGTGCGCATCGCCGCAGGGCAATTCGTTTCGAGCCAGGCTCGGGTGTCGCGTCGGAAAGTCTCGAGGGACATGGATCAGCGCGCCGCCAGCAGGCCGCCATCGCAGGCGATGACTTCGCCGACGACGTACTCACCGGCGCGCGAGGCGAGGAAGAGCGCAATTCCGGCGATGTCCTCGGGCGTGCCGACGCGGCCGCTCGGGTTCAACTTACCGACTTTCTCCCAGTCGACGCCGTCGCCCTCGATCTTGCCGCCGAAGCCGACACCGGTGCTGAGCATCCAAGTGGGGAAGGGGCCGGGCGCGATGGCGTTGACGAGGATGCGCTCGCGTACGAGGCGCGCCGCCAGCATCTTGGTGAGATGGTGGATCGCGGCCTTGGACGGACCGTAAGAGAAGGTGTCGAACATCGGCGTGCCGCGGCCATCCACGGAGCCGATGTTGATCACGCGGGACGGCGTCCCGGTGGCGGCGGCGGCGCGCAACGCGGGCAGCAGCGCTTGGGTGAGGAAGAACGGACCCTTTACATTGGTGTCCATGACCTTGTCCCAGCCCGCTTCAGGGAACTCCCCGAGCTTCGCACCCCAGGAGGCACCGGCGTTGTTGATGAGCACATCGAGCCGGGGTTCGCGGGCGGTGAACGCCGTGGCGAGGGCGGTGACACCCTCGAGCGTGGAGAGGTCAGCGGGCAGGGCGGCGCAGTCGCCGCCGTTCGCCGCGACGAGGCGCTCTGCTGCGGCATGGCAGGCCTCGGCTTTGCGCGCGCTGATGTAGACCTTGGCGCCACCGGCCAGAAAGCCAGCCGCCATCATCTCGCCGATGCCGCGCGAGCCGCCGGTGATGAGCACGGTCTTGCCGGTGACGGAGAACAGATCCTTCATCGAGCGGGCTCCGCCGGGCGCGGCACCTGCCGACCGAGCTCGAACTTCGCGATGGCGTTGCGGTGGACTTCGTCCGGGCCGTCCGCGAGGCGCAGCGTGCGTTGGCTCGCCCAAGCATAGGCCAGCGGGAAATCGTCGCTGACGCCCGCTGCGCCGTGTGCCTGGATCGCCCAGTCGAGCACCTGCAGTGCCACATTCGGGGCAGCGACCTTGATCATCGCGATCTCGCCACGCGCGACTTTGTTGCCCACGGTGTCCATCATCCAGGCCGCCTTGAGCGTCAACAGGCGCGCCTGTTCGATCATGAGGCGCGATTCGGCGATGCGCTCCAGCCAGACGCCTTGCGTGGCGATCGGCTTGCCGAACGCGACCCGCGCGCTCAGTCGTTGGCACATGAGTTCGAGCGCGCGCTCGGCGACCCCGATCGAGCGCATGCAGTGGTGGATGCGTCCGGGACCGAGCCGACCTTGAGCGATCTCGAAACCGCGGCCCTCGCCGAGCAGCATGTTCGCGACCGGCACCCGGACATCCTTCAGCAGGACCTCCATGTGGCCATGCGGTGCGTCGTCGTAGCCGAACACGTGCAGCGGCCGCAGCACCTCGATGCCCGGCGTCTCTGCTGGCACGAGCACCATGCTCTGCTGGGCGTGACGCGGCGCATCGGGGTCGGTGCGACCCATGACGATGTAGATCTTGCAGCGCGGGTCGCCGGCGCCCGAACTCCACCACTTGCGACCGTTGATCACGTAGTGATCGCCGTCGCGCTCGATGCGGCAGGCGATGTTGGTGGCGTCCGAAGAGGCGACCTCCGGCTCGGTCATGAGGAAGGCCGAGCGGATCTCGCCGCGCAGCAGCGGCTCGAGCCAGCGGTCCTTCAGCGCCTCGCTCGCATAGCGCTCGAGCGTCTCCATGTTGCCGGTGTCTGGGGCCGAGCAATTGAAGACCTCGGCGGCGAACGGGACGCGTCCCATGATCTCGCAGAGCGGCGCGTATTCGAGGTTGGAGAGGCCTTCGGGTGCGCGCGGGCTGTTCGGCAGGAACAGGTTCCAGAGGCCGGCGGCACGCGCTTCGACCTTCAAGCGCTCGACGACCTCGGTCGGCGTCCAGGCCTTGCCGGCAGCGCGGTTGTCCGCGATCTCTTGCAGGAACACCCGCTCGTTCGGATAGACATGACGGTCCATGAAGGCCAGCAACTGCGCACTCAGGGATCGGACCCGGTTGCTATAGTCGAAATTCATGTCATCAACCTCGAGATTGAGAAGAGTTCAGCGCGCCTTGTCCATGGCGTCTATCGCTGCGTCATCATAGCCGAGCGTGCGCAGGATGAGCCGGTTGTGCTCACCGATCGCCGGCAGCGTGAAACGGGGTTGACCCGGTTCGTCTCGGAACTTCACCGGCAGACCGATGTGCTCGAGGCCGTCGGCGTCGCGCAGCCGCATGCCGCGCGCCTCGGCTTGGGGGTCGTCGAAGGCCTCGCGCAGGTCTTTGACCGGTGCAAACCCGATGTCCCGTCCGGCGAACCACTCGACCCACTCGTCGCGGCTTCGGGTTGCGAAACGCTCCCGCAGGAAGTCGATCAAGGGCTGTTGATGCGGGCCCGGTCCGCGCTCGGCGAGCGCCACGAGGTCGGGCCTGCCGAACTCGCCGAGCAGGGTACGCACGAACTTGAGCTCCTGCGCGCCGAGCACGATGTGCCGGCCATCGCGGGTGCGATAGATGTTGTAGAACGCGCCGCCCCCCAAGCTGCGCTCGTGCTTCGGCACGGGCGCGCGGTCGTGGGCGAACACCTGCCCGGTGATGTTCGGGGTCCAGGAGAGTGCGCAGTCGTGCATCGAGATGTCGATGAAGTCGCCGCGTCCGGTCTGCTCACGGCGCAGCAAGGCCATCATGATACCGCCGAAAGCGAGCAGTGAAGCGGCCATGTCCGCGACCGGTACATGCGGCATCGTGGGTTCGCCGTCGTTGCCGAGGTTCAGGCTGACGAGCCCCGCGTAGGCCTCGGTCGCAAGGTCGTGTGCGGGGATGTCGCGATAGGGGCCATCCTGCCCGAAGGCGGAGATCGAGCAGTACACGATGCGCGGGTTGCGGGCCGACACGGCGGCGTAGCCGACCCCGAGACGATCGACCACGCCCGGACGGAACGCCTCGATGAAGACGTCTGCCGTTTCCGCCAGACGCAGCAGCGCCTCACGCGCCTCGGCTTGCTTGAGGTTGAGGCAGAGGCTCTGCTTGCCTCGGTGGGTGTTGCGGAAGAACACGGTATGGCCGCCGATCGCGGCACCGATATGGCGGTTCGGTTCGCCTTCGCCCGGTGGCTCGACCTTGATCACCGAGGCGCCATGGTCGGCCATCATGAGCGAGGCCTGCGGCCCCGGGAGGAACAGCGAGAGGTCGATGACGCGCAGGCCTTCCAGTTTCATCGGACGCTCTTCAGGTGATGCCCGAGGCCCGCAGCGCGGCGAGCTCCTCGGCCGTGTAACCCAGATCGCCGAGCACCGCCTCGGTGTCGGCGCCAAGCGCCGGACCGCTGGCGGCCGGCAGGCGCTTGCCGTCGAGCTTGATCGGGTTCGCGAAGCTGCGGAAATCGGCGCGCAGCGGATGCGGCGTCGTGCGGATCATGCCGTTCGCGATCGGGAAGGGGTTGTCGAGCGCCTGCGCGAGGTCGTAGACCGGCGCGGCGGGCAGCACGCCTTGCAGCTTCTCCAGCCAGTGTGCGGTGGGGTCGGTCTCGAAAACGCCGTCGAGCGCTGCCGTCAGAACATCGCGGTGCTCGCGCCGCGCCGCCATGTCCGAAAACCGCGGATCGGCGGCCACCGCTGGAGCGTCGATCACGCGCAGCAGTTCCTGCCAGAACTTCTCCGTCATGCACATCACGAAGATCCAGCCGTCGGCGGTCTTGAAGAGCTGCACTGGCGTTGCGGTCGGGTGTGCGCTGCGGGGTGCGCGGCCCGTGACGAGCTGGTCGTTGAGATACCAGGTGCCGGGGTATGAGAGCTGGTGCAGCGCCACATCGAACAGGCTGACATCGATGTCCCGTCCGCTGCCGCCGCGGGCCACGCCGAGCAGCGCCGAGACCAAGGCAAGCGCGGTGGTGATGCCGGTCATGTAGTCGATGATGGAGAGACCCATGCGGGAGGGCGGTGAGCCCGGCTCGCCGGTCACATGCAGGAAACCCGCCTCGGCTTGCATGAGGTAGTCGTAGCCCGGCCAGCCGCGTCGTTCGTTGTCGCGTCCGTAGGCCGAGAGGTGCGCGCAGACGATGCGTGGATTGGTATCGCGCAACGCGTCGTAGGTGAGACCGAGCTTGTCGGGCTGGTCGCCGCGCAGGTTGTTGAGCACGGCGTCCGAGGTCGCGACCAGCCGAAGGAAGGCCGCGCGTCCTGCGGGTTGCTTGAGATCGAGGCAGACGCTGCGCTTGTTGAGGTTGAAGGTCTGGAAGAAATGCGAATCGTGCTCGCCCAAGAAAAAAGGTCCCATGCCGCGTGTGGCATCGCCGCCCTGGGCGCGGTTCTCGATCTTGATGACCTCGGCGCCGAGGTCTGCGAGGTACATCGAGCCGAAGGGGCCCGCACCGAACGCCTCGAAGGTGAGCACCCGCAGCCCGGCGAGCGGCAGGGCGGGCGAGGGCGGCCGAGGGTCGCCTGCAGCCGGGCGCTGCGCCGACATCACACCGGGTTCCGTTCGATGAGCTGGCGCGCGATGATGATGCGCTGCATCTCGTTGGTACCCTCACCGATGCACATCAGCGGCGCGTCGCGATAGTAACGCTCGACATCGAAGTCGGTGGAATAGCTGTAGCCGCCGAAGATACGCATCGCCTCGAGGCTGTTCTCGACGCCGGCCTCGGACGCGAACAGTTTCGCCATCGAGGACTCGAGGTCGCAGCGCTGGCCGGTGTCGTACTTGCGGGCCGCCTGCTCGATGAGCAGGCGTGAGGCTTCCACCCGGGTCGCCATGTCGGCGAGCTTCAGCTGGATGGCTTGGTGCTGCGCGATCGGCTTGCCGAAGGTCTCGCGCTGCTGTGCGTAGCGCAGAGCGTCGCGCAGCGCGCCGGCTGCGATACCGGCGCCGCGCGCGGCGACATTGATACGACCGAGCTCGAGCCCGCCGACCGCTTGCTGGAAGCCGCGGCCTTCCTCCCCGCCGATGAGGTTCGCGGCCGGCACGCGGAAATCTTCGAACACGAGTTCGGCGCTGTCGATGCTCTTGTAGCCGAGCTTGCGGATCTTTTTGGCGGCGCGGAAGCCTTCGCCTTTTTCGCAGAGGAACATGGTCATGCCCTTGTGGCGGGGCTGCGCGGCCGGGTCGGTCTTCACCAGTACGCCGAAGCAGCTGCCGTAGACGCCGTTGGTGATCCAGGTCTTGGTGCCGTTGATCACATAGGCGTCGCCGTCGCGCCGGGCGACGGCGCGGATGGCCTGCAGGTCGGTGCCGGCGTTCGGCTCGGTGAGGCCGATGCCGCCACGGATCTCGCCGCTCGCGAAGCGTGGCAGCCACTGCCGCTTCTGGGCGTCGGTGCCGTGCCGCTGTACGCAGGCCGCCATGATGAGGTGGGAGTTGAAGATCCCGACCGGCGCCATCCAGACCGAGGCGATGTTCATCACCAGACGCGCATAGGTCGAAGCTGACAGCCCGAGGCCGCCGAACTCCGGCGCGATGGTGGCACCGAAGAGGCCGAGCCCTTTCATCTGCTCGACGATGTCATCGGGGTACTCATCAGCATGGTCGAACTTCCGGGCGACCGGCCGCAGTTCGCGCTCCGCCCAGCGCTCGATGCTGTCGAGGATCTCGCGATCGGTGTCGTCGATGTCCATGTTCATGCTCCGGTGCCGTCGGCCGCTGCAGGTTTGGGGTCATCGACGGCGAAGCCGCGCTTGGCGATCAGGATGCTGCGTTCGAATTCGCAGATCACCGCGCCGTGTTGGTTGCGGCCGCGGGTGCGCACGGTGACGACGCCCGCGGTCGGGCGCGACTTCGAGTCGCGCTTGTCGAGGACCTCCGACTCGGCGTAGAGCGTGTCGCCCGGGAACACCGGAGCGGTCATGCGGATGTCCTTCCAGCCGAGGTTGGCGATGGCCTTCTGGCTGACATCGCTGACGCTCATGCCCACGAGCACGGCGAGCGTCAGCGGAGAGGCGACGATGCAGCGGCCGAACTCAGACGCTTTGCCGTACTCGGCATCGAAGTGCAGCGGGTGGGTGTTCATCGTGAGCAGCGTGAACCAGGTGTTGTCCGCCTCGGTGAGGGTGCGGCCCGGACGATGTTCGTAGACATCGCCGACCACGAAGTCTTCGTAGTGGCGGCCGAAGGATTCCCGGTAGCGACCGGGAGCGAGCTCGATGGGGGAGTGCGACATGGCCGGGGAATCCTGTCGCCCATGCCGCCGCCTGTCAACGCTAGGCAGCGGGTTCGTCGACGCGCTTCGCGTGGCCTGCCGCGCGGGCGAGATCGAGCGCGAGGATGCCGCCGACGATGAGCGCGATGCCGAGCCACTGCCAGCCACCCAGCCGCTCCCCGAGCAGGGCCCAAGCGAGCAGCACGGTGGTCGGCGGACCGACCGTCGAGAGCACCGCGCCGCGCTGTGCGCCGATGCGCCGGACGCCCTCGGCCTGCAGCAGCGCCGGCAAGAACATGCACAGCACCGAGATCAGGGCGAGCAGCAGCCAGGCAGCGGGGGTGATGGCGGCAAGTTCGGCGGCGGCATCCCGCGTGAAGATGAAGTGGGGGATCAGGCAGGCCGCCGCGGCGGTCATCGCGAACAGCGTGAATCGCGGGCTGCCGAGCTCGCGGGTGTATTTCTCGCTGACGAGGAAGTAGACCGCGTAGCTGAGCGCCGAGCCGAGCACGAGCACCGCACCGAACAGGTTGGCCCGCAGTTCGGTCAGGTCGAACCCGCCCATGGTGAAGAAGATTCCGAGGTAGGTCAGTGCGGCGGCGGCCAACACACGCCGCGGCGGGGGCTGCCGATCCCGCAGTGCCGTGAACAGCACCACCATCGCCGGGTAGCTGAAGATCAATAACCGCTCGATGCTGGCGTCGATCATGGTGAGCGCCAGGAAATCGAGCAGCGCGCCGGCGTAATAGCAGAGCGCGCCGACGGCAGCGGCGGCGGCGATGGCCGAGGCCGGTGTGCTGCGGATGACGGCCCAACCGTCGCGCCGCAGCGCGAACGCCCAGAAGAGCGGCAGCGCCAGCGTCGCCCGGATGGCCACGAGGGCCACATAACCGACACCGAGTGCGTAGAGCTGCTTGGCGAAGATGCCCTTGGTGGCGAACAGCATGGCTGCCAGCGCGACGAACAGCGCGCCCGCCGGGTCGAGGGCCGGTGTTCGGAAGGCGGCCTTGGTGGGCGGGGGTTCGGGCGGCATGGGCGCCGGAGCGTATCATCGACGGCCTGTCGATGTCGTACCGTCGGAGGATCGCGATGCCGGGGCCGTTGCATGGCGTGAAGGTGGTGGAGATGACGAGCGTCGTGCTCGGACCTTGGGCATGCCAGATGCTCGCGGATATGGGCGCCGATGTCGTCAAGATCGAGCAGCCGCAGGGCGACAGCCTCCGCGCCTTGGGCGCTGCCCGGAACCCGGGCATGGGCGCGTTCTATCTCAACTGCAACCGCAACAAGCGCAGCATCGTGCTCGATCTGCGCGTCCCGGGCGCCCGCGATGCGCTGCTCGCGATGGTGAAGGACGCTGATGTCTTCATCCACAACAATCGGCCCCAGGTCATGACCAAGTTCGGTCTCGACTACGCCGACCTGCGGCAGGTGAACCCGCGGATCATCTACTGCGGCGCGTACGGCTACGCCAAGCAGGGGCCGTACGGTGCGCTGGGTGCGCTCGATGATTCCATCCAGGCGGCGAGCGGCATCGCCATGCTCAATGAAATGGTCCTGGGCGAGCCACGCTACGTGCCGACGATCGTCGCCGACAAGACCACGGCGCTCACGGTGGTGTATGGCGTGTTGGCCGCGCTCTTCCATCGCGAGCGCACCGGCCAAGGGCAGGAGTTGGAGGTCCCGATGTTCGAGACCATGGTCAACTTCGTCATGGCTGAGCATCTTTGGGGGATGACCTTCGATCCTGCTGAGGGCAAGCCGGGCTATGTGCGGCTGCTGAGCGAGCATCGCAAGCCCTGCAAGACCCTCGATGGCTACCTCTCGGTGCTGCCGTACCTCGATGCCCATTGGGAGAAGTTCTGCACCGTGACCGGCCGCACCGAACTCATCCGCGACGCCCGATTCCGGAGGCTCGTCGATCGCGTGCGCAACATCGATCTGACCTCGCAGGTCACGGCCGAGATATTGGGCACCCGCAGCACCGCGCAGTGGCTGCAGGTGCTCGCTCCGACGGGCATCCCGCACATCGTGGTCAACACGCTGGAAGATCTCGCGACCGACCCGCATTTGGTTGCGACCGGATTCTGGCAGTTCCAGGACCATCCGACCGAGGGGCGCCTGCGGATGCCATCCTTCCCGGTGAACTTCGGTTCGACCCCGGCGACGACCACTCGTCCGGCGCCGCGCCTCGGCGAGCACACCGAGGAGATCCTGCGCGAGGCGGGGCTCGATGCCGCCACCATCGCGGCCCTCGAGGCCGCGGGTGCGGCGATGAGCGCCGATCAGGCGGCAAAGACGGTGGGTAAGGGCGGCGACTGAGTCCGTTCAGCCCGCGAGGCCGTATACCCGCAGCGCGTTGTCGCGCAGGCCCGGCCGTTTTGGCCACGCCAGTGTTGTACCGGTGCAACATATTTTCGTTGGCGCAACGAGTCGGCGTTGCCTGTGGCGGGTCGGCCGACATACACTTCTTTGGTCATTCGTCCCATCTCCTTCATGGATAGAACCGGAGGTTCAATGTTCCACCGCAATCGCAGGCTCTCCCTCATCGGGGCGAGCGTGATCGCTGCCATCGCCGCTGGTCCGGCGGGCGCACAGGAAACGCAGCTCGAGGAAGTCGTGGTGACGGCCCGCCAGCGTGCGGAGCGCATCGAGGACGTGCCCGTGACCATCACGGCGTTCACGACCAAAGACATCAAGGCCGCCGGCATCGAGCGGCCCCAGGACTTCATCGCCCTGACCGCGGGCGTGTCGCAGGTGCAGACCGCCGAAGCCGGCGACATGCAGGTGAACATCCGTGGCATCAACACGGGCCGTGACGCCGAGACGAACTTCGCGCTCGTCATCGACGGCGTGCTGCAGACCAACCCGAACGCCCTGAACCAGGAACTGTCCGGTGTCTCGCAGATCGAGATCCTGAAGGGCCCGCAGGGTGCGCTCTACGGCCGCAACGCGGTGGCCGGCGCCATGATCATCACCACCCGCAAGCCCGGTGACAGCACAGAGTTCGATGTGAGCGGCGGCTACGGCTCCGACAGCAGCTTCAAGGCCAGCATCTACGCCGGCGGCGCGTTGAGCGACACCGTCCGCGGCTCGCTTTCGGCCTACACACGCAAGACCGACGGCCAGTGGGAGAATCTGAAGGTGAAGTGCGACGACTGCGTCGACTTCTTCGAGGAGACCGGCGTCCAGGGTCGCTTGATGTTCGATGCGGCCGGCGGCGAGATCGACGTCAAGGCCAAGTACTCCCAGATCGATGCGGGCGCGATCAACTTCAACGCCACCATCGCGCTGTCGGATGCGGCGGCGGGGCTGAACGCGCCGGCGTTCTACGCGGACCCGAACAAGAACGTTTTCCGCTACATCAACAACATCGCCCCGCAGAACGAGCAGGAGAACATCAACCTGTCGGTCAAGGGCGAGTGGGAGGTCGGCGTCGGCACCCTGACGAGCTACCTCGCCTACAACGACCAAAAGAACTACTTCCTCACCGACGGCACCAGCGCGGCGTTCCTGCTTTACGCGCTTGATGTCACCTGCCGCAGCACCAACGATGCCACCCTTGCCGATCCGGGCTACGTGGCGCCGTTCTTCGGCATCCCGTCCAGCATCTGGCTGACCCCGGCGGGCGGCAACGGCGCCGGCTTCACGCCGCCGTACGGCCCGAGCACCTGTGACGGCTACCAGTACCAGCAGCGCGACCAGAAGGACACCAGCATCGAGCTGCGCCTGACCTCGCCGGGCGACCAGGAGCTGCGTTGGGTCGCGGGCCTCTACGCCGCCGACATCAAGCGCCGCGTCGTGGTCTCGCAGGGTTCTGACCTGAACAAGGGTCTGACCGCCACGCCCTTCGTGCCGACGAGCGGCCTCAACCCGACCGACCTGCTGTATGACGACGACTTCAAGAGCAAGGTCTACGCGGCCTTCGGTCAGGTGGCCTATAACGTCACCGACCAGCTCGAGCTGGCGTTGGCGCTGCGCTACGACAGCGAGGACCGCTCGGTCAGCAACAACGTGCCTCGCTGCTCGGCGGGCAACACGTTGAGCTGCCGCGCGCAGACCCCGGGCTTCAGTTTCTTCTCTAACCCGTACATCAACCCGGCGTACACCGCGACCCCGGCGTTTGCCACGACCGGCATCCCGGGCCGTTCGGAGACCTTCAGCCAGCTGCAGCCGAAGCTTTCGGCCAACTGGAAGGCGACCGACGATGTTGCGCTCTATGCGTCGTATGGCTACGGCTTCCGCAGCGGCGGCTTCAACTCCTCGGGCAGCGCCGCCACGGTCAACACGGCTTACGGCCGCGGTGGCAGCACCACGCTCTGCCTCGGCGCCTCGTTCCTGCCGCCCACCTGCGGCGCGGATGCGGTGCTCAACATCACCGACGTCAACGACAAGTACCGCAAGGAAGTGTCGAAGGCGGCGGAGATCGGCATCAAGTCGTTCTTCTTCGACCGGACGGTGAGCCTCAATGCGGCTTACTACCAGACGAAGGTCGACGACATGCAGTTCTTCAACTTCTTCGCGGGTCCCTTCGGTCTGCTGCGCGTCGTCACCAACCTCGACGAGGTCACCATCAAGGGCTTCGAGCTCGACGGCCGCTGGCGCGTGAACGACAATTTCTCGCTGTTCGCCGCCTACGGCAGCACCAACGGCAACATCGACAAGTACGTCGGTCGGCCGTACACGGCGGGCGGCGAAGTGCCGTACGCGCCGGAGTACACGGGCAACGTCGGCGTCGATTTCGAGCTGCCCTTCAGCAGCTCGGACTGGACGCTCAACGCCCGCGTCGACGCGTCGCTGGTCGGCGAGACCTGGTTCCACCCGGTGCAGAAGCAGCGCCTGCCGAACCTGTTCACCTACTTCCAGTTCGGTCAGGGCACCTTCGACAAGATGAAGCGTGACGCCTACAGCACCGTGAACGCCCGTATCGGCGTGAGCAACGGCAAGTTCGGCGTCACGGCCTGGAGCCGCAACATCACCGACGAGAACTACCTGCAGGAGATCATCCCTGCGCCGGAGTTCGGCGGTTCGTTCATCCACGACTCGGCCGGCCGAGCGTGGGGCGTCGACTTCTCGTACTCGTTCCGCTGACATCTTTCGGGTGCGACGGCTCACCGCCGTTGCCTTCCCGGGATACGCGCGAAGGCCGGAGGGAGCGATCCCTCCGGCCTTCGCCTTTTGCGGCCCGTCGCGAGCGACGCCCTGCAGCCGATGCGGCGGTCGGGTGTAGACTTCGCGCCGTGGATCGTATCGAAACGGATTTCCCGCCCAAGCACGCCGCGCTTCGCGACGATGTGCACATGCTCGGCGCATTGGTCGGTGAGATGCTGCGCGAGCAGGGCGGTGAGCCGCTGCTCGAGCTCGTCGAGCGCGACCGCACGCTCGCCATCGCCCGTCGGCGCGGCGATGCGGAGGCGGGCAAGGCGCTCGAGGCGCGCATGCGTGACCGACCGCCGGGCGTCGCGCGCGATCTCGAACGCGCGTTCACAGCCTGGTTCCAGGCGGTGAACCTTGCCGAGCAGCTGCACCGCGTCCGGCGCCGTCGCGCCTACTTCCTCGACGACGGTGGCAAGCCTCAGCCGGGCGGCATCGCCGATGCCATCGGGCGTCTGAAGGCGGAAGGGTGTTCGCTCGAGGACCTGCAGGGCTTGATCGGTTCGCTGCGTATCGAACCGGTGTTCATGGCCCATCCCTCGGAATCGACCCGGCGCACCATCCTGCGCAAGCAACTGCGTTTGGCGGATCTGCTGTTCGACCGTCTCGATCCGACGCTCGCCCCCTACGAGCAACGGTCGCTGATCGATCAGATCCGTATCGAGCTCACGACCTCATGGCAGACCGAGGATCATCCTCGCCAGCGGCTCACCGTCGCCGATGAGCGAGAGCATGTCCTCTTCTATCTGGTGGAGGTGCTGTACCACATCGTGCCGGCTTTCCACGAGGAGATCGGGGAGGCCTTGGTGCTGCACTATGGCGATGCCGCCACTGCCATCGATGTCCCGACCGTCATCCGTTTCGGCACCTGGGTCGGTGGCGACATGGACGGCAACCCTGATGTCCACGCCAAGTCGATCCGCGAGACGCTCTCGCGCCAGCAGCAGGCCATCGTCAACGCCTATTTCGGCGAGGTGCAAGAGCTCGGCCAGCTGCTCTCGCAGAGCGCGAGCCGGGTCGGTGTGTCACCGGCGTTGCAGCAGCGCATCGAGACCTACGCCAATCTGCTGCCCGAGGTGCGTGCGGCCGCATCGGTGCGTCACGATCGTATGCCGTATCGGGTGTTCCTCAGCCAGGTCGCCGAGCGTCTGCGGGCGACCTACGACGGCCGGCCGACCGGCTACGAGGGCCCGGAGCAGTTCAAGCGCGACATCGAGACCGTCGCAGACAGTCTGCTCGCGAATCGTGGCAAGAATGCCGGCCATGCCGCCGTTCGGCGTCTGCTGCGCCGCATCTCGGTGTTCGGCTTCCATCTCGCGCGACTCGATGTCCGGCAGCACGCTTCGTTGTTGCATCGGGTCGTGGCGCGTTCGATCGATGATCCGCAGTGGTCGTCGCTCGATCGGGCTGCCAGGACCGGGTGTCTGGTCGATCTGCTGGCGCGTGAGATCGGGCCCAAGGTCGAGCTCGATGCAGTGGCCAAACGTGCCGTCGCCGTGTTCGAGGCCATGTTGCAGTGCCGTCGGCGCTTCGGCGCCGAGGCGGTCGGCGCGTATGTCGTCAACGGCGTCAACGGTGCCGACGATGTGCTCGCCGCGATGCTGGTCGCGCAGTGGGCCGAGGCCTACGACAAGCGCAGCAACGAACTGGCGATCGATTTCGCACCGATGTTCGACACCGCTGAGGCGCTGGCGCGGGCCGGTGAAACGATGCGCGATCTTTTGGCGGAGCCGCTCTATCGCCGGCACCTCGACAGCCGGGGTCGTCGGCAGGCGGTGCTGGTCGGGTACTCCGAGAGCGCAAAACAGGTCGGTCCCTGCGCCGCCCGGTTCGCAGCGTATCGCGCGCAGGGTGAGTTGGCGGCGGTGTTGGCTGCGGCCGGCGAGGAGCATGTGGTCTGCCATGTCCGTGGTGGCAGCATCGCACGGGGTGGCGGTCGCATCGACGACATGGTCGCCGCCATGCCGCCCTCGACCATCAATGGTTGGCTACGGCTCACCGAGCAGGGCGAGGCACTGAACCAACATTATGGTCTCGGGCCGATCGCCCTGCGTTCGCTCGAGCGCGCCTTCGGCGCCTTGTCGCAGGCCGCGGTCGCGGGTCGTCGCGGACTTGCGCGGGAACCTGATCCCATCGCGCTCGAGGTCGCTGCGCGGCTGGCTGAGGCGAGCAGTGAGGCCTACCGAGCGCTGGTCTGGCAGGAGCCGGCTTTCCACGCCTGGTTCCGCGCCGTGACGCCGGTGGATGTCATCGAACGCATGCAGGTCGGAGGCCGACCCGCCGTCCGAGCGGGTTTCGACGGTCTGCAGGGTCTGCGTGCTTCGCCGTGGGTGTTCGCCTGGATGCAGAACCGAGCGATGCTGCCCGGTTGGTTCGGCGCGGGCACTGGGCTCCGCGCTGCGGTTCAGGCCTTCGGGCTTCCGGCGGTCCAAAGCGCGAGCGGTGGCTGGGCGTTCCTCCGCGACCTTCTGGGTTCGGTCGAGGTGATGCTTGCCCGCAGCGATCTCGACATCAGCGCCCGATATGGGTCATTGACCGAGGACGGCGGGGAGTTCGCGCGTCGCCTGCACGAGGAGCACTCGCTCGCCGTCGAGATGGTGCTGCAGGTCAAGGGGCAGCAGGGGCTGCTCGACGGCGATCGTACGCAGCAACGGACACTCCAGCTGCGCAATCCTTATGTCGATCCGATGCATCTCATGCAGGTCGATCTGCTGCGGCGGTGGCGTGAGGGTGGACGGGAGGATCGTGGATTGTTCGATGCACTGGTCGCGAGTGTCAGCGGGATCGCCCAAGGGTTACAGAGCAACGGATGAGGTCCCTCATGGACAAGCACAAGATCCCCGCGCTGTGCGCCCTTGCTTGGGTGATGGCCGCCGCATGCAGCGTCTCGATGGCCGCGGCGCTCGAGTTCGACCTCGAGGGACTTGCGGCCTGGCAGGGGCGGAACGTGGTGCAGTCGCCGAACGATGCGTCGGGCACACGGTTTTCATTGGAATCCCTGACCGACTCAGGCCCTGCTTGGTCAGGCCGGTTGCAGCTCTCGGGTGCCATCAACGACCGCCATGAATGGCGAGTGCTGGTCGCTCCGCTCTCGGTGTCAGGGACCGGCCAGACGGACACCCCGATCCGCTTCGAGGGCGCGGTGTTCGCGCCCGGTACCGTGGCGGCCGACTACCGCTTCGATTCCTGGCGGGCGACCTGGCGCTGGCGATGGATCGACCGTGAGGATCTCAAGGTCAAGGTCGGCGCCACCGCCAAGATCCGCGACGCCAGCGTCCGGCTGCGCCAAGGTGGGGTGTCGGCGCGCAAGGACAACACCGGCTTCGTGCCGTTGCTGCACGGCGCATTCGAGCGCCGGCTCGCGCCCGGCTGGGCGCTCGAAGGCGACATCGATGCGCTCGCCGGTGGACCCGGCTACGCGGTCGATGTCGGGATGCGGGTCTCGCGGGACCTGTCCCGCGACTGGCAGGCCACCGCCGGTGCGCGCTGGCTCGATGGCGGCGCCGACAACGACGAGGTTTACGCGTTCGCGAGCTTCACCAGCGTCACGCTTGGGTTGAGGTGGCGTCCTCGTTGACCGGCGGGCCGATGAGCCCCCTTTTTGTGGGCCGATGGTGAGCGGTTGCTTTCGGTCGGACAGGTGTTTAGCCTCCCGCCCGCGAGCATCGAACGACGCCTTCGTCTCGTGCCTCTACTTCAGCGTGCTGGTGCCCCATGTCCTCCAATTTCCTCTCGAGCATCCCCCGGAACATCCTTTGGACGCTCGGGATCCTCGCCCTGTTGATCGGTCTCGGCTTGGCCCGGTTGAAGTTCGACTCGCGCCCCTCTTCGGAGAGCACGCCGCTGCCCTTGGTGACGGTGCTCGCCGTTCGCGCCTCGGACCTCGACGATGCCGTCACCTTCACCGGGGCGATCGCCGCGCGTGAGGAGGCGGCGCTCAGCGCCGAAGGTGAGGGGGGTCGTGTTGCGGGCATGTTCGCCGAGGTCGGCGATCGGGTGCGCGCCGGTGCGGTGCTGGCACGGATCGACACCTCGTTCGTCGCGCCGCAGGTCGCGAGTTTGGAGGCCTCTCTCGAGGAGTCCCGTGCCAACGCCGCGGTCGCAGAAGCGGATTACCGTCGTGCGCAAGCGGTTGCGGTGTCGGGCGCGCTGTCCGTGCAGGAGATCGAACGGCGCGGGGCGGCCTCGGTGGCGACTGCCGCCAAGGTGAAGGTGGTGGGTGCGCAATTAAGCGAGGCACGCGAGCGCTTGCGCCGCACCGAGATCCGCGCTCCGTTCGACGGCATCATCCTCGCGCGCAGCGCAGAGGTCGGGCAGCTTGCAGGTCCCGGGGGTGCGCCGCTCTTCCGCATCGGCCGCGCCGGTGCCGTCGAGATGCGCGGCAACATCGCAGAGAAAGATCTGCCGCGCCTGTCGGTCGGACAGAGTGCGCGGGTGCGGGTGACCGGTGTCGGCGCTCCGTTCGAGGGGCGCGTCCGGCTGATCGGTGCCGTCATCGATCCCCAGAGCCGTCTCGGCAGCGTGCGCATCGATCTCAAGCCGCACCCGGATCTGCGTCCGGGCGCCTTCGCGCGCGGCGAGGTCGACACCGGCGCACGGCGTGCCGTGGTGTTGCCGCAGACGGCGGTCATGAGCGACGCCACCGGAAGTTTCGTGATGACCGTCGGCGCCGACGACAAAGTGCTGCGGCGGCCGGTCACCGCGTCCGGCATGCGTACCGAGGGTGTCGTGATCACGGCTGGGTTGGCGGACGGTGAGCGGGTGATCGTCACGGCCGCGCCTTATCTGCGCGAGGGCGAGCAGGTCCGGGTCGCGCCATGAGGAACATGTCCGCGTGGGCGATCCGTAACCCCACGCTGCCGATCGTCGCTTTCCTGGTGCTCACGGTCCTCGGGATCGTGAGTTTCGTGCGCTTGCCGATCAACCTCAATCCGGACATCTCCTTCCCGCTCATCATCGTGCAGGTGTCCCAGCCCGGCGCGGCACCACCGGAGATCGAGACGCAGATCACGCAGAAGGTCGAGGGCGCCGTACGCGGCGTATCCGGCGTGCGTACGATCAGCTCCCGCGCGACGGAGGGCGGCTCCTTCACCTCGGTGGAGCTCGAGATCGGTACGCCGGTCGACCGCGCCCTCAGCGATGTCCGTGATGCCGTCAGCAAGGTCCGTTCCGAGCTCCCCGAGGGTGTCGACGAGCCGCAGGTCTCGCGGATCGATGTCGAAGGTGGCGCGATCGCGTATTACGCGGTCGGCACCACCGGGCGCACCCCCGAACAGTTGAGCTGGTTCGTGGACAACTCGGTCAGCAAGCGTTTGCTGTCGCTTCCCGGCGTCGCGCAGGTGTCCCGCGGCGGCGGTGAGAACCGCGAGATCCGCATCGAACTCGATCCGGCACGCATGCAGGCGCTCGGTGTGACCGCGGCCGAGGTGAACCAACAACTCCGTCTGCTGAACCTCAACGCACCGGGCGGTCGGGCGCAGGTGGCGGGCGGCGAGCAATCGATCCGCGTGCTCGGCTCGGCAGGCACCGCGCTCGAACTCGGCGCGACCCAGGTACGCGTGGCGGGCGGCACCTTGGTGCGCTTGTCGGATCTCGCGGAGGTGCGTGACTCGGTGGCGGAACGTCGGTCCATCGAGCGGCTCAACGGTCGATCGGCGGTGACTTTCGGCATCTCGAAATCGCGCGGTGCCTCGGATGTGTCGACGCTCGATCGCGTCGAGGCCGAGATAGATGTCATCAAGGCCGAGAACCCCGATGTCAGCATCACCCGCGTGTTCACCACCGTGGAGAACACCCGGCAGAGCTACCGCTCGGCGCTGACAGCGATGATCGAGGGCTCGGTGCTCGCGGTGCTCGTCGTGTTGGTGTTCCTGCGCGATTGGCGCTCGACCGCGATCTCCGCGCTCGCCATCCCTTTGTCGGCGATCCCGACCTTCGCCTTCATGTACGCGATGGATTTCACCCTCAATTCGATCAGCATGCTGGCGTTGTCGTTGGTGGCCGGTGTGCTGGTGGATGACGCCATCGTCGAGATCGAGAACATCGTGCGTCACATGCGCATGGGTAAGTCGGGTTTCCAGGCCGCCCTCGATGCGGCGGACGAGATCGGTCTTGCAGTGGTGGCGACCTCCGCCACCATCATCGCCGTGTTCCTTCCGGTCAGCTTCATGGGAGGCATCACCGGTCAGTACTTCAAGCAGTTCGGGTTGACGGTCGCCGCGGCGGTGTTCTTCTCGTTGTTGGTCGCGCGCCTGATCACCCCCCTGATGGCGGCCTATGTCCTGAAGCCGCACGATGAGATCCGTTCAGCGGATGGCGCGATGATGACGGGCTATCTCGACTCGCTGCGCTGGGCCTTGGCGCACCGCGGTGCGACGCTCGCGGGCGGCACGCTCTTCTTCGTGGTCTCGATCGGTCTGCTGGTCGCGGTCCCGAAATCGTTCTATCCGCGCTCGGATTTCTCCGCATCGCAGGTGACGATCGAATTGCCCCCCGGCGTGCAGCTCGAGCAGACCGCTCGCGTATCGGCGCAGGTCGCTGCGATGCTCGCCAAGCAACCGGAGGTCACCGACATCATCGAATCGATCGGTGGGGGAGATGTGCGCAACGCCACGCTCTACATCTCGTTGGTGCCGCGCAGCGAACGCGACGAGACCCAGCAGGAGTGGGAAGAGCGGCTGCGGCCCGAGTTCGCTGCGGTGCCCGACGCGCGGGTCGCCTTCCAGGGGGATGAGCCCGGCGGCAGCGGTCGACCGATCACGCTCTACCTGACCGGTGAGGATCCGGCGAAGCTCGAGGCGGCGGGGCGTGCGGCGGTCGAGGCGATGCGCGCGTTGCCGGAGCTTCGCGACCCGCGTATCAACGGTGACCTCGAGCGTCCTGAGCTTTTAGTGCGGCCGCGGCTCGACCAGGCGGCTGAACTCGGGGTGTCGGTCGCCGCCATCGGACAGACCATCCGTATCGCGACGCTGGGTGATCTGCCGCAGAACGCCGCGAAGTTCTCGCTGGCCGAGAGGCAGGTGCCGATCCGCGTCAGTCTGCTCGAGAGTTCGCGCAGCGATCTCGCGACGCTCGAGAACCTTCCCGTGCGCACTGCGGCGGGCGGTACCGTGCCGCTCAAATCGGTGGCGGAGATCTCCTTCGGCCGCGGTCCCTCGACCATCCGCCGTTACAACCAGAGCCGACGCATCATCATCGAGTCGGACCTCAACGGCGTCGAGATCGGTCCGGCGCTCGCCAAGGTCAAGGCCTTGCCGGAGCTCGCAGAGCTGCCCGACGGGGTGCGGCTGGTCGAGGTGGGGCAGGCGGAGTTCATCAAGGAACTCTTCGGCAACTTCGCGTTGGCGATCGGAGCGGGCGTCCTGATGGTGTTCGCCGTGCTCGTGGTGCTTTTCCAGCGGGTGTTCCAACCGATCACGATCCTCTCAGCGCTGCCGCTGTCGGTGGGGGGTGCCATGATCGCGCTGATGTTGACCGGTAAATCGTTCTCGATGCCGGTGGTGATCGGCTTCCTGATGCTGATGGGGATCGTCGGCAAGAACTCGATCCTGTTGGTCGATTTCGCGATCGAGGAGATCCGCAACGGCAAGGATCGCATCGAGGCCCTGGTCGAAGCCGGACACAAACGCGCCCGTCCGATCATCATGACCACGGTGGCGATGGTGGCCGGCATGTTGCCGGTCGCGCTCAGCATCCAGGAGTTCCGCGCGCCGATGGGCATCGCGGTGATCGGCGGTCTCATCACTTCGACGCTGCTCACGCTGCTGGTCGTCCCGGCGATGTTCTCGCTGGTCGATGACATCGAACGTTGGGCCGGCCCGCGGATGATGCGGTTGATCGGCGCCCAAGGCGCGGCCGCGCCAGCGGATCCTGCGGTCAACGATCCCAGAGGAGCGTAAGGCCGAGCGTTGTGAGCGAGATCCAGAGGGTCGCCGCACCGCCGAGCGCGAGCGGTCGCCAGCCTTGGGCGATGAGCCTGCGGACATCCGTCTCGAGCCCGACCGCTGCGAGCGCGAGGGCGAGCAGCGCTTGGGTCGTCGACTGCGCGAAGTCTCGGGACGTTTCGCTGACCCAGCCGGTTCCGGCGAGCATCACCATGGCGAGGAATCCGAACACGAACAGCGGGAACGGTGCCTTGCCGCGGGGACGGGCGTCGTCCTTCGTTCGGCGTGCGACCCAAGCGCCGAGCAGCAGCACGAGCGGCGCCAGCATCAGCACGCGAGCGAGTTTGGCGACGGTCGCGGCTTCGCCGGTCTCCTCGCCGCGGGCGAAGCCCGCTGCCACCACTTGGGCGACCTCATGCACCGAGGCGCCGGTCCAGAGTCCATAGCCCGCGTTGCTCAGGGGCAGCGAGGCGGCGATCAGCGGGTAAGCGAACATCGCGATCGTTCCGTAGAGCGTGACCGTTGCGAGGGCGTAGGCCACCGACTCGTCGCTCGCTCGGGAGACGGTGTTGGTCGCGACGATGGCGGAGGCGCCGCAGATGCCCGTGCCGGCGGCCAACAGCTGGGCGAGGCCAGGGTCGACCCCCATCCTCGCCCCAAGCCAGAGCGTCACGACAAAGGTGCTGGCCAATGCAAAGGCGAGCAGCGCCAAGCCGGCCCAGCCGATGCCGAGGATCTCGCCGAGGGTCACCTGCAATCCGAGCAGCACGATCCCGAGCCGCAGGGGTGCCCGCAGCGCGAAGGCGAGTCCGGACTTCGCCGCCTCAGGGCGCCCGAGGAGATTCCGGACGGCCATGCCGATCAGGATGGCGAGCATCAGGGGCGAGAGACCGGCGACGCCGGGGAGGCCGGTCGAGCGCAGCGCAAAGGCGCTCGCCGCTACGGCCGCTCCCAGCAGGAGGCCTGGGGTCCACTGGCGCAGGCGGTCGAGCGGGGGCCGCCCGATCGGTGACCGTCCCGTCCCGGCGGGACCGGGTTCGGGGCTCGCGGGGGTGGGGGAGTCCATGACCAGCGCACTATACCCGAGGTTGTGTTATAGTCCTTTGAGATCGTTGCTCTTTCTGACTGCATCTCTGGGCGCCCGAGCGCCGGTCTGCATCCCCGAATCGACATCGATCAGGTGGCCTCGGGCCGTCGATGTCGAAAGACTTCGGCGCGATTCGCGGCCGGTGTGTGTTTTATTTATTTGAGAGTGTTTCCAGAGATGGCGAAAATTTATGTTGGTAACCTGCCGTTCACGGCAGATGAGGCTTCGGTCCGTACGCTGTTCGCTCAGCACGGTGAAGTGACCTCGGTATCGCTGCCGGTCGACCGTGATACCGGTCGTCCGCGTGGCTTCGGCTTCGTCGAGATGGGTCAGGAAGACGCCGCGCGCGCGATCCAGGCCTTGAACGGCTACTCGATGGGCGGTCGTCCGCTGCGCGTCAACGAGGCGCAGGATCGTCCGCGTCCTTCGGGCGGTGGCGGCGGTGGCTTCCGCGGCGGTAGCGGCGGCGGCGGTGGATACCGCGGCGGCAGCGGCGGCGGCGGCGGTGGATACCGCGGCGGCAGCAGCGGCGGCGGTGGCGGCGGCGGTCGCTGGTAAGCGGTCCTGCCGATCACAACCCGCAAGGGTCGCTGATCATGGGAAAGGCCTGCGGAGACGCAGGCCTTTTCTTTTGGGGCGGCCGAATGCCAGCCACCATTCCCGGTCAGACTTGCAGGCCTCGACGACCGTCCTCGAGGGCGCAGGTGAACAAGGTTCGCTCCTCGGCCCCGGTCTCTTCGCGCACCGACTCGTAACCCTGCAGGCGCGCTTCGAGGCGCTGCGGGCCGATCTGCATCCAAAGATATCCACGGCGATCGCCATCGGCGAACAGCACATCATTTCCACCGCGCTGATAGGCCTCGATCACCCGCCTCGGCGGCGGGCCAGAAGTGACCGAGGTGGTGACGAGCTCGCTCATCACGATCGGTGAGCTAGGGTCGCCAGCGCGCAGCCTCTGGTCGGCGGCGATGAAAGCGTGGATGTCGCCGCCCAAGATCAACGGATTGGCGACGCCGCTGGTGGCGACCGATCCGAGCAGGCGTTGTCGCGCAGACGAGTAGCCCGCCCAGCTGTCGTTCCAGTGCTGCGTGCGCGGGCCGGGATCCTCATCGACCAAGGAGAACACCATGCCTTGGCCGAGAAGGTTCCAGCGGGCTTTGGATCCGCGCAACTGCCCGTCGATCCAGCGCTCTTGTGGCCCACCGAGCATCGAACGCTCGGGGTCTTCCCAAGCGGGACATTCATCGACGAACACTCGGGAGCCACCGACCCGTGGCGGTTTCGGGCAGGCCTGCGGGGATCGGTATTGGCGGGTATCGAGCATGTGGAAGGCGAACAGGTCGCCGATCTGGGTCGTGCCGAACAACGACATCACGCCACCGCTCGGGCGCATCGTGCGGGGCATCGGCATGTGCTCCCAGTAGGCTTGGTAGGCAGCGGCGCGCCGTGCGGCGAACGCCGCTTGTTCCGCGGGGTGCTCCGACTGCAGCCCCGCGTAGTCGTTGTCGACCTCGTGGTCGTCCCAGGTGACGAGCCAAGGGCAGGCAGCATGGGCGGCTCGCAACCACGGATCGCTGCGGTACCAGGCATAGCGACGCCGGTAGTCCTCGAGCGACACACATTCGCCCGGATCGTGCCGCCGCACCGGGTCTCCCGAGCCGCTTTCGTAGATGTAATCGCCGAGGTGCAGGACGAGATCGACACCGCGCGCGACCATGTCCCGCCACGCGTGGTAGTGACCTTGTTCGTAACTCTGGCAACTGGCGAGACCGACCCGAAGCTGGGCCGTGGCCGCCGCGGCAGAGCCGGGCTCTGGCGCCGTCCACGAACGCCCGACGGGGCTTGTCGCGTCGCCGGCGCGGAAGCGGTAGAAGTACTCGCGTCCCGGGCGCAGCCCTGTGATGTCGAGGTGGACGCTGTGCCCGTCGGCGGCGGGCGCCGTGACCGTTCCGGAGCGGACGCGCCGCCGGAATGAGGGGTCCTCGGCGATCTCGAAGTCAAGGGTGAGGTCGGCCCAGCCGGCGCCGCCATCGATGGTGTAGGGCTCAGGTGCGAGGCGTGTCCAGAGCACCATGCCATCCGCTCGGGGATAGCCGGAAGCCACGCCGAGCGTGAAGGGATCGCGATCGAAGCGGGCGCGCCGTGCGGCGACGGCGGGGGTGGGTGCGGCGAGCACCCAGCCTGCGCCGGCGAGTGCAGCGCCGAGGAACCGGCGACGGGAATTCATGCGGAGATTCTAGCGCCGACGCCCACAGCGGTGCATGACGAACCGGTCACGCGCGGTACGCCTCGCATGCGCCGAGGCTAGTTCTTCAGGGATCCGAACACGCTCTGCAGCAGCTTGCTCGACTGGCCGAGCGGGTCTTTGCGGATGGCGCGCTCTTCCTCTGCGATCATCGTGAAGAGGCCATCCAAGGCCTTGCGCGTGACGTAGTCCTCGACCTTGGCATCGCGCGGATCGATCACGCCCAGACGCGCGGCCTGTCCGGCGAACTCGTTGTACTGTTGAGAGAGGTCGGAGCGGTCGGTGGTCTGTTTGACGATCGGCAGGAAGCGCGCCGCGAGCTTGTCGTAGGAGGTGCGGCGGAAGTACTGCGTGGCGGCGTCGTCGCCGCCGGTGAGGATCTGGCGAGCGTCACTGACCGACATCTGTTTGACCGAGTCGACCAACAGCGTGCGCGCTTCAGGCATCGCCGCTTCGGCCGCGCGGTTCATCGAGGTGACGAGTTCCTTGGCTTGCTTGTCGATGCCGAGCATCTTGAACATCCGTTCGCCTTTGGCGAGCGTCGGTGGCAGCGGGATACGCACGGTTGGATTGCCGAGGAATCCGTCGGTCGCGCCGAGCATCGACACCGCGCGCTCGGTGCCTTGGCCGAGCGCGGCCTTGAGACCCGCCACGCTGTCCTTGTCGGACAGCGTCCCGACCCCCGCAGCCGTAGCCGACGGTGGTGCCCCAGTGCACACGAGGGCGAGGAACATGACAGCCAGTGCAGCCGCCGGCGTGCGAGGAGAGATTTTCATGGTCCGGATGGTAGCACCGCCCTGAGACCCGTTAGGATATCCGCATGGATTTCAGTCTTGCGAAAATGGGATCGGCGTTGGCCATCGGCCTGTTCTTCATCATGATGTTGTCCGTCGAATTCGGGCGGCGCATCGGGCGATACCGCTATGCCACCGACAAAGATTCGTTCTCCGAGGGGCTCGGTGCCGCTGAAGGTGCGATCTTCGCCTTGCTCGGCCTCTTGATCGCGTTCACGTTCTCCGGAGCGGCTTCGCGCTTCGAGGATCGCCGCCACCTGATCACAGAAGAGGCGAACGACATCGGTACGGCCTGGTTGCGCATCGACCTGCTGCCGCCTGCTGACCAGCCGGCCATGCGTGAGCTCTTCCGGCGGTACACCGACCTGCGTGTCGTGGCTTACGAGCGCGTCCGAGATACGGCTGCGACCGAGGCCAAAACCGCGGCCGCGCTGCGTTTGCAGGGGGAGATCTGGCAGTTGGCCGTGGCTGGGGTACGCAAGCCCGAGGCCTCGCCCGGTGCAGCCCAAGTATTGCTGCCTTCGCTCAACGCCATGTTCGACATCGTGACCACGCGCAACACCTCGACCCGCAGCCATCCGCCGCTCGCCATCTACCTTTTGCTGGGCGTGCTCTGCGCCGTGGGGGCGATGCTCTTCGGTTACTCGATCGGCCCCAGCCGCAACCCCAACTGGCTGCATCGCCTCGCCTTCGCCGGCGTCATGGCGCTCGCGATCTACGTGATCCTCGACCTCGAATTCCCCCGGCGCGGCCTGATCCGCATCGACGGCGAGGACAAGGTGTTGATGGAGCTGCGTCAGTCTTTCGACTGAGCGGTTGCGAGGTCGCGCGGCAACCACCGCGAGGCCAGCCAATAGCAGGCGGCAGCCGGCAGGAATATCAGCGTCGTCGCCGTCATCGCCCGCTGCAGTCCGAGCCCGTAGGCCCGGGTGCAGACATCCTGTAGTGCCGGCGCCAGAGCGGCGAGGTTGCGCGCGCGGCAGGTGGTGGTGTCGAGTGCGCCGCCGAAACCCGAGTCCCGCAGCGCCTGTGCCATGAACCCGTCGCTCAGCAGCCCGACCAGCTGCGGTCCGAGGCCGTTGCCGACCAAGGCGATGCACAGCAGCACGATCGCGATGGTCGAGGCCCGCGAGCGCGAGGGCACGAGCGATTGGCTGATCGTGAACTGTGCGCTTGCGTAGGAGTAGTGCACCACCGCAGCCACCACCCAGAGCAGGAAGGTGAGTCCGAGCCGGTCGCCCGGTGTGTGGAATGCGGTGAGGTAGAGCGGGGTGGCGACGACCAGGGCGGCGGCGGGGAGCCACGCGATCGCGCCCACCGAGCCTCGTGCGAGACGGTCGCTGAAGTAGCCGCCGAGCCAGGTTCCGCAGGCGCCGGCGAGGGCGATCGGGCCGCCGAATCGCAGGGCGAACTCCCCGGGCGGCATGCCGTGCAGGCGCTGCATCATCGGTGCCTGGAAGGCGAAATGACCGAAGCCGACGAGCGCCGTCAAGGAGGCCCCCGCGCACATCACCCAGAAGCTGGGCTTGCCCCGCAGCAGCCGCAGCGTCTCGCCGAAGCCTGCCTTGTCCTGTCGCGCAGCGCCCGGCGGGTCGCTGGCGCCGCGCGGCGGTTCGCGCAAGGTCAGCAGCACGACCAATGCCACCAACACCCCGGGGATACCCAGCGCGAGGAAGACAAAGCGCCAACCGAAGCCCGAGCCCCATTGCAGCGCCTCGGGAAGGGCTTCGAGCCCGAAGATCCCGAGCAGTTCGATCACGCGTTGGTCGGAGAGTTGAGCGACGGGTCCACCGATGAAGCTGGCCAGCGCGCCGCCGATGGGGACGCCCATCGTGTAGGTGCCGATCGCGCGTCCGCGGTCCCGCGGCCGGAACCAGTCGCCGATGATGGAATTGGCGGGGGGCGTGCAGCCGGCCTCGCCGATCGCGACGCCGATGCGCGCGATCAGCAGGAACATGAAGCCTGTGGCGAGGCCGCAGAGCGCGGTCATCACCGACCATACCGCGATGCAGAGCGCGAGCAGGCGGACCCGGTTCCAGCGATCCGCGGCCATCGCGAGCGGGATGCCCATCAAGGCGTAGAAGAGCGCGAAGGGTGGGCCGTTCAGGAAGCCGTACTGCGTGTCCGTCAGGTTGAACTGCGCGGTGATCGGTTGCGCCATCACCCCGAGAAGTTGGCGGTCGATGAAGTTGAGCGTGTAGACCGCAAGCAGCGAGAGCACCACATAACGCCGATAGCCGGCGGTGCCGATGTTGCGGCCGTGGAGGGCTTCGTCGTCCGTCGTTGCGACGCTAATGTGCGGGAGGCTCCGCTGAGGCTCCAGGCGCTCATTCGGCCCGTTCCCAGAATTGATCGCGGTGGAACGGACCCAGCATGCCTCGCACCGCGAGGCGCTTGCCGCCGTCGAGCGGTGTCAGCCTGACTTTGTAGGTCTTGCCGTTCTTGGGGTCGAGGATGCTACCGCCGTCCCAATGAGCTCCTGAAGCGCTGCGGCGCACGCCTTCGATGATCGCCATGCCCTGCACCGGTTGACCCTTTCGTGGGCCGCCACAGGCCTCGCAGCGCGCCGTCGCCTTGGCGGGATCGAGTACGCGCTCGATGCGTCCGGAGAGTCCGGCAGGCGTCTCGACGATGCGCACCAGAGATTCGACCGATCGGGTCTCCGGGTCGATGGTGCGCCAGAGACCGACCGGCGAGGCCAGGCCTTGCGCAAGGGTGGCGAGGGAGAGGCAGATCATCCACACAGGCTTCATCGGTCACTCCGGTCAAGGCAGGCGGCAGACGCCGTGGGACCAAGGATGCCGCAAAACATCCTCCGGGCGATACCATGCCGCCGTGGAGCGACGCAGCGAGAACGGGGCCGACGGATATGTGGAGGACATCCCCTACACATTCGGTTACCACCCGGAACTCGATCCGGCGCGCATGCAAGCCGTATTGCGACGCGCCGGGGTCGAGCCGCCCGAGGTCGCCGCTGCCTGTGAACTCGGCTACGGCCAGGGCATGAGCCTCGCCATCCACGCAGTCGCGGGCGGGGCGGCGTGGTGGGGCACCGATCTGATCCCATCGCATGCGGCGCATGTGCGGGCGCTCGTGGCGGGCACCGACGCGCGTCTGGAAGCGGCCGATCAGACGTTCGCGGTGTTCTGTGCGCGCGACGACCTGCCTCAGTTCGACTTCATCGGTCTTCACGGCGTCTGGAGTTGGGTGTCTGCGGCGAACCGCGAACGCATCCTCGAACTCGTTGCGCGCAGGCTGCGGACCGGTGGGGTGCTCTATGTGTCGTACAACGCGCTGCCCGGTTGGGCGCCGATGCTGCCGCTGCGCGAGATGATGGTGGCCTACGCCGCCGCGTTGCCAGCGGGCCTGCCGCGCGCCGATCGTATCGAGGCCGCGTTGCGCGATGCGCAGATGCGCGTGCTGCGCGATCCGCTCGTGCTCGAGGCCTGCCCGGGTATCGAGGCGGAACTGCGGGCGATCCGCCACAAAGGTGTCGCCTACCTCGCGCATGAGTTCTTCAACCGCGATTGGGTGCCGATGCCTCCCGCGCAGGTCGCCGCGGCGATGCGGTCGGTGGGTCTGTCGTTCGCGGCGCAGGCAGACGAAGCGGAACCGGCGTCAGGCGCACGGTTCCGGCGCGAGTACTTCGTCAAAGACGGTGCCCCGCCGATGGACGAGGGGGCGACCGCCACGCCGTGTCGTCGGCGGGATGACCCGTTGCGGGATGTCCAGATCTTGAACGACCGTCTGCTCGCGCTGGCGTCGTGCAGTCCGGGCATGGCCTGGCTCGCCGACCCGCAGACCGGCGGCGGGGTGGAGGTCGGCTGCTCGGCCATGCTGATGCTGGCGGCCTGGCGGAACGGTGCGGTGGATGCGGCCTCGGTCGCTCGGGATGCCGAGGCCATGCTGACGCGCCTCGGGCAGCATCTGGTGCATGAGGGTCGGGTGCTCGTCGAGACCGCGCGGGTGCGTGCGCAGTTGCGGATCGAGGCGCGGGAACTGTTGGAAGTGACGCTGCCGCGGTTGCGCGAGCGGGGTGTGTTGGCTTAGGTCGCACACCGCGCGCATGAGAGGGCAGGACAGGACGCGCCTCAGGCTGCGGGCTCGGCTGCCCCGATCTTGAAGTTCTGGTCGGCGAAGGTCTTGCCGATGGATGACTTGATCTCCATGGGCACGTGCTTTTGACAGAGCATCGGCATCTCGGCAGTGTAATCTTTGATGCCCCAAGATGGATCCCAGACGGCCTTGCCGTCAGTGCCCTCGTGGTAGGCGACCATCATGCAACTGCGAACCACCGCACCGGCGCTGTCCTTCGAATCGAAGGCGACGGTCGTGACATAGGCCGCTCGGCCATCGCGGTTCACGCCCGTCCAGAGCACCTCGCCGCCCGCGCGCTCGAAGCTGTCGGGTGAGCGGACTTGGGCCTTAACGATCTCGGCCGCCTGTGCGGGAGGGCTGGTGTCAGGGCCGCCCGCCGAGCACGCGCCGAGCAGCAGCAGGCCCGCCGTGGTGAGGGCGGCCGCGACGGACGCGGCCGAGGCGGGGCGGGCAGGGGTGGTCATATCGACGCTCCGGGGCAACCCTCAAAATACAGGACTCTTTGAGGGTGCTCGGTGATGATGCACGGTAATCGCATCGCCGGACAGCGATTCCGCATCTCGTCATCATCCAACAGGATGGCGAGGGGCGCGTTTGCAGGCGGGGAATGGTCGGGATGAGAGGATTTGAACCTCCGACTCCTACGTCCCGAACGTAGTGCTCTACCAGGCTGAGCTACATCCCGATCTCAAGAACTGCGCTCGACGGCGAACCGGGCGAGCGTCACAAGGCCCTGTTTGCATGGCGTTTCGGGTAGCGCTTGCAGCGCGGTCAACGCCTGATCGGCCTCGTCCTGTGCGAGGCGGCGAGTGTACTCAAGTGCCCCGGTCGATTCAATCGTGGCGACGATGACCTCGAGCTGGTCGAGCCCGCCGCGCTCGATGGCGCCACGGATCATCTGCTTGACGGATTCGTCCCCGGAGAGCCGCAGGGCCTGGATGAGCGGCAGGGTGGGCTTGCCCTCGGCGAGATCGTCACCCAGATTCTTGCCGCGCTCGGCGGGGTCGGACTGGTAGTCGAGGACATCGTCGATCAACTGGAAGGCCGTGCCCAAGTGCTTGCCGTACTCAGCGAGCGCGCGCTGCTGGCTCGGGCTTGCACCCGCGAGCACCGCAGCGACCTCGGCGCCCGATTCAAAGAGCTTGGCGGTCTTGCGGTAGATCACTTCGAGGTAGCGCTGCTGGGTGGTGTCCGGGTCCCCGGCGTTCATCAGCTGCAGGACTTCGCCCTCGGCGATGACGTTGGTCGCCTCGGACATGATCTCCATGACGCGCTGGGAACCGATGGCCGCCATCATCTGGAAGGCGCGGGAATAGACGAAATCGCCGACCAGAACGCTCGCGGAGTTGCCGTAGACCGAATTGGCCGTCCGGCGGCCACGGCGTTGCTCCGAGCCGTCGACCACATCGTCGTGCAGCAGCGTTGCGGTGTGGATGAACTCTATGAAGGCGGCGGCGTCGATATGGCTCGCGCCGCGGTAGCCGCAGGCCCGGGCAGCGAGCAGCACGATCAGCGGCCGGATGCGTTTTCCGCCCCCGGCGATGATGTGCTCGGCCACCTGATCGACCAAGGGCACCGTGCTCTTCATGCTGGCGCGGATGACAGCATCGACGGCGACCAGGTCGTTCTGGACGAGCGCCTTGACGGTCTGTAGCGCGTTCATCGGCGGCATCCTAGCCGAATCAGCGGGAAAGGGCCCAAAAAGGGGTGCAGAGGCCCCGCAGAGTTTGACCGGCAGGGGGTCGGCCAGTAGAATGCGCGACCTTTTCCGGGTGGAGTCAACATGTACGCGGTCATCGCCACGGGCGGCAAGCAGTATCGGGTCGAGGCGGGCACGGTCCTGCGCATCGAACTTCTCACCGCAGACGCTGGCACCGAGGTCAAGTTCGGCGACGTCCTGCTCGTCGGCTCGGGCGATTCGGTCACCGTCGGTTCGCCGAAGGTCGCCGGTGCCTCCGTCACCGCCACCGTGCAGCGCCACGGTCAAGGGGACAAGGTCAGCATCGTCAAGTTCCGGCGGCGCAAGCACTACCTGCGCATGAAGAACCACCGCCAGAAGTTCACCGAGATCAAGGTCACCGGCATCCACGCCGGTTGATCCCGTCATTTTCCGGAGCACACCCTCATGGCACATAAAAAGGCAGGCGGCAGTACCAAGAACGGCCGCGATTCCCACAGCAAGCGGCTCGGCGTGAAGGCCTTCGGTGGCGAACAGGTCATCGCAGGGAACATCATCATCCGCCAGCGCGGGACCCGTTACCGCCCGGGGCTGAATGTCGGCATCGGCACCGATCACACGCTGTTCGCCCTGAAGGATGGCAAAGTGGCTTTCCGTCGCCGGGGTGCCGAGCAGAAGATGTTCGTGAGCGTCGTCGCCGACTGATCGGCCTCCGCGTTCCCGGACATCGCGAACCCCGGCCGAGCGCCGGGGTTTTCGTTTAAGGGCTGGTGCAACGGCCAAGGAGCATGAGCCGATGAAGTTCGTCGACGAGGCAAAGATGCGGGTGCAGGCCGGCAACGGCGGGCGCGGCTGCATGAGTTTTCGGCGCGAGAAGTTCATGCCGTTCGGCGGACCGGACGGCGGCGACGGCGGTCATGGCGGTGGTGTCTTCCTGCGCGCCGCTGAGGGCATCAACACGCTCGCCGACTTCCGGGTCGAGCGCAATTTCAAGGCGCAGTCCGGCGAAGCCGGCAGCGGCAACGACTGCACCGGTCGCGGCGGCGAAGACCTTCATGTGGCGGTTCCGGTCGGCACCGTGGTGCGCGATTCCGAGACCGGCGAGCAGCTGGGCGATCTGGTGCGCGCCGGCGATGTCCTGCAGGTCGCCCGGGGCGGCAAGGGCGGTTGGGGGAACGCGAAGTTCAAGACCAGCACCAACCGCGCACCGCGCCAGTTCGGTCCCGGTCTGCCCGGCGAGAAGCGGCTGCTCGAGCTCGAGCTCAAGGTGATCGCCGATGTCGGTCTGCTCGGTTTTCCGAACGCCGGCAAATCCACCCTCATCCGTGCGGTCTCCTCGGCGCGTCCGAAGGTCGCCGATTACCCGTTCACCACGCTGCATCCGAACCTCGGCGTGGTCTACTGCGGCGAGCACCGCTCGTTCGTGATGGCCGACATCCCGGGGCTCATCGAGGGGGCTGCCGAGGGTGCGGGTCTCGGTATCCGCTTCTTGCGCCACCTGCAGCGTACCCGGGTGCTGTTGCACCTCGTCGATATCGCGCCGCTCGATCCCGCAGCCGATCCGGTGCGTGATGCGCGTGCGATCGTCGCCGAGCTGAAGAAATTCTCGAAGGAGCTCGCCGCCCGGCCGCGTTGGCTGGTGCTCACCAAGTCCGACCTGCTGCCGGCCGATGAGGCCGAGAAGAAAGCCCGTGCCATCATCCGCGCGCTGCGCTTCAAGGGACCCTGGTTCCTGGTGTCCGGCGTGAGCGGTGCCGGCACCCGTGCGCTCACCGAGGCGGTCATGACCTTCCTCGAGGAGCGCGCGGCGGCCGAAGCGGCCGCAGGTAGCGCTCGGGCGGCGTTTGATCCCGACGCCGACAACTGATCGGCACAGGGGCTGTTGGCATGCCTGACCGCAACGCCAAGGTCCGCCGCCGCATCGCGGCGGGCAAGTTCCGGCTGCGGATCCGCGACCTGCGTAATCTCGGTCCGCGTGCCGAGCAGCTGCTGGCCGGTGTCGGCATCCTCAGTACCGAGTCGCTGCGTCGCCGAGGCGCCCTGGCGGCCTATCTGGCGGTCAGCCGTGCAGCCGAGGGTCGGGGGTCGTTGAACCTGCTCTGGGCCCTCGTGGGGGCGCTGGAGCCGTGGCCGGAGGGTCGAGACTGGCGGGAGGTGGCCGCCAGCAAGGCACGGCTGCCGTTGCTCTTGGCGCTCGAGGCGGCGGGCGGGGTCAGTGCGGGGGGTAAAGCGCCCGCCCGTGGCGGTCGAGCGGGGGCGAAGACCCCCGGAAAGGCCCCAGAGTCCTCGGCCACCGAGTTGGGTCCGTGGGTGCCGGGGATGCCGTTCGAGGGGCCGATCGAGAGGAACAGGCGGCCCTCCGTGAAGAGAGGGCGCGGTGCGGGAAAGCCTAGACGTTGAGGTCCGGGCGCCCTCGCAAGGGCGGTCTTAGGCCGACTTTTTAGGCTAGCTTCTTGAGCTTGGCGGCGAGGCGCTTCTTGTGACGCGAGGCCTTGTTCTTGTGCACAAGGCCCTTGTTCACCAGCGAGTCGACCGACGAGGTGGCAGTGCGGACAGCCGCGGTCGCTTCGTCCTTCTTGCCGGCGGCGATCGCTTCGTTGGCGACCCGCAGCGTGGACCGCTGGCGCGAGCGCAGGGCGACATTCTGGGAACGGTGTTTGACGGCCTGGCGGGCGGCCTTCTCTGCGGACTTGGTGTTGGCCACTTAGTGTGCTCTGGGGGGCTGAAAACGGCGCGTATTTTGGTGCTGCGACCTTGGGATGTCAACGGCGATGATGCCGCGCCTTCGGTACACTACCCGGCTGATTCCCAAGCCGGGCCCTCATGAGCCGCGCCATCTTCAAGAGCACCTCGGTGGTGGGACTGACCACCCTCCTGTCCCGCATCACCGGGTTGCTGCGCGACATGGTCTATTCCCAGGCCTTCGGCGCCGGCACGCTGATGGACGCATTCCTGGTCGCGTTCAAGATCCCGAACTTCCTGCGCCGCCTGTTCGCCGAGGGGGCGTTCTCGCAGTCCTTCGTCCCCGTGGTCTCGGAGTACAAGGTACGGCGCAGCCACGACGAGGTGCGTGAGCTCGTCGGCGGCGTCGCCGGTACCCTCGGTACCGTCCTGATCGGCGTGACCGTGCTCGGCGTCATCGCCGCGCCGCTCGTGATCCTCGGGTTCGCGCCGGGTTTCACCCAGCAGCCCGGCAAGTACGAGCTCGCGGTCGAGATGCTGCGCTGGACCTTCCCGTATCTCTTCTTCGTGTCGTTGGTCGCGCTTTTCAGCGGTGTGCTCAACAGCTACGGACGCTTCGCGGTACCGGCGTTCACCCAAGTGATCATGAACCTGGTGATGATCCTGTTCGCGGTGGCGATCGCGAGCGATGCGCAGAACCCTGGTGTGACGCTCGCGATCGGCGTGTTCGTCGCGGGTGTCGCGCAACTGCTCTTCATGTTGCCGTGGGTCGCACGCCTCGGATTGCTCGGTCGTCCTCGTTGGCAGCCGGCCGCCGAGGGTGTGCGCCGCATCGGCAAGCTCATGCTGCCCGGCATCTTCGGATCCTCGATGGCGCAGGTGAGCCTGCTGCTCGACACGCTGATCGCCTCGTTCCTCGTCACCGGCAGCATCGCGTGGCTCTATTACGCGGACCGTCTGATGGAGTTCGCGCTCGGCGTGTTCAGCATCGCGCTCGCCACCGTGATCCTGCCTCGGCTCTCGGCGCAGCACGCGCTGGGCGATGCCGAGCGTTTCTCGGGTACGCTCGACTGGTCGCTGCGGCTCGTGGTGCTGGTCGTGGTGCCGGCTGCGGTCGGTCTGCTGGTGCTGGCCGGCCCGATGACGGCGACGCTCTTCGGCTACGGCAATTTCACCGCGCGCGATGTCGAGATGACGCAGTACGGCCTGATGGCCTACTCCTGGGGGCTCATCGGCTTCAGTCTCGTCAAGGTGCTCGCGCCCGGCTATTTCGCGCGCCAGGACACCGGCACGCCGGTCCGGGTCGGGCTGATCGCGCTCGGCGTGAACATGGCGATCAATCTGCTGGTGGTGCTGCCCGCGCACTACGCGGGTTTTGCGACCCCCTTCGTGCTGCTGGCCACCTCGACCTGCATCTCGGCGGCCGTGAACGCCTTCCTGTTGTGGCGTGGTCTGCGGCGCTCCGGGGTCTACACGCCGCGCGCCGGTTGGGGCGCGCTCATCGGCCGGGTCCTCCTCGCCAATGCGGTGATGGCGGGTCTGATGCTCGCGTTGTCGAAGGATCTCGCGCGTTGGCTCTCGGCACCGCCGATGTATCGCGCCTTCTATCTTTTGGCCTTGATCGCCGCGGGTGCGGCGGCCTATGCGGCAGTGCTGTGGGTCTCCGGGATGCGACCGGCGCACCTGCGCGCGGGCGAGGGGCGCTGATGGATCTCGTGCGCGGTGTCGGCAACCTCGCGGCGGAGCACCGCGGTGGCATCGTGGCGATCGGCAGCTTCGATGGTCTGCATCTCGGGCACCGGGCGCTGATCGATGCGACGCACGCGCAGGCTGCGGCGGCGGGGCGTCCCGCGCTGCTGTTGACCTTCGAGCCGCTGCCTCGAGAGTTCCTCACGCCAGCCGAACCGCCTGCTCGCCTCACCAACCTGCGCGAGCGCGTGCGCCTGCTCGAGCGCAGCGGCCTCGATGCGCTCGTGCTGCTGCGTTTCGACGGGCGGCTGCGCGGCATGGACGGTGCCGGCTTCGTGAGCCTGCTGCATGAACGCCTGCAGGTCGCAGGCGTGGTGGTCGGCCACGACTTCCACTTCGGTCGCGGAGGCGCCGCCAACGCCAACTTCCTGCGCGAAGCGGGCCTGCGTCTTGGCTTCGGTGTCGAGGTGATCGCACCGGTGGCGGCTGATTCGGCGCGCGTCAGCAGTTCCGGTATCCGCGCCGCGCTCGCCGCGCGCGACCTCGAGGGCGCTGCACGCCTGCTCGGTCGCCGCTACAGCATGCGGGGTAGGGTGGTCGCCGGCCAGCAACTCGGTCGCACACTCGGCTTCCCGACGGCTAACATCCGTGTACGGCGTCGGCGGCTGCCGCTCAGCGGCATCTGTGCGGTGCGCGTGCACGGTATCGGCGACGGGCGGGACGCACGGACCTATGGCGGGGTGGCGAGCCTCGGTACCCGACCCACGGTGGGCGGTGTCGAGCCGCTGCTCGAGGTGTTCGTGTTCGACTTCGCGGGCGATCTCTACGGCCGCGAGCTCGAGGTGGAGTTCGTCGCGCACCTGCGCGAGGAGGCCCGCTTCGAATCGCTCGAGGCCATGGTGGTGCAGATGCATGCCGATGTGACCGAGGCGCGCGAGCGCTTGGCCAAGTTCTTTTAACGGATGATCCAGTGACCGACTACAAACAGACGATCAATCTCCCGCAGACGGGCTTCCCCATGAAGGCCGACCTGGCGCAGCGCGAGCCTGCGCTGCTCGCGCGTTGGGAGGCCGAGAACACCTACGGCCGCTTGCGTGAGATCGCGCGCGGTCGGCCGCGCTTCGTGCTGCACGACGGCCCGCCGTACGCCAACGGCGCCATCCACATCGGCCACGCGCTCAACAAGATCCTCAAGGACATCATCGTCAAGGCGCGCTCGCTCGAGGGCTTCGATTCGCCGTATATCCCGGGCTGGGACTGCCACGGGCTGCCCATCGAGCATGCCGTCGAGAAGAAACACGGTCGGCCGGGCCAGAAGCTCGACACCAACGCCTTCCGCGCCGCCTGCCGCGCCTTCGCGGCGGAGCAGATCGAGCAGCAGCGCCGCGACTTCAAGCGCTTGGGCGTGCTCGGCGACTGGGACCGCCCCTACATGACCATGGCGCCCGCGTTCGAGGCGCAGCAGATCCGCGCTTTCGGCCGCATCGTCGCCAATGGCCATCTTTACAAGGGCGCGAAGCCCGTGCACTGGTGTCTCGATTGTCGCTCCGCGCTCGCCGAGGCCGAGGTTGAATACGAGGACAAGACCTCGGTCGCGATCGATGTCGCGTTCCGCGTGGCCGACGGGGCGGACTTTGCGGCGCGCATCGGGCTCGGCGCGGGCGTGGCGACGACGACCCCTGCGGTCGTCATCTGGACCACCACCACCTGGACTCTACCGGCCAACGAAGCGGTCGCACTCGGCGGTGAGATCGACTACGCGCTCGTTTCGGTGCCGGCGACCGACGCCGCGCCTGCGCGCACGCTGGTGCTCGCCGCCGACCTCGTCGCCGATTGCGCGGGACGCTACGGTATCGACCCGACCGCCGTGTCGGTGATCGCGCGTTTCAAGGGCGAGGCGCTCGAAGGGCTCTTGTTGCAGCATCCGTTCCTCGAGAAGCAGGTGCCGGTGATCCTGGGCGAGCATGTCACGCTCGAGGCCGGTACCGGTGCGGTGCATACCGCGCCGGCGCACGGACAAGAAGACTTCGTCGTCGGCCAGCGCTACAAGCTGCCGGTCGTGAACCCGGTCGGCGGCGATGGCCGGTATCTGCCGGGCACGCCCTTCGTCGAAGGGCTCGGCCTCGAGGAGGCGGGTGCGCAGCTGCGTGAACGCATGACCGCAGCCGGCACGCTCATCGTGCAGGCGCCGTACCGCCATTCCTACCCGCATTGCTGGCGCCACAAGACGCCGGTGATCTTCCGCGCCACGCCGCAGTGGTTCATCAGCATGGAACAGGCGGGGCTGCGCGCGAGCGCCCTGCGCGACATCCCGAAAGTGGCCTGGACACCCGCCTGGGGCGAGCAGCGCATCACCGGCATGATCGCCAACCGTCCCGACTGGTGCATCTCTCGCCAACGCATCTGGGGCGTGCCGATCCCGCTGTTCGTGCACAAGGTCACAGGCGCGCTGCACCCGCGTACGCAGGAACTCATCGAGGCGGCCGCGGCGCGCGTCGAGCAGGGCGGCATCGAGGCCTGGTTCGCGCTCGATCCGGCGGAGTTGCTCGGTGCCGAGGCGGTCGACTACGACAAGGTCAAGGATGTGATGGATGTCTGGGCGGATTCCGGCCTGTCGTTCCACTGCGTCGGTACCGCGCGCCCCGAGATCGCGGCGCCGGTGGATCTCTATCTCGAAGGCTCGGATCAGCACCGCGGTTGGTTCCACTCGTCCTTGCTGATGTCCGAGGCGCTCGAGGACCGCGCGCCCTACAAGGCCGTGCTCACCCACGGCTTCACGGTCGATGACAAGGGCCGCAAGATGTCCAAGTCTTTGGGCAATGTCATCGATCCGCAGAAGGTCACGGCGACGCTCGGCGCCGATGTGCTGCGTCTTTGGGTGGCCTCCACCGACTACGCGAACGAGATCGCGGTCTCCGACGAGATCCTGAAGCGGATGGCGGACTCCTACCGCCGCATCCGCAACACCGTGCGGTTCCTGCTCGGCAACCTCTCGGGTTTCGATCCGGTGGCCGATGCGGTCGCGCCTGCGGACATGGTCGCACTCGATCGTTGGGCGCTCGGTCGCGCAGCGGCGTTGCAGGACGAGATCCGTGCGGCCTACGAGAGTTTCGACTTCCACCTCATCTATCAGAAGGTCCACAATTTCTGCGTCGCGGATCTGGGCGGCCTGTGGCTCGATGTCACGAAGGACCGCCTCTACACCACGCCGGAGAGATCCTTGGCGCGCCGCTCCGCGCAGACCGCCCAGTGGCATGTCGCCGAGGCGATGACGCGCTGGCTCGCGCCCATCCTGTCGTTCACCGCCGAGGAGATCTGGGGGTTCCTGCCCGGTGAGCGCGAGGCCTCGGTGTTCCATGCCACCTGGCACCGTTTCCCGGCGATCCCCGCGGACGGCATCGACTGGGAGGCGCTGATCGGCTTGCGCACGCAGGTCGCGGGCGAGCTCGAGCGCTTGCGTGCAGCGGGCGAGATCGGTGCGCCGCTCGAGGCCGAGGTGCGCATCGAGTGTCCGCCGTCTGCCCATGCCGCCCTGTCGGCGCTCGGCGACGAACTGCGCTTCTTCCTGATCACCTCCGCGGCCGAGATCGTCGCGGTGCCGGGTGCAGAGGCGATCGCCGTACGGGTCACGCCGACCACTGCAAAGAAATGCGTGCGATGTTGGCATCGCCTTGCGGATGTCGGCACGCATCCCGAGCATCCGGAGGTCTGCGGCCGCTGCGTCTCCAACATCACAGGCCCGGGTGAGACGAGGCGCTACGCATGACCACGGTGACCCCATCCGTCGGTCGCAGCGGTTGGCGTTGGCTGCCGCTCGTCCTGCTCGTCATCGTCGCCGACCAGCTCAGCAAGGGCTGGATCGAGGCGAACTACCAGCTCGGCGATCACACGCCGGTCTGGCCGTGGCTCGACATCATCCGTCTGCACAATCCGGGCGCTGCGTTTTCCTTCCTTGCAGGGGCGGGCGGTTGGCAGCGCTGGTTCTTCATCGTGCTCGCGCTCGGCGTGAGTGTCGTGCTGCTCTGGTGGTTGCGCAGCGTGCATGAGGCGGCGGAGCGGCGGCTCGCGCTCGCGCTTTCGCTGATCTTGGCGGGTGCGATCGGGAACGTCATCGACCGCATCGAGCACGGCTATGTGGTCGACTTCGTCCATGTCCATTGGGGCAACGCGTATTTCCCAGCGTTCAACATCGCCGATGCGGCGCTCACCGTGGGCGCTGCGCTCATGATCTTCGATGCGTTCCTGGAATGGCGGCGCGAGCGGGCAGGGGGCGGCGCGTGAAGCTCCGCCTCGCCAACCCGCGCGGGTTCTGCGCCGGTGTCGATCGCGCCATCGATATCGTCGAGCGGGCGATCGTGCTGTTCGGCGCGCCGATCTTCGTGCGTCACGAGGTGGTGCACAACCGGCATGTCGTCGAGCGGCTGCGCGGCATGGGCGCGGTGTTCGTCCAAGAGCTGCACGAGGTGCCGGATGGCGCCACCGTCATCTTCTCGGCGCACGGCGTGTCCAAGGCCGTCGAGGACGAGGCGAAGCGCCGCGGTCTTTCGGTGTTCGATGCGACCTGTCCGTTGGTCACCAAGGTTCACATGGAGGTCCGGCGATTCGGTCGCGAGGGACGCGATGTGATCTTGATCGGTCACGACGGTCATCCGGAGGTCGAAGGCACGCTCGGGCGCTTCGACCCCGCCCACGGCGGGCGAATCCGCTTGGTCGAGTCTGTGGCGGACGCCGAAGCGATCGAGGTCTCCGAACCGTCCCGACTCGCTTTCGTCACCCAGACCACGCTCTCGGTCGATGACACCGCCGAGATCGTTGCCACCTTGCAGCGACGGTTCCCTGGGCTTGCGACACCGCGCAAGGAAGACATCTGCTATGCCACGCAGAACCGCCAGGATGCGGTCAAGGAGCTCCTTCGGGAGGCCGACCTGCTGCTGGTGGTCGGCTCGATCACGAGCTCCAACTCGAACCGGCTCGTCGAACTCGGCGTCCGGGCCGGGGTGCCGGCCTATCTGATCGATGGCGCAGCGGATCTGCGACGCGAGTGGTTGGAGGGCCGGAACTGCATCGGCTTGACGGCAGGGGCCTCGGCGCCCGAGGTGCTGGTGCAGGAAGTCGTCGAAAAGCTCGGGGAGTGGGGCGTCGAGCGTCCCCGCGAACTCGACGGGCAGCGCGAGCATGTGGTTTTCGCGCTACCGCGCGAGCTCAGGCTCAAGCCGCCGAGTCCGTAGCGCGCGTGTTTTTTCCAGCGATTGCCCTATAATCCTGTTCATGTTGGTTCCGACCGCCTTGCATCCTGTCGCCGAGCGCCTGCGCAGCTGTGGCATCCAGCCGACGGCGCAGCGCCTTAAGGTCGCCTCGCTGCTGCTGAGCGCGCCCCAACACCTCACCGCCGAGGCGATCCTCGAGCGTCTGCGCACCGAGGGTGCACGGGTGTCGAAGGCCACCGTCTACAACACCCTCAACCTCTTCGCTGCCCGGGGTGTCGTGCGCCAGCTCGCCGTCGACGGCGATCGCGCTTGGTTCGACTCCAACACCGAGCCGCACTACCACTTCCAAGACCTCGAGACCGGTGCGCTCACCGACCTGCCGCACACCGCCGTGCGTTTCGATCAGTTGCCGCCGCCGCCGCCCGGCACCGAATACGCCGGCATCGAACTTTTCATCCGGCTGCGACGCGTTTAAGATTCGCAGCCCTTCCGGGCCCGGATAGCTCAGTTGGTAGAGCGGCGCATTCGTAATGCGTAGGTCGTAGGTTCGAATCCTATTCCGGGCACCATCTCCCTCGAGCGCATAAAAAACGGCGGCGCCGAAGCGCCGCCGTCCGTCAGACCGACCGTAGAGGTCACCGCGCCCTCGCGGGCGCGGCGCGATGACACTTCAGGAGCGGATTTACCTTGCCGACGCGCCGCAGCGCAGGGTCGACCGGGAGGCTTTGGCGAGTGCGAGGTCAGCCGGGTCGTCGGTCAACAGCAGCCGCATCAAGAGCAGTACCTTGCGGCTCGGGGCGTCGACCACGGTCGATCCGCGTTCTGCGTTGATCGACATGCGTTCGGTTCCCGGAGGAACGACCCAGAGGTCGAGCCGCTGCGCGGCGGCGGAGCGTTCGTTGACCACGAAGAAGTTATCGGAATTCGCGCCGTAGAGGGCTACCGACCAGTATCGCGGATGGTCGACCTCGGCCGTGACGCGCATCGGGCCCTTCGAGAGGTCGAGGGTGCAGGTGGCGTAGAGCAGATCCGGGCTCGGCATCACGATGCGACGCTGGGTGTGGTCGGTGGGCGGCGGGAGGTAAACACCGGTCGCCGCCTGCGGCGCGCCCTGCGCGCGGGCCTGCGCGGCGGTCTCGTTGGTGATACGCGCCATCGCCTCTCGCATGATGAGACGAGGCAGCGCCCACACGGTGAGCAGATGCGTCAGCACCGTCACCATGAGCCCTACGGCGAGCCAGCGCTGCCAAGGCTTCACGGGCACTCCCCCTGCCGTTGGATCGACGGCACGGCGAGCGCGCCCGGGTCCGCCTGCACCTCGGGGCTTGGGTTGTAGAGGCGTAGCGTGAGGATGAGACCGCGGTCACCCGGCGTCGGCAACCATTTGGTGGCACCGCTGACGGGCGTCTCTGGGCCCGTGACTGCGCTGAAGCGGCCCACGGTGTTCAGGGTCGGGTTTTCGCCGCTGACGCTGTAGCGCTGTTCGGCGTCCGGGAACAGGAAGATGTCGTCGGCGTAGGCCGTGACGCTCCACCAGCGCGCTGCCGGGATGCTGCCGCTGATGAGATACCGGCAGTTTGAACGCAGCAGCCGGCCGGCGTCGTCCTGCTGCGCGATGTAGTAGAGCGTCTCGCGGCGGTCGAGCGCGAGCAGCGCCTTGAGGGCGATGCGTGCGCGGGTGTACATCGAGGCGTCGCGGCTACCGGCCTCGAGGTTCACGAGCCACGGCCCGATGCGCGTCCCCGCCGGGTCGGTCCGCGTGAGCCAGAGCCAAGCACTGCCGACGCCGAGGAGGGCGCCTGCGGTCACGGTTGCGACCCAGGCAACGACGACGCGACGCGTCGAGGTCACTCGAACCCTGCCGCGCGACGGATGAACTCGGCGCAGCGTGCCGGTTGCGTGACCGGCAGCATATGACCGCCCGAGACGAGTTCTAGGCGGACATGCGGTACGCGTGCGGCAAAGCCCTCGCCCTGGGGTCGGTAGTCGAGCACCCGGTCCTCGCGGCCATACAAGACCGCGATGGGTAGGGGCGCGGCGGGCTCGCGTGCAAGTTCGTCGTAGCGGTTTTCAAGCGTCAGAAGGCTGTGGGGGACGACCGCGTAGTCCTCGGCGGCGGACAGGAACTGCTGGGGTCGCAGCGACAACAGGCCGCCCCCTCGGCGGGCGTAATCGCCCGGGGCATCCTCCGGGCCGAACACGATCCGCATGAGGGCTTCCCGACGCGAGACGAAGGCCGGGATCGCGACGGTCCGGGCGATCAGGCTGCGCAGGAGGTGGGGGACCTGCAGGCTGCGGAAGACCTCGGGCGGGTCGCTCGGCATCGTCGTCAACGGCGCCAGCAGCGCGAGCCCCGTGACGCGCGTGGGGTGCCGCAGCGCCACGGCGAGCGACAAGGCTCCGCCCAAAGAATGGCCGACGAGCAGCGCCCGATCGAAGCCGAGGTGGTCCATCAGCGCCGCGATCGCATCGGCCTGCTCCTCGAGCGTCGTCGCCCGGTCCCGTTCGCGCGTCGAGTAGCCGGACCCGGGACGATCGACCGCCACCACCCGGGTGTCCTGTGCGAGCGCGTCGACCAAAGAATAGCGGAAGTGGTGCAGTTGCCCGGCGAGCCCGTGCAACATCAGGATCGGTGGGCGTCCGTCGTGCAGTTCCCCGGCTTCGACCACATGCAAGCGCGCGCCGGGGACCTCGATGAACCGGCCTGCGGGCGGGAGGGCGGCCTCCGCGCGCCTAGCGAGTCGGGTGGTGAGCGCCGCCGCTCCGAGCAGCCCGAGTGCGCAGAGCGCCGCGAGGACGGCGAGGGCGGCGAGGGCGGTCATGTCTTCAATCTCCCAGCAGGCCGCGCATCAGGCGGTAGTAGCCGATGGGCATCAGGCGCTCTAGGAACGCGCCGACCTTGGCGTCGTTGCCGACGAGGATGCGCGGTTTGCGGCGCTCCACGCCGCTCAGGATGGTCTCGGCGGCCCTCTCGGGCGGCAGGCTCAGGAGCTTGGCGGCGCGCTGCAGGTCGGTCTTCCATGTCGTCGTGTCGACGCCGTGACCGATCCGGGCATCGTTCGCGATGCGGGTCGCGACCCCGCCGGGGCACACGACGCTGACGCCGACGGTCGACCCCTCAAGTTCGTGCCGCAGCGCATCGCTGAACCCGCGCACGGCGAATTTGCTGGCGCAGTAGGCGGTCTGGCCGGCGGGGCTGACGAGACTGAAGAGGCTCGCGATGTTGACGAGCTGCGCCTGCGGCCGCTGCTTGAGCGTCGGCAGGAAGGCGCGCGTCATGCGCACGAGGCCGTGGAAGTTGATCGACAGCAGCCATTCGAAGTCCTGCTCGCTCACTTCGTCGAAACGTCCGATGAGCCCGACGCCCGCATTGTTGAAGAGCAGGTCCACCGTCGGATGCGCGGCGGCGACGACCTCGGGGAAGGCGGCGACCTGGTCGCGATCGGCGACATCGAGTGCGTGGCAGGAGAGGCGTAGGCCGCGCGGTGCGAGTTCGGCGGCGAGCGGTTCCAGCGTCGCCGGTCGGATGTCGGCGAGCGCGAGGTGGCAGCCGCGGGCGGCGAGTCCGACCGCAAGCGCGCGGCCGATGCCGCTGCCGGCGCCGGTGATGACGGCGGTCTTGCCGCGCAAGTCGAGGCCGGCCATCAGTTCGCGCCTTTTTTGCGGCGGAAATGCAGGGCGGGGTCTTCGAGTCGGCTGTATCGGGTCACGATGAGATCCCTCAGGTAATTCTGGTGTACGCGCCACGGGAAGCGGTCGCCTTGGGTCGGCAGCGCATCGAGGGCGCGCTGCACATAGCCAGAAGAAAAATCGAGCAGCGGCCGCTCGGCGACGGTCGGGTCGCGCTCGGCGACGACATAGTCCGCCTTCTTTTTAGCGAGGCGTTTGACGAGGCGCACGACATATTGGGCGATGAGATCGGCCCGCAGCGTCCACGAGGCGTTGGTGTAGCCGATGGTGAGCACGAGGTTCGGCAGGCCGCTCAACATCGCGCCACGGTGGACCATGGTGTCGCGCAGGGCCACGGGCACACCGTCGACCGTCACCGCAGCGCCGCCCAAGGCCACGACCTTGAGACCGGTCGCGGTGACGACGATGTCCGCGGGCAGCGTGGCGCCTGAGGTCAGGCGGATCCCCTCGGGCAGGAAACGCTCGATGGTGTCGGTGACGATCGAGGCCGATCCGCGCGAGATGGCCTTGAAGAGGTCTCCGTCCGGCACGACGCAGACGCGCTGGTCCCACGGTCCGTAGGTGGGTTTGAAATGTCGGGAGACATCGTAGCCGGGCGGCAGCTCGGCCTTCGCCATCGCGATGATCTGCCCCGCGACCACCTGCGGCTTCCAGCGCGAGAGTGCGAAAGAGCCGACGGCATACAGGATGTTTTTCCAACGCACCAACGGGAAGAGCAGCGGCGCGGGCAGCAGCGACGACAGCGCGCGCGCGATGCGATCCTCGGCAGGCTGCGAGACGATGTAGGTCGGCGAGCGCTGCAGTTGGGTGACATGTGCGGCGGTCTTGGCGAGCTCGGGGACCAGCGTCACGGCGGTCGCCCCGCTGCCGATGACCACGATGCGCTTGCCGGAATGATCGAGATCCCGGGGCCAACGCTGCGGGTGCACGAAGCGACCGCGGAAATCGGCCTCGCTCGGGAACTCGGGTCGGTAGCCTTCGGCGTAGTGGTAGTACCCGGTGCAGAGGTGCACGAAGCGCGCACGCATCGTCTGCGCGGGGCCCGCCGCTGCGCCGCGCTCGTCGCCCGGCTGCGTCTCGTGGACGGTGACCGTCCACAGCGCCTCGGCGCTCGACCAGGCGAGGTGCGTGACACGCCGGTTGAAGCGGATCAGCGGCAGCACGCCGAGTTCCACGGCGGTCGCGCGCACGTATTCCCGGATGGAGGTGCCGTCCACCATCGAGATGAGCCCGCGCCACGGACGGATGCGGTAGCCGAAGGTGAACATGTCGGAGTCCGAGCGCACGCCGGGGTAGCGGAAGAGATCCCAAGTGCCGCCCAAGTCGGCACGGGACTCGAGCACGGCGATGCGCCGGCCCGGCAATCGTTTGAGGAACTCCGCTGCGGCACCGACACCGGCGAGGCCCGCGCCGATGACGAGCAGGTCCAAAGGCGCTTCGGCTGCAGCGGTCATGCCGCTACTCTACAACGCGCCATGCGGCGACGCCCGCTGGCGGCAGGTCTTCACCGCCGAGCAGAAAGTCCCGTGCGGGGTCCGTGGGCAGCCGCTGCGGCTCGGGCGCGTAGTTGAAGGCGAAACAGAGGCCACGGTGCCGGCGCAGACGCAGACCCTCGGGCAACACCTGCGTGACGAGGCCGGCCTCCCGGGCGAGCGTCTGCAGCAGCGCGGTCCGCGCGTCGCTCGCGAGCGTTGCGGCGAGGTAGCGGAGCTGCCCTTGTCGGTAGAGCAGGCCGTGGCCGTCCGCGAGCTTCGCCTCGGGCGTGAGCGCGGTCTCGCAATGCTCCAGCCAGTCCTGCGCGGGGGGCGCTGCGACGCCGGGACGGAGCGATTCGACGCGCGTGACCTTGAGCGCGATCGCGCGCTGCAGTTCACCCGGTGGCAACTGTGGCGGGATCTGGAAGTGCGGGGTTTTGCTGCCGCTACGAGGCCCGATCAGCACTTGGGCGCCGCAGGCGGTGAGCCGGTCGACGAAGCCTTGCGGCAGGATGGGCAGGCAGGGTACGACGACGAGGCGGTAGCCCTCGAGCGCGGTGTCGGGCGGGACGATGTCGATGTCGAGTCCGAGTGTGCGCAGCGTCGAATACCACTCGAACGCCTGCCGCAGCGCGCTGAAGCCCGCGCCCTGCGGTTGGATGTCGGTGACCCAGGCGGAGGTGTAGTCGAAGACCAGCGCGACGGGCGCATGGGCGCTGGGTGTCACGGAAGCGAGCCGCGCGATGTCACGGGCAGCGGCCCGCGCTTCGTGCGCGCCGATGTCGTCCTCGCGGTCGGGGCGCAAGAGGCCGGCGTGCATCTGCTCCTGCGCGAAGGGCGCCTGCCGCCAGCGGAAATAGGCGACGAACTCCGCGCCGTGCGCCATCGCTTCCAGTGTCCAGAGCCGCACCATGCCGGGGAGCGGCGCGGGGTTGCGCGCGGCCCAGTTCACGGGCCCCGGCTGCTGCTCCATCACCGCGAAGCGTCCGCGACCGCAGCCGCGGTAGAGGTCGTGGTGGAACGCTGCGATGTCGGGATGGCCCTGCCGCGCGTAGCGGAGCTTCTCGGCGTCGCTGAACCAGAACTGCTCGAGGAAGCCGAGCGGGTAGCTGTCCCAGGTGACGACATCGAGGTCGCGCCCCAAGGCATGGTGATCGAAGGAGGTGACGAAGCCCATCGCGTTATGCGTGATATCGCGGCCGGGCGAGTGTGCACGCAGGATGTCGACCTGCTCGCGGTTGAACGACAGCACTTGGTCCGAGGAGAAGCGCTGGAAGTCGAGCGAGTGGGCGGGGTTGGGTTCGGTGACGGTGAGCGCGGGCGTGTCGATCTCGTCGAACGACCGGTACTCGGCGCTCCAGAACACCGTGCCCCAGGCGTCGTTGAGCGCCG
>Ga0315907_10000444_pt1 | contig 59872 bp, 68 predicted proteins | sample LakEriMetagenome_3_FD_203525 | JGI IMG/M metagenome (GOLD analysis project Ga0315907, IMG submission 203525) | Freshwater fungal communities from buoy surface, Lake Erie, Ohio, United States - Buoy 12 MA123 | ecosystem: Environmental > Aquatic > Freshwater > Lake > Lake biofilm | place: USA... | reverse complement strand
GCTCGACGGCAACGCAGTCTCCGCGTCGTACCTGGTCATATCCAAAGACCCGCTGTCGGTTGGTGGCGTGACCACGCTGGAGACGATCGCTGCGTACAGCATGCCGCTTGAAGTTGCTGTGGGGTTGGCTTTCTCGCAGCGCATACTGGGCCAAGAGTTGTCGGTCGAGTTAATAAGCACTGAGACGCCATCGTCTCCCGTCAATGACGTTGCGATCAGCAGCATCAGCCAGACCACGACGGTTCTGACGGTCAACACCGCCACGCCGCATGACCTCGTTCCAGGCAAGCGCATTGGTATCTATGGCTGCATCGACAGCCGGCTGAACTATCCGGCGTTGGTTGTCGCGACCACGCCGAGCGCAACACAGTTCACTTGCACCGCCGGCCCTGGCGGCACGATTCCGTCTGTCTCGTTGTCTGGCGGTGCGGACGGGTATGTGTATTTTCGATCTGCGTTGGGTTACGCGCAGAACGGCGTATCACAGATTTTTGAGAACACCAGCACAACCAACGCGTCGATGTATTCGCGTTCAGCTTCTGGCGACGCGCTGCCTTCGGGCACTACGGGTGGCAACCACGCCATAACGGTTGGAAGCGCGGCTAGCATCCAGAGCATTGTCTCTCCGTATACGTACTCGTTTTTGCCGACGTCCGAATTCAGATTCATTTTGCAAGCAGACCGGGTGCAGTGGCTGGACGCTACCGTCGATACCACGAGCGCACCAACCTCGCGTCTGCTGCGTACTCAGGTCGTGCCTGATCCGACGAAACAGTACAAGCTGCGGTTTCGGTTTACAAACAACAAGGGCCTAACAGTCCCCGCGGCAAAGATTGTGTCGGCGGTGAAGTCCGGCTCTACGACTGCGACGATCACAACGGACGGCCCGCACGGTTTGACGACTGGCAACACGGTCGTGGTTTACGGCATTCGTGACCAGACCAACTTTGCAAACCTGACAGCGCCCACCACTGCGACTGTTTTGAACAGCACGCAGTTCACCGTTGCTTTTGGTGCGTCAGCCACCGCAACCTCGTACGGCGGCATGGTGGCCGTCGGTAATGGCGCCAACGTGCCAACGGCTTTTCCAAGTTTGGCGTTGCAGTCTGCCTCAGTGGCTTCTAATGAACTGTCGCTGTCAGCAAGCGCCAACTGGTCTTGGCTGATTGGCGACTATGTAAACGTGTACGGATGCCGGGATGTGGTGTCGGGCGCAGACCTGGGCGTTGACGGTGTATATCGGGTGGTTGATGTTTCGACGACATCAATCCGACTTGCGCCAATCAATCCCGCAACCACGCTGCCTGCGCTGTCGCCAACCAGCTGCGGCGGCACAGTGATCAAACGCACAGATGCCCGTATCGCCTTTGTGCGCATTTTCGATTACCTGCGCGAGCGGGTTGAGGTGCAGCCAAACGGTGTCGCGGCCGCGTCTGTGCCGGTGTTTATGAACGGCGGCTCAATCAGCTCCGGTTCAATCACACCCTTAAACAACAACGCCTACTCTCTACTCACAAGTACAAACCTTGGAGCCGGTGCGACGTACACCGGCAGCACAACTAACGCTGCCGCGTCGACAACAAGCGGTACGACTTATTTCACGGCGATCAACGTCTCAATTGTCCACACCGCTGGCCAGACGCCTGGCACGCTGATTTTTGAGGTCGGCAGCGAAACGACGTCAACCACGCCGACCACCTGGTTTGCGCAGTTCATCGTGCCAGTCAACAGCAGCGCGAACTGGCAAACCTTCACGTTCCCTTTGACATCACGTTATTACCGTTTGCGGTTTGTCAACGGCGCCGCCGCGCAAACGGTGTTTCGGTTGGCAACGATGTCGATTTATAACGGCGCCTTTAGCAGTGAGCTCACGTTTCCAGATCCGCACTTCATCCAAATATCTACAACCACGATTGGTGCGAACGGCGTGCAGACCTCCGCCGCCCTGGATTTTGGCGACACAAACCGGCTTTACAAGCAAGTCATGTTCACTGCTTACAGCGACCAGGCGAGCGCGACTAACGGTTTTGTGATTCAACAAAGCCGGGATAACACCAACTGGCGCCAGACTAACCAAGCAACGGTGGCCGCGGGAACTTTGACAACGATTACCTCGGACCTCGTCTACCGCTACGTTCGGGTTGTCTACACGAACGGCAGCGTGGCGCAGACCTCATTCCAACTTGATTGCCAGGCAATTACTTAACATGAACGAAATAAACGAAAGCATTGCCCACATTTCCTGTCAGCACTGCGGCAAAAAGTGGCAGGTCCTCAACGACGAGGGCACCGACTGGAACGAGCCGGCGACTGCTGAGCTGTACCAATCCGAAGACCACAATTGCCAACAGGAGGGTTAATCGTGCTGCTATTGCTTTTTAATCCTGGAACAAACGGCGGCGCGCAGAGTTCAGCTTCGCGTCTTTTCGTGCGTCGGCGCAGACGCGTGTGATGCCGCGGTAAAGAAGAAAGAGGATTGATATATGCCCGAAATGCAAATTGAGCAGGTCGATGTCGAGATAGAGGTCATGGACCCCGAGGCAGAGCGCGAGAAGATGGAAGAGCGCCTGCAGGCCTTCGGCCACAGCATGGCCAAGCAGCGCGACGAGTGGATACGCAACCGCTACAGCTACGGCGTGGACAAGCGCTGGCTCGAGGACGAGGACCAGTACAACGGCAAGGACAACGTCAACCGCGCGGCGTCACAGATGATGACGTCCGTGGAGCAGGGCTACCCCGTCACCACGCAGCACGCCAAGCCGCACCGGTCGACTGTCTTTATCGGCATGACGCGGCAAAAGACCAACGCTGCAGAGGCCCGCGTGGCCGACATCCTGCTGCCCACCGACGATCGCAACTGGGGCATTCAGCCCACGCCTGAGCCTGAGCTCATGAACATGACCATGAACGAGGACATGGCGGTGGACCCCAACACCGGTCAGCCGGTCATAGACCCCAAGACTGGCCAGCCGCTGCGCAAGAAGGAGATCGCCCGGGCGGTGATGGAGATGGCGCGCAAGAAGGCCGTGGCCATGCAGACCGAGATCGACGACCAGCTGGTGGAGTGTGACTACAACGGCGAGCTGCGCAAGGTCATTCACGACGCCGCGGTGCTGGGCACTGGCGTGATTAAGGGCCCGGTGGTGATGAACCGCACGCGCAAAGCCTGGCAGCCGTATACGGACGCCATGGGGCAGATGATCTACCAGGTCCAGATCGTCGAGGAATTGAACCCCGCCTCATTCCGCGTGGACCCACGTAACGTGTGGCCCGACCCGGGCTGCGGCGAGAACATCCACGACGGCAAAGGGATGTACGAGCGGCAGAAGCTCACGGCCAAACAGGTCCGCGATTTGGTCAAGCAGCCGGGCTACATGAAGGAGCAGATCCGCAAAGTCCTGGAAGAGGGCCCGAAGAAGTCGGCCAGTTTCCAAGAGCTCAAGGACGAAGAGCAGCGCGACCTGGCCCGCGACACCTATGAGCTGTGGGAGTACTGGGGCGAGGTCGATCACGAGGACCTCGAAGCCGCTGGCGTTGAGGTGGGCGAGAAAGACGAGCTGCGTGCCGTCAGCGCCTGCGTGGTGATGATCAACGACACGGTGGTCAAGGCGTTCATGAACCCGCTGGACGACGGCCAGATGCCGTACGACTTCTACGTCTGGGAGAAAGTCTCGGGCAGCTGCTGGGGCTATGGCGTGCCGTATCTCATGCGCGCCCAGCAGAAGGTGTTGAACGCGGCCTGGCGCCAGATGATGGACAACGCAGGCGTGTCCTCGGGCCCGCAGATCGTGATGAACCCCAACGTAATCCAGCCGGCAGACAAGCAGTGGCAGCTCTCCAGCCGCAAGATCTGGTTTGCCACGGATGACATGGATGACGTTAGGAAGGCCTTCGCCACGTTCGAATTCGACAGCCACCAGGCCGAGCTCGCCGGGATTATCAAGATGGCCACCGAACTGGCAGATGCCGAGACGGGCGTGCCGGTGATGATGCAGGGCGAAAAGGGCGCGGCACCGGACACGGTGGGCGGCATGCAGATGCTGATGAATAGCGCCAACGTCGTGCTGCGCCGCCTGGTCAAGCAGTTCGATGACATGGTGACCAAGCCGCACATCCGCCGGTACTACGACTACAACATGCTTTACAACGAGGACGAGGAGATCAAGGGCGACTTCACGATTGACGCCCGTGGCTCGAGCGCCCTGATGGTCCGGGACATTCAGAACCAGGCGTTCTTGAACCTCCTGGCCGCTGCGGCCAATCCGATCTTCGGCATGTTCATCGACCCGAAGAAGCTCTTCGAGAAGGCGCTACAGGCGCAGCACGTCGACCCGGCAGAGGTCTTCAAGTCCGAAGAAGAGATCGAGAAGATCAAGGAGATGCAGCAGCAGGCAGCCGCGCAGCAGCCGCCCGACCCGCGCATCGCCGCAGCCCAGATCCGGGCGCAGACAGACATGCAGCGCGTGCAGGCGCAGAACCAGGGCGACCTGGCAGAGCTGCAGACAAGGCTGCAGATCAAGCAGGCCGACATCGCCGCGCGGCGTGAAGAGATGCAGTTAACCCGCGAAATAGAGATGCTAAAGATGGCTAATGCGCAAAATCTGAGCCTTGAGCAGATCAAAGCGAAGTTGGCGGATACGGCGATAAAGGAACGTGGCAAGAAGGAGCTGTTCGCTGCCGAACAGCGTCTGAAGCTCGTTGCGGGATCGGGCATTTAGCCCCAGAAAGGATAGATCGTGGCGTTAACAGCAGAACAAAAAGCCTTCGTTGATTGGCAGTTGCAGCAGATCGACCCACTAACCAACCGCCGCATTGGCGACATCGTTGCCGAGAAGGGCCTGGACCCGTACCGCGATGAGGTCGGGGCGATGGCCGACAACGCCAATCTGCAGGCGCAGAACCAGCTGGCCGCGGGCGGCAGCCCGGATGTCGTCGCCCCGTGGAAAGACCCGAACTGGTACGACAAGCAGATGGCCGCAGAGCAGGCCGAGCTCGAGCGCCGGCAGCGGCTGGACCAGGAGTGGCAGGCCTACGGTGCGGCCGGCGGCAATCTGCCCGTGCTGGGCCCGTCGAACAATCCGAACCTGGGCAACGTGCGTGGCGTGTCGCCCTACAACCCGAACCGCGGCAACCCGCCGCTGCCAGGCGCAGATCCGTTGATACCCGGCCCACAGCCGGGCGGTGGCGGCACGACTGGTGGCAACACGACGAGCGGCCAGGGCGTGATCGACGCTGGCATATCGACCAACGACAACGTGATGGGCGGCATGGGCACGACGGGCGTGGTCTACGGCCCGGACGGCAGGTCGTACAGCTCGGCGGCTGCAGCGCTGGCAGCGGGCGTGACGAACTACAGCTACACCAAGCCTCTCTTGAACCAGGGCAACCAGGGGCTCATCAACAACGCCGGCAATCAGATGCCGACCTACCAGGTGCCCATCAACGCTGGCACAGGCGGCCTGATTACGGGCGTCAATCAGCAGCTGTTCAAGATGCCAACAGGCGTGCAGTTTCCCGGGTAAGGAGCGCTAAGAATGCAAGAACCCAAAGCCCCATATTGGAATCCAGACCTGCCGCGGTGGGAGGTCCAAGATATTGACCGCTACATCAAGAACGGCATTCAGAGTTACCCCGAGGTATTGAAGGTGGTCAACTCTGTTGGCGGCATTGATGCCTACCGAAACATGGCATTGAATTTTCAAAAAGCCGACGCTTTGTATCAAATTGACCACGCAAAGTGGCGCATACAAGAATCTTTGGCCAGAGGATCAAATGCTATCTCTGGCGATGAGCGGTGGCTCGCCCGGGCGTATGAAAAGGCTGCGAAATCAAACATATTTTCTGATGCGGAACGCGCCCAATTTGCGGGTCTTTCACAAGACCTGTTCTCGCAAGCAGCGGCGAACAAGATTATTGAGGAACGTCAACAGTATTTGAGTAGCAATGCAAGCAAAGTCCAAAATCAAATGTTTGACCAGATCTTTGGGCAGCGAAATGCTGAGTACGACCGATTGTCCGAGGAGCAGACGGTTCAAAGAGCCGCGGCACAAAAAGCCTACGAGAATGACATGGCCGAGGCCGCGCGGCTGCGGGACGGCGGTCTTATCCCGCCGGCAGAGTTTTCAGAACTCGTAAAAAAGCTAACCGCCAACTATTCGGGGGCATTAAACGAAATCGGCACGCAGTTCAAAGCCGCAAGGAATTCCGTTAGGGGCCTGGCAGATAAACAGCTTGCATACGCCAGTGACACGTACAACGCGATCCTTAGCGGTAACTTTGACCCAGAAAAAAAGTACGAGCTGCCCGCGATCGATTACACCCCGGCGTCTATATCGCATTCATATAAAGCGGTGTACGCGCCACGTGAAAGCGCCGAAGTCACAGAGCAACAACCCTCCGCTGGCCAAGCGCCGACCAATACGCCAGCCGGTTCCGCGGCGTCAGCGCCAACTACATCGGCGCCCACAACGCCGACTACATTGGGCTCGGCTACATCGGGCCCGGCCAAATCAACACCCACCACTCCGTCGACAGGGAGCACAACGCCTTCTCAACCAACGCGGCCAACCAAGATCGATGTGCGCGAAGCCCCGAAGGTTGCGAGAGCCCCAACGCGAAACTCGTCTGATCTGATGGCGCGAGCCCGGGTGGTGGACCAAAGCACGCAGCCAAGTGCGGCGACGACCGGGGGCGGCGTCGTACAACAGCAGCCACAGCCGGGGCTTATCAACAACGCCGGGCTGTTGAACTACACGCCAACAATTAACGCGCCGACAGGCGCCCCTGGCCTGCTGACCAATCAGAATCCGATGCTTTACTTTTACAACGTGCCAGGGGGCCGGGCGCCCGGGCAGATGCAGGCGGGGGGCTAAGCGATGTCGGTACTCGCCCGCGAACAAGACAGCTACCAGCGCGCCCTGGAGGCGTACCAGCGTCAGATCAACCGGTACAACCGCGGCGTTGACAAATACAAGACGACCCTGGTCAAGGACCAGAACGGCAATCTGTTGGTCATCGACGGCGGCGGCAACGTCAGTGCGGTGAACTCCGGCGGCGCGTTAATTGGCGCGTCTCTGCCCCGGGGTTTTGATCAGACGGCTTACGGCGCGACCAACATCCCTGGCGGCCAGGGCTATCGGCAGCTGCGGCAAAACCCGACGGAAGTTAAGCGGGAATCCGTGACAGGAGTACGGAAGTATTCAGACGACAGCGGGTACGTCTCGCATTTAGATTTTGCCGGCAATCCTGTCTACATCACGCCGGAATGGCGGCTTGACGCTGTAGTTCCCGGGCAGGATTACGGGGATTGGGTTACGCCGACAACGTACAACTTCAGCCGTGACGCCTCCACGTACATGGAGTCTCCGCCCGAATGGAAGAAGACCTTTGACCGCAAAGCCCCGGCGGCCACGCCGGCCCAGGTTTCTAAGATGAACGCGCCCAGCCTGGCCGAAATCGAGAGCGGTCTTGTTGGCGAAGTAATGAAGGGCAAGGGCGTGCGCTATGGCGTGCCCGTATACCGCCCCCGCGGCGATTAAGAACAAGAAAGGACGAGCATGAGTAAGCAAGCCGGTCAATTTGTCGCAATGGTCCTGGTCGGTAGAGACCTGGCACATCGCGCACACTGGAAAACCACCAGCTACGCGGCGCACGTAGCCCTGCAAGGGTTCTACGAGGGCGTGCTTGCCCTGCTGGATGGCTTCGTAGAGCAGTACCAGGGGCGGTACAACGAGCTTTTGGACGTGCCACTGGCCGACAACGAGTTCGAAGGGGAGATCGCCGACATCCTGGACCAGCAGGTGTCCTGGATTGAGGACAACCGGGAGAAGATTTGCCCCCGTACAGAGTCCTCATTGCACAACGTCATCGACGAGGTGGTTGGGATTTACCAGACAACGCTGTACAAACTGCGGTTTTTGACGTGATTCTTGAAGTGGCTGAGGAGATACTGCGGTTTTTGACGTGATTTTTTGGGTAGTTGCGGAAATACTAGACTCCGACGTACAATTTCGCGGGGACCTCGCGTCCACAGAATTCATAACGGCCGCCTAGCGCGGCCTTTTCATTTCTATGATCGATTTCCAATCTGCCACCTGGCACCAATTGCGTAAATGGGCCGAAGAACAGCTGAAACGGGCCCGGGAGAAGAACGACGCCATTGGTCTGAACGCAGAAGACACCGCGGCATTGCGCGGTGAGATAAGAACACTAAAAAAATTCCTCGACTTGCCCAAGTCGGCAACTCGAGAAGTGGTGGTCGACCCGGAATAACGCCCGGTTGACCTTGGCAAAAAGGCCGCCTACGGGCGGTTTTGTTTTTTGGAGGCGTAACAGTGGAAGAAAACTTGTCGCAGGATCAACTGCAGGACATTTGGAACGAAGAGGCCACGAAACTCGGCGCTGGTGAACAACCCGCGGTCGAGCCACAGGCCACTGCGCCGTCGGCTGATGAAGCTGCGCCGCAAGCAAGCGGATCTGAAGAGCCCCCGGCTCAAGAGGCTTCCGCCGACACCCAACCCGCAGAAGAACCGGCGCCGGCCGATCCACTGGCTGGTCTCCCGCAGGAAGTCAAGGCCGCATTGGCCAAGATCTCCCAGTTGGAGCAGGCAAACGCCCAACTGCTGCACCACGTAAAGACCGCTGAGGGTCGCGTGGCAGCGATGCAGCGTGAATTCCAGCAGGCCCGTCAGGCCGCCACGCAAGTGGCTCCGCAAGATGCGCCATCGCAGGGACAAATGGCTGCCGCAGCCAAGAACCCAGAGAAGTGGGAGCAGCTCAAGCAAGATTTCCCCGAGTGGGCTGGCGCGATGGAAGAGTACGTCGCGGCCAAACTGGGAAGCGTCAAACCGGCAGCACCAGGCCTCGACCCGCAAGCGGTCGCCGCCTACGTGCAGCAGCAGGTTTCGCAGACCAAGGCCGAGATGGCTCGAACCATGGAAGAGGCTCGGATCGAGGGCAAGTACGAGGACTGGAAGAACACGGTCAATTCAACCGACTTTGTTCAATGGTTCACCGTGCAGTCGCCCGAGGTTCAGGCTTTAGCGAACAGCAACTCGGCGCGGGATGCAATTCGTATGTTGGACCTGTTTCACGACACGAAGAAGCGTTCTGCTACGGAAATTCGGCAAGAGCGCGGAGCACGTCTCGCTGCAGCCGCGACCGTAAGACCTGGTCAGACACCGCCGCCCAAAACACTGGACGACATGTCGCCATCAGAGCTTTGGAACTACGAAGCCGCACAGCGCGAGAAAACTCGAGCGCAGCGCGGGTTTTAATCTCAACTTTTTTTAGAAGGAAGTAAATCATGTCTATTCAGAATTACGGCACCGTTGCCTCACGGAACCTAATCCGTGCTGCACAGGGCATGCTTGAGCACGCCCAACCCATCACCGTTCTCGGTGACTTCGGCACCCAGCGCGAAATGCCGCAGAACTCCACGGACACCCTGGTGTTCCGCCGGACTCTGCCTTTTGGCGCCTCCACCACCGGCACCACGATCGAGGGCTCCAGCCGCTACGTCGGCACGCCTGACATCACTGCCAGCAACTTTGTGCTTGCAGAAGGTGTGACCCCCAACGCCAACACGATCAGCTTCCAGGACGTGTCGGTTCAGCTCCAGCAGTACGGCATCCTGTTCAAGTACAGCTCCAAAGTCGAGCAGCTGTATGAGGACGACATCCCCGGCGAAATGGTCAAGCTCACCGGCGAGACCCTGGCCGAGGTGATGGAGATGGTTCGCTACGGCGTGCTGAAGGCTGGCTCCACGGTGATCTACTCGAACGGCTCCAGCCGCTCGGGCATCAACACCGCCATCAGCCTGAACGCCCTGCGTAAGTCGGCCCGTACGCTCGAGTCCAACCGCTCCCGCCGCGTGACTTCCCGTCTCGCCCCTGGCGTGAACTTCGGCACCCGTGCTGTGCAGCCCGCCTACATCGTGTTCGTGCACACCGATGCGGTCTCTGACATCCGTAATCTTCCCGGCTTTACCCGCGTCGAAGAGTACGGTTCGTTCAAACCCATCCACGACCGCGAAATTGGCGCTTGCGAAGACTTCCGCTTCATCAGCTCTCCGCTTCTGAAGCCCTTCCTTGCTGCCGGTTCAAGCACGCTCAACGGCATGCTGTCTGTCGGTGCTTCGAACGTGGACGTGTACCCCTTCATCATCATCGGTGAAGACGCCTGGGGTCAGGTTGCACTCAAGGGCATGTCTGCCATCAAGCCCATCGTGCTCAAGGCCTCCCAGACCAACCACGCTAACCCCCTGGGTCAGTTTGGTTATGTCGGGGCTTCCACCTGGTTCGCCACTGTCCGCCTCAACGACGCCTTCATGGCCCGTATTGAGGCTGGCGTGACGGCTCTTTGATGAAAACGTCGGCAGATCTTCGGGTCTGCCGACATTTTGAAAGGACACTTACATGCCCGCTGAATCAGTAAATGAGCGCGTCAATCGCCTGGCAGACGGCATCGACCGGCAAGAGCTTGGACAGCTCTTGGCCGCCGTTGTGAACTGCCTGCAGGCTGTTGGCGCAAAACTGGACGCAGACACCGGTGTCGCTGACACCAACTACGCGGCCACCATCGCAACTTACGTCAAAGATTAAGGAGTTAAAGACATGTCTTACAACATTGAGCAACTCAACAGCGGCTACGTGTCGCTGACCGCCGCGGGCGTTGCCGAAGGTACCAACGCCAATACCTACAAGACGACCAACACGCTGACCTACACCAGCAATGGCGTGTTTAAGTCCAAGGGTGCTACCGACAACGTGGCTTTCACGGCCGGCATCGGCACCGTTCCTCCCTCCAGCGCGGCGCTGTATGCCGTGTGGATCGACGGTTCGGGCAACTTCTCTAACTCCCGCGGCCCCGTCGTGGAAGCTGGTCAGCCCTGTCCCGTGCCTGCTGCCCCGGCTAACGATCTGACCCTGGTCGGCATGATCAAGGTCACGACGAACTCGTCGACCACGTTTACTCCCGGCTCCACTGACCTTAGCAATGCTGGCGTCACCGACGTCTTCATGGATTGCATGGTCATGCCGGGTAGCGCGCAGTAATTTGTTGCCATCTCCCTGGTCCCTCCCCTGGGAGTTTGAGGGGCGCTTCGGCGCCCCTCTTTTTTGGCACGTGTTTTCCAACCACAAGGAGTTGTAGAGATGGCAAAAAATACACCCATACAGGGGATCGAAATTTCGGACGATGCGCCGGTTGTTGAAACGGTGGCCGAGTCCAAAGACCTTTCGCAGCTGGTTTCTGACGAAGCCTTCATGAACGAGCTGGTGACTGTGATGATTCATTCGACCACGGATGAGAACCAGGCACCGCACGTGATCGTGAACTGCAACGGCACGAACCAGCCCATCATCCGCGGCTATCCGACGACGGTGAAGCGCAAGTACGTCGAGATCTTGGCCCGCATGAAGGAGACCAAGTACACGCAGGTCACGCCGAACCCGGCCGCCCCTGACGTCTCTGAGCTGCGCGCACGGCACGGCCTGGCCTATCCCTTCGACCTGGTCGAAGACAAGAACCCGCGCGGCCGCGCCTGGCTGCAGAACGTCCTGGCTGAGCCGGCCTAATGAATTACCTGCAGCTCGTTAACCGTGCCAGGGTGGAGTGCGGCGTCTCTGGCGCTCGCACTCCGTTGCCGACGGCGCAGAACCTGTCTGGCGAATCCTTGCGGATGGCCAGCTGGGTCAACAGCGCTTGGGTCGACATTCAGACTTCGAAAGAAGACTGGCAGTGGTTGCGGGCGCCGGTGGAGTTCAACACGGTTACGCAGCAGCAGACCTACACCCCGACACAAGCCGGCATAGGCAGCACCTTTGCCAACTGGAAGCGCGACAGCTTCCGGTGTTCATCGGTGGGCCAGAACTACCGGGACGAGCAGTTGCTGAACTACATGGAGTACACGACGTTTCGCAATCTGTACCAGTACGGAAACATGCGGACGACGTACGCCAGGCCCGTGGTCGTGACGATCGTGCCCGGCGTCAACAAAAGCCTGGGCTTCGGGTCTATCCCCGACCAGCCTTATGTGATTACCGGCGAGTACTACCAGCGCCCCGTGGAGCTGTCTGCGGACGTGGACGAGCCGGCGCTGCCGGATCGGTTCCACATGATCATCGTCTACCGCGCCATGATGTACTACGGCGGGTACGAGGCTGCGCCTGAGGTTTACCAGCGCGGGGAGTCAGAATTCAAACGGCTGATGAACCGGCTCGAGCTCGACCAGCTCACGGTTCCAGTGAGCGGGCCACCTCTGGCGTAGGGGGCCTGCGATGCCGCTAAAGACTCCGCCGGTCAACTATGACCTGATTCGACTCGCCGGCGGCCTGGATCAGATCACCCCGACCCTGTCGTTGCCACCAGGCGTGGCCCGGCGGGCGGCGAATTTCGAGTGCTCGATCACCGGCGGCTATACGCGGATTGCGGGGTACGAGCGCTTTGATGGGCGGCCAAGCCCGTCGGACGCGGTGTATTCGATTTTGATCTGCAACATCACGGGCACCGTATCTGTCGGCAACTCCGTGACCGGGTCGAGCTCGGCGGCTACGGGCAAGGTCATTGCAGTGAGCGGCAGCAATGTCGTTCTGACGCGCCTTGTTGGGGACTTTGTTGCCGGCGAATTTTTAACCGTCGGCGGCAATACCCAGGCGCAGATTACGACGGTGCAAGGCCCCTCGGCTGACGGCCTAGAGGACGCCACCTACAAAGCCTTGGCCGCGAATGATTACCGCGCCGACATCCAGGCGGTGCCTGGCTCCGGGCCGATTCGCGGGGTGGGGCTCTACAACGGCACGGTCTACGCCTGGCGTAACAACGTCGCCGGCACAGCAACCAACATGTACAAGTCCACAACCTCGGGCTGGACCCAGGTGGACTTGATGGCCACGTTTGATTTTGATACCGGCACCCGTGAAATCTTTCCGGGTGACACGATCGTCGGCCACACCAGCGGGGCTACCGCACTGGTCAAGGCCGTGGTTGTGCTGTCGGGCACGTGGGCCGGCGGTGATGCTGCCGGCTACATCGTGTTCACCAACATGACCGGCACCCCGGTCGCAGGCGAACACGTGTACGTGGGCGGCCTTAAAGCGGCGGAGTCTGTCGGCACGTATTCCACAACGACTTTGTCGCCAAACGGGCGGTTTGAAATTGTCGTAGCAAATTTTGGTGGCGGCACAGCCAACTACAAGATGTACGGCTGTGATGGCGTGAACAAGGCTTTTTCTTTTGACGGCACCACGTTTGTACCGATCCGCACCGGCATGGCGGTGGATACGCCGAAGCACATTGCCTTTCACAAGCAGCACCTGTTTTTGAGCTTTGGCGCATCGCTGCAGTTCTCGTCGCTTGGCAACCCGTACAACTGGACCCCGCTGCTGGGGGCGGGCGAACTGGCGATGAACGCTGAGATCACCAACCTGCTGCCGCTGCCCGGAGACCAGTCAAGCGGCGCATTGGCGGTTTACACCCGCACAGACACGTCTGTGTTGTACGGCACGAGCTCTGGAAACTTCCAGCTCTCCACGTTCAACACCGGCACGGGTGCCCTGGCATACACGGCCCAGAACATGGACCAGGCCTACGTGCTGGACGACCGCGGGATTATGAGCCTGGGCACGTCGCTGAACTTCGGCAACTTCTTGCCGGCGTCTTTGACGATGAACATTCGGCCGTTCATTGAGCAGCGGCTAACCCTGGCGTGTGCGAGCACGGTCAACCGAATCAAAGGTCAGTACCGGGTGTTCTTCAGCGATGGGGCGGCGGTCTACCTGACTGTGCTTAACGGCAAGGTCCTGGGCCCGATGCCGGTGCAGCTGCTGAATCCTGCGCTTTGCACCACAGAAGGCGAGGCCAGCGACGGAGGCGCCATTTCGTTTTTCGGGTCCAGCAATGGGTTTGTTTACCAGATGGACGTCGGGACAAGTTTCGACGGCGAGTCCATCGCGGCCAACCTGAACCTCGTCTACAACAGTACAAAGTCGCCGCGGGTGCTGAAGCGCTATCGCAAGGCCAGTGTGGAGTTGACCGGCGACTCCTACGCCGAGATTGCCTTTGGCTACGACCTGGCGTACCGGTCCACGGCGCTAGATCAAGCCGTCGACCTGACATACGAAAACGACTTGCGTTCCGGATATTGGGACAGCATGACCTGGGACAACTTTGTTTGGGATGGATCTGACATTTCGCCGTCGGAAGTCGAGGTGCAAGGAACCGCTGAGAACATGGCCATTCGGATTTCGTCGGTCTCTGCGTTGTTTCAGCCCTTCACTGTCAACAGCATAGTTGTTCACTACACGCCGCGCAGAGGACTCCGATGAGCAATAGCTATTACGTTCACTCGACATACCCCACCCCAAACTCACCGGGCTCGTCTGCGCAGCTGCGCGCCGAGCTCGAGCTCGTCACCGACGGCTTTGACAAGCTGCCCACTCTTTCGGGCAACGGCAACAAGGTTGTTGTCGTCAACGCAGGCGGCACGGCTCTTGTAGCAGCCAGCTCTCTCAGCGGCATAGCCATCACCCTCGGCTCAATCAATAACACTCCCATCGGGGCTGCGACTCCCTCCACGGGCAGCTTCACCAATCTCACCGTCTCTGGCACAGCCAACCTTGGCAGCACGGTCGTTATTGCCGGCGGCACGATCAATGGCACGCCCATCGGGGGCACCACGGCGTCTTCCGGCGCCTTCACCACGGTCAGCGCCTCGAGCGGCTTTACGGGCAGTTTGACCGGCAACGTGACCGGCAATGTGACCGGCAACGTGACTGGAAACGTCGCAGGCAATGTGACCGGCAACGTGACGGCATCCAGCGGCACGTCGACTTTTACCAACGTCACGATTAACGGCACGTTGAATATGGACGCCGGTACGACCGGCACCATTGAAAACCTTTCGACGCCCGTCAATTCGGGCGATGCCGCGCCCAAGGGCTACGTCGACACCCAGGTCGCCACCCGCCTAGCCCTGGCAGGCGGCACGATGTCTGGCGCGATCGCCATGAACACGAACAAGATCACGGGCCTTGGAAACCCGACGAATGCCCAGGACGCCGTCACCAAAATCTACGTCGACAACGCGGTCCAGGGGCTGGACGCCAAGGCGTCTGTCCGTGCCGCCACGACAGCCAGTATCACGCTAAGCAATACCCAGACGATCGACGGCGTAGCGTTAGTCGCCGGCAACCGGGTTTTGGTCAAAGACCAGAGCACGGCTTCGCAGAACGGCATCTATGAGGTTGCCTCGGGCAGCTGGACTCGTACCGCAGATGCGGACACCTGGGACGAACTGGTCCACGCCTTCGTGTTTGTGGAAGAGGGCACGGCCAACGCTAGCAACGGATTTGTGTGCACGGTGCAGGCTGGCGGCACGCTGAACACGACGGCAGTCACGTTTGTCCAGTTCTCTGGCGCCGGCCAGGTGATTGCCGGTAACGGCATGTCGAAGACCGGCAATACGCTCAACGTCAATACGGCCTCTGCTTCGCGCATTGCCGTCAGTGCAGACGAGATCGACCTGGCCCAGACGGGCGTGGCGGCCGGCACCTACAAGTCGGTCACCGTAGATCTGTTTGGCCGGGTCACGGCAGGCACAAATCCCACCACTCTGGCCGGCTACGGCATCACCGATGCCTACACCACGACCCAGGTCGATAACGCCCTAGCGCTCAAGCTCAACCTGTCTGGCGGCACCATGACCGGTGCCATCGCCATGGGCGCGAACAAGATCACCGGCATGGGTGATCCGACCAACGCCCAGGACGCCGCAACCAAGAACTACATCGATACGCTTTTTGGGTCGACGACTGCTGCTGCCGCTTCTGCGGCTGCCGCGGCGATCAGTGCGTCGAATGCTTTAACGTCAGAAAACAACGCCGATGTTTACGCCACCCTGGCTGGGCAATTTGCAACCAACGCGGAAAACGTATACGACGCGTTTGATGACCGCTACTTGGGCAGCAAGGCTGCCGACCCAACGGTAGACAACGACGGCAACGCGTTGCTTACGGGGGCGCTGTATTGGAACAGCGTTTCTTCGATCATGAAGGTCTGGACCGGCAGCGCCTGGTCGGCGACGTACTTGCCAGCCTCGGGCTATCTGCCCACCTCTGGTGGCACGATGACCGGCAACATTACGTTTGCCGGCACTCAGACTTTCCCGGGTGTGGTGACTTCGGTTGGCCTAACGGTGCCGACTGGGCTAACTGTCAGCGGGTCTCCGGTTACGTCCTCGGGCACCTTGGCGGTATCGCTTCAAAGCGGGTACTCGATTCCAACCACGGCAAGCCAAGCAAACTGGGATTCGGCGTACACCCAGAGGCTCCAATGGGACGGCGGAAGCACGAACCTCAATGCGTCAACAGCCCGGACCTCTCTTGGCCTGGTCATCGGCACAAACGTGCAGGCCTATGACGCCAATACAGCCAAACTCAACGTCGCGCAAAGCTGGACGGCGCAGCAGACTTTCAAAGAACTCAAAGACACCGTTTACACAATCGTCGATGGCGCCGCCTTTGAGATTGACCCGGGCAACGGTTCAATTCAGATAGTGACGCTGGGCGCATCAAGAACGCCCGCGGCAACCAACTTTGAAGCCGGCCAGGTGGTGCTGCTTGGTATCGATGACGGTTCTGCCTACTCGATAACCTGGACCACCGTGAACCCAACGTGGGTCAAGGCCGGGGGCAGTGCATCGGCGCCCACGCTGGCTACGACGGGCTACACCTGGATCATGTTTTGGAAAGTAGGCTCGACGCTTTACGGGACCGAGGTCGGCAAGCCATGAGCAATGTCTTAAAGATGTTGATGCGGGGCGGCGTTAGCGCGCCCCTGGTTGACCCCAACTTCAATCAGACCGTTTTATTGCTGCACGGGGACGGCAACCAGGGGGCCAACAATTTCAGCAACCCTGGCCCGACGAAATACTTAGCGTTCTCGGACAACTCCAACAACAACTATCCGATAACGGTCAACGGCGATGCGTACGGAGATAACTTCAGCCCGTACGAAGGGAACTACAGCGCGTTTTTTGATGGTACGGGGGATTATTTAAGCCTACCGAATAATGCTGCTTTTGCTTTCGGGACGGGTAATTTCACAGTTGAATTCTGGGTATATGCCAATGGCAGTAGCAACACACACGGCTTAGTCGCTCCTACACAAACCGGTACATACTGGTCCTCTTTGATTTTTGGAGGGCTAATTTACTGGCAAAATATTAACGGCACGAGTAATTTATTTAGTTATAGTTATTCCGGGTACTACGATAAATGGACACATGTTGCGTTTGTTAGAAATAGCGGCACTATCAAAATGTATTTGGATGGTGTAGAGCGGGCGTCTGCCAGTGACTCTACCAATTACACTTTGACAGCAGGCGACATTAACATTGGAAGAGATTTAGATAACTCGGCTTTACTTAGTGGTTACATATCCAATGTTCGGATAGTTAAGGGCACTGCCGTCTACACCTCTGCCTTCACCCCGCCAACAGCACCACTTACCGCTATCACCAACACCCAGCTCCTCACCTGCCAATCCAACCGCTTTGTCGACAACAGCACCAACAACTTCACCATCACCCGCGTCGGTGACACCCGCATCTCCCCATTCCAGCCGTTCACCCTGGCGGCGAATGACAACGGTTCCGGATATTTTGATGGCACTGATGGCACGATAAACGTATCAAACATAGCCTTTACAGGCAATTTTACTTTTGAGTGTCTGTACTACCCCGAGGCTTTGGGATCTGGAGTTTCCACAAACTACTCCGTCTTGTTCGGGGAGTTTACGACCAGCAATCTCCAGGTGTACGTCAACACCAACGGGTCAATTTCTTATTACAACGGCACGTCAAACATTATTGTTTCAAGCACCGGGCTTGTTACGGTTGGTCAGTGGCACCACATCGCGCTTGTTCGGAGTGGCACAACTACAACGATGTACCTGAACGGGTCTTCTGTAGGGAGCGCGACTGACTCTGGAACAAGATCTATCGGCGCAATCGGCAACTCTTTCCCGTCGACTCCTAACTATGGCGTACGCGGGTATGTATCAAACGCCCGTTTCGTAAGTTCGGCGATCGTTCCCCCCGCTGGCGGGCCTACATCCCCGCTTACCAACGTCACCAACACCCAGCTCCTCACCTGCCAATACAGCGGCACGGTACGCAACGTGGGGTTCATCGACAGCAGCCCGTATGACTTTCCGATCACCAGGGTAGGCAACACCACCCAAGGCACGTTTAGCCCGTTCAGCTTGGGGGCGGGAATGTGGAGTAACTATTTTGATGGAAGCATAGACTGGCTAAGCGTCACCTATGACGCAACGGCGTTTGGGTTTGGTACGAATAATCTAACAATAGAAGCGTGGATATATCCTGTAAGTTTTTCAACTTTCCCAAGTATTTTTTCTCAAAGAGGGGCGTCTGCGGGAATTACATTTAGGTTGGACTCCAGCGGAAAGCCTGAATTTTATTATGCCGGCGGTACAGGGTATTTCACCGCTAGCACAGGAGCGGCATTAAATACGTGGAGCCACGTTGCTTTGACTAGAGAGGGCAACGTATTTAAGTTGTGGCTGAATGGGCAAAATGTGGGAACGTCGGGAACGATTACAGCAAGTATGACAAACGCTATTAACGTGGCGATTGGGCGTAGCGCTGCTAGCGCTGTAGAGTTTTACGCCGGATATTTGTCAAATCTGCGTGTTGTAAATGGGAGAGCCGTATACACCAGCAACTTCACCCCAAGCACCGTTCCTTTAGGCGTTACTTCCGGCGGTCAGAACCCACCCCAGGGTACAGAGACCTCTCTTCTTACCTGCCAAGCTAATCGTCTTGTAGATAGCAGCACTACGCCCAGAACCGTTACCGACAACGCGACAACGGAGGTACGCGCTTTTTTTCCTTTCGCACCCACGGCTGCTTACGATCCTGCCGTGAATGGCGGGAGTGGGTATTTTGACGGCAGCGGGGACTATCTGCGCCGCGGAACCTCCCTCGACCCGGCGTTTGACTTTGGGTCTGGCAACTTTACGATTGAGATGTTTGTTTACCACGTCGCTCTCAAAAACTACTCCGGTTTGATTGGAGAAGTTCCGGGGACGACAAATAACACAATCAACTTTTATACCTTCGCCGATGGCACTGTCGGGGCCACGCTTCTTGGTGTCGGCCAACAAATGGCTTCGTCCGCAGGCGTCGCTCGCGCAAACGCCTGGCAGCACTTTGCGCTTGTCAGAAACAGCGGAGTTACCACGCTGTATGTTGACGGGGTGAGTAGGGCAACTTACTCGAGCAGCGCGAATATGGCCGTCGGCGGTTCGGCCGGTATCGGTATCGGGTCGACACACGGAACCGGGGACCTAAACGGCTACATCTCAAACCTAAGAATTCTGAAAGGGGTCGCGCAGTACACCGCCAATTTCACCCCACCAACAGCCCCCCTAACAGCAATCACCAACACCAGCCTGCTGCTCAACTTCGCCAACGCTGGCATCCTCGACCAGACCGGCAAGACTGTTCTGGACACGGTCGGCAACGCGCAGGTCGATACCAACGTCAAAAAGTTCGGTATGGGGTCTATGAAGTTTGATGGGACCGGCGACTACCTGCTCGTGCCCCATTCCAACGATCATCTGCTTGGCCCCGCCCCGTTCACGATCGAAATGTGGGTTAACCCCGACTCGATCGGGCTGAAAGCCTTTATCGGCAAGGGTGTTTCAGGCAGTACCGGCTGGGCCGTAGGAATCGATTCTTCGGGCCGGGTCGTCTTTTATTACAGCAACTCGTCGTTCAACTCTACAGGGTCAATCTCTGCGTCAACCTGGACCCACATTGCTGTTGTTCGGACGGGCATCAATTCAAACGAGACGAAGATTTACATCAACGGGTCGAACGACGGCACCGGCACGGTTGGTTTTGATTTCACTCAGACAGAGGCGATGTACATCGGTTCCGGCAGGGGCGGCAACGGGCTCTTGAATGGCTACATCGACGACCTGCGCATCACCAAAGGCGTGGCCCGCTACACCGCCAACTTCACGCCGCCCGCACAAGCATTCCCAGACAAGTAAGGAACTAGACCATGCTGATCTACAAAGACGGGATCGTTGACGAAGTTCAACGCTTCTTCCCTAACACCAGTTTCGCTGCCTCTGGCCCGTCCGATGAGTTCTTGTCCGAGCACGGGGCGTATCGCGTCAACACCTTTAAGCCGCACGACCCGAGAACTCAGAAGCTCGTCTCCTGCGCCCCATACCTTGAGGGCGGCTGGGCGTACACGGTCACCGTAGAAAGCAAAGCCGAAGACGAAGTCGCGGCAGACACGGCCTCTCGCGCCGCCCGGATGCGCGCACAGCGGGATCGTTTGCTTGCTGCCAGCGACTGGACCCAGGTGGCGGACGCGCCGGTAGACAAGGCCGCTTGGGCCGCATATCGGCAGGCTCTGCGAGATCTGCCGCAAGCAGAAGGATTCCCCGATGTAGCGCTGCCGCACGACCCGAATTGGGTTGAGCCAGTATCAGCCCCAACCTAATCCAAGAAAGGAAACACGATGGACTGCGGGACACGACCAGAGTGCGCTGAAATCGCCGACAAAGCGGTCAGGAAGACCTTCGCCATACTGGGCGTGGACATTGATGACCCGGCATCAATTGAAGAGTTTCGCCAGGACCTGCGCTTTGGCAAGCGCCTGCGCCGGATCGCTGACCACGGAACCCTGGCCTTCTTCGCCGCGGTGGCCGTGGCCATCGTCGGCGCCATCTGGATCGGCATCACGCAATCGATCAAGGGTGATTAAGTGCTGGCGGAGCTCGCCGCCGCCAACGCTGCTTATGCCGTCATCAAGGAGTGCATAGCCAACAGCGGCGAGATCGTCTCTGCCGGCAAGGCCCTGTTCGAGTGGTTCGACGCCAAGTCTTCTCTGCAGAAAAAGGTCGAGGAGAAGCCACCCGACCAGCGCAGCGACCTCGAAGAGTTCTTCGCCCTAGAGGAACTCAAGCGGCAGCAGCAAGAGCTCAGGGAGCTCATGATCCTTCAGGGCCGACCTGGCCTTTGGGACGACTGGCTGCAGTTCCAGGTCGACGCAAGAAAGCGCAGGGAGTCTGCGGCTCGAGAAGAGCAGGCCCGGCTCCTGGTTAAGCGCAAGAAGATTCAAGACTTCATGGAAAAGGCGCTGCTGGCTTTTTGGCTGGCAGTGCTGGCCGTTGTCGTCACCGGCATGGTCGTCGGCGCGGCGTGGCTGTACACGATGAAAGGTAGGTTCTGATGCTTTCTCTTCTCTCGACCCTCGGCGGACTTCTGATCTCCGGCCTGCCCAAGCTCCTGGAGTATTTCCAGGACAGGCAGGACAAGGCCCACGAACTGGCGCTCGCGCGCATGCAGGGCGAGATCCAGGCCCAGATGATGCGCGAAGGGTTCCTGGCCCAGCAGCGCGTCGAAGAGATCCGCACCGACCAGGTGGCCATGCAGACCGACGCCCAGATGACCGTGGCGGCCCTGGAGCACGACCAGAAGGTGCTCGATCGGGCCAGCACCTGGGTGGCCAATTACGTGGGCACAGTGCGGCCGACGGTCACCTACATCTTTGTGCTCGAGCTCGTGGCCATCAACGTCTACATGATGTATTGGGCGCTGTCTCAGGACAATTTGATCACCAGCATGGACCACATCAAGATTTTTGCCGACGTCATCTTCAGTTCTGACGAGATGGCCATGCTGGGCGGAATCATCGGGTTCTGGTTTGGGTCCCGGAACTGGAACAAAAAGTGAACCTGAGCAAAGTCGGTGCTACGTTAATGCACCGATACGAAGGTTTCCGCAGTAAGCCGTACCTCTGCCCGGCCCACATCTGGACGATCGGCTACGGCCACGTCCTGTACCAGGATCAGATCCGGCTGCCCATGGTCCGCAAGGAGGGCCGCCCCGGGCTGATCCGCAAAGAGTACCCGCTTAAACCGGAGGACAACCGTGTCTGGACCAAAGAAGAGATCAACCGACTATTCGAAAAAGACGTCGCAGCTTTTGAACGCGGTGTTCTTCGACTTGTTCCCAGCAGTGCTGGCAGCCAAGGCCGCTTTGACGCTCTTGTCTCTATCTCCTTCAATTTTGGGTTAGGCAACCTGCAGCGGTCATCGATCCGCATGCGGGCCAACCGGGGCGATCACGAAGGGGCGGCCGAGGCGTTCATGCTTTGGACCAAGGCTGGCGGCCGGGAGCTGCCAGGGCTGGTCCGGCGCCGGCTGGACGAGAAAAGACTGTATCTGAGCTAGGAGAATTTGATGAGTGCAGCCTGGACCAGGAAGGAAGGCAAGAATCCCGAGGGTGGCCTGAACGAAAAGGGGCGCCGCAGCTATGAGAAGCAGAACCCTGGCTCGGACCTCAAGCCGCCCCAGCCCGAGGGTGGTTCTCGTAAGCGTAGCTTTTGCTCGAGAATGAAAGGGATGAAGGCCAAGTTAACCAGTAAGAAAACCGCCAACGACCCAAACAGCCGAATTAACAAGGCTTTGAGGAAATGGGCTTGTTAAAGTAAAATGTTCGCGGGCCTCGTGCGCCCGCAAAAAGCCGCCGTCCAGGCGGCTTTTTTATTTGTGGAGCAGCCATGGCTACAGCTAATAACCCCTTCGATTTAAGTACCAACGACACCGGCAACCTGCTGGGCGCCGCCACCCAAGGCATTGCCGCGGCCGAGACCACGGGCTACAACGCCGCCATCGCTGGCTCACAAGGCTACAACGCCGCCTCCGCAAACGCGCAGGGCTACAACGCCAATCAGGCGGCTACCACCAACTGGAACGTCACCGCCCCGCAGACGGTGCAAAGCCAGGTGCAGGGGATCATCGCCTCGAATTCCCCGCTCATGCAGCAGGCGCAGACCGGCGCGCTGCAGCAGATGAACCAGCGCGGGCTGATGAACTCGAGCATGGCGGTCGGTGCGGCACAGGATGCCGTCATTCGGCAGGCCCTTCCAATCGCCCAGCAGGACGCCCAGACGTACAGCCGTTCCGGCGAATTCAACGCGAACGCCGCCAATCAGATGGCGCAGTTCAATACCGGGGCGGAAAACACAGCTCGGCAATTCGGTGCAAGCGCGTCGAACCAGGCGAGCCTGGCCAACCAGGCTGCGCAAAACACCGCGGCGCAGTTCACCGCCGGCGCGTCGAACCAGGCTGCGCTATCCAATCAAGCCGCGCAGAACACCGCGGCGCAGTTCACCGCCGGTGCGGCCAACACGGCGTCGCAGCAGTACGCGCAGAGTTTGAATGCGACGGTCAACAAGATGATGGACCAGAGCATGCAGATTGCCCTGGCCAACGCCGACGCCAACACCAAGATCGAACTGCAGAACATCGACGCGCAGACCCGCAAAGACCTGGCCGCAACCGAAGCCGCGTACAAAAATCAGATGCAGGCCTCGGCCAGCGCCAACGAAATCTTCCAGCAAGTCTCGAAGAACATCGCTGACCTTATGGCTAACTCAGACCTGGAAGTCGATGCCAAGCAGGCTGCGGTTACCGCGCAGAAAAATTACCTGCAGAGCGCGCTCAATGTTCTTAGCACCACCTCTGGCATCCCTGGACTGAAGAACCTCATCACGTTCACCGGATGACCGACGAGGAGCTGATCGAGCCGATCGTCAAGGCGATCGAGCGGGAATCAGGCCTCGGGCGAGACACGATTCAGGCCTACCTGGCTGCCTGGGAAGCGGTCCCGGCGGTGGTGGGCGGCAAGCACGTAGCAACCGCAATCTTGCGTGGCACGGAAATCCACTTCGCGCTGGTCGATGGGTGGAGGCCGCAGTCTTGCCATCGCGGGGCGATCAAAGAGTTTCTGGCGCCGCTGCTCGATAGGCGTGGGTTTCTGACCACGCGGATCTTGCACGGCAAGCCGGAGCAGAAGACGTTTGTGAAACGCGTGGGTTTCAAGCCCACCTGGCAAGACGGCACCTTTGAGTACTACATGCTTGGCCGCCTGCCGTTTGAAAGGAAAAACGATGCTAGTTAAAACCATGCCCCAGCCGTTGCCGGCCGGCTACCAGAAGACCTACCTGTCCGTGGCCATGAGCCGCGCCTACAGCATGGACAACCCCGTGGGCGACCCGTTCGGCGGTCCAGCGTATGGTGAAAAGAATGGCCCCGTGGCGGCCATCGCTTTGCCAATGTTGACTATGGCTGGCACCTACGCCGCGGCGGGTTCCTTCGCTGCCATGACGCTGATGCAGGGCCTTACTTTTGCTGGCGCCGCACTGAGTCTTGCCGGCACGGTGAGCGGTAACAAGACTCTGTCCAAGATCGGCATGATCGCTGGCGTTGCTGGCGGCGTCGGCATGCTCGCTGAAAGCGTGATGGGCACTACCATTGGCGGCACGCTAGGAGAGACCTTTGGGGGCGCCGGGAGCGCCGGAAGTACCGCAAGCGGCGCCGGCCTTTCACAAACTCCTGGGTCGGGGGTGGGCAGCCAGACGCCCGTTGTCGAAGGTCAAATGGTCGACGCGGCCGCTGGCCCAACCGCAGATCTGACCAGCGCTTCGGCCTCCTACGCAGGCGGAAACATTAACGCTGGTCCTGGCAGTGCAGCGGCGGGAAGCATTAATGCTGGCCCGGGCAGTGTGGCTGCGCCGTTGAACGCCGGCCCGGGTGCACCGATTGATCAGTTTGGTACGGCTGCTGGTGCGCCCTTTGACGCTATGGGCAATCCGACTGCCGCGACCTCACAGATCGCTTTGAATTCCAGTCCCGGCCCCGGCGCCACTGGTGTTGGCGCTGAAGCGGCAAGTAAAGGGTTTGGGTCCGAATTCATGCAGTTCGCCAACAAGAACCCAATGATCACCATGATGGGCTTCCAGGCGGTTGGTGGTCTGTCTGACTATCTGTCCGGCAAGACCGACGCCGAGATCGACGCCTTGCAAGCACAGATCGGTTACGCCGATGCTCGGGCGATGCAAATTCAGGAGCAGCTCGCGCTAGAGAAACAACGCCGCGCCAATCTCAATGCCGGGTATCAGCAAGTCAACACCGGCATCAACGTCAACCCCAACGCATCGATACAACTCCCCTGGACCCCGCCGCCGCAGCCCCAGCAGGGATTAATTGCCGGCAACATGCCGCCCAGAGGGTAAGGAGAAGAACATGGCAGAAGGAATTATTCAGGAAAACATGGGTCGCCCAGAAGGCGAAGAACTCACGTTTGAAAACGTCAAGGAAAAAATTCAGATTCCGCCAGAGCTGCAAGACGCTTACGACCGCGTGGTCGTTGCTGGCATGAAGGTGATGTTCTCCAAGGAATCGCACAAGTTCATGCTCAAAGAGATGCAAGGCCAGGGGCCGGTGGCCGAGCGCCTGGGCAAGGGCATCGCTGGGCTTATGTTGATTCTGTTCAAAGAGTCAAACGAAACGATCCCGCCAGAAGTGATTATCCCTGCCGGCATTGAACTGCTCATGCGGGCTGTTGATTTTGTTCGCCGCACCGATTTGGGCGAAGTCACAAACCAAGACATCGGGGATGGCATGGAAATTATGGTGACCACCATCCTTGAAAACTTCGGCGTAAAACCGGACCAATTCCGGCAAATGGTTAGCCAGTTTGACAACACCAATGTAGACGCTGCTGCGCAGCAGATGGGAGCCTGACATGAGCCTGGGCGGATTAATCGGCGCCGTGATGAAACCCGCGGCCGAGGCTGGTGCGAAGTACGCCGAAAAGCGCATGGACATCGACATCAAAAAAGAACTGGCTGCCGCGGAATCAGAGATGCGTCTGCGTGAAGATGAGGTTAGACGCCAGCGCGACATCCGCGACATCCCCGTGAAAGGCGCCGCAGAGACCGGCGTTGCGGTTGACCGCACAACTGCGGTCGGGCAAGCCCAGACCGGCGTCGACGTGGCGCGCGAAGACGCGCTTCGGCCTGGCAAAGTCGCGACTACTAAATCCACAGCGCTGGCTACGGGTGAAGCTGAGCGGGAGAACCTGGCTGCGTACGGCCGTGACGCAGGCGCCCGCGCCGGCGCACGAGCAAAGGCCGGCGACAGCGAGTCACTTGCGTCAAAGATGCAGGCGCGCCTGGCCGGCCTGGGGATCGACGAGAAACAGAAGATCCAGGCGCTCATCACCGAGTACGAGAACCCCAGCACCAGCCCAGAGCGCAAGGCTCAGATCAAAGACTCGCTCACCGTGCGCGGAATTATCAAGCCGGGCGAGTTCGACACCGAGAAGGTCACGACCGAGACCACGGACGACGCGGGCAACGTCACGAAGACCGAGCGCACGCAGCGCCGGACTTCCTCCACCACACCACCGAAAGGAACAAGCGGACCGAAAGAAGGAGATGAAGGCACCTCGAAGAGCGGCAAGCCAATCGTCTATCGCAACGGCCGGTGGGAGTATCAATAAATGGCGTTGGTTCCCGAAGACGATCTCCCAGAAGGACTCGCCCCACGCGGGCTTGCGGTACCAGACGACGATCTGCCAGGTGCCCCGACCAAAGAAAAGGGCTTCGTCTCCAACGTCGGCGATCTTCTGGTCGAGGGCGGCAAGAGCGCGATCGCTTCGGCCCAGGTCTCGCCCGCGGTCATCAGCGGCGAGGGCGTACAGGACAAGGCTGGCCTGATTGCGCAGCAGCTGGCTAAGCCCCAGACCGATCAGCCCAAAGAACTGCGGGAAGCCAAGGGCGCCTTCAAAGACGAGGGCGAAGCCTGGGAGAAATCCCAAGGATTCCTAGAAGGCGCTGGCGCTGTCGGCCAGATGCTCTTCGAAGTCGGCCGCCAGGCCGTCACAAACCCCAAGGGCGTGGCCTATATGCTCTCCGAGCAGGCAGCCAACATGGCCCCCGCCATCGTCGGCATGATCGCCGGCGGCAAGACCGGCGCCATGGTCGGAAGCGTTGCCGGCCCCAAAGGCGCGGCAGTCGGCGGCGTAGCCGGTGCCGTTGGCGGAGCCTTTACCGGCCAGGCGCCCCTTGAGATCGGCTCTGAATTTATCGGCCTGGTCGGAAAAGAGCTTTCCGCTCGAGGCCTGGAGCCGACCGAAGCCAACGTCGCCGCTCTATTGCAAGACCCCGAATTCACACAAGGCGCGATCAACGACGCACGCGTTAAAGGCGCCACGACCGCTGGTATTGACGCCGCTCTTACCGTTGCCTCTGGTGGTATCGCCACCGGCCCCCGGCGTGCAGCACTCAAGACGGCCACCGAAGAGCTCGGCGCAGGCGCCGATGCGGCGCAGATTGCCAAGCGCGCCGGCGAGATCCTGGACCAGCGCACGCTTGGGCAGAAGGCGACGACTGGCGCCACGGCCGTTGGCGTGGACGTGGCTGGTGGCGGTCTGTCAGAGGCCGGTGGCCAGCTGGCGGCGTACGGCCAGGTCGACCTGGCAGACGTCGGCTTGGAAATGCTCGGCGAGCTGGGCGGTGCGGCCATCGAAGTGCCGGCCGCAGGCTATTCCGTCACCCGTGACCAGATCTCACGCCAGCGCCAGGCGCAGGCGCAGCAGCTTTTACAGCAGGCACCCGACGCCGCCACCGCAGCGGCCGCTGCCAACGAGCTGGCAGGATCAGTGGCTGATCTCGAGGCAGCTGTAAGCCAGTACTTAACACCTGGCGGTGCCATTCCCACGCCCGAGCAGGCAGCCGCCGCCCCCGCCGGTCCCCGCGAAGACCCGACCCGGGCAATGATCGACCGGCAGGCTGGGCTCATCGCTGAGGCCCAAGCCGCGGGTACGGAATTCGACCGGCAGATGGCCCTGGACCAGGCCCAGGCTGCGCTCCCACAGCCCCAGGAAGGGCGCTCTGCTGGGTACGTCGACCTCACCCCCATGAACGACATGCAGGCGCAGCAGCGCCTGGCAATCCTGCGCGACGAGACCGCTCGGTCAGGTGGTAATGCGCTTGCATTGGCCATCGTTCCGCACCCGGCGCAAGAGGGCCGCTTTGCCATCGGCACGCAGGCCCTGCCCGATCTCAACCTCCCCACCACGACACCCACAGTCACACCCGATCAGGCCCAATTCCAGATCGAATCCGCTGCCTTGGGCGGACAGGTTAGCCAGGCTCGCGCTGAGGACAGCGCGACTCGCGGTCCGGTCATTGACCGTGCACTGAAGAACGTCGAAGAGCGGGGCGGGGTGGCTACGCCATCCGAGGCGCGGATCTTCCAAGAGGCCGGCATTGGCCAGCCCTACGACCGCGTCGATCCCGCCCTCGAGCCGGGTCCCGCGCCGCTCATCGAGACCGCCGGTGCTGCGCGTGAATCGTTCACGCCCAACCAGCAGCTGGCAGATCAAGAGGTCCAGGCCGACCAGGCCGCCCGCCGCCAGGCTGACCTCGCCCAGCGTGAGCGCACGACCCAGGAGCAGATCACAGCTACCAGCCAGCCGCAGGCTGCACCCGACGCTGGCCAGGTGATCTCTGCCCTGGTCACACCTGGCACGCAGCGCTCGGCCGAGCAGGTGCGCCTGGTCAATCAGGCCCGCAGCCGCTACAGCCCCCAAGACTTCAGCATCCTCGAGCGCGCCGCCACGGCACCGTTCCAGCTGGACACGCAAGAGCGGATGCGCTTGCGTGAGCTGCGCAACCCGCCGGCTGTGCCCGAAACGAGCACGATCGTGCCCGAAACAGGCACGGGCCTCATGGGCACCCGCGTGGCCGCGCGCCTGGGGCAGCCCAGCAATGGCCGCATTGTCACGACCAACGCCAAGTTCTCCACGCAGCGTATAGACGGCAAGATCACGATCAACGACAGCGGCACGCAGCACGAGGTCCGTGTCGTCGAGCCAGCCCGCATGGGCACCGAAGGTCGTCTGCTGCAGCAGCTCGCCAGGATCTTCAACAAGCGCCTGATCGCATTCGAATCTGACACGCTGCAGGTCGACGGCTTTGTGCGCGACGAGGACAACGGGGCGATCTATATCAACGCCAAGGCTTCTGTCTCGCCGCTGGCCGTGTTCGGCCACGAGCTCACGCATCAGCTCAAGCGCGACAACCCGCAGGCCTACGCTGCCCTGGAGGCCGTCGTTCAGCGCGAGCTGGGCGAGGGCGCCATGGCGCAGTTCGAGAAGGACTACGGCGAGGGCGCCAATCTGGAGGAAATAACGAGTGACCTAGTCGGCAACCGATTCCAGGAGACCGACTTCTGGCAGTCGGTGTTTGACGAGATCGCTGCCCAGAATTCAGAGCAGGCCCGCAACATCGTCTACCGCCTGGCCGCTGCAATCACCCGTGCGGTCAACGCATTCATGAAGGTCGTACGTCAGCCTGGATTCCAGTCTGACCAGTACGTCAAGGACCTCAACGCCGTGAAGGTGGCGGTGCGCCAGGCCCTGACCACCTACGCCCAGCAGCAACGCCCTGCCACCGAGCAGGCTGCAGAGACAACGGCAGAGCCGGCCCAGCCGGCGGCCCGGCCCAGCATGGCCGAGCGGCTGCGTGAGGCGGCTCGTGCTGCTCGCACAGAGATGGGCGAGACAGTCACGGCAAGTAAGGCACGCCGCGGTGGCGTGGTCGAGCAGGCCGGCGAATTCACGATCCGCACCCAGAAAGACGGCACGCTGGGCGTCAACGGAGACCCCGAAGCGATCCGTGCTCTGCTGCCCGAGGGCATCGCTGGCCGCGTTGTACCAGGGGGCATGGTCTTTACCACCGCCGCCGCGCCGCGTGTGCGCGCTGCGCTCGAGGGCCGCAAGCTGGCCTACAGCCGGGCAGGGCAGGTGACCGAAAAGCTGCCCATGAAGGACGGCAAGTACGTCGGCGCGCCGGAGAAGTTCAACACCCCGGGCAAGATCACGCAGCTGCGCAAGTGGCTCAACCGCCTGGCCCGCGAAGGCGAGGCCGGCCGCTACTGGTACGAGAACAGCAGCCGCGAGGTGCTGGCCATGGTCGGCGGCAACGTCACAGAGGCCCGCAAGTTCGTGGCCCTGCTGTCGATTTACTCGCCCCAGGCGAAGGTCGACGCCAACTCCACGTTTGCCCTGCGCGCATGGGCGCAATACAAGGCCGGCCAGCCGATCAGCGTCAAGACTGGCGTGCAGGACCGCAAGGCCCAGGAGGCGCTCGACGACGTCGACGCATTCTGGTCCGGCGAGAAGACCGGAAACTTCTTCTTCAACCTGCTGCGTGAGATTGACCCCAGCACGGCTGGCAAGCAGGGCGCCACGATCGACATGTGGATGATGCGCGCCGGTCAGTACAGCAACGACGCGCCGACTGCCACGCAGTACGCGTTCATGGAGAACGAAACCAACCGCCTGGCGCAGGAGCTGGGCTGGGAGCCGCAGCAGGTCCAGGCTGCGATCTGGGTAGCGATGAAGGCCCGCATGGAAAACGCGGGCGTGAAAAAGCGCACCGAGGCGAGCAGCGAAAAGAAGGGCTGGATTCGCTACGAGTACCCGCTCAAGAACGGAAAGCCCCGCAAGACGCGGGTGATTGTCGATGCGCAGAAGCACCGCGACAACTGGCTCAAGCACGCCTTCGAACACGACCCCACGAAGGACGACACGCAGCAGGCGAAGTTCGACTTCAGCGACGGCTTACGGCGCCACGTCGGCCAACTGTCCTGGGAGGCCCGCCCTGGCCGTTCGACCAACGTGCTGCCGGGGGTCAATGACGCCCCGTATGAACAGCAGGTCGAGTTCCAGCAGGCCGTGCAGAAGGCGCTGCTCGATGAGAACGGTATTGACCTGCTGGCCTACAAGCTGGGCATGCTCATCGACGGCCCGGACATCTTGGCGCCAGGTGTGTGGCAGGGCGAGATTGCCGCCGGCATGCAGAAACTTGTGGCGCTTGCGCCTGCCAAAGGTGATGAAGGCAAGACCAGCATCGACCCGGCGCAGAAGAAAGCCATTGAGACCTACGCCGCGATGCTGGGGCTGCTGCTGCGCCAGGAGGGGGTGGGTTACCACCGTCCTTTCTACAACTCGGCAAAGAGCGCCAACAACGGGGTGGACCTGGTTGTCGGTCGTACCCTGTCTCCGGCCGAGGCACAAAGCCTGTGGGCGGCCATCGACCAGCGCATGCGTGCTGAAGGGGTAGAGAACTGGGAGAACAGCGCCGGAATGATCTCGTCGCCCACCGGCATGCGAGTTGTAAATTTCGGTGCCGTAAGTGACAATATCGCTTTCAGAGAATTAGTAAGGGACGCTGCCGAAACGCTGGCGATTGATGAGGTAGAGCTGCAGAGCTTTGCGAGCGACGGCGACCTGGTATTTAACGACTGGAAGGAAAGCCCAAATGGCGAAGATTATCGATCGCGGATACGCGAAGCCTACGGACCCGATCTACTCGAATGGGCCGGAACTGTTCTCGCCCCGCGCGTTCAGGCCGTCTTCAACGAGTTCAGCTCCCGATACGGCTGGGGAGACCCCGGCCGAGTCGACACCCTCTTCGACCAGCCAGCAGCAGAAGCCGGGCCAGCCCAAGAAGTAACCAGCACCGACCCCAGCGCCGGCGATCAGAACCTACAGTTCAGCCGGCGCCGCAAGCCTGCACCCAAGAAGACAGTCAAGGCCTACAAGCTCTTCCGCGTCGACGCACGCAAACCTGGTCAGCTCTTCCCGCTCTTCGTCAACGCCAACGACCCGGTCGACATCGGTGTCTGGCTGGACGCTGACGAGGGCCCGCTGACCGAGAAGGGCAAAGTCAAATCGAAGATTGGCGAGCTCGCCTACCGTCCCGGTTGGCATGCTGGCGATGTGCCTATTGCAACGCACATTGGCGGCAAGTCCGACCCGTCTCTGACTGCGCCAGACGTCAGGCCCGAGAACCACGTCTGGGCTGAGGTCGAGATGGCCGCCGATCGCGACTGGCAGAAGGAAGCCAACAAGCGTGGCACCAACGCCCAGGGCAAGCTGATCGCAGGCAAGGCCCACATCACGGACCAGATCCCGACCGACGGCTTCTACCGATACAAGACCAACCCCAACATGACCGGCAACTGGCTCATTGGTGGGTCAATGAAGGTCAACCGTATCCTGTCGGATACAGAGGTCGAGCGGATCAACGCCGACGCTGGCGTGGAAGACCTGCCGCGTGAGCAGCCGTTTGACGCGGAGAAGTATGGGTTTGGTAAGGCCAAGCTCAGCCGCCAGCGCACTGGCCCCTTCTACTCGCAGCTGGCCGAGGCCATCGACCAGGTGCCCGAGCGCCTGGCCACGCAGCCGGCTGCTCAGTGGAAGGCCTGGCTTGCTAGCAATGCAAGCAAGCTCGGGGTCAAGAAGGATGAGCTCGAGTGGTCCGGTATCAACGACTACCTGGACCTGCGCGGCAAGGACAAGGTCTCTAAGGACGAGATCGGCGAGTACCTGGACGCCAACAACGTGCAGGTCAAAGACGTGCTCTACGACGACCAGATCGGAGAGAACACCAAGTTTGGTGAGTTCCAGCTGCCGGGTGGTGAGAACTACGCAGAGCTAATGCTGCAGCTGCCCGACTCCGTCACCAAAGCCCGCGGCATTTCTGATTACCGCGTGCCGCAGATGCACCGCTACGGCAAACGCGACGCGGACTACAACCGCCTGCTGCACGTTCGCTTCAATGACCGCACCGACGCCGACGGCAACCGCGTGCTGTTCATCGAAGAGATTCAATCCGACTGGGCGCAGGAGGGTAGAAAGAGAGGGTTTGCCAAGGCTGGCGATAAGGCCTACGAAGTGCGGTTAAGCATGAACGGGGCGCGGGTCAACGCCGATGGCCAGGCCGTCTTTGCCACCCGCGAAGAAGCGCAAGAGCTTGCCGATAGAACGTCTGGCGCTCCGGCTTTCATGAATGCAGAAGTTGTTGAAATCGAAGCGCGCGGCGTATCGCAAGCCCCCTTCGTGCAAGACACCAAAGCCTGGGTCACCCTGGCCGTCAAGCGCATGCTGGTCTTTGCCGCAAGAAACGGCTACGACAAGGTGGCGTTCATCAATGGCCAGCAGTCAGCCGACCGGTATGACTTGAGTAAGCAAGTCGATCGCGTTTCGTACTTCCCGGATTCGCAAATGGTAGTTGCTTACAAAAATGGCCGAATCGCAGCCGAGAAAAAAGTAGCTGACGAAAACGAACTAGCTGATGTCATCGGTAAAGACGCTGCGCGCAAAATTCTTGAACAGCCAGTAGAAGAAGTGGTTAACGCCCGCGGCAATCAAGCTCAAAGTTTGTCCGGCGTCGACCTCAAGGTCGGCGGCGAAGGCATGATCAAGTTCTACGACCAGATCGTGCCCCAGGTCGTCAACGACGTGCTCAAGAAAGTCGGCGGCGGCAAGCTCGAGCCAACCACCCTGGTCAACCAGGAAGGCGACTTCGACGCCGAGGATCTCGGCAACGCAACGCAGGCAGAGCTCGACCAGCTGGCAGCCGGCGGCGTGGCGATGATCCAGCCAGGCTTCACCATCACCGACGAGATGCGCGAGAAGGTCGAAGACGGCATGCCGCTCTTTTCCCGCAAGCGCAACTACGGCACGCTGACCGCAGCCCAGGAGCAGGCGCTGCGCAACGTCGGCGGCATCGTGCCCACGCAGACCGTCAAGCAGCGCGCCGCAGAGCTCAAGCAGAAGTTCAGCCGCAGCTGGTTCTCCGGCATCTTCGACCAGTTCGCGCCGCTCAAAGAAGTCGACCAGCGGGCCTACATGCTGGCCCGTCTGTCCAAGGGTTCCGACGGGGCCCTGGAAGCGCTGATGCTCTACGGCAAACCGTTCATGAACGGCGACGTGCCCGACGTCAATGTCAACGACAAGGGCTTTATCCACGTCATGGCCAGCCTCAAGGGCGAGCACGACCGCTTCCTCTGGTGGGTGGCCGCGCAGCGGGCCGAGAACCTCAAAGCCCAGGGCCGTGAGAACCTCTTCACCGACCAGGACATCAGCTCGCTGAAGTCGCTCAACCAGGGCAACTTCGACGACGGCACGCCAAGGGCCCAGGCCTACGCCAACGCCCTGGTCAAGATGAACGAGTTCAACGACGCGGTGCTCGCGATCGCCGAGAAGTCCGGTCTCATCGACAGCGCGGCGCGGCAGCTCTTCAAAGACATGCCCTACGTGCCGTTCTACCGGGTCATGGAAGACGGCCTCGAGGGGCCGAGCTTTAGCTCCGGCCTGGTCAACCAGCAGGCCTGGAAGAAACTCAAGGGCGGCACGCAGAAACTCAACGAGGACCTGCTCTCTAACGTCCTGCTCAACTGGGCCCACCTCTTCGATGCGTCTGGTAAGAACCGCGCAGCGGTGGCATCCATGCAGGCCGCAACCCAGATCGGTATCGCGCAGCCCGTGGCCGCCGGCACCAAGGGTGCGGTCAAGGTCATGGAGCAGGGGCAGACCAAGCACTACACCATCGACGACCCCTACATCATGGAGGCCGTCACCTCGCTGAACTACCAGGCCCCTGGATTCTTCCAGCCTTTCAGCACGTTTAAGAAGTGGCTCACGATCGGCGTCACCGCCAGCCCGACCTTCAAGATCAAGAACCTGATCCGCGACTCCCTGCAGGCCATCGGCACCACGGACCTGAGCTACAACGTGGCCAGCAACGTGATGAAGGGCTTCAAGCTCGGCAGCCAGGACACCCAGACCTTCGCATCCATGCTCGCCGGCGGCGGCCTGATCCGCTTCGGCTCCATGCTCGAGGGCACCAGCCGCACGCAGTACCTGATCGAGCGGCAGGGCGGCATTCTGCTCAACGAAGGCGGCTGGAAAAAACTGCAGCGCCAGATGACCGGCCTGGTCGAGGCCTACGCAGAGGTCGGCGATCGCCTGGAGAACGTCAACCGGGCAGCGCTCTACGACCGACTGATCGCCAAGGGCTACAGCCAGGCCGAGGCCAACTTCATGGCCCGCGACCTGATGGACTTCAGCCTGCAGGGCCGCTGGCCGGTGGTTCGTTTCCTTGCCCAGTCGGTGCCGTTCCTGAATGCCCGACTTCAGGGTCTGAGCAAACTTGGGCGAGGGGCCAAAGAGGACCCCCGACGGTTCGGCTATGTGGTCGGCGCCGTGGCGATGGCCAGCATTGCGCTGATGCTCGCCTACGAGGACGACGAAGACTGGAAGAAGCGCCCCGATTGGGACCGCGACGCCAACTGGTGGTTCAAGATCGGCGACACCGCCTTCCGTATCCCGAAGCCCTTCGAGATTGGCGCCATCGGCACGGTGGCAGAGCGCACCTGGGAGATGGCGTTTAACCAGGAGATGACCTGGAAGCGCTACCGCGCTCGCCTGAGCCACATGCTCTTCGAGACGTTCGCGATGGACCCCACGCCGCAGCTCATCGTGCCGATCTCCGAGATCTACGCCAACCGGGAAGGGTTCACCGGCCGCCCGATCGAGGGCATGAGCCTGGAAAAACTGCGCCCCGAAGACCGGGCCACCGAGAGCACCTCCAGTGTCGCCCGCATGCTGGGCCAGATGGGGCTACCCAGCCCGGTGTCCCTCGTCAAGGGCAGCTACGAGAAGCTCTCGCCGGTGCAGATCGACCACCTCATCCGCGGCTACTTCGGATGGCTAGGCACGACGGCCAGCAACATCGTGGACTTCGGGCTGCGGCCGCTAATGGGTCGTGGCGAGCGGCCTGAGTACCGCCTGAAAGACGTCTTCGTGGTGGGCAACTTCGCCGAGGGTCTACCCGCAGGCTCGAGCCGCTACGTCGACCAGCTCTATGACCAGGCGCGTATCATCGAGCAGGCCTACATGAGCTACCGCGACGCCGTGAAGAAGGGCGATCGGGAGCAGGCCAAAGAACTGCTGGCAGAAGAGGGCGACAAGATCCGCGCCTACAAGGCGATCAACCGGATCTCGGACCAGGTGTCAGAAATCAACCGCAAAATTCGGCAGATTGAAGCTAGCAAGACCCTGTCTGCAGAGACCAAGCGGCGGATGATTGACCAGCTGTCTCAGCGCAAGAACGCCATCGCCCAACGCAGCCAGCGGTTCGCTGCGATCGACTGATTCGTGTGCAGATTTTGTGCAGTGACGGGGTCAAACAACTGCACACAAGAGCGTACAAGGGCGTACTAGAGCGTTGATTTTTTGAGGTTTTGTTCTGTATGTCTATGTACGTTGGTGCCCAGGAGAGTCCTCGCATTGCACGCCTAAGTACTTGATTGTATTATTCCCGCCTGAGGGCGTGTGAAGATTCTGTCCATCGGATCTTCACACGAGCAACGCCGTACAGGAGGGAACATGGCAAGCGTTAAACCGTACAGAGAGGGCTGGCGGGCAGTCATTCGCCGGGTGGGTTACCCGGTCAGATCGAAGATCTTCAAGATCAAGAAGGACGCCGATGCGTGGGCTCGAGAGATCGAGTCCAGCATGGACAACAACAAGTACCGGGACCTGGCCAAGGCCAAGGAGCACACGGTCGGGGCGCTCTTCGAGCGCTTCCGAGACGAGGTCTGCCCGCATCGCAAGGGTGCGCGGTGGGACCGGGTCCGAATCAACTTCCTGCTCAAGACCGCAGAGTTCACCAAGCGCCGGCTGGACCAGCTGCGGTTCGAAGACATCCGCGACTGGCGCGACGCCAGGCTTAAGAAGGTCTCCCCGCCTTCGGTCAACCGTGAGATGAACCTCATCTCCGGCATCTTCAGCCACGCCATCGAGGAGTGGTCCGCACCCCTGGCCGGCAACCCCGTGCACATGGTCAGCCGACCCAAGGGCTCCGATCGCCAGCGCAACCGGCGCTGGTACGACGATGAGCTGCAGGCGGTCCTAGACGCCGCCAAATGGGACGAGAAGGTCAAGCCAAGGACCGGCAAGGAGATGATGCCGTGGGCCCTCCTGCTGGCCCTAGAGACGGCAATGCGGCCCAGCGAGCTGACCGCGCTCAAGGTCTCAGACTTCCACCCCAAAGAACGCTGCGTGCGGCTAGTCGACAGCAAGAACGGCGAGGGCAGGGACGTGCCCCTGTCGACCAAGGCCATGCAGTACCTGGCCTTTCTGACAGAAGGGCGGCGCAGCGGCGAGCTGATCTTTATCGTGAGCTGGGAAAGCCTGGGCGCCTACTACCGGGACGCCCGCAAGAAGGCCGGCATGGCGGATTCAGATCTGCGGTTCCGGGATCTGCGGCACGAGGCCACGACGCGCCTGAGCCGCAAGTTCAGCAACCAGCTGGAGCTGGCTGCCGTGACCGGGCACCGGTCACTGCAGTCCTTGAAGCGCTACTACAACCCCACCGCGGCCGAGCTGGCCAAGCGGCTGGACTGAGCCACCGCCGTGACCTGCGCGTGCAGGGCCTTCTTGGCCCTGTGCTTGCGCTGTTTCTCGGCGTCGGTCATGCGCTGCCGTTTGACGTCCTTGCCGGCGCCCAGCTTGTAGATCTTGGTCACGTCCCGGCCATGTCCGTCTTTGTCCCACATGCAAATGTGGGCGGCGCCAGCCCGATGCAATTCGCGGGTGTACTGAAGCACGGTCACGTAGTGCAGGCCGGTCATCTCGGCCAGCTCCTGGCAGGAGTACGTGCCCTCGAGTAGCAGCTTGATGAGCTGCGCCTGGGTGATGGCGTTGATCTTGATGATCCGCCGGCCGGTGTTGTTGGGTGGGGGTGATCTAGTCATGGTCGCCACCCTCCGACAGGTCCACCTCGTACGGCACGCCAGAGACCCGGTGCTTTGCGTCGGGCGCCTCCCTGGGGCCAGTCAATAGTTCCGTCTTGCGGTAGCACACGGCGCCGATCCAGGACCCCAGCGCGTTGCCGTAGTAGCCCTGGCACCAGCAGTCTTCGCCGCACGGCCCGCGGGGGTAGGTGGGCATGAGCAGGCGGTGCTTGACACACAGGTCCTGCAAATCAAATCCGTCGATACCAATCTCATCTGGCCATTCGGCGAGCAGCTCCTGCGCGAACAGGCGCAGCGCGGCCAGGTCGCTCTTGGCCCGGGTCAACTCATCACTCAAGCTCATCTTCGGTCTCTCCTATCTGCACGTCTTCGGCCGGCATCTCGATGGTCCAGAACTGGTGCTCGCAGTTAAAGCAGAAGCGGCGGCGTTTGCTCCACCGCGGCTGCTCCGGTATGACCCTGGTCTCCCTGACCTTCGTGTAGTGGTGTTCGCAACTTGGACAATTCATTTCTTCCCTCCTGTTTCCCTCGTTCAAAAGCAATCTCATAAAACCTGCGCAGCTCCTGGTAGTTCGCCGGCTGCAGCGTGTCGACGTGAATCTTGTGCGAGTGCCACACCACCCGCGTCTTTGAGAAGCCGGCCTGCCGGGCCAGGGCCTCGAGCTCCTGGTCAGTCATGTCGATCTTTCCCCGTTTCATCGACACGTTCTTGGCTCATGTCGATGGCGTGTACAGGTGCAAGGTACAAACCAACATCGCCAGCCTGCGGCTTTAGGCCAAGATTAACTTTCCACTCGGTCATGCCTTGCGATGCAACCGCTGACATGTGGGCTAATTCTTTTTCCCAGATCCACGCCACCGGCTCCGGTTCAGGCTGCGCTAGTCGGTCACGCAGAGCTATGGCTGCTCGTAGTTGAATATCAGGGTTGTCGCTGTCTAACGCATCCAACGCCCTCTGCATCAGTTCACGGTCTCTCATTTCTCACCCCTTGCTCTGATTGCTTTGGCACATTCATTCCCATCAACATAGCGCACCATGTCGTCAACCAACTTCGCACACGCCTCACGCTCTGCTTGTATTGCCTGCTCTAGCTTTTGGCGTAACTCATCCCTCTGCGCTCGTATGCACTCAGGTCTGTCGCAGTAGTAACTACAAGTGTGGATGCTCATCTCTTCCCTCCCACGTACACCGTCACCCCGTCCAGGTCCGTGACGGTCTGAATAATTGGCAGCGCCACGTCGTACTGCTGCCCCCGCATCACCACCTTCCGCACAGTGAGCTGCTCGAGCTGGCGGTCTAGCGCCCGCTGGATCTCGAGGTAGTGCCGGTGCTGCTGGTAGAGCAGCTCCTGGCGCAGCTGCTCTACCTCCCGCTGCAGCGCCTCCTTAGTCTTCTGGCTGCTCACCTGGTTGCTCAAACTGAAACCGTTCGTAGAGTTCGTTCCAGATCTCGGCCTGGATGAACTGCCGCACGTGCTCGGCCGGCGGCGCATCGTCGTGCTTGTGCGCCCGGTTCCAGCCCAGGTTGATGCCGTTCTCGATGCACTGCTCCAGCACGGGGATAAGACGCGGCTTCACTCTTCTACCCTTTCATACGTGGCCTCGAAGATGTCCGGCTTGCATGGGTAGTGTTCGCCCTTCACGCCGGTAATAATCCAGTCGCCGGGGCAGACGATGTGGCCACCTTCCAGCGTGTCGATCCAGCCGTGGTTGTGCATGATCTCGCCGCACTTGTCGCACTGACGCTCGCCTGCGTAAGCCTTGTCCGGGTGGCGGAAGTAGCGCACGATGTCGCCTTCCCACTTCATCTGTTTGCGATGCTCCGGCGAAAACTGCACGAGGTCGCCGGCTGCAAACCCGTCGTGCGTCTTGCTGTAGTCAAGTGGGTGATCGCCGTTCTTAAACCATTGCGTGGCCTCAATGACCACGGGCTTCTTTCTAAATTTCATTCCTCACCCCTCCCGTCGTACATCACCGTGCTGGTATCCCCCAAGCGCCACTTCGCGCGCTGCTCGACCCGGTACTTCTTGGTTGCAACTTTGAAATCGGGAAACTTCATCTCGCTGGGATTGAACGCCGGATCAAAAAATCGGCAGCGATTGTTCGGCTGCAGCGCGATCTGCCCGTTATCCAACGTAATGACGTTGTAGCTTTTGTGCTCGTCGACGGTCTCGCTGAAAGTGAAATCAGGAATGCGCGGGTCGGGATTGCAGGTATCCAGCGTGAACTGATACACGCCCGCGTGTTTTACTTTGTCCTTCCCAAGGAACTCGCACCGCAGACCTTTAAGTAGGGGCTTCTCAACTACCGTCACGTAGTACGACAGTGCGTCCCAGATCTGCAGCACATCTAGGGGCAACATCTGGCAGCCAATCAAGTAGTCGACCGGGCGCCACAGAAAAGCGTCGATCGGCAGCTTGTCGTAGAGCGCGCCGTACTCCGGCAGATAAGTCTCGAAGCGGAAGGCTTCGCCGCGGTGCGCCTTGACGCTGCACCAGATGCCCTCGACTACTTCGCCTTTGCCGCGCTCGAAGTCGTACAGGTACTCGGCGCGGACGAATACCTTCATGGGTGGTAAGGGGCATACAAAATTCACGCAGAACCTCCGTTTTCAGTAAGCAAATACTTCAAGGAAATTACCTATAACTGTAATAAATCTGTGAAAATCTTGGGCCATGGTTCGGTTCAGGAAGGTTGACGCCCGCACACCCAAGATCCGAGAGCAGCTCCTGAAACTCCAACAGGCCTGCCTGCCTCATGACGACCCGGTCTTCCCAGAGACGGGGCAATGGTGGCTGGGGTACGCGAACCGACAGCCGATCGCCTTCTGCCTGGTCAAGCCCTCCAAGTACTGGCTCGACACGGCCTACCTGGCCAGGAGCGGGGTGCTCTTTTTGTGGCGAGGCAAGGGCCTGCAGAAGCGAATGATCCGAATCCGGGAGCGGCACGCCCGGGCCAGGGGCTACACCTGGATGGTGTCGGACACGACCGAGAACCCGCCCAGCGCCAACAGCCTGGCCCGCATGGGCTACCAGATGTTTGACCCCAGCATGCCGTGGGGCACCGAGACCAGTCTCTACTGGAGAAAGCGCTTGCGTTAGTGCCATTTAAGGACCCCGAGCAGCGCAGAGCCAGACAAAAGGAATATGCGAAACGCTGGTACGAAAAGAACCGCAAGCAGCACATTGCTACCGCGGTCAAAAACAACCGGGCGCGCCGCGAGCAGTGGCTCGAATTCAAGGCGCGGCTGAGCTGCACCAAGTGCGGGGCCCGGCACCCAGCGATCATTGACTTCCACCACATCGTTCGCGACGAGACCTACCGCTCGGTCTTCAAGCTCGCCGGCGACGGGCGTATTGCCGCGGCCATGGAAGAGACCAAGAAGTGCATCCCGCTTTGCGCGAACTGCCACCGCATCCTTCACTTCGATGAGGCGACCGAGCGCAAGCGCCGGCGCCGGAAGAAGCGGAAAAAGAAGAAGTCGCACGACGGCCCTTAGCGCTGGCGCAGTTTCTCGATCCACTCGACCACGTCCTGCTCGAGCCACAGCAGGCGGTTGGTGCCGGGTATGCGCAGCCTCGGGGGCAGCGTCTGCGGGCGGCGGCGGACGTCGGTCTTGATGGTGCTCACCGACCGCCCCAGCAGCGGGGCCAGGTCCTCCGGGGTGAGGGTTTTAAGGCTGGTCATTCTTGGACTCCAGCTCGAGAAGCAGGTCGACGAAATGCTTGATCTTTTCCAGGTCCCGCTTGCCGCCCTTGTCCCGCCAGCGGGTGGCGTACTTGATGATGCAGCCCTCGATAAACGGAATGTTGTTGGCGTGGATGTATTCCACGGGCTGGATCTTTAACTTGCGGTAGTGGTCCCCGCCGACCTGCTGCTGCAGGGCGTTGTCGGGTTTCGGTGGTTCTGCCCAGATGTACGGCGCGGTTGTAACCATGGTCATCAGTCGATCTCCTTCATGTAGTACTGCGTTTCAAATCCATCGCCGCGCAGCGGCAGCTCCGGCGCCCAGGGGATCGGGCGGCCCATGATTTCTTCGGCCTGCTTCAGGGTCCACGGCCCGGCCTCGGGCACCTCCATGACCACCTCGTCGTGCACGGTGAAGAGCTGTTCGAACTGCGCCTCATCGAGTGCCAGCATGGCCTCGGCCAGACAGTCGCGGGCAATCGCCTGAGTGATGTTCTCCAGCAATTTGCCCCCGTAGGTGGGCAGCCGTTCCCACTTCTTGGTCTTCTGGTCCATCCCCTCGTACGTGAGAGAGCCGGCGCTGGCCACCACCCACCGGCTGCCGTCGGCCTTCTCGCGGTACAGGTCCTCGCCCTCGATGCGCGGCTTGACGTAGGCCAGGTCGCGGCCCGAGGGCAGAGTGATGAAGAGGAAACCAGAGACCCAGGCGAAGCACAGCTTGGCGCGGCCGCCTGCGATCGGCAGCTCGACCTTGCCGCGCGTGCGCAGTGCCCGCTTGGCTGCATCCTCGAGCGCGTACCAGAGATCGACCACCTCGGAATTGGCCTCGCGCCAGGCCTGCTTGATCGGCTCGAGCTCTTCCTCCGGCACGCCCATCTCCAGGGCGCCCATGGTCTTCAGTGCACCGGCCCCACCCTGGTACCCCAGGGCGAGCTCGGCGACCTTGCCGCGCTGCCGGTAGGGGCTCTTCTTCGTCACGCTGCCAGCGGGCAGCTTGAACATCTGCTCGGCCGAGGCCTCGTAAATCTTGCCGTGCGTGCGGAAGACTTCAAGGCGCCACTCGCACCATGCCAGCCACGCCACCACGCGGGCCTCAATGGCGCTGAAGTCGACCGCAATGAGCTTGTGCCCCGGCCGAGAGATGAACGCAGTTCTGATGAGCTGTGAGAGGGTGTCGGCCACGCTGCCAAAGAGCAGCTCAACCGACGACAGGTCACGTTTCTTTATCAATTCCCGGGCGAGGTTCAGATCCTTTAACTTGTTCTGCGGTAGGTTCTGAACCTGGACCAGGCGCCCGGCCCAGCGGCCGGTGCGGTTGGCGCCGTAGAACTGGGTGAGCCCGCGCACGCAGTCGTCGCCGCCCATGACCCGGGACATGGCGTGGTACTTCGACACGCTGGTCTTGGCCAGCTCCTGGCGCAGCTCGAGCACCCGGCGAACGACGTTGCTGTCGGTTGCTTGCAGCAGCAGGGGCACAGTCTTTTTGGTGAGGTCGGCGATCTCCTCGTCTTCTTCCTCCTGCAGCCAGGCCAAAAGCTGCGCCCGGCTGTTGGGATTGGACAGGCCTGTGAGGTCCATGGCCTCCTGGGTGAGGCGGTCCCGCACAACGGTGTCGCACTCGATTGCGGACTCCACGAGAACGCGATCGACTAAGACCCCCTTGTTCATCATTCGCTGGTCCAGATACCAGAGTCGCCATTCCTTGGCGGGCACCGGGAACTTGTCAATCTTGCGGGCAATCTCCCGCTCAGCCACGACGTCGCCTGCGCAGTAGTCCTTAAACATCTCCCACTTCTGCGGGTCGTGATGCGGCTTGTTGCGCGTGCGGCCGCCGTTGCTCTTCGTCGGTTTGCAGGGCAGGCAGAAGTAGCGGATCAGCGCCCAGCCGGTGTTCTTCTTCTGCTGGTCTGCCGACAACCCAACAACCCGGCCAACGTCAGCCAGGTTGCCGGGCAGTCCCAGGTACAGGGCGTGCACGCTGGTGCACTCCCACTGCTCGAGGGCCATGGGCCGGCGGAAGTGCCGGCTCAGGCAGGTGGTCTCGAAGGCCGCGTTGTAGGCAGTCTTCTTGACGGCCGGGTCCCACATCGCCCGCTGCACCCGATCGGGCAGAGCTTCGCGCTGCGCCAGGTCGACAACCTGGACCGGCTCCTCGTCAAACGCATAGCCAAACAAGAGGACCTCGAAGTCGGACGACTCCACGTAGCGGTGCATGCCCGCCTTCTTGAGGTCCACACTGCTGTAGGTCTCGATGTCGATTCGAAGGACCGTCACTCGCCGTCGCCTTTCTCCTCGACGGGCTTGGGCGCAGCAGCCAAGGCGGCTTCGGCCAAGGCATTCATCTGGGTCTTGTACTGCGCCCAGATCTCCTGCACCAGGTCGTCGACCTGCTCATGGGGCAGCTTGCGCAGCGCCCCGATGACCAGATCAACACCGGCCGGCACCATCTTGATGTTCAGGATGGGTGGTTGCGTCATTGCTTCTCCCCGAATTCAACGATCGCCTCGGCATGCGCGATCGCGTCAACCTTCTGTGCAAGAGAACCTGACAGACGGATTGAAAGCGTGTCGCAGATCTCGAGGATTGCCTTCGCCAAGTAGCGGTTACGGTCGCGGCCCAGCGCCGTGCCGCGGTGCTTCTTCGTCAGCCTGGCGTTATCCCAAGGCACGCCGGTGCCCTTGCGCGCGTCGACAATCGAGCTGACGACCACCGTAAACCCGAGCGTTTCGGTGGCAATGGTGGCCAGGATGGAGTGCGGCGTGGCCCGGTATTTCTCGGCGTTGTCCTCGATGAATTTCCAGAGCTTGTATCGCCGGTTCTGGTCCAGCCCCTGGCGGGACTTGCGAATGCGCTTTGCGGTTTGAAAGTCTGGGATCTGAATCGATATACCTTCCCCCGAAAACTTGCCGCCCGTTGGCTGCGTGATTGTTTGGTCGTACATGGCAGAACCTTTCTACGACAAGAAGTCGTCATCAACTGCAGAGAAGTCATCCTCGGCACGTGCGCGGCCGGACAGCGGCTCGCCGTCTGCAACCTTCTGCACGTTGTTCAGACCCGCGGCAATGCCGCGATTGCCGGCCTGGTTGTACGGGTAGAAGTTGACCGACACGCGGCCATACACGCCGCTGTAGATCTCTCCTTGGTCCAGGATGGGGTTGACCTGCGCGTCCACCACGCCGGGTTTCTGCTTGCTGCTGGCGTTGATGAACCAGTGGCCCTTGTACTCGGGCGCGTCGCGCTCGGTGTCGCCGTCACGCAGTGGCACCTTCAGGCCCGGGGGAATCTTGCCGCCCCACACGCTGATGCCTGCCTGCTTGGCCGCCTCGATGGCAGCCTTGACCTTGTCGACCGTTGCCGTGTCCGACTTCGGGATCAGGATGCAGACCGAATACTTGGGGTCTTTTCCTTCTTCCTGGGCACGGGGCTGGAAGACGTTGACGTAAGACAGCCGGGCCTTGCCGGTTACTACTTTTGTAGCTGATGGTTTTGTGCTCATGTGGTTTCCTTTCCTTGTGAGCTGGTTTACTTGAAGTCTTCTGCAGCGGACGCCACAGAGCTAAGCGCTGGTCTCTTGTCCGACTCTTTGACCAGGGTGGGTTTGCCCGTCGGCTTGACGATCAGACCATCAAGCAGCTGGGCGAACTTCTTTTTGCCGAGCAGGGTCTCCATGGCCGTGATCCCGCGCAGGCTGCGCTCGTAGATCACCGCCTCTTCGATGCCCGACTCGACGAGCTTGGCGGCCACCGCGTCGTGGTCGCTGTACTTGCGGTTGGCGCGGCCCTCGACGAGCTTGAACCCAGGCCAGGTCTGGCCATGCTCCTCGGCCTGCTTGAGCGCGTAGGCCTGGACCTCGCCGATCCACTTGGCCACCGCGTCCCCGCGGTCCAGAACCTGCAGGATCTGCTCCTGCGTCAAGCGCTCGGGTTCGACCAGGGCGAAATCGGCCTTGGCCAGCGCCATTGCGTAGGTCCCGCGTGCGGCGCAGGTGAACCTGGCCTTGCAGAAGCAGCTCGTGCAATGGTCCCCGGCGACGAACTCACCCTTGCCATCCCATGCCAGCTGCGCACGGGGCACGACCTGGCTGACCGCCCAGTCCAGCAGCTCGTCTACCGATATGGCCTCGGAGTCATAGTTGTTGAGCCGGGGCTGCAGCACCGTCATGCGCACCGTCTTGGCCGGATACAGGTGGGCCAGCTCGTTGTAAGCGCCCAGCCCATAGAGCCGCATCTGGCTGTTGTCCTGCGCGCTGACCGGCACGCCCTTGCCGTACTTCAGATCGAGCACCTCGATCAGGTCGTCGGTGACGATGACCAGGTCGCCCGTACCGAACCCTTCAGGCACCCAGGGGCTGAAGTCCAGCCGCTGCTCGACCAGGATGATCGGGTCCTTGCACTGTGCACGCGCCGCGTCAATACGTTCGACCGCAACCGCTGCCGCTGCGGCGACGTAGTCCTGTAGCTCCTGGGACCACAGCATGTTCCGGCGCAGCACGCGCCAGTTCTCGGTGTAGTCGTCCTTGCTGATGAACCCGGCGGCGTAGCGGATCTCGTTCTCGAAGACCGTGTGCGCGTAGGTTCCTTCAGCTGCATAGGGGCTTTGCTCGTCTTCGAACTGCTCCTCAGCCTTGGCGCTGGGGGTGCAGGTCATCCACTTCTCAGAGCCGCTCGCGGACAGCTTGGCGTGAGCGCGGATGGGTATTACCTTGGTCATACAACGGCCTTTCCGAACCTAGACAGGTCCACTGGTTTGGTCTTTCGGCGAGGTGGCTTGGCCTTGGTGAAAGGCCAAACGTCGGGCCTGTCGAGTAGCCCCAGCGAATGCCAGAGCTGGGCCAGGCGCCGCTGCTCGTCGGTTAGCGGGGCTGCTTGTTGGCCCACAGTTCCAGGCATGTCATCTCCAATGCCGCGCTCGGCGGGTTGGTCTTCAGGCTGTCGTCACCACCCTGCCGGTAGGCGTCGATCACGTCCTGCGCGATGTAGGGCTGACCAGGCTCGGCCGTGAGCTTGCTTAGGGCCATGGCCACCAGGGCGGTGAAAGTCACGCCCATGATCACGCCCAGCCAGTAGTTGCCATTGGCGTGCCGCTGCGCGGTGATGTAGTCGTTTAGATGATCCATTGCGCGACCCTCCATGCCAGGCCGGCGAACGCGCCGACCACTGCCGCCATACCTACGAAAGACAGGACCACCGCGATCAGCAGCAGGCCGACGTCTAAGAAGCCGGTGTGTTTCATTGTTGGGTTCCCTTCGTCGATTGGTCTTTGAACCACCGCAGCGCGTCCTTGCACACGTGTTCGGCGTTGGCAGCCAGGTAGCTGCCGATGATCAGAGCCGCGGTTGGCGCGTCGCCCAGCGCCGATGGGTCGTCAAGGTGGCCCTCGAGTTCGACCGACTCGCCGGCGTCCTTGATGGTGATAGTTACTGTGGTCATAGCTGCTCCGCGTTCTTCAAGAGCTCGGCGTACTTGTCCGCCGGAACGTCGGTGAGCTTGGCCGCGCCGTAGCCGGACAGCAGCGCCTTGACTTCCTTGCCCTTGCCGCCCTGGCTGAGGCTGGCCAGCTTGGCGCGGACCTCTTCCAGGGTTACGTCAGGGGCCGAACCTTTCGCAGCGGCAGAAGTCTCGGAAGGTGCAGGCGCCGACGCGGACTCCGAGCTCGGCGAGCTGTCGGTAGTGGCAGGGGCGGCCTTTGGGGCCTTTGCCTTTTTTGGTTCGGCCGGCGCCTCGACTTTCACTTCGACCGGCTCGCCGGTGGACGCGACCGTCACCTCGCTGTTGAACTGCTCCAGCAGGCGGATCAGCTGGGCCAGCTGCGACGGGGTCTTGGGGGTTAGGGTTACTTGAATCATTGCCATCTCTCCTGGTTATTCCTGGGGTTGTTGTATGGGTGGGTAATCCAGCGGAAGCTCGAGCTGTTGCTGCTGCTCTGCGCGGATTCTTTGGAACGTGACCCTGAGGTCCGTCTCTTTGGCCGGGACGTACTTGAAGTCCGGGTCGTCGAGCCGCGGTCTAGCCGGGCTTTTGTTTTTGTCCTGCATGAGGTTCCTTTCTTGGATGCGGGTTAGGTCTGCTTACTGCCGGGGATAGTAGCACTATCCTTTTCGGGCGTGCAAATACCACGCACCTGCGTACACCAACGGTCAGGGTTGGGTAAGGACCTTAACTACGGCGGCAAGCGCGTCGGCTGGCGTTTCGGCCGATATGACCGAGGCCTTCGTGCCGACCAGGACCAGGTGCGCCTTGGTCCCGTTCTGCTCGGCTGCGAGCTGCGCCAGCTTGGCCGCGATCTGGCCAGGGGTTTGCGCGAACAGGAACAGGTGATTGCCCTGGCGCAGGTCCGGCAAGACGTCCGGCTCTGGCGCCGGGGGCGGGCCGCTACCGGTAGTGACCCCGCCGAACTCGCCCGTCAGTTTCCACAGCGCGTTGACGTCGGCGGCGTCGTTCAACAGCCACTCGAGCGGGGCGCCCGTCATCTTGCTGATGGTGATCAGGTGATCGGTCGTGGGCTTGGTCCGGTGCTCGGCCTCGGCCGCCTCCCACAGGGCCACCGCGCCGCGGGTCACGCCGCAGTGCTTGGCCAGGTCTGCCTGGGTTAGGTCGGCGAACTTGCGCGCCTGGCGCAGTCTTTGCCAAAGCTCGGACATGATAGCCCCGCTTGTGTAGAGCGGCGGAGTGTGCAGCGGGACTGGGTAAAGAGCAAGCGCAGAGTGGTGCATTTGGGGGTAACCCTAAATCGGTCCTCACGTAAAACGATTGTTCTAAGCCACTGATTGGATGTGGCAAAGCCGGACCGCCGGCTCTGTTCGCCAGTGTCTACGTACGTACGTTGATGCCTACCACCTTCGCGGTATTCGGCCGGTCGCAGCTGACGAACGGCAAGCGCTGGCGGACGAGAGTTAGCCACGCTATCATTCGCGGCTATGACTACAGCCGAAATCATCAAAACGCTAGGGGGCCCGGCCAGCATTGGCCGGCAGTTGGGTATTCGTGGCCAGGCGGTGAGCCTTTGGATTCGCGCCGATCGGATTCCCGTCGACCGTGTGCCTCAGCTCGAGCGCATCGCGAAGCAGATGGGCGCGCCCGTGCGGGCCGAGCAGATGCGCCCGGACGTGGAGTGGTCCGTCATCCGAGGCCAGGGTGGATGAGGTCCACCTGACCCTGAACGCCGCCGTGCTGAATCTGATTCTCCGCGGTGAAGACGTCGCCGTGCCGATCGAGGGCCTGGGACTACGGGTAGTGCTCCGCGGCGATAACGATCTCGTGGCCATGCGTCAGCAGATGGAACACCTGGCTCTGATGCAGAGCCTGCCCACCCCCCGCAGCATCAACTGAAAGGAGAAACCGTGAAAGACAAGCCGTTCTGGGACAAAGAGAACCCCAAAGACAAGCCCAAGAAGTTGACCGCGGCGCAGAAGCTCGCGGCCAAGCGCAGGGCGAAGGAGGCCGGCCGCCCCTATCCCAACCTGGTGGATAACGCCGCGGCGGCGCGCAAGAAATAGTTGTTGCTGTTGCTGTTTAAGGGCTCGGGCCGGGCTAGCTACCTGGCCGACAAGGCGGTAATTCCCTCCCTGCCGCCGCCCGTCTTTTTTCCAGGGAGTGAAGAAGGGAACTTATGTGAGCTTTGAAATGAAACGATTCGGCGCCGATGGCCCATCGTTGCACCGGGCCGGATGGGAAGTCATCCCAATCAAGGAGAAGACCAAGCGCCCGATCGTCAAGGATTGGCAGCACGGCTTTACTGACCAGCAGATTGAGCAGTTCGCCCGCAACGGCTACGCCCGCGGGTCGATTGGCATGCTCGCCCGGCGCTTCCCCGGGGTCGACATTGACGTGTCGGACAAGGCCTGCGCAGACGCGCTCGAGGCCGCCGTTCTGCGCGTGCTCGGGCCAGCCCCGATCAGGTACGGCAGCGCACCGAAGCGCCTGCTGATGTACCGCACCGACGAGCCCTTTACCAAGGTCAAGGTCTTCCTGCAGGCGCCCGACGGGAGCACGAAGGGCGCCGACGGGAAGGACTACGCCGTGGAGTTTCTCGGCGACGGGCAGCAGTACGTCATCTATGGCGAGCACCCGGACGGGTTCGAGTACCGGTGGCCAGGCAATGACGGGCCGGGTGAGGTCGACGTGTGGGAGCTCACCGATCTGACGCTGGGCGGGGTGACCGGGTTCGTCGAGGCGATCGCGGAGTATCTGCCCGAAGGCTGGTCGGTGCGCCAACAGACTACCGGTAGCGCAGCCACGGTGACGGTCTCCGGCGATGCGTTTGAGAACTACCGCCCGCCGCTTGAGGACTGGGACGCAGACCGGATCAGGGCAGACATTGCCCCGCACCTGGACCTGGGCATGGAGTACGACGATTGGATACGCGTCGGCCAGGCCTTGCATCACCAGTTCGGCGGAGCCGATGAGGGGTTCGAGCTGTGGGACGAGATGTTCCAGGACTCGCCCAAGTACGGCGGCCGGGACTATGGCTTTGACCGTTGGCGGTCTTTCAAGACGAACCGTGGCAGCCAGCACGTCGTCACGCTGGCCAGCCTGATCAAGCAGACCAAGCCTGTACGGCAACTGGCCGTACAAAAGGAGCGCCAGGACGCGGTCGACGATCTCATTTTTGAGATAGAGCTGACCATGCGGCCGCAGGACCTGCAGGAGCAGGTGGCGGCCAAGGTGGCACACAACGCCGACCTTTCTGACATTGACCGCGAGACCATCGCCGCGGCCATCCAGGGGCGGGCCAAGGAGCTCGGCATATCCATGCCCATCGGCACGGTGCGCGGCTGGTGCCGCCCCAGGGTGCGTTCGGACTGGCCACACGTGAACGAGGACGGCAACCCGCTGTGCACTCTTGAGAACCTGCGCATCCTTCTGGCCAGGCTTGGGTACACGGTCCGATACAACGTCATCAAGAAGTCGATCGAGATCCTCATCCCCGGCGCAGCGTTTACCAGGGACAACCGGGACAACGCCGCCATCGCGCACGTCTACAGCGAGTGCGAGATCGTGCGCATGCCTACCAAGCACGTGGCGCAGTACCTCATCACGATCGCCGATGAGAATCAGTACAACCCGGTGCTGACCTGGATCGAGTCGAAGAAGTGGGACGGCGTGTCGCGGTTGGCCGCCTTCTGCGACACGGTGCGGTCTGAGTCGCCGATGAAGGACCGATTGATCAGGAAGTGGCTCATCCAGTGCGTGGCCGCGGCCGCTTCGCCCGATGGCATCGCGAACCAGGGGATATTGACCTTCGTCGGTCCGCAGAACATCGGAAAGACGACCTGGTTCCAGCGGCTGGCGCCGGCCGAGCTCGATGCGATCTTCACCGGCCTGACCCTGGACCTGAAGTCCAAGGACTCGATCTTTGTGGGCGTGTCGCATTGGATCGTGGAGCTGGGCGAGGTCGACGCGACGATGCGGAAGTCAGACATCAGCGCGCTGAAGTCATTCATCACCCAGCCCATGGACAAGATCCGCCGCCCCTACGCGGCCACGGAATCCCAGTTTGGGCGCCGGACGGCGTTTGGTGCCAGCGTTAATGACGAGGTTTACCTGCACGACCCGACGGGGAACCGCCGCTTCTGGTCGATCCTGGTCGAGGGCTTTGCCTTGGACCACGAGGTCGACATGCAGCAGCTGTGGGCCGAGGTGCTGCACCTGTGGCGGGCCGGGGAGCGGTGGTTCCTGTCGAAGGAAGAGGTCGGCGAGCTGAACGCACACAACGAGGACTTCACGGTGGTCGACCCGGTGGAGGAGCGACTTGCGAGTGGGTTCGGGTGGGGCCCGGAGGTGGCGAGTTGGGAATGGGTGACGGCGACCGAGGCGCTGGTCCGGGTAGGGGTGAAAGACCCTTCGCGGGCAGCGACGATCACGGCGGGCAGGGCATTACGAAAATTGAACGGCGGGCAGAGAAGAAAGAGCAATGGGAAGGTGCTGCTCGCTGTGCCAGGGGATTTTGAAGATTTTCTAGGGTAAAGGGCAAAGGGAGGGGTTGTATTACCCTGACCTATTGCCCTGAGATAAGTCCTTGATTCCTCTTCCTAAAGAACCATAGGGTAATAGAGGGTAATAGATTGCTAATACATTAAGAGGAAAATGATGGGTAGAAGAGAAGAAGAGAAGAAGAGGGGAAGAATACATATACCCCTTTACCCAGTTATAGGTATAGAAGTTCAATGCCCTGATCACCCTATTACCCTGTCGAGGGTATTGCCCTGGGGTATTGCACTGGTCGGGGGTGACGCATGAGCGAGGCCCTGGTCGAGAAGCATTTGGTCCGTCGGGTGGAGGACCGAGGGGGCAGGGCGTTTAAGTGGATCAGCCCGGGCACTGCCGGGGTCATGGATAGGTTGGTGCTGATGCCGGTACCGCCGGAGCACCGGGCGATCGTGAACCAGTACGTGAAGCTGGTGGAGGTCAAGGACAAGAACCAGAAGACCAGGCCGCTGCAGAACCGGGTGGCGAATTGGATCAAGGCACTTGGCTTTGAGGTGCGGGTGGTCGACAGCAAGGAGCAGATCGAGGAGGTCTTGCGTTGAAGGGGCTCGCCGACTTCCGGCCCTACCAGGCGCAGGCGCTGGACTTCTGCAGGCGTACACCAAGGGGCTACCTGGCAGCAAAGGCAGGAGCAGGAAAGACGGCTGTCGCATTGGCGTACATGGGCGAGCTGCTTTTCGATTCCTTCGAGGCGAGGCGGGTTCTGGTGGTGGCGCCGAAGCGGGTGGTGGCGCAGTGGCCCAGGGAAGCTAGGAAATGGGCTTTTGGCGGGCTTCTGAGGTTTTCCCTATACCTGGGCCCCAGGGAGGAGAGACGAGAGGCACTGGCGGCCGATACGGAGGTCTTGGTTTGTAGCTTTGAGTTCTTCCCGGAGCTGGTGAAGGAGATACGCCTGGCCGACTGGCCGTTTGACCTCGTGGTGTTCGATGAGGCGAGCCGGCTAAGGAACGGCGGCCGCCGCGGCAGCGTGACGTGGAAGGCCATGAACGCGATCAGCGCGAAGACCCAGGCCCGGATTCTGTTGATGAGCGGTTCCCCCAGACCTGGGACAGCGCACGAGCTGTATGCGCCGGTTTTTCTGTTGGACCAGGGCGCGAGGCTGGGGCGGACGCTAGGGGGCTTCCGAGCGGGTTACCTGGAGCCGGCGAAGAGCAACCGGCACACCGGGCAGGTCTACAGCTGGAAGCTGCGAGCCGGGATGGAGGCGGCGCTGTATTCCCGGGTGGCCGACCTGTACTTCGCGGTGTCGCCAGACCTTGGGTTGGAATCGGTGGTGGTTGACCGGTACGTGGGGCTGCCTGCTTCTGTGGAGCAGGCCTGCCTGGACTTACAGGCGAATCAGGTGCTGGACCTGGACGAGCTGGAGCTCACGGCACCGAGCGCGGGCACGGTATCGGGGAAGCTGCACCAGATGTGCCAGGGGGCGGTCTTCGACGACTACGGGTCGGTGGTGGAGCTGCACGACGAGAAGCTCGAGGAGCTCGAAGAGATTCTGGAAGAGGTCGACGGGCCGGTGATGGTGGCGTACTGGTACACGCACGACCGGGACCGCCTGCTTTCCCGGATACCGGGGGCGGTGGACATTACGACAGAGGAGGGCCTGGCCTTGGCCCAGGCGGGGCAGGCGCCGGTGGCGCTGCTGCACCCGGCTTCCGCAGGGCACGGCATCGACGGGCTGCAGGACTGGTACTCGGCGATCGTGTGGTTTGCCTTGCCTGCGTCGTTCGAGCTGTACGACCAGGCCAACAAGCGGATTGTCAGAAGCGGGCAGCGGGAGACGGTGCGGGTGTACCGGATCGTGGCGGCCAACGGGGTAGTGGACGAGCGGATCTTGCAGCGGTTGGGTGAGAAGGAGGCCGAGCAAGAGGAATTTTTCAGGCACTTGGAAAGGGCGCAGGCATGACTGTGAAAGAGCGGATCTCGAGCGCGCAGAGCTCGAAGAACCTGGGCGAGGTGTCGATCGAGGACATCGGCGACATTGACGTCGTCCGGGCGTGCGGGATGGTCGGGGCGCAGTACCCCCTGGGCGTGAGTCTGTGGCGGCTGAAGTACGCGGCGGACACGAGGGAGTTTCGGGCGGTGCTGGACGGGCTCACCCAGATCATGGACAAGCGGTGGCCAGACGAACCTGGCGGTACGGTGAGCACGGTTGCCGTCGTGGTGCGGCATTGGCTGGATGACGTCTGCCATGCCTGTAATGGGCTGGGCTATAAGCCGGTGCCCGGTGCGCCGGTGTTGGGCGATGAGCCCTGCGATGTATGCGGTGGGAGTGGCCGGTCCAAGCTGCCGAGGGCAGATGAACCGGCGGTGTGGCTGCAGGAGACGATCGCCCGCATGGAGCGGGAGGTCGCCGCCGCGATTATGAAAAAACTGAGCGCGACCTTGGAATTTTGACGGCGTAGCCGTCGCGTACCACTTGCCCGCAGCAGGGGCAGATCTCCCGGTCGTCGCGGCGTTGGATGGCCCGGTGCACGGCCGACTGGTTCACGCCAATCTTCTTGGCCGCGGCGTAGACCGTCAGGCCATCCTTGAGCACCAGGTCGACGGCCTGCATGGTCTTGGACCGACCAGGCCGGGGCCGGACCCAGAGAGCTTCGACTTCGTCGGGCCACTGCCGGGGCAGCCTGGTCCAGGCCTGGGCAGTGAGCTTGCCCTCCTTGCGGTGGGCGGTGATGGCCTTCACGTTGTCGCGGTCTGCCGTTACGCGTAATACGTGCCGCAGGTTATCGGACCAGGGCAGATCCACGAGGAAGGACTCGAGGGGCAGCGGAGTCATGGCTAGCCCTTTGAGGTCTTCCGGGCGCTGAGGCGCACGGTGTAGTAGGCCTCGCCCGTGCTGCTGTGGGCACGCACCAGCTGGCGGCTGGGGTTGAAGTGTTCGGCGATCGCGCGCCAGTCGATCGAGACCTTCCCTTCGTTGTGGGAGATGGCCGCGCGGTGATCGGTGCCCTCGATGACCGGCTCTTTCGAGGCGACGAGCAGCTGCTTGAGGCGGGTCTCTTCGACCTGCAGCGTGGCAATGGTGGCCTTGACCTGGGCCAGGCGGTCGACGACTCCGCCAAGTACGTCGAGGGGGTTTGTCTGCATGGTGATCTCCTTGATCAGTCTTGAGCCAGGCTGTTGTCGGCCGCCTGGATTCGCCGCGTATGCCGCCCTGGTAGCAAGGGGCATACGACAGGGCCCGAAGGCCCCATCGCTTAGGCCGCGAGCAGCAGGTCGAGGGCCTGCCGCTTGAGGTTGGCGCCCTGGCCCCACTGGGCCGAGACGAAGCGGTTCTCGTCGCTGCGAGCACGCACGTGGTGGTCGGCGTACTCGGTCACAGCGTTGAGCAGGCCCCAGCGGGTGCCGAAGACGCCGTCGTTCATGGCGCCCATGCCTTCGCCGTTGAAGAGGGCGAGCACCTTCTTGTAGCCGGCGGACTCCTGGACCTTCTCGCCGCTGCCGAAGAGCTTGGCCACAAACTCGGCGGCCTCAGACTCGTGCAGGGCGCGGTTGGCCAGGGTCTCGGCCGCGTGCTTGAAGGCACCGAAGGCGGCTTCGTTCAGGCCCATGAAATTCTTGACGGCCTCGGAGTCGAAGACCGACCGGTGGGTGATCTTCACGGCCTCGGGGGCGTCCGACAGGGCCATGGCCAGGGTGTTCTTGCAGACGACGCGCACGGTGGTGCGGCGAGCCTCAGTCGACAGCGAGCCGTCGGCACTGGTCGAGAGCAGCAGGTAGCCGCCGACCTCGTCTTTGTTGGTCAGGGCCATGGAACCGATCTTCGCGGTGGCCCAGAAGCGCTTGCCGCCGTAGATCGTGCCGGCCGCGGAGAGGTCCAGGCCGCCTACCTTGACGATGTCGCGGAAGAACTCGAGCACGTCGGCGGGCTGCACGACCTGGTACTTGTTGGACACGACGCCGAGCGGGGCGCGGTTGTCCGAGCGGAAGAGCACGTGCTGCTCGGGCATCTGAACCAGGGGAGCGCTGGGGTCGCGGTCGACAGCGAAGCGAACGATGGACCGCTGAATGCGCCAGTCCATGCCAGCAGCAACGCGCCAGTCGTCGATTGATGCGTCGTCGGCCATCGGCTGGCCAAGACCGTGCCAGGGGGTGCCGTCAGACTGGAGATAAGCGAATTCGACGCGGCCGTCTGCGTGGGTGGTGAGTTCGTGTGACATGGTGACTTCCTTTCGTTTGGTTTGTGGAGCTGTTCATTCGGTCGCTCAAACACCGTAAGCAGAACTATCCTCTGCTTGATAGTACGTGTCAAGCAGGGCTAAGCGCAGATGCGGGTTTTGGAAGGAAAATCGGGGCAATGAAAGCGCCGCTATCGGCTTGTGCAAGCCGTTTGTCGGGCAAAAAATAATTCCCCTACAAGTTGTAGGGGATAGCTTTTGTACGCCCTTGTTTAGCCACGCTTGACCTGCGCGACCGAAACCCTGAGAATCGCGGGGGGAACAAGCGCCCGTTTTTTGTCAATTCAGAGCCGCAGCGATGCGGCTTTTTTCTTTTCTGGGAGCCGCTGATGGAGCGCATCACGATTGAAGTGCAGGACGACGGGCGCGTCACCGTCATGGCCGAGAGCCCGGGCGAAGAGCTCGAGCAGATGGATTTCGACTCGGTCGACGAGGCCGCGGGCGCCGTGCAAGAGCTGCTGATGGACGCAGGCGAAGACGCAGGCGAGATGGCCGAAGAGGGCGAGATGGACGCCGCGGCTATGTGGGACGAAGAGGCCTCGAAAAGGCCCCCGCAGCCGAACATGATGGCCTGATCTTCACAAACGCTTCACACGACAAGGCCTGGCCTGGCTGCGAAGCCGCGCCGGGCCTTGTTCTTTGTTGTGCAATCTGGTGCCTTGTTTAGGCACCCAACCTCAAGGAGTAGCAAAAATGCAGGATTATTCGAACCCCCAGAGCCGTAACACGAGCCGCGCTGTCGGCGGCATGCTCAAGAGCGGCGCCGCCATCGGTGGCGGTGGCAACCAGACCCAGGGCAAGGGTGAGCTGCCCAGCAAGGTCTCGGTGCCCATGCCCGGCACCAACGCGCCCAGCGCCAGCCAGGGCAAGCCTGGCAGCAAGGTGAAGTCGCCCCAGGGCTTCGGCGGCGGGATCATTCCCGGGAAGATCTAAGCGGCCATGCGCAAGACGCGAAGCGCCTCGAACAGCAAGGCCACCCGCGTGGCCGACCTGGCCGGCGCTCCCCCGCAGCTGGCCACCAGCCAGGACCTGCTCGGCGCCAACGAGCCCCTGGTCGGCCGCCAGTACCCCAGCAAGCGCTCGGGCAAGATCCCGCACCTGATCAACCTCAAGGCCGTGGCCGAGGCGTTGATCGACGAGGGCCTGGACCCGGCGGCCGAGATCGCCCGGGTGCTCAAGGGCCGGCCGATGGTCGACGACAACGGCAACCCCGTTATCGACCCCGTCACGGGCCAGGAAGTCATGGAGCACCTGGTCGACCCCGAGATCCGGCTGCGCACCCTCAACAGCCTGCTGGAGTTCGTGCAGCCCAAGCTCAAGGCCGTGGAGGTCAAGCTCAACGGCAACCTCGAGCTCAGCTCTGAGCAGCTGGACCAGCGCCTGGGCGCCCTGATCGCCAAGGCGGCCAAATCCTCGTGAACGACCTCGCCGATCTGACCAAGCTGGACCTGTCCAGCCTGAGCGACGACGAGAAGCGGGAGCTGTACGAGCTGCTGCGGCTGCGGGACACCCGGGCACGCCGCAACCGCCTGGCCGCCTACCGGCCGTACGCCAAGCAGCGGGACTTCCACGAGGGCGGCAGCGGCTACCGGGAGCGGCTCTTCATGGCCGGCAACCAGCTCGGCAAGACCTGGGCCGGCGCGTTCGAGGTGGCCATGCACCTCACCGGCCGCTATCCCGACTGGTGGAAGGGCCGCCGGTTCCCGTACGCCATACGGGCCATGTGCGGCTCGGAGTCAGCCGAGCTGACCCGCAAGGGCGTGCAGCGGCTGCTGCTCGGCCCGCCAGAGATACGGGAGGAGTGGGGCACGGGCGCCATCCCCCACGACACCCTGCGCGACACCAGCATGAAGGCTGGGGTCCCCGATGCTGTGAGCTCGATCGTCGTGCGGCACGTGTGCGGCGAAGACTCCGTGATCCAGTTCAACAGCTACGACCAGGGGCGGACGAAGTGGCAGGCCGACACCGTGGACCTGGTCTGGATGGACGAGGAGCCGCCCCAGGCCATCTACAGCGAGGCGCTGACCCGGACCAACGCCACCGGCGGCCTGGTCTTCGTGACCTTCACCCCGCTGCTCGGCATGTCCGAGGTCGTGAAGCGCTACCTGCTGGACAAGCCCGAGGGCACGACCGTCACCAACATGACGATCGAGGACGCCGAGCACTACACCCCGGAGCAGCGGGCAGCCATCATCGCCAGCTACCCGGAGCACGAGCGGGAGGCCCGGGCCAAGGGCATACCCATCTTGGGCTCTGGCCGGGTGTTCCCGGTTGTCGAGGACGGCATCAAGGTGCAGCCGTTCCCGATCCCGCCCCACTGGCCCCGCATCGTCGGTCTGGACTTTGGGATAGACCACCCCACAGCGGCCACGTGGCTGGCCTGGGACCGGGACTCGGACACCGTCTACGTCACAGACACGTACCGGGTGAAGGACGCCTCGATCGCCATACACGCCGCGTCGATACGCGCCCGCGGCGACTGGATACCGGTCGCGTGGCCCCACGACGGGCTACAGCGCGACAAGGGGTCAGGCCTGCAATTGGCTGACCAATACCGGGCCCAGGGCCTCGCCATGCTGCGTCAGCGGGCGACATTCGACGACGGCACCGCTGGCGTCGAGGCGGGCTTAGCCGAGATGCTGACCCGCATGCAGACCATGCGGCTGAAGGTATTCGCCCACCTGGGCGACTGGTTTGAGGAGTTCCGGCTGTACCACCGCAAGGACGGCCTGGTCGTCAAGGACGGCGACGACCTGATGGCCGCCACCCGCTACGCACTGATGATGCGGCGGTACGCCAAGACACACGAAGAGGCCGGCGCCCGCATACAGCGCGGGGCGCTACCGGTAGTGAACTTTGGGGTCTTTGACCCAGAGATGGGGTACTGACATGGTCCAGTGGCTGGCGGTGGTCGTGTTCTGCGTGGGCGGCGAGTGCGCCTTCTGGGCGTCCATTCACGAGCCCCTGGCAAGTAAGGACGAGTGCCAGGCCCTGGCCGCGCAGGTTCACGTGCATTTCGAGGAGCAGGGCGCCGAGCTGGTTGCAGCGACCTGCCTGCCGGTCAACTGGGCCGGCAAGAGGATCTGATCACCAGCGCAACACTTACTTTTAAGAGGAGTTAGCTATGCCAACTAGACAGGCCACCCTGGCCGACATCACGCCAAGCGGCAAAGCCCGTCTTGTGACTTGGACTGGAATGAATAACGGAGACGATGGCGCGCCGGTCGATTGGGTCGACTTCGCCGACCGCTGTTTCCAGGTCAGCGGCACCTTCGGTTCCGGGGGCAGCTGCACAGTACAGGGCAGCAACGACGCTACGAACTGGGCCCCGCTTACCGACCCGCAGGGCAACGCCTTGACGTTCACTTCGCAGAAGATCGAACAAGCCACGGAGCTGCCCCGGTATGTCCGCCCCCTGGTCACAGCCGGCGACGGCACGACAGCACTCACCATCACCCTTTGCATGAGAAAGGCCTACCAATCATGAGCAACAACTATCTTGACGCCGCCGACGCCATTCGCCGGGCGGCAAAGCAGTACGAGGTTTTCGTAAAGGCCGCAGACGCCCTGGAGCGCGCTGGCTCGTTTGAGCAGGCCGCGGTCGAAGCGGAGAAGGCGGCGGCTGCAGCGGCGGCGCAGCGGGACCAGGCGGCGGCAGAGCTGGCCCAGCTGATCGAAACAGCCAAGAGCCAGGAGGCGGCTAACAAGGCGGCCTATGACCTGGCCAAGGCTGAGGCCAAAGACGTCGTCGCCCAGGCCAAGGACAAGGCGAAGGCTGAGGCTGCTGCGATTGTCGAGACTGCGAAGAAGCAGGCGGACAAGACCATCGCTGCTGCGCAGGTCAAAGCGGCAGAGCAGATCGCGATAGCTCAGACGGCTGAGCAGCGGGCGGCAGAAGTGAGCGGGAGTGTCGCCAAGTTGGAGAGCGATCTTCGCGAGCTTACTAAGCAACACGACGCTATGGTCAAGGCAATCGAGTCCATGCGCGCTAAGTTCGTTTAAGGGGGCGTTGCATGTCAGATAACACCGTCATTAACACGGGCCACGGTGGCGACACAATCGCCACGGATGACATCGGTGGCGTCAAATTCCAACGCGTCAAACTCGCTATTGGCGCAGACGGTGTCTATGACGGCGACGTTTCTGCCAGCAACGGGCTGCCTGTTGCACCGGCCAACATCGTTGGCAAGTTTCGAGACGCGTTTGAGTCTTTCGTAAACGGCGTCAACTGGACCCTGGTCCAAGATGCCAATGACATCGTTCAGCTCGACGGCAACGCAGTCTCCGCGTCGTACCTGGTCATATCCAAAGACCCGCTGTCGGTTGGTGGCGTGACCACGCTGGAGACGATCGCTGCGTACAGCATGCCGCTTGAAGTTGCTGTGGGGTTGTCTTTCTCGCAGCGCATACTGGGCCAAGAGTTGTCGGTCGAGTTAATAAGCACTGAGACGCCATCGTCTCCCGTCAATGACGTTGCGATCAGCAGCATCAGCCAGACCACGACGGTTCTGACGG
>Ga0315907_10000442_pt1 | contig 59949 bp, 60 predicted proteins | sample LakEriMetagenome_3_FD_203525 | JGI IMG/M metagenome (GOLD analysis project Ga0315907, IMG submission 203525) | Freshwater fungal communities from buoy surface, Lake Erie, Ohio, United States - Buoy 12 MA123 | ecosystem: Environmental > Aquatic > Freshwater > Lake > Lake biofilm | place: USA... | reverse complement strand
TCCACTCCAGCTTGCGGATGCGGGCGGCGAAGGCGGTCCGCACGTTCTCGCAGACCAGGCGGAACCGTTCGCGCTGCGCCGGGGTGAAGCGGCGCGCCACGTATTCCTTGCCGAGCAGGTCGCCCAGGGCGCCGTCCTGGATCTTCAAGGCGCGCTCCTCGAGGCTGCGTTGCTGCTTCGCGCCGGTCAGGACGACGCCCTCGAACTCGAAGGCGGCGGCCGCCGTGGCGGCGTTCAGCACGGAAGCGTAGCCGGAGATCGCCTTGAAACGGAAGTAATCGCGGACCACCTCCGCCGGGGTCTCGGCGAGGATCCGCGCCAAGGCCTTGAGGAAATCGGGCTGGCCGACGATGACGCGGGTGACCGCGGGGGCGCCGGCGCGCCGCGTGACGGCCTCCCAGCGCAGGCCGGGCGTGAGGGCGTCGATCTCCGCCCAGGACATCGGGTGGTAATGCGCGTCGGGGTTGCGCAGCTGCACCATCGGCAGGGAGACTTCGGCGAGCCTGGTCTCGAACGCGAGGACCGCGGCGCCGGCCTGCCGGGCCCGCGCCGCGTCCTGACCGAGGAAGCCCAGCATCCGGGCGACATGGGCGGGGAAGGCGTCCCGCACGCGCTTGGTGGCGGGCTCGTCGCTGAAATAGAACGCCCGCTCGGGAAGGGAGAGCCCCGTCTGCCAGAGCTGCAGCGCGACCTTGGTCTCGTCCTTCTTGTCCTGCCCGGCGAACACCCCGAGGAACGTCCCCGTGCCTTCGGCGTAGAGATCGGCGGCGGCCTCCAGGAGCGCCTGCGGCGTCCTGGCCTCGTCGAGCTTGGCCAGGACGGCGCGCAAACCGGCCGGGAGCTCGGCCGGGCCGGACTCGAAGCCGAGGGCGGAACGCCAGAAATCGGCGAGCCGACGCTGATCGGCGGTGGCGTCCGGCTTCGCGAGCAACTCGCCGTTGATCACGAGGAGGTCCTTCTTGATGAGGTCGTCCTGCCAGGCGAAGGAGTTGTAGACGGCGCGATCGGGGGCCAGGGGGAAGCGGCGTAGCCAGGCCCCGTTGGCGTGTGTCCAGAAGTCCTGACGGGCGGAGACCGCCGGGTCGCGGTTGGCCTCGATGAGATCCGCCCCGGGCAGGGACGAAGCCAGCAGCAGGGCGAGCAGGGGCGAACGCATCCCGCAGGGTGGCGGCCCCCGAGGGCGGGGGAAACCCTATTTTAGAGCACGATGCCCCCGACCGGGACTTGGGCCGTTTGACAGGCCGCGGCAAGCGGGCAGAATTCCCGACGCCCACCCCCCTCGGCCCGGCGGACACCCTGGCGCCGAAAAAATCTACGCGAAGGATTTCATTGTCCGACAAGGACTTAGGAAATCATTGGTCCGAAAAGGGCATTTTCCGGCCCCTTCTATAGAGGCCATTTACTTTTTATTAGAAACCACCCCACCCCTTTCCACATGATCCAAACCCAACTCCTCCAAGACCTCCGCCTGCCGACCAGCACCCTCCCCGCCCCGACCCTGGACCACCTCCCGAACCGGGAGACCGCCCCCGATCCCTCGACCCTGTCCGAGCTCGCCGCGCTCGCGGCCCAGGCCTTCGCCGAGGAGCCCGCCGAGTTCGACGGCCTGGGTGACTACCTCCGCCGCGCCTGCCACCGCGATAAGCTCGAACCCGCCGAGGAGACCGCGCTCGGTCGCGCCCTGCGCGCCGGTCGTCGGGCCGACGGCTCGTTCACGCCGGCGGCGCGGCTCGCCTATGATGAGTTCGTCGAACGCAACCTGCGCCTGGTCGTCTACTTCGCCAAGCGTTTCGCCCGGAGCCGCGATGACCTGCTGGACCTGATCAGCGCGGGCAACCTGGGCCTGATGACCGCGACCCAGAAGTTCGACCCCGAGCGCGGCATCCGTTTCAGCACCTTCGCGGCGTGGGACATCCACAGCCAGATCGTGGCGGAGGTGCGCCAGCGCCATCGCCCGGTGCACTTGCCGCGCAACCTCCACGAGCAGCTGACCGCGGCCCGGCGCGCGGAGGCCGAGCTGACGCAGCAGCTCGGACGCGAGCCCACCGAGACCGAGGTCTCCCTGGAACTGGGCTGGGCGCCCGGCCACCTGACGGACCTGCGTCGGCTGACGCAGGCCGGCGTCTCGCTCGACGCCCCGCCGGAAAACGACGGCGGACTCACCCTGGCGGACCGCCTGAAGGACGAGGAGGCGACGGACCCGGCGCACGCGGCGGAACGCTCCGACCGCGCGACCTTCGCCCGCGCCCTGCTCGACCACCTCGACGGACGCGAGCGCCGCATCCTCTGCCTGCGCCACGGGATCGGGACCGACCATGAATGGACGCTCGAGGAGATCGGCGCCGCGCTGGGCGTCACCCGCGAACGCGTCCGCCAGCTCGAGGGCATCGCGCTGCAGAAACTCCGGACCGAGGCGGCCGCGCGACCCGCGGCCTAACCCCGCCCGCAAGGCGGCCTACTAACCCGGGGTCGGGCATGGGCGGTCTTGCCGCGGCGTCGGGGGTGGCCATGATCGACGTCATGGCTCTCCGCCGCCCCGTCCTCCTGCTGGCCGCCACGCTGGCGCTGCGCGGAACCCTCGGCGCCCAGAACCACGAGCCCTTCGAGGACCCGCCGATCAGCTACTCGACGACGGTGCCGGTGGACGCCGTCTCCCGCCTGAACGCGGCCGTGGCGGCGCAGGCGGAGGAGATCCGCGGCTGGCCCGCGCGACGCCGGCTACGCTGGTTGCTCGAGCGTCTGCAGGTGCCCGTGGAATCCCAGCTGCTCGTCTTCGGCAAGACCAGCCTGCAGCGCGGGCTCATCTCGCCCGTCAATCCCCGCGCGCTGTATTTCTCCGACGAGGCCTACGTCGGCTGGGTGCCCGGCGGCGCCATCGAGATCACCGTCTTCGACCCCGTGCTGGGCGCGACCTTCTACGTGCTGGACGCGCAGCAGCCGGAGACCGCGCCGCTGATCGCGCGCAGCCAGGAATGCCTGCTCTGCCACGCGCACCATGATCACACCCCCTCGCTGCGCGCGCGCTCGGTCTTCCCGGACGCGACCGGCGAACCGCTCGCCGGCTCGGGCAGCTCCAACATCGCGCCGGACACCCCGCTGGCGGAACGCTGGGGCGGCTGGTACGTCACCGGCCGGTCCGGCGGGCTCCGTCACCGGGGCAACGTCACCGGCAAGGCGACCGAGGATTTCACGGGCGACGCCGGGTTGCGCGGCGAGGTGCGTCCGGAGCTGCCCGCCGGCCCCGACGCCGCGCGCTACCCGCGGGCGACGAGCGATATCGTGGCGCTGCTGCTGCACGACCATCAGGTGCACGTGCACAACGTCCTCTGCGCCGCCAACCAGCAGGCGCGGATCGCGCTCTTCCGCTGGCCGGCGATGCGCGAGCTGCTGCAGCTGCCCGCGGACTCCGCGCCCGCCGGCTCCTGCCTGGTCGTCCTGAACAGCCAGGCGGAGAAGGTGATCGAAGCCCTGCTGTGCAAGGGCGAGGCGGCTTTCCCGGCCGGGGGCGTGCAGGGTGACGGGGCCTTCGAGAAAATCTATGCCGCCAGCCGCCGGGCGGACGACCGCGACCGCTCCCTGCGCGACCTCGACCTCCGGACGCGCCTGTTCAGGTACCGCTGCAGCCCGCTGATCTACGCGCGGACCTTCGAGGCGATGCCCAAGGAACTCCGGACCGTCGTGCTGCGCCGCCTCTCCGTCGGCCTGCGTGCCGCGACCCCGGCGCCGGAGTTCGCCCACCTGCCGGCCGACGAACGCCAGGCCATCCACGAGATCCTGACGGCGACCTTGCCCGACCTCCCCGCGGACTGGGGGAAGTAGGCGGAGACGACGAAGGCCGGACCCTCGCGGGACCGGCCTTCGGAAACCCGGGGTGAGCCGGCGGCTTACTTGGCGAGCGCGGCGAGCTTCTCGCGGATGGCGTCGGCCTCGATCTGGTAGCCCTTGGCGTTCAGGTGCAGCAGGTCGGGCATGATCTCCTTGGAGAGCGTGCCGTCGGCGGTGAGGAACTTGGGTCCGATGTCGAAGTAGTGCACCTTCTGGCCGTCGTCGAACTTGGCGATCAGGGCGTTGACGGCCTTGTTCTTGGTCCGGCCGGGGTTGTTGGCCTCGCCGGCGCCACGCGGGAAGATCGCGAGGAGCAGGACCTTGGTGTCGGCCGAGCGCTTGTGGATGGCGGCGATGATGTTCTTGATGCCGGTCGCGATCTGCTCGGGGGAGTTCTCGCCGACGCCGGCGTTGTTGGTGCCGATCATGAGCACGACGACCTTCGGCTTGATGCCTTCGAACTCGCCGTTCTCGACGCGCCAGAGCACGTGCTGGACGCGGTCGCCGCCGATGCCGAAGTTCACGGCCTTGTACTGGGCGTATTCCTTGTCGAAGAGCGCCTTCTGGCCGTTCCAACCGGCGGTGATGGAGTCACCGAGGAAGACGACCTGGGCTTCGCCCTTCTTGGCGAGCGCGACGAAGGATTCGTGCGACTTCACGAAACCGGCCTGCGGCTGGCCGTCGTTGCCGAGCTTGGGGGCGGCGACATCGGCGGGCTGGGCGGGCAGCTTCACGGCCGGGGCCTTGGCCGCGGGGGCCTTGGCGGCCGGCTTGACGTCGGCGGCGGGCTTCTTCGCCTCGTCGGCGGCGAAGGCGGAGGCGCCGAGGAAGGCGGCGCCGAGGAACAGGGTATGGAGGGGCTTCATGGGGTGGGAGCAGGACAATGCTTCTCGCCCCGTGTTTCCCGCCTGTCAACGCGCCGTTGCGGACGCTTGCCCTGCGGGCGGAGCTCGGCCAGCGTCGGACCATGAGCAAACCCCTGCGTTTCGTGACCAAGGCCGAGGCCCTCAAGGAGGAATACAAAGGTCGCACCAACTACTGGCTGACCCGGCCGGAGCTCACCGGCGCGAAGGACCTGCAGGTCTGCGAGGCCACCTTGCCCGCCGGCGAAGGGCACGCCTTCCACACCCATCCCGAGCTCGAGGAGATGATCTACGTGCTCGCCGGCGAGGTGGAGCAGTGGGTCGAGACCGAGAAGCGCGTCCTGCGGCCCGGCGACAGCGCGCACATCCCCGCCGGCGTCGTGCACGCGACGTTCAACGCCTCGCGGGCCGACGCGACGATCCTCGCGATCCTCTCGCCCGGCGCGAGCCAGGGCCCCTTCATGGTCGACGTCAGCGGCGAGTCCCCGTGGAAGGACCTGCGCGCGCGGGGATGAACTGGTTCGCCCGCCACCGCGTCCTGCTCGTCAGCGCCGCGCTCGTGCTGCTCGGCGCGATCGTGCCCTACCTGATCTGGGGCGACGCGTTGGAGGCGGCGTTCTCGGTCGAAGGGGCGCGCGCCTGGATGTCCGGCTACGGCGCGGGCGCGGGCCTCGCCGGGATCGGCCTGCTCGTCGCCGACCTCCTCCTGCCGATCCCGAGCACGCTCGTGATGTCGGCCCTCGGCCTCGCTTACGGCACCTGGCTCGGCGGGCTCTACGCCGCGGCGGGCACTATGCTCGCCGGGCTCGTCGCCTACGCCCTCAGCCGCTGGCTGGGCCGGCCGCTCGCGCTGCGCCTCGCCGGCGAGGAAGGCCTGCGCGCCGGCGAAGGGCTCTTCGCCCGCGGCGGCGCCTGGCTCGTGGCGGGCTCGCGTTGCCTCCCGATCCTTCCCGAGGCGGTGGCGTGCCTCGCCGGCCTGCATCGCATGCCGTTCCGGACCTTCCTCTTAGCGCTGGCCTGCGGCAGCGTGCCGACGGGGTTCCTCTTCGCCGGCATCGGCGCGCTGGGCCAGGCGGAGCCGGCCTGGGCGCTGGGCCTGAGCGTGGTCGTCCCCGTGGCGCTGTGGCTGGCCGCGCGACGCTGGTTCCCGCGCTGAGGCCTACTTCAGTTCCTTGATCCGGACACCGCGGTACCAGACGCGCTTCGCCTCATCCTGGAAGCCGATATGCCCGTCGGCCGGGCGGTCCTTCATCGGCGACTTATCCAACGCCAGCACGATGGTGCGCTCGCCGTTGAAATCGACCTGCAGGAGGTCGGCCTGGAGCGTGAGCGTGTAGCGGTTCCACTCGCCCGCGGGCTTCACCATGTTCCGCGCCGCCGCCATCGCGCGGATGATCCCGCCGCAATCATGGTGACCCGGCTTCGCCAGACCGTGCGTGTCGAGGATCTGCAGCTCGATGCCACGGTCGACCGGATTAAGGGGGTCGGCCACGCGGAAGAAGACACCGGAGTTGCCGGTCCGTTCGAACTTGAATTCGAGGTCGAGGACGAAGTCGCGATACTTGCGCTCGGTGAAAAGGTACGCGTCGAAGCGCTTCCAGCCCGTCTCGCCAGGGCGCGGCTTGAGGGTGACGGTACCGTCGGCCTCGTAGACCCAGTTGCCCTTCGTGCGCCAGCCGGCGAGGTCCTTGCCGTTGAACAACGGGACGAAGCCGGGCGCGTCGGCCGGCGGATGGGCCACGGCGGGCACCGTGGGACTGACGGGGAATGGCTCGCTCGCGGGACGGGCGAGCGACGGCAGGACGAGGCAGGCGAGCAGGAGCGGGGTACGCATGGCGGCGGGAATCAAGGGAGACGCAGGGTGGCGGTCGGCGTGGCCCGTTCGTCGAAGCGCTCGGCCAACCAAGCGCGCAGCTGGGTCGGCGTCGCGGGCGTCGGGATCGCGGTCAGCGCCACGCGGCCGTTGACCGTGACCTTGACCGGGCGGGCGAGGTCGTCGACGAGCCCCTCGCGCAAGCGCAGCGTCAGGCCCGTGGGGACGTCGCCCTCGAGGACGATCTCCTGGCCGCGGGCGGTCGCCACGATTTTCTGGCCGGGCTTCGCGACGCCGGCCGGCAACTCGAGCCAATAGAAACGGTCGTGCGTGACGCCGGTCTGCACCCAGACGACTTTGCGGGGCCATGCGACGCGGGTGAACTTGGCCATCCACGGCAAGGCCTCGGCGTCCTTGCGGTCCATCCAATGCGGCACACCGGGGTACACGCGCCCGAGATGCTCGTAACCGGCGGGATCCTCCAGTCGCAAGCGGCCGAACTCGGCGATCTTCTCCGCGACGACCTTGTTGCGGTTATAAGCCGCGTCCGCCCCGCCGACGAACATGGCGAAGGGGAGATTGCGCACGCCGAGGGTGTTCACGCCGTTCGTATGCCCGGCCATCATCGCGGCGGCGGCGAACCGGTCGGCCATCCGCGGGGCGAGCTGCCAGACCCCGTCGCCGCCGGCGGAGTAACCGAGCAGGTAGACCTTGTCCGGGTGCACGCCGCGGACCGCGATGAAATCCTGTATCAGCCGGTCGAAGAGCCGGTCGATGTGCGGCTCGTGCCAGAGGTTCCACGTGTTGGTGGGGGCGCGCGGCGCGACCACGATGCCCTCGGGCGGGGCGTAGAGCCGGATCTGGTTGCGCCACTGCTGGTCGTTGACCTCGGCCGGGGCGCCGCCGCCGCCGTGCATCGAGATCCAGAGGCTCCGCTGGCCCTCGGGGGCGAGGTTGAACTCGCGCTCCAGCCAGCGGAGGGACTTGTCCCCGTCCTTGATCTCGCGGGCGGCCACCTCGGCGGCGCGCTCGGCCTGCAGCTCCGTCCGGCGGCGTGCTTCGGCCACCTGCAACGGCGAGAGAGGCGGTATCGCGGAGACCGGGCCACCGAAGCCGACCAGCGCGGCGAGTAGCAAGAGGAAGGGACGGGGGCGCCTGACCATGGCCTAGACCTAGCCGCCGGCCTTGCGGAGGCGAGCCATCTTCTGAGGTCGACCGACCTCCCTCGCCTCCTTTTAAAGGAGGCATGGCCCGCCCCGCCCTCGCTTTCCTGCTGTCGCTCCTGCTCGTGACGGCCGCGGAGATCCCGCCGAACCTCGTCGTCGAAGGCGTGCCGCCGATCCCGCACGAGCTGCGGACGCAGGTCGAACCCTACCTCAACCTCGGCGGGGCGAGTTTCCGCGGCTGGCACGGCGCCCGGCGCGAAGCGATGGTCACGACCCGCATCGGCGACGCGACGCACCTCCACCGCATGGCGGAACCGAAGGGCAAGCGCGTCCCGCTGACCCGCGGACCCGAACCGATCCGCAACGGCGCCTTCCAACCCGGCGGCACGAAGCTGCTCTATGTCGCCGACCAAGGCGGCGACGAGAACTACCAGCTCTGGCTGGTCGACACCACCGACCCGAAGGCGACGCCGGTGCGGCTCACCGACGGGAAATCGCGCAACACGGACGCCACCTGGTCGAAGGACGGCCAGTGGATCGCCTACGCGACCAACCGGCGCGAGGTGAAGGCGAGCGACATCGTCCTCGTGAAAGCCGCGGATCCGCGGGAGGAGCGCGTGCTGCTCCGCCACGACACCCCGGGCTGGGGCATCGCGGATTGGTCGGCGGATGGGACGAAACTCCTCCTCCGCGTGGCCAACGGCCAGGAAGACACCCGGCTGTGGACCGCCGACGTCGCCACGGGCGCCAAGGTCCAGGTTTCACCGAAGACCGGCCGGCGCATCCTCGCGCAAGCGCGGTTCGGCGACGGCGACCGGGCGGTCTATGCGCTGAGCGACCACGAGTCGGACTTCCTCGACGTGGTGCGCCTCGAGCTCGCGACGGGTGAACTGCGCCGCCTCGGGCCGGCCCCGCGCTGGGACGCCGAGGAGCTCGCGCTCTCCGCGGACGGACGTCTCCTGGCCTACACGCGCAACGAGGAGGGTTGGTCGGTGCTCCACGTGCGTGACCTGACCGACGGGCGGGAACGTGCGCTCCCCGCCGTGCCCGCCGGGGTGCTCTCGGCCCTGGCCTGGCGACATGGCAGCCATGAGCTCGGCTTCTCCCTCAACAGCGAGGAGACGGCGGCCGACGCCTGGTCCGTCGACCTCGATGCCGGGACCGCGACGCGCTGGACCGACCGGACGAGCAAGCCGAAGCAGGCCATCGCCGTGCCGGCGCCGCGCGTCGTGCGCGCGCCGAGCTTCGACGGGCTCAGCATCCCCGCGCTCGTCTACGAACCCGACCCCGTCAGGTTCCCCGGCAAGCGCCCCGCGCTCTTCCTCCTGCACGGCGGGCCCGAAGGCCAGTCGCGCCCGGGCTACCGCGGGAACCTGCTCTACTACCTGAACGAGCTGGGCGTGGCGCTCATCTATCCGAACGTGCGCGGGTCCACCGGCTACGGCCGGCGTTACCTCTCCTTGGATAACGTCCTGAAACGCGAGGACTCGGTCAAGGACGTCGGCGCCCTGCTGGATTGGGCCGCCCGGGAGCCGCGGCTCGACGCGACCCGGTTCGCCGTCTCCGGCGGCAGCTACGGCGGCTACCTGAGCCTGGCCTGCCTCGCGACCTACCCCGACCGTTTCCGCTGCGGCGTGGACAACGTCGGCATCGCGAACTTCGTCACGTTCCTCCGCGACACCTCCGACTACCGCCGCGGCAACCGCCGGCTGGAATACGGCGACGAGCGCAAACCCGAGGTGCGGGAGTTCCTCGAGCGGATCTCCCCGGCGAACCAGGCCGAACGCATCAAGGCGCCCCTGCTCATCGTCCAGGGCCGCAACGACCCGCGGGTCCCGGTGACGGAGGCCGAGCGGATGCGGGACGCCGTCCGGGCCAAGGGCGGACGGGTCTGGTACGTGATGGCCAAGGACGAGGGCCATGGCTTCGTGAAGAAGTCCAACGCGGACTTCCAGTTCCTCGCCACCGCGCTCTTCCTGCGGGAGTTCCTCCTGAGGTAGCCGCGGCCGCGACCATCCGGGAGCAGTCCGGGCGGCCGCCGCGCGGCCCGCCGGGCGGGCTCAGTGGGCTTCGTGGCGCTGCATCTTCTCGCCCCAGGCGAAGAGGATCATCGACGCGAGGAAGACCCCGTGGATGATGGCCTGCCACAGGATCACCTTCTCCTGGTTGGGCGACATCGCCGCGGTCGTGCCGACGGTCTCGGTGATGGCGATGAAGCTCTTGAGCAGATGGATGGCGGAGATGCTCGCCAGGCTGCCGGCCAGCTTCACCTTGAGCGTGTTGGCGTTGATGTGGTCAAGCCAGTCGGGGCGGTCGCCGTTGTCGCCGAAATCGATGCGCGAGACGAAGGTCACGTAGCCGCCGACGACGACCATGTTGACGAGGTTGGCGACCATCGAGATGTCGACCAGGGAGAGGATGCCCACCATGATGGAACTCTCCGTGGCCGCCGCGAAGCCGGTGAGGAGGTGCAGCAGTTCCTGGACGCTCTTCCAGGCATAGGCGATCGCCGCCAGGATCAGCGCCACGTAGATCGGGGCCTGCACCCAGCGGCTGGCGAAGATGAAGTACTCGAGTCCGTGCTCGAGCTTCTTGGCAAGGGACTGCTTTTCGTTGGCCATGCCGGCAGACTTACCGAATCTCACGGACCGTCAAGCCGACGAAACACCAGGGCCGTTACAAGAAAGACGCAAAAGAGGAATGGCAGCGGGGTATCTTTCTGCGGCCCACGGGCCAACCGTTCAACCGATCAACCGATCTGCCCTCAGACCCCGGCGCTCGCCGCGGCGTCGCCGAGCGGATTGGCGTCAGGCTCGCGCAGGTAGGCGTCGGCCTTGGCGGAGACGATCACGCCGTAGTTGATGGTGCCGAGCCAGCCGGACATGATGATGCCGACGCTGCCGGCATGGTAGAAGCCGCCGACCTGCTCAGGCAGGGCCATCGAGACCTTGAGGCCTTCGAACTTCGTGCCGAACGAGGTGCCGCCGACGTGGCGGACGTAGCGATTGACCGTGCGCGGGGTCGCGGCCTCGGCGTGATCGACCTTCGACCGGATGTCGGGGATGAACTTCTCGAGGCCCGTGAAGGACTCCTCGATGACACGCGCCTTGTTGGCGGCGTAGTCCGTGTCCGAGAGGTGCGCCCAGTCGTCCCACTTCTGGTTGACGGAGGTGACGATCGCGAAGCGCGGGTTCTTGGTGTGCGGACGGGTGTCCGGGTAGTAGACCGAGTAGGTGCGCGAAGTGGTGTGGAAATCGACGAGTTCCTGGCTGGAGAAGGGCTTGGCCTCGGAGGTGAAGACGAGGTCGCCGATGTGCGGGATGGTCTCGCCTTCGCGCACGCCCATGTAGACCTGGCAGGAGGAGGTGTTGACGCGGACCTGGCGGGCCTGCTCGAGGAACGGCGCCTCGAAGGCCTCGGCGCCGCCCATCTTGAGCACGGTGTCCTTGATGTTGGCGTTGGAGACGACGGTGGCGCAGGCGACCTCGGCTTCCTCGCCCTCGCGGGTGCCGCGGAGCTTCACACCGACGACGCGCCGGCGGCCGGAGGCGTCCTTTTCGACGTGGACCTTCTCGACGAGCACGTTGCGGCGGATGTCGACCCCGTTGGCCTTCATCTCGGCGGTCATCAGGTTGATCATCGTGTCCGTGCCGCCCTGGAAGATGAACACGCCCTTCGACATGAAGTTCGAGAAGACGATGCCGAAGGTGATGGCCGGGTCATCGAGGGTGGAGCCGTTGGCGTAGGCGATGGGCTCGAGGAGCAGGCGCTGGACGTCGGGGCGGCCGGGGAAGAACTGCTCGAAGAGCTGGCGCGTGGTCCGCGGGTCGTTGTCGTAGTAGTTCATCTCCCGCAGGTGCGCGAAGAAGGCCTCGACGGTCTCGGCGGAGAGCTTGAACTGTTCGATCAGGATACGCGTGAAGTCGGCGCGGTCGAAGGTCGTGCGGACGTCGAAGTCGGGGTTGATGAAGCGGACGTCCTTCAGCTGGTGGATGCGGTCGGAGATCTCCTTGGTCCAGTAACGCCGCGTGGACTTGATCATGCCGTGCGGGAAGCCGTGCAGCGAGATGTCGAAGACGTGCCCGCCGGCGCGCTTGAAGTAGGTGGCGAGCCCGCCGAGCTGGTAGTGGTGCTCCAAGAGCAGCACCTTCCGGCCGAACTTCGCGAGGTTGTTCGCGGCCGTCATCCCCCCGAGGCCGGCGCCGATGACCACGGCGTCGTAACGGGGAAGGAGATTGTCGAACGGCGAAGGCATTGCGGGAAGGAGGAAGTAGGATGAAGCAGGGGTTAAGGGGAAGTCGAAAGCGGTCAAACCGCCCCGCCGCCTATTTCCCCGCGACGGCGAGCGACCAGCCGCCCCGCCCCTTGGCGAGCCGCACCTTACGGCCGAAAAGCTTCGACAAGGCGGCCGGCTTCAGGACGTCGGCCATCGGACCGGCCGCGAGCGCGGCGCCGTTCCGCAGCAGCAGCGCGTGCGTGAAGACCGGCAGGATCTCCTCGACGTGGTGCGTGACGAACACGATGGCCAGGCCGGGCGTGAGCTTCGGCAGGCGCCGCACCAAGGCGAGGAACTCCGCGCGCGCGACCGGATCGAGGCCCGCGCAGGATTCGTCAAGGATCAGCAGCGCCGGGTCCGAGGCCAGCGCGCGGGCGATGAGCACCCGCTGGCGTTCGCCCTGCGACAGGTGGCCCCAGGGGCGCGCCGCGAGCCCGCCGACCTTGAGGAGACGCAAGAGCCGCCGGGCGCGCGTGAGCGTCGCCGGCCGGGGACGACGCCAGAGGTTGACGAGGCCGTCGACGCCTCCGGCCACGACGAAGAGCGCCGGTTCGGCGGGCTGGATCATCGCGGCGACCGAGGGACCCACGAGCCCGATGCGGCGACGCAGCTCGCGCCAGTCGCTGCGGCCGAAGGTCTCGCCGAGCACGGCCAGCGACCCGGAGGTCGGCGCGAAGTAACCGGTGAGCGCGGCGAGCAGCGAGGACTTGCCGGAGCCGTTCGGGCCGAGGATGACCCAGTGCTGGCCGGACTCGACCCGCCAATCGAGCCCCCGGAGGATGACCTTGGCCTCGCGGGCGATGCGCAGGCGCTGGACGGAGAGGACGGGAGCGGAGGTGGCCGGCACCCGGCCAGCATGGACGGAAGCCCCCGCCGCTTCCAAGCCGCAAAGCCGACGGCCGATGCTTGCGCCCGGGGCGCGAGGCTCCTTAATCGCCCGGATGCGTCCGGTCCGCCTTCTCCCTTGCCTGCTGGCCCTCGGCCTGCTCGGGGCGGAGCCCACGACCAGCCAGAAGGACCTCGACGACCTCGAAGCCCTCAAGGCCGACGTCCGCAAGCGCAACCCCGATCCGAACGTCGCCACGCCGGTCGCGGCGCCGACCCCGTCGCCCGGCGCCAAGGTGGTCCGCGTCCAGGTCATCCGCTCCGACCGCGATAACGCCGGCTTCGAGCTCGTGCTGGTGCTCGACGCGCCGGTACCGGTGCCGGCGATCATCCGGGGGACCGGCCATGCCGTCGGCGAGAAACTCGACTATGAGGGAGCCTTCGAAGGCGCCGCGAAGTTCGAGGGCGCCTACTACCCCTTCCTGAAATCCTCCGCCCCGCCGCCGGTCGTCGTCGCCGCCGCGCCGGTCACCCCGCCGACCGAACCTGAGCCGCTCGTCGCCGACATGGACGAGCAGACGCTCGAGACGGCGCCGGGGCTCAACGCCTTCACGGTCAGCAAGATCCTCTTCGCGGGCTTCGCCATCATCTCGATCGCGATGGTCGTGCTCCGGACCAAGGCCAAGATCGAGGAGCGGGCCATCAAGCGCCACCGCAAGCGCTGAGGGCCGCAGCCGCATGCGCATCCTCCCTCTGCTGCTGGCCGGCGCGACGTTCGTCGCCGGGAACGCGTCCGCCGCGACCAACGCCGAGAAGGCCCGCGCGACGGCCGAGGCGATGAAGGCCGGCGGCGGGCCGGGCGGCGTCGCCACCACCGGCGCCAAGGTCGTCCCATCCGTCCCGGCCCGCGCCGGCGCGGCGGATGACTTTCGGCCGACGCCGGCGGACGCCCCGTTGACCGCGGGCGGCCTGACCCGCATCACCTGCCTCTACCGCGGGACGGATCCCTACCACTACCAGCTCTGGTTGCCGGCGGACTACGCATCGTCGCCGACCCAGGCCCGGTCGGCGCTCTTCATCGCCTCGCCTAACGGCAAGGCGACCATGGGCGCGATGGCGGACTGGATCCGTCGTCACGGCTATGTCGCCGTGATGCTCGAGGAATCGCGCAACGGCGATTGGGAGCCGACGGTCGGTAATTTCATCGCGGCCCACGACGACGTGATCCGACGGGTGCGGCTGGCGGAGGGCCGCAAGGTCGCCACCGGCATGTCCGGCGGGGCCCGGGCTTGCTCGGTCTTCGTCGGCCTGCGCCCCGGGTTCGGCGGCCTGCTGTTCCAGGCCGCCGGCTACGCGCCGATCGGCCCCAACGGCGCCTCGCCGGTGGCGGGGATCAAGGCACCCGCGCTCGCCGCCACCTTCGGTGAGAAGGATCCGAACTACGCGGAAGGGCCGCGCATGAAGCGGCTCTTCGGTGACCGGATGGAATTGTTCGAGTTCCGCGGCGGCCACCAATGGGCGCCGAAGGAGACGGTCGAGGAAGCCCTGGACTCGATCGACGCGCGTCTGCCCAAGTAGGAAGTGTTGGCGGTCAGCGGCTGGGGACATCGAACTTCGAACCTTGTATCCGTCCTGACCCTACCCCGCAAATCGCATTGCTCCTCCGCCAGCGGCGTGCATCAAGGGTCCATCCCCATGCGCTCCGCCCTCGCCTGCCTTTTCCTCGGCCTCGCCGCGTCCTTCGCCGCCGACGCGGCGCCGAAGTTCGCCGACCCCAAGCCGCAGGCCTACCACCTGACCGCGCGCGCCAGCGAGATCGACCCGCGGTGCAAGTCCCACCCCGAGGTGGGCTTCGTGCTCGAGAAGGACGGCAAGCCGCAGGACGTGCAGCACGCGAACGTCGACACGCGCGTCGCGCCCCGCGGACAACTCGTCATCTGGCTCATGGGTTACAGCCAACCGCTGGCCGACAAGGTCAACGGCTACGGCCTCCACCACATCGAGGTGGCCTACGCCCGCGAATGGTTCGGCAAGCTCAACACCGAGCCGGCCGACGACCCCCAGCACCTCGGCAACATCCGCCTCGAGGCGACCACCGGCGTCGACGCCAGCAAGGCCATCGACATCCCCGCGCCCGACAGCATGAAGGAGCGCGCCTTCCAGTTCGTGAAGCACCTCGCCAAGATCCACCCGCAGGGCCGCTGGGAGCAGTTCCTCGCCAAGGACGGCCAGGGCCTCGACTGGGAGAAGGTCATCGTCTCCGGCGCCTCGCATGGCGCGACGTCCTCCGCGCGTTTCGCCATCGCCCAGAAGGTCGCCCGCGTGGTGATGTTCTGCGGCCCCCGCGACCAGCTCGACACCTGGCAGGGCCTGCCGTCCGCCACCCCTTCCAATCGCTTCTTCGGCTACAGCCACGTCCTCGACGGCGGCTGGGCGGGCGACCACTACCCGCGCTCCTGGCTGCTGCTCGGCCTGAACAAGTTCGGGCCGATCGTGAACACCGACGAGGTGAAGGCTCCTTTCGGTCACTCGCGCCGGCTGATCACGAAGTTCGACGTCAAGGGCGACGCCAACAAGGCGCACGGCTTCGTGCAGGTGAACAAGAACGCCCCCAAGGACGCCAAGGGCAACGCCCTCCAGGAAGAAGTCTGGCGCTACCTGTTCACCTCCCCGGTGGACGAGGTCGGCGCGGCGGTCCCGGCTGAGCCGGAGACCCGGATGAACCTCCGCGCCTCGCCCAAGAAGAAGTAAGTCCCGTCACCGACGGCTTGCCCTTCCCGCCCGCCCTGCGTTGGATGGGGCTTCTCCTCCCGTGGCCATCCGCATCGACCTCCTCACGCTCTTCCCCGGCATGGCCGACGGCTTCCTGCAGGAGTCGGTCATCGGCAAGGCCATGGCCAAGGGCCTGATCCAGTTCAAGGCCCACGACGTGCGGACCTATTCCAAGGACAAGCACCGCAAGGTCGACGACATGCCTTATGGAGGGGGGCCGGGCATGCTGATGACCTGCCAACCCCTCTTCGACGCGGTGGATGCCCTGGCCACCCCGGGCTGCGAGGTGATCTACCTTTGCCCGGACGGGGAGCAGCTGACCAACCCCTTGGCCAAGGAATTGGCTCAAAAAGAGCACTTAATCCTCGTTTCGGGGCACTACGAGGGCATCGACCAGCGCTTCCGGGACCGCAAAGTCACCCGCGAGATCTCGATCGGGGACTATGTCCTGACCAATGGGACCCTGCCGGCCTGCGTCCTCGTCGATTGCCTGGGTCGGCAGATCCCCGGGGTATTAGGGGAGGAAAACTCCTTGACGGGGGACAGCTACAACGGCAAGTTGCTCGCCTTTCCGCAGTTCACCCGACCCGCCGTTTACGATGGTCTCGAGGTGCCCCCGGTCCTCCTCGGAGGAAATCACGCCGAAATCGACAAATGGCGCCGGGAAAGGCAAATCGAGAAGACTCAGCAACGCAGACCGGACCTACTGAAAGACCAAGCAACCCAGCCATGAGCAACCATCCCCTCATCCAATTCGCCACCCAGAGCCAGCTGAAGACCAGCCGCGGCGACGACTCTTTCAAGGTCGGTGACGGCGTCAAAGTCTCCACCAAGGTCCGCGAAGGCGACAAAGAGCGCACCCAGCTCTTTTCCGGCATCGTGATCCAGCGCAAGGGCGGCGGCATCCACGAGACCTTCACCGTCCGCCGCGTCTCCTTCGGCGAGGGCGTCGAGCGTACCTTCCCGGTCCACTCCCCCAACATCGAGAAGATCGAGGTCGAACGCGTCTCCCAGGTCATGCGCGCCCGCCTCTTCTACCTCCGCGATCGCCAGGGCAAGTCGGCGACCAAGGTGAAGGAAAAGCGCTTCGAGCCCTCCGAAGTCGCCGCCAAGTAAGCCCTCCCCAGCCTGCCCGCGAAAACCCCGCCCTTTGGCGGGGTTTTTTGTGCCCAGCGACACCCCCTTCCGGCCAGTATTTCAAAATACACGCCCTAAATATCTCTGGCCCATAGGCTTATTTCGAGGTTTCCCGAACACCCCCTCCTGACCCCGGGTTAAAATTTCATCCTTTCCTGCCGGGGAATGCTTGACTCCACCCCGCCCTCCTGCGTCTTTCCACCTTCCTCATTTTCCAACCAACATGCTACGCATCCGCCTCCAACGCTTCGGCACCAAGAACGAGCCTACCTACCGCCTCGTCGTCGCCGAACAGAGCATCCGCCGTGACGGTCGCTTCGTCGAAGTCCTCGGCAACTACAACCCGGCCGCCCGCGGCAAGGCCAACCCCCTCAGCATCAATGTCGAGCGCGTCGATCACTGGATCAAGCTCGGCGCCCAGCCCTCGGACACCGCGAAGTCGCTCGTGAAGCGCGCCCGCGCGGCCGCTCCGGCCAAGGCCTGAAGCTAGACCCACACGGCGGAAACGCCCCACCCTGACGACGTCACACCCTGCCCACCGGCAGGGTGTTTCGTTTGGCGGGGTCGCCGGTCGGGGCCGACCTCAGTTGATCTTAGTCCAACCGCCCTGCCCGTCCTTCTCCAGACGCTGGAAGCCGGCCCGGGCCAGGCGCTCATCGCTCACCGACTGCTTCATCGCGCCCTCCCCGTAACGGATCGTCAACGAGGGGGACTCCAGCACGCGGCGGCACGGTTCGCCGGTCGCGGGGTGGTGCGTGAAGTCGGGGGCCTCGGCCGGCAGGTCGACCTCGAACTCCTCGCCCTCGGCGCCGTCGGCCTTCAGCACGATGTAGCGTCGCAGCGGCATGGGATCACTTCTTGGAGGCCCGGGGGTCGAAAGCGTCGCGCAGGCCGTCGCCGACGAAGTTGAGCGACAGCAAGGTGAGCGCGAAGACCACCGAGGGGGCGATCAGGAGCCAGGGGCACTCCTCCATGATGTCGGCGCCGTCCTTGATCATGAGCCCCCAGGAGGTCATCGGCGCCTGGACGCCGAGGCCGAGGAAGCTGACGAAGGCCTCGAGCATCATGACGCCGGGCACGGTCAGGGTGGCGTAGATGGCGATGATCCCGGCGAGGTTGGGCAGGTAGTGGTGGGTGAAGACGCCGACCTTGGACTGGCCGAGCGCGACCGACACCTCGACGAACTGCCGGTTCTTGAGCGACACCGTCTCGGTGCAGATGATGCGCGACATCGTCAGCCAGGAGACGCCGCCGACGGCCAGGAAGATCATCCAGATGTTCTGGCCGAAGACCACCATGCAGAGGATCACGATGAGCGTGAGCGGCAACGTGCTCAGGATGTCGACCGTGCGCATCATGGCGCGCTCGACCAGACCGCCCGCCTGGCCGGCGACGACCCCGTACAGCACGCCGAAGGCGAGGGCGACGACCGTGGCGACGAGCCCCACGCCCAACGAGACCATCCCGCCCTGCAGCAGGCGCGAAAGGACGTCGCGCCCGAGGATATCCGTGCCGAACCAATGGCTGGCGCAGGGGGCGACGGCGCCGAGGGCCAGGTCCTGCTTCTGGTAAGGGTACGGCGCGATCCAGGGCGAGAGCAGGCAGGCCGCGGCGATCGCGAGCAGGAACCAAGCGGCGAAGACGGCGGCGCGGTCCTTGCGGAAGCGCTGCCAGCCGGTCTCGGTCGGGCCGAGGACGACGGGGCCGCTCATCGGTCGCCGCCGCGCGCCACGCGCGGGTCCAGGGCGGCCTTGGCGAGGTCGGCCACGAGGTTGAGGACGAGCAGGGCCGCGGCGTAGACCAGGGTCGTGCCGAGGATCAGCGTGAAGTCGCGGTTGATGATCGAGGAGACGAAGAGCCGGCCGAGGCCGGGCACGTCGAAGAGCGATTCGACCACGAAGGAGCCCGAGACGAGACCGGCGGCGGCGGGCCCGAGGTACGTGACCACGGGGAGGATGCCGTTGCGCAGCGCGTGCACGAACCAGACGCGTCGTTCGGGCAGGCCCTTCGCGCGGGCGGTGCGCACGTAATCCTGGTTGCCCGCCTCGATGACCTTGCCGCGGGTGAGGCGGGCAAGCGGAGCCGCCGTGACGATGCCCAGCGTCAGCGCGGGCAGCACGAAGTGGATCGGCGAGCCCCAGCCGCAGGGCGGGAACCAGCCGAGGCCGAGCGCGAAGACCAGGGCGAAGAGCGGCCCCAGCACGAAGGAGGGTACGCAGATGCCCAGCAGCGTGAAACCCATGGGCACGCGGTCCAACCAGGTGTTGGGACGCGAGGCGGCGAGCACGCCGACGGGGATGCCGATGAGGATGGCGAGCAGGAGGGCCGTCAGGCCGAGCTGCACGGAGACGGGGATGCGCGAGCCGATGATCTCGTTGACCGACCAGCCGGGATACTTGAGCGAAGGGCCGAGGTCGCCCTTGCAGAGATTGCCGACGTAGGTGACGAGCTGGGAAGCGAGCGGCTTGTCCAAGCCGTAATACTCCTCCAGGCGCTTCTTGACCTCGGGCGGCATGCGGCGGTCTTTCTCGAAGGGGCCGCCGGGGACGGCATGCGCGAGGAAGAAGGTCGCTACCACGACGATCAGGAGGACCGGAAGCATTTCGGCCAGGCGCGTGAAGATATAGCCGTAACGCATCGAGGGGCGGGGCCCAGCGTGGGGTGGCTCAGGCGGCTTGCAAGCCTGCGGAACTCAGTTGCCCGCGGCGGACTTCACCTTCTTCTCCAGCTCGTCGGTGGTGGGCGGCGGCGGCAGACCGCGGGCGTCGGCGCGCGTCCAGCCCATCTTGTTCGAGACCTCCTCGAACTCCTTCGGGCGCAGCTTCCCTTCCGCTCGGAGGCGGGCCTGCCGCTCAGCGGCATCCGCTTCCATCGCGCGGTCGATCTCGGCTTGGCGCCGGCGGTCATCGAAGATTCCGCAGCCGGCGAGACCGAGGGTGCCGAGCAGGAGCCCGCAGCGCAGGAAGTTCATGGCCGTAGATTACTCCGCCAGGTGGAAGGGGCTCAAGCGCGTACACGCGCCCAGCTGACCAGGAAAGCGGCGGCGGTGGCGGGCGATCCCGGCGTAGACCGCATCGCGTAGGAAAAGGGGGCAAAGGAAGCCGATCCGCGCGAGCCAACCCCAACCCCCGCCGAGGAGGCGCAGCAGGGTCAAGGCGGCGGTGGAACGGACCAGCCGACGGGACCCCTGCCAGACCACCAAGGTACCCGGGTCGCCGCCAGGAGGCTCGCCGGCGATGCGGGCGGTCTGCCCCTGACCCGCGGCGAAGATCAGCCGGCCGGCCGGGTCGCGGCGGGCGAACCAGGCCGCCGTGGCGTTGCACATCGCGCAATCCCCGTCGATCAGGACGATGCAGGGCACTGGGTCCATGCTCCGGATGCTAGGTGCGCGCCCCCCTGTTTAAAGGCCAAACCAAGGGCGACGGGCGGGATGAAACGGCGGGCGGAAAGCGCTTGTCATGGCCCCGTCGGACTGCCAAGTATGCCCTTCCTGCCCGTCGGAAGGGTATCCAAGTGGCTAAAGGTCGGGGACTGTAAATCCTCTCAGCTTCGCTGTTCGTGGGTTCGAATCCCACCCCTTCCACCAGCAGGACAAAGCCAGCCCCCTCCGGGGGGCGGCCTCTTGTCGGCGGAAAACCCTTAAATCCGCGTTGACTAAGAGGGGTGGCCACGGCTTCCCTACTCCTTCACATGGCCAACATCAAAGCTAACCAGAAGAGCATCCGCCAGACGGCGCGTCGTGCCGAGCACAACAAGTCCGTCCGCACCCGCCTCAAGTCCCTGGTGAAGGATTTCACCGCCGAAGCCAAGCAGGCCACCGCCTCCTTGGTCGCCTCGGCCGCCGACAAGGCCGCCAAGTCCGGTGTGATCCATCGCAACAAGGCGAACCGCCTCAAGGCCCGCCTCGCGAAGAAGCTCGCCGCCAAGAAGTGATGCCGCTGCGGCGCCTCACCGACCCCGTCGCCTAGGCGCCGGGGTTTTTTTGTTCCCGGAACATGGACGTACCCGCCTCGATCGGCTTCCCCCTCGGCCTGCTGGCCGAGGAACCGGTGCGCGTGGACGTCCTCGCCGCCGGCCCGGGGTGGGTCGCCCTGGACAAGCCGGCCGGCGTCGCCTTCGACGACCACCCTTGGCAGCAGAACGCCCCCACCCTTGTCGGCGGGGTCCGCGTGCAATTGGAACAAGGTAAACCGGAGATCGCCCGGCTCGGTCTCAAGGAACCGGGCGCGGTGTTCGGCCCGGAGCCCGAGACCGCGGGCATCGCGCTGCTCGCCGACCGGACCACGGTGCTCGCCGCCTGGCGCGAGGCGCTCGGCTCCGGCGCCTTCGTTTTCCGCTTCGAGTTCATCGCGCGGACCGAGGACGCACCCGCGGAGGGCGGCCTCTGCGACCTGCCCTTGGCCATGGACGACGCGGAGCGCCGGGCCGTGGTCTCGCATAAGCACGGCAAACTGGCGACGACGCGGTTCGAGGCCGGCCGCGCCTGCGGACGCTGGCGGATCTGGACGGCCCACACGCCGTTCCACCGCCGCGACCAGATCCGCGTGCACGCGGCCGAGGCCGGGCTGCGGATCGCCGGGGAGCTCAAGTACGGGAGGTCCGGCCGGGTGACGCTGACGGACACCACGCCCAAAGGTCGCCTGAACAAGGGCGAGGACAAGCCGCTGCACCGCGGGTTGCTGCTCCGCCTGGCCGAGGTCGAAGGCACGGTCGCGGGCGAGCGGATCAAGCTCGTGGCCCCGCGGCCCGACGACTTCGCGACCGTGGTGAAGCGCCTGTCGAAGGGACTCTGATCAGTCGCGCGGGAACGGCAGCCGGAAGCGGTCCGTCGTGCGCGCGTAGCCGTCGGGGCTGTTGAGCCGGCCGATCGGCGCGTAGGCGGCGTAATCCACCTTCCACGTGGCCGGGTCGGCCACGCCCGCGCGCACGTGCGCGAGCAGGATCTCGACCACGAAGAGGTGGTTCTCGCCGTACCGGCGGTGGTCCAGGAAACGGCACTCCAGGGCGACCGGGCATTCGGTCAGGATCGGCGCCCGGACGAGCTCCGCGGCGCGCGTGGCGAAACCGCCGCGTTCGACCTCGCTCTCGCCCGGAGGCAAGGCGCGCGCGCAGGCGACCATCCGCGCGGCCAGTGGCTCGTCGCAGAGATGGATGACGCATTCGCCGGTCGCGAGCAGGTTGGCCGCCGTATCCTTCATCGTCCCGTCATCCCGGTCCGCGGGGGCGAACCCCGCGATGGGCGGCTCGGTCCCGAGGACGTTGAAGAAGGAGAAGGGCGCGGCGTTGGTCCGGCCGGCGGCGTCGACGGTCGTGACGAGCGCGATCGGCCGCGGCACGACGAGGCCGGCGAGCAGCCGGTAGGCGCGCTCGCCGGGATGCGCGGCGACGTCGAAGCGGTCGGTCATGCGCCGGGCGGGACGTCCTCGCCGGCGTGCGAGGCCAGGGCGGCGCGCCGCTCGGCGTCCTGCCGGTACGACAGCCAGAGGTACAGGCCCACGCCCACGCAGATGCCGGCGTCGGCGATGTTGAACGCCGGGAAACGGTAGTACGGGAGATGGACGTCGATGAAGTCGACCACGTGATCCCCGAAGACGCGGTCGCGCACGTTGCCGAGGGTGCCGCCGACGAAGAGCCCGAAGGCGAGCTGGCCGCCGCGGAGTTCGCGCAACAGCGGCCGGCGCCAGCGCCACACGAAGAAAAGGACCGCCAGCGCGAGCAGGACGAGGAAGGGCCGCACGTCGTGGTCCGAGCCGAGCCCCCAGGCCGCGCCCTTGTTGCCCACGTGCACGATCCAGAGACGGGGCAGGAGCTGGAGCGGCCCCGACCCGTCGGCCTCCGGGAAATACGTGTTGAACGGGAGATGGCGCCCGACGAGCCACTTGGTCCAGAGGTCCGCGGCCAGCGCGACCAGGGCGACGACCCAGAACGTCAGGTAAGGACGGAACCGGGAGCCCATGGCGGACTCAGGAGTCGCTCGGGTCGTCCTCGCCGCCGCCGCCGCCGGTGCCGAAGCCGACCTCGTCGCCGTGCTCACCCAGCGGGTTGCCGCCGCGACGACGGTGCGCGCGCCGGTTGCGCTCGAGTTCCTTCTGGCCCTCGAGGGAATAGCGGGTGAACGGGACCGCCATCAGGCGGGCGTGCGGGATGGGCTTGCCGGTGATCTCGCAGACGCCGTAGCCGCCCTTCTTCATGCGTTCGATGGCGTCGGCGATCTCCTTCAGCGCCTCCTGCTCGTTCGAGATCAGCGAGAGCGCGAAGTCGCGGTCGGCCGTGTCGGTGCCGGCGTCGGCCAGGTGCTGCGAGTAGCCGGACAGGTCGCCGGCGTCGTCCTTGCCGGACTTCTTCAGCGCGGCCTCGGAGTGGAAGGCGAGCCCCTTCTGCAGGGCCTCGCGCATGTTGACGAGCAGGCTGTAGTAGCGGCGGAAACGCTCGGGCACCTGCTTGGACTCGTCGCCCGAGGTGGAACCCTTGCGGAACGGGTTGGTGCCGAGCAGGTCGGCGATCGTGGCGGCGGCCACGTTGTGGGTGCGATGATCGTCCGCGCGGGCGGCGGCCGCGGCCTTCTCGCGGGCCTTGCGCTCCTCCTCGGGCACCCAGAGGTTCAGCTTCACGCCCTTCTTCTTGCGGCTGGCGAGGTAGGCCTGGACTTCGGCGACGGTGTAGAAAAGCAGCTTGGGACGCGGCGGGGCCTCCGTGGCGGCTTCCTGGTGGTGGTCCTTGCGATGGGTCTCGAGGAGTTTCTTCTGCGTGTCGTGGTCGACCTTCGGGGTCTTGCCGCCCTTCGCCGGCTTGGCGGGCTTGGCGGCCTCCGGCTTGAGCTTACCCTGCTTGGGCTCCTTGACGACGGCGGCGACCGGCTTGCCGGTCTTGGCCGCGGGCTTGCCCTTGGCGACCGGAGCGGCCGGCTTCACCGGGGACGGCTTCCCCTTCCCGGCCGGGGTGACCTTGGCGACGGGCTTGGCTTTCGCCACGACCTTCGGCGCGGGCTTCTTCGCCGGCGTCGGCTTAGCCGCGGGCTTGGCGGCGGTCTTCTTCTTGGGAGCGGGCTTCTTGGGCATGGGAAATCAGGATTGGGGGTATTTGGCGAGGAGGGCGGTACGGCACCGAGGAGATACCATACCGAATTTGCCGGCGTCCACAAGCGCCGGGACCCATCGCCAGGATCGCGGGCAGCGGACGCCGCCGGCCTTGTCGACCTGGCAGGCCAACGGGGACCCGGGAACGGGGACGAAGGAGACCGCGGAGACGATCCAAAGCTCGGCCAAAGCCTCGCCCAGACCTGCCAGGAGGCGGAAATCGGCGTCCGCGGGGTCGCCGGAGACGACCACGGCGGCCTCGAGGGACTGGCCGAGCTTCTTCTCCTGACGCATCTTCTCCAGCGGGACGTTGACCAAGGCGGCGAGCGCCTGCACGCGCGTGAAGGCGGCGTGGGCGGCGAGACCGACCTCATCCTCCCAGTCGGCGGGCGGAGCGGGCCAATCCTGCAGGTGGATGGAGGCCGCGTCCGTGTACTCGGCCTTCGCCACGAGGTGGGACCACGCCTCGTCGGCGGTGAACGGCACGAACGGGGCGATGACGCGGAGGTAGGCGCGGAGGATCAGGTCGAGCGCGGTCTGCGTGGAGCGGCGCAGCGGGTCGGCGGGCGCCAGGGTGTACAGGCGGTCCTTGACGATGTTGTGGTAGGTCGAGGACAGCGTGCCCGTGGTGAAGTGGGCGAGCGCGGCGGCGGCGCGGTGGAACTCGTTGCGCTCGCAGGCGTCGGTGACCTCGCGCACGAGGCGGGCGGTCTCGACGAGGGCCCAGCGGTCGATCGCCGAGAGGCGCGCCACCGGGACGGCGTCCTTGGCCGCGTCGAAGTCGAACAGGTTGCCCAGCTGGTAGCGGAGCGAGTTGCGCATGCCACGGTACTGGTTGGACACGTGCTCGAAGATCGCGTCGGACAGCGGGATATCGGACTGGTAGTTCTCGGAGGCGACCCAGAGGCGGATGATGTCGGCCCCGTACTTCTTCACGTAGCCGTCGGCGGTCTGCGGCTTGCCGTCGGACTTCGAGATCTTCTGGCGCTTCTCGTTCACGACGAAGCCGTGGGTGAGGACGGCGCGGTAGGGCGCGGCGCCCTTGACGGCGACCGCGGTCCAGAGCGAGGACTGGAACCAGCCGCGGTGCTGGTCGGAACCTTCGAGGTAGAGGTCGGCCGGCCAATGCAGGTCCTTATGCTTGGCGCAGACGGCGAGGTGGCTCGAGCCGGAGTCGATCCAGACATCGAGCGTGTCGGTGCCCTTGCGGAGATCCTTCGGCCAGCCGGCCGGGACGGGCGCGCCGGCGAGGATCGTCTCGACCGAGGAGGCCCACCACCAATCGCCGCCGTGGAGCGCGACCTGCCGGGCGACGTGGCGCACGACGCCGGCGTCAAGGTACGACTCACCGGTGGACGGCGAGGTGAAGGCCGGGATGGGCACGCCCCAGGCGCGCTGGCGCGAGATGCACCAATCCGGACGGCCCTCGAGGGCGGCGCGGATGCGGTTCTCGCCCGAGGCGGGGATCCACTGGACGTCGCCGACGGCCTTGAGGGCGCGCTGGCGGAGTTCGCCGCGGTCGAGGCCGACGAACCACTGGTCCATGGCGCGGAAGATCACCGGCGTCTTGGAGCGCCAGCAATGCGGGTAGGAATGGTTGAAGCCCTGGGCCTTGAGCAGCGCGCCCGCGCCCTTGAGCAGCTCCAGCACGGCGAGGTTCGCCGGGTTCTTGCCGTCGGTCTCCAGCACGGTGACGCCGACCAGCGCGGCGGGCACCTTGCCGTCGTCGGCGTAGGTACCGTCGTTGCGCACCGGGCAATAGGGCTCGAGTCCGTACTTGTTGCCGGTCTGGAAGTCCTCGAGACCGTGGCCCGGGGCGGTGTGCACGCAGCCCGTGCCGGCGTCGGTCGTGACGTAGTCGGCGAGCACCACCGGGGAGGCGCGATCGATGAACGGATGACGGGCGACCAGGCCCTCGAGGGCGCGGCCGGTCACGCGGAAGCCGTCGACGGCCCCCTCGAGCCCGCAGGCGGCGACGAAGGCGTCGCGCAGGGCGGCGGCCACGAGGAAGGAGCGGTCGCCGTGGCGGACCTCGACGTACTCAAGTTCCGGATGCACCGCGATGGCCAGGTTCGCCGGCAGCGTCCACGGGGTCGTCGTCCAGATGACGACGGAGAGCGGGTGCGCGGGCGCGAGGCCCTTCGCGGCGGGCGCGGGGACCGGGAAGGCGACCCAGATCGAGAAGGAGCGCTTGTCCTGGTACTCGATCTCGGCCTCGGCGAGGGCGGTCTCGCAGGGGATCGACCAGTAGACCGGCTTCTTGGAGCGGTAGACGAGGCCCTGCTCGATGAAGCTCGCGAAGCCGCCGAGGATCTCGGCCTCGTACGCCGGATCCATCGTGCGGTATTCCGACGCCCAGTCGGCGAGGATGCCGAGGCGCTTGAACTGCCCGCGCTGCTTCTCGATGAAGCCGGCGGAGAACTGGGCGCAGGCCCGGCGGACGCCGAGCGCGTCGAGCGACTGCTTGGCCGCCTGGAGCTCCTTCATGACCTTGTGCTCGATGGGGAGGCCGTGGCAATCCCAGCCGGGCACGTAGGGCGTCCGGAAACCGCGCATGGACTTGTAGCGCAGGATGGCGTCCTTCAGCAGCTTGTTGAGGGCGGTGCCGATGTGGACGTCGCCGTTCGTGAACGGGGGACCGTCGTGCAGGACGAAGGCGGGCTTGCCGGCGGCGCGCGCCTGGATGGCGTCATAGAGACCGAGCCGCTCCCAGTGGGCGATCCGGACCGGTTCGCGTTCGGCCAGGCCGGCCCGCATGGGGAAGTCGGTCACCGGCAGGTTGAGGGTATCCTTGAGCTCTTCGGCCATGTTTACGTTTGGGCAGGGGCGAGGGGCGCAAACGCCCTTCGGGGCGGAGAAAGTGAACGGGACGGGGGATGAGGCAAGGGCGGAGATGGGGGACGGGGTCTTTCCCGGCAGGCGCCTTGGCGGGCGGGATTGACAGGCACGGCGGGAAGCCCACCAATAAGTCCCCTGCCATGGACAACCTGAAGCCCAAGCTCGTCACCACCCGGGGTGCCATCATCGACGTGGTCCTGACGGTCATCTTCTTCTTCTGGATGACGACCGTGCTCAAGAAGCACGTGCCTTGGGTCGAAGCCGGCGAGACGGCCGTCCTGCTCGGCGCCGCCTACTGCTCCCTCTGCCTTTCGGGCGTCCTCTGGATGGCCCTGAGCCTGTTCCGCGTCACGCTCGCGGACCAGATGCTCCCGAAGTCCCCCGACCAGCGCTGAACGCGACCGGGAGCACGCCTCGAGGCCGGCCGACCAGCCGGCCTTTTTATTTGGGCGGCAGGAGGGGCGCGACCAACGCCGCCTCGACCTCGGCGGCGAGCGCCTGCGCCGCGGCCCGCTCCCGCCGGAACTCCGCCCACTTCTCGGCGAGTTCCTCCGGGGAGCCTTGCTCGAAACGCTCCAACCAGGCCCCGAAGGTCCGCCACGCGTTCGCGTGGACCGGATTCTGCCGGAGGATTTCCCGGCGCACCGCGGCCAACCGTTCCCGCATCGCCTCGGCCACCGCGGGTAAGGCGCGGTGGCGGACGAGCGCGGGCCCGTCGAGCACCGCGTCGCCCGACCCGAGGTCGAAGACGAACCGCGCCAGCTCGTCCAAGGCCGCGCCGGATTCGCGCATCCCCAGGCTCACCGGCTTGCGCTGCACGAGGAGCTGAGACCGCGTCGCCTGCCAGTCGGCCTCCTTGAGGGCCGCGGTCGCGCCGCCGGCGACATGGCGGGCCAGCAGGCCGGCGGTCTCGCGCGGTTGGGCGGCGCGTAACGTCCGCCAGAACAGGAAAGCCTCGCGCTCCGAGGCGCGGCCGGCGCGCAGGTCGGCCAGGGAGGCGGGTGGCTCGCGCAGACCTTCGCGATACCAGAGATCGACCAAGGCGGGACGCAGCAAGGCGAGGGTCTCGGCGGCGAGCGCCTGGGCGAGCCAGGGCTCGGGTTCCCGGGGCGGCCCGCCGGCGAGGAGCGCGCACCGACGGAGCCAGGCCCGCACGGCGGCCTCCGCGGCGAGCGCCGGGGCACGCTCCGCGGCGCCGAGCCGCAACGAGACGAGCACCTGCCCGGCCAGGACGCGCACGTCGACATCGGCGAACCCGGGCAGGTCGACCAATTCGACGCGCGCCTTGGGCGGAGGCAAGGGGGCGAGGCCGTAGGCGAACTCGAGGTGACGCTCGAACGCCGCGAGGTGGGCGGCGACGAAGCTGACCTCATCGAGCCGTTCCCCGACGACCACCGCGAAACGGGTCTCGTTGAAGAAGACCCGCGCGTCGGCGACCGCCGCCGGCACCGTCGGCGCAGGCGGGACGGGCGGAGGCGCGACCTCGGGCGTGGCCGCCGCCAGGCACGCGCAGGTGGCCAGGGCGGTCCACATCCTCAGGCGCCGCTGAAATGACTTTCGTCGAGCTCGACGGTCTCGCCGCCGGAGAGGTGGATCGGCTCACCGAGCGGGGACTGGTCGTTCTTCCAGACCTCGACGGTCGCGGGGGCGTCGGGCTGCGGGCAGACCCACTGCCAGCGACCGATGCCGAGGAAGTTCATCGGGATCCCGTGATCGGCGCTGAGGCCCGGGCCGCTCCCGCGGACGAAGGGCTTGTTGCCGATGCCGATCATGAGGTTGATGACGAGGGCGGTGCCGTCGCCGGTGACCACGGGGGCCGCGGCGGGCGCGGCTTCCTCCGCGGCAGGCTCGGACTCGATCGCCTCCTCGTCGGTTTCCGCTTCCTCTTCGGCTTCATCCTCGGACTCCTCTTCGGCGTCCTCTTCGGCCGCGACGGGCTCGGCTTCCTCTTCGTCCGCGTCTTCCTTGACCGGCGCCGCCGGGGCGACGACGGGGCGGTCGCGCAAAGCCTGGAGTTCGGCGCTGACGGCATCGAGACGCTCATCGAGCTTGTCCGCGGATTGGGCCGCCTTCTGGGTCGCCTTCTTGACCTCATCGCGCACCGCCTTGAGATCCTCGGCGGTCACGGCCGGAGCGGCGGCCTTGAGCTCGGCCAAAGCCTCGGCCGTCTCCTCCGTGGTCGCGAGCCCGCTGCGCACGGTCTCCGCGAGGGATTCCAATTTCGCGCCGAGCTCGTCGAGGGACTCCTTGGCCTCGGTGCCGACGGCGGCGGAACGCTGCGCGACGGCGACCTTCTTCTCGAGTTCGGCGGCGGTCGCCTTGAGCGCGGCGACGTCGGCCTTCAGGGCGTTGATCTCGGTCGAGGCGCGCTGGGCCACGGCCGCGGCGGCGGCCTCCGCCTGCCGGCGGACATCCAGCTCGACCTCGCCGATGCGGCGGTTGCCGGCTTCGGCGGCGGCGCGCGCATCGTCGCGCAGGCGGTCGATCTCCGCGGCCAGCGCGGCCCGCAGCCGGGCCTGCTCGGCGAGCCGCTCGGCCTTGCCACCGCCATCCCGGAGCACAGGGATGACGACGATCAGGGAGGCGCCGAGGATCCCGAGCACCGCAAGGAAGGCCTGGAAGCCGTCCTTGGGATCAAGGTCGAGGCACAGCACGCCGAGCACGGCGATGAAGTCGGCGGCTACGAGGAACCATTTTTCCTGGAGCAGTTTCTGGAGGTCGCGGTTCATGGGGATGGGGTAAGGGGCGGGGCTCAGCGGGGCCGCTCGACGAAGCCGACCTTGCGGTGGACCTTGGAGAGCGTGCGGAAGGCGGTGGCCTGGGCGGACTCGGCGCCGGCCTTGAGGATGCGCGCGAGCTCCTCGCGGTCCTTGATCAGCTCGTCGTAGCGCAGGCGGACCGGGTCGAGGGTGGCGACGACGGCGTCGGCCACGGCCTTCTTGAAGTCGCCGTAGCCCTTGCCGGCGAACTCGGCCTCGAGGACGGCGACGTCGCGGCCGGTGCAGCCCGCCATGATCGTGAGGAGATTACGGATACCGGGCTTGTCGTCGGCGGCGCGCACCTCGGCGCCCGAGTCGGTGACGGACGACATGACCTTCTTGCGGATCTCGTCGGGGCGGTCGGTGACATAGACCGTGCCCGCCTGGTTGGGGTCCGACTTCGACATCTTGGCGGTCGGGTCCTGCAGGGACATGATGCGCGAGCCGACCTTGGAGATGAAGGGCGCGGGGAGCTTGAAGGTCTCCGAGTAGCGGTGGTTGAACTTCTCGGCGAGGTCGCGGGCCAGCTCCAGGTGCTGCTTCTGGTCGTCGCCCACGGGCACGAGGTCGGCGTTGTAGAGCAGGATATCCGCGGCCATGAGCACCGGGTAGAAGAGCAGGCCGGCGTCGACCGACTGCTGCTTGCGCGACTTGTCCTTGAACTGGGTCATGCGCTCCAGCTGCCCGAGCGGGCAGAGGCAGCCGAGGACCCAGGCCAGTTCGGTGTGGCCGAGCACGTGGGACTGGACGAACAGCCGGCTCCGGGCCGGGTCCAGGCCGCACGCGACATACTGGGCCAGGCAGGAATAGGTGTTCTCGCGGAGCTGGGCCGGCACGGTGGGCACGGTGATCGCGTGCTGGTCCACGATCCCGAAATAGCACTCATGGTCGTCCTGCATCCGACCCCAGTTGAGGACCGCCCCGAGGTAATTACCCAGGTGGAGACGGCCCGTCGGCTGGGCGCAGGTCAGGACCACGGGCTTGGCGGGCTTTTTATCGGTCGTTTCGCTCATTCCGGTCCGCCCAGCGTGGCGGGCGGCCGCCCGGGCATCAAGCGGATTGGGCGAGCGGTGACGCTTGAAATCGGGACCGCACCCGCCTACATAGGTCGGCACCCATCTTTCCCTGCCCATGCTCCTCGCCCAAGCCTCGCCCACCGCCTCCCCTGCCCTGAAGGTCACCGCCGCGCAGGAAGCCAACCTGCTCCTCGGCGCCCTCGGCTGGGTCGCCGCCGCCGTCCTCGCCGGCTGGATCGCCAAACGCTTGCTGGGGTGGATCGCGACCAAGTTCGACGCCAGCCCGATCGCCCAGGCGGCGGTCACGGCGGTCGGCAAGTCGCTGCAGGTCCTGATCCCGGCCTACACGGTCTTCTGGTTCAACCAGCTCAACCCGGGCCTGATTCCCGACACCTACGACAAAGGCGCGGCCATCGCCATCGAACTGCTCCTCTCCCTGGCGCACACCACCACGGTCTTCCACCTGGTCTCGATCGCGATCGCCTGGGGGCAGAAGCTGGCCGACCAGACCGAGAACAAGCTCGACGACGTGCTGGTCCCGATGATCTCGACCGTCATCAAGCTCGCCGTCGTGCTCGTCGGCGGCGTCAAGGCCATCTCGATCGTGGACGCCGACACCTCGAAATCGATCCTCGGCCTGCTGGCGGCCGGCGGCATCGGTATCGCCTTCGCCTCCCAGGACACCCTGAAGAACATCTTCGGCGCGGTCATGCTCATCGTCGACCAGCCCTTCACCCTCGGCGACCTGATCAACACCGGTTCCCACGAGGGCCGGGTGGAATCGCTGGGCCTGCGCTCCACCATCCTGGTCCTCGTCGACGGCCAGCGTCTGGCCATCCCGAACAGCGACCTCGCCAACCGTCCGATCGTGAACATCACGCGCCGCGAGTTCATCCGCGCGCAGGACCTCGTGCACCTCGAGGTCAATACCCCGACCGAGAAGGTCGAGGAGGCCCTCCGCCTCATCCGCGAGCTCGTCGTCAACCACGAGGGTCATGACCCGCGCCACCCGCCCCTCGTGCACGTGCACGAGTTCGCCGACTGGGCGGTGAACATCCGCATCATGTACTGGTATTACCCGGCGTCCTCCGCCAAACAGCTCGAGTTCAACCAGAAGCTCATCCTCGCGGTGTCCGCGCGCCTGCAGCAAGCCGGCATCCGCCTCGCCGCGCAGGGCACCCCCCAGAACTGATTTCCCCATGGCCCTCATCGAAGCGCGGAACCTCCGCAAGACCTACGGCGCCCTGCGCGCCGTCCATGACGTCTCCTTCGCCGTGGAGCGCGGCGAGGTGGTCGCCTTCCTCGGACCCAACGGGGCGGGCAAGACCACCACGATGAAGCTCCTCAGCGGTTACCTCCGGGCCGACGCCGGCACCGCGAGCATCGCAGGTCACGACGTGGCCGCGGCCCCCATCGAGGCCAAGCGCCACCTGGGCTACTCGCCCGAGGGCGCGCCCGCCTACGGGGAGATGACCGTGCGCGAGTTCCTCCGCTTCGCGGCCGACCTCCGCGGCCTCGCCGAGCCGGCCGAGCGCGTGCGCGCGACGCTCGACCTCTGCCGCCTGACCGACGTCGCGGCGCAGAACATCGACACCCTTTCCAAGGGCTACCGGATGCGCGTGGGCTTCGCCCAGGCGGTGATCCACGACCCGGCCGCCCTGATCCTCGACGAGCCGACGGACGGCCTCGACCCGAACCAGAAACACGAGGTCCGCCGCATCCTCAAGGAGATGGCCAGCCGCAAGGCCGTCATCGTCTCGACCCACCTCCTCGAGGAGGTCGGCGAGCTCTGCACCCGCGTCATCGTCATCGCCAAGGGCGAGCTGCGTTGCGACGAGCCGCGCGACCGCTTCCTCGCGCGCGGCGCCGACCTCAACCAGGTGTTCCGCAGCCTCACCGCCTAAGCCCTCTCCCCATGTCCTCCCCCGCCGAAGCCACCCCCTCCGCCCGCCCCGCCGGTCGCGCCGCGTTCGCCGCCATCGTGCGCCGCGAATTCGCCGGCTACTTCCGGACGCCGCTGGCCTACGTCTTCCTCGCCGTCTTCAACGCCTTCGCCATGTCGCTCGCGTTCTTCGTGGGCAACCTGTACGAGGCCGGCACCGCCAACCTCGACCGCTTCTTCCTCTACCATCCCTGGCTGTGGGCCTTCCTCGCCCCGGCGGCCGGCGCCCGCCTCTGGGCCGAGGAGCGCCGCCAAGGCACCCTCGAGCTGCTGCTGACGTGGCCGGTCACCGTCTGGCAGGCCGCGCTCGGCAAGTTCCTCGCCGCCTGGCTCTTCCTGGCCTGCGCGCTGCTCGTCACGCTGCCCATCGCCTTCACCGTCGGCTACCTCGGCCGCCCGGACTGGGGCGTGATCGCCTGCGGTTACGTCGGCTCGCTGCTCTGCGCCGGCGCGTGCCTCGGCCTCGCGGCCCTCGCCTCGGCCGTGACGCGCAGCCAGGTCATCGCCTTCGTCACGGGCTTCCTCGCCTGCTTCGTCCTGGTGCTCCTCGGTTACGGCGTCTTCGACGGCCTGCTCGTCGGCGTCCTGTCCGACGAGACGGTCGACGCCGTCCGCCGGCTCGGCCTGTGGCGCAACCTCGAGCCCTTCACGCTGGGGATCTTCGACGTCCCGGCCGCCGGTTATTTCCTGTCGCTGGCCTTCGCCGGCCTCGGCCTGAGCACCCTCGTCGTCGACCGCCGCTGAACCCCCGCCGCCTTCCGCCATGTCCCGCTCCCAAGCCCTGCTCGCCGCCCTCGCCCTCGTGGCCGCGGCGTTCTTCGCGAACCTCCTCCTCACCCTCTTCGGCGGTCGCGTCGACCTCACCGAGGACCGCACGTTCACCCTGTCCCCCGCCTCGCGCCGCCTCGTCGGCAAGCTCGACGAGCCGGTGAAGCTCGAGCTCTTCGTCAGCCGGGCCGACGTCAAGCTGGGGGCCTACCGCGAGAGCTACGCCCGCCGCGTGGAGACCTTGCTGCGCCAGTACGTCGCGGCCTCGGGCGGCAAGCTCCGCCTGATCGTCACCGACCCGAAGCCCGACACCAAGGATGAGCAGCGGGCCCAACGCCATGGCCTCAACGGGATCCGCACGCCGCAGGGCACGGGCTACCTCGGCCTCACCGCCCAGCAGGCCGACACCGTGAAGGGGATCGGCTACCTCGACCCGATGCGCGAGAAGTTCCTCGAGTACGACCTGTCGAAACTGGTCGCCTCCGTGACGCGCCTCGAACGCCCGAAGCTCGCCCTCATCAACACGCTCAACATCTCGAACGAGGTGCCGCCCGGCCAGGACCAGCAGGCCGGACCGGCCGACGTGCTGCTCGCCGAGCTCGGCCAGACCTTCCAGGTCGTGACCTTGAGCAACCAGGCGACCGAGCTGCCGGCCGGCGTCGCGGTCGTCGTGCTGCTGCACCCGCACCACCTCGCCGACAAGCTCGCCTACGCGGTCGACCAGTTCCTGCTCGGCGGCGGCCAGGTGTTCGCGGCGGTCGACCCGCTCTCCCGCTTCCAGAAGTTCCAGCAGGGCGGCATGCCCTTCATGATGGCGCCGATGGCGATGGGCGCCTCCAGCGACGCCGCCCTCCTGCGCGGCTGGGGCGTCAACGTGGAGCTCGACGCCGTCACCGGCGACCTGAACCGCAACCTGCCGATCCGCGGCGCCCGCGGCGAGCCGGTGCAATACCCGCCGGCGATCGCCATCGGGCCCGACGCCCTCAACCCCGGCTCCCCGCTGACGAGCGAGCTGCATGAGCTCCAGCTGATGGAGGCCGGCGCCGTCTCCCTGATCTCGGGCGCCGAGAAAGGCCTCCGCTTCGAACCGCTGATCACGCTCCAAGGCCCCGCCGTCGGCGCGATCACCACCACCGCGGCCAACGCCGGCCCCTTCGAGAAGGTCTCCCTCGCCTTCCGCGCCGACGGCAAGCCCCGCGTGGTCGCGGCGCTCGCGAGCGGCTCCTTCACCTCCGCCTTCCCCAAGGGCGCGCCGGCCGAGGAAACCAAGCCCGCCGACGGCAAGCCCGCCGCCCCGGCCGCGCCGAAGGCGACCGCTACCCCGCACCTGGCGGTCTCGGCCAAGCCCGGCCGCCTGCTCGTGGTCGCCGACGCCGACTTCCTGCTGGACCCGTTCTCGGTGCGCCAGCGCCAGGCGGGCGGCCAGACCGTCGCCGAACCGGCCAACGACAACCTGGCCTTCGTGCTCAACTCCGTCGAGGCCCTCGTCGGCAACGACGACCTCGGCTCGCTCCGGACCAAGGGCACCGCGCTGCGCCCGTTCAAGGTCGTCGAAGACCTCAACCGCAAGGCGCAGATCGACTACCAGGCCAAGCTCGACGAGATCGAGAAGCAGCTGGAGGCCGCCAACGGCCGCATCGCCGAACTGGGCCGCAGCCAGGGCGGCGACCTCTCCAAAGGCCTGATCGTGACCCCCGAGATCCAGCGCGAACTCGAGAAGGCGCAGAAGCAGGCCGAGAAGTTCATGGATGACCGCCGCGAGATCCGCCGCCAAGCCACCGAGGAGGTCACCTCGCTCGGCCGCCGCCTGCAGCTCCTCAACCTGCTGGCCGGCCCCTTGCTGGCCGCCCTCGTGGGCCTGGCCTACTTCCTCCTCCGCCGCCGCTCGTCCAACTAAGCCATGCGACCGACCAAGCTCCTCCTCCTCGCCCTCGCCCTGGGCGCCGCCGCGCTCGTCTCCCTGCGGCTCCGCCGGACAGACGACGCCGCCGCCGAGACGAAGACCGCCCTCGTGCCGACCGCGGTGCTCGACGGCGCCCGCGCCTTCACCATCACCCTCAAGCCGACCGGCAAAGCCGTCACCGTGGAGAAAGGCGCCGACGGCGTCTGGACGGTCAAGGAGAAGCACGGCCTCCCGGCGGACCTGGAGAACCGGCTCATCCCGCTCTTCCGCGCGCTGCAGAAGGCCGAGAACTTCGGCGTGCTGACGGCCAACCCGAAGCGCATCGAGAAACTCAACCTCGACTCCGCGCTGCGCCTGACGGCCGCCGACGGCAAGGTCACCGAGCTCACCTTCGGCAAGACGACCGATGACGGGCTCGGCGCCGCGGCGACCGTGGCCGACGGCCAGGGCGGCTCGCAGGCCGTGCGCACCAGCTTCACGGGCTTCCTCGAGGCGGACCCGGTCAACTGGTTCGACCCGGTCCTCTTCACCGCCAAGGGCGAGGAGCTGCGCGCGCTGACGTTCACCTGGCCGGACGGGACGCAGACGTTCGCCCGCGCCGAGAAGGGCAAGCCGTTCGCCGGCAAGGAAGGCGCCGTGCTGGAGGAGATGAGCAACGTGCTCATGACCCTGCGCGCCAACGACGCCGTCGCCAAGGGCGACAAGGACGCGGCCGCCGCCTTCGCCAAGCCGTGGTCGATCCAGCTGGAGCTCTTCGACGGCGCCAAGGTGACGCTGACCCTCGCGAAGACGGCCGCGACCGCCCCGAACGAGAGCCCGAAGCTCTGGATGCGCGTCGCGCACTCCGACCCCAAGCACAAGGCCAACGGGATGACGGCGAAGGCCGAGTTCATCGCGCCGCCCTGGCTCGCCGAGCAGCTGCCGGCCACGCTGGCCGACTTCCGCAAAGCCGTCGAACCGCCGCCCGCGGGACCGGCCCCCGGTGCCGGCCCCACCTTGAACATCCCCGGGCTGGGCCCGGTTTCGGCGCCGCCCGGCCTCAAATAAGCCGCCCGGCCCGCAAAAGCCCTTGCCTCCCATGGCGAGGGCTTTTTCGTGTCCGTCTCCGATGGTCCTCGCCGAAACCCAGTCCCTCTCGACCTACCTGCCGGTCCTCGTGCAGGTCGCCCTCGGTCTCGCGATCCCGGCCGGCATCCTCGCCGCCAGCCACCTCTTCGGTCAGCGCGCCAAGGGCAACTACATCAAGGACAAGGCCTACGAGTGCGGTCTCCCGATGGAGGGCAAGCCCCACCCGAAATTCGCCGTGAAGTTCTACCTCACCGCGATGCTGTTCATCCTCTTCGACATCGAGGTGGTCTTCCTCGTGCCGTGGGCGCTGGTGTACCGCGAGTTCCTCGCGGCGGGCATCGCCATCACGGCGGCGACCGCCGTCTTCCTCGGCGTGCTCGTGCTCGGCCTCGTCTACGAGTTCAAGCGCGGCGCGCTGGACTGGGAAAAGTAAACCATCCCGGCCGCCGGTCGTCGGCCATGAAAAAGGGCGCCTATCAGGCGCCCTTTTTCGTGGCTCCATCCGAAGTTCAGGGTCCGCAGATGCCGCAGCCGCCAGGCAGTTCGCGGAAGAAGTCGTGGCCCTTGTCGTCGACGAGGATGAAGGCGGGGAAATCGACGACCTCGATCTTCCAGACGGCCTCCATGCCGAGCTCCGGGTAGTCGATGACCTCGACCTTGCGGATGTTCTCCTGCGCGAGGATCGCGGCCGGGCCGCCGATGGAACCTAGGTAGAAGCCGCCGTGCGCCTGGCAGGCCTTGGTGACGGCCTCGCCGCGGTTGCCCTTGGCGATCATGACGAGCGAGCCGCCGTGCTTCTGGAAGAGCTCGACGTAGCTGTCCATGCGGCCGGCGGTGGTCGGGCCGAACGAGCCGGAGGCCATGCCGACCGGCGTCTTGGCGGGACCGGCGTAGTAGACGGGGTGATCCTTGAGGTACTGCGGGAGGCCTTCGCCCTTCTCGAGGCGTTCACGGATCTTGGCGTGCGCGATGTCACGGGCGACGACGAGCGTGCCGGTGAGGGCGAGGCGCGTGGTGACGGGGTGCTTCGAGAGCTCGGCGCGGATCTCCGCCATCGGGCGGTTGAGGTCGACCTTCACGACCCGGGTGGCATCCGCGTGCTGGCGCGCCGCGGCGGGGATGAAGCGGCCCGGGTCGGTCTCGAGCTGCTCGATCCAGACGCCGTCCGCGTCGATCTTCGCCTTGGCGTTGCGGTCGGCGGAACAGGAGACGGCGAGGCCGATCGGGCACGAGGCGCCGTGGCGCGGCAGGCGGACGACGCGGACGTCGAGCGCGAACCACTTGCCGCCGAACTGCGCGCCGATGCCGAGCGTGTGCGCGACCTTCAGGAGCTCGGCCTCGAGGGCGGTGTCGCGGAAGGCGCGGCCGTGCTCGTTGCCCGAGGTCGGGAGCGCGTCGTAGTAGTGGGTCGAGGCCAGCTTGACGGCCTTCATGGTCGCCTCGGCGGAGGTGCCGCCGATGACGAAGGCGAGGTGGTACGGCGGGCAGGCCGCGGTGCCGAGCGACTGCATCTTCTCGGTCAGGAACTTGACGAGGGACTTCGGGTTCAGGACAGCCTTGGTCTCCTGGTAGAGGTAGCACTTGTTGGCCGAACCGCCGCCCTTGGCGACGAAGAGGAACTCGAACTTGGAGCCTTTGACCGCGGCGAGGTCGATCTGCGCGGGCAGGTTGGTGCCGGTGTTCTTCTCGGTGTAGAGGTCGAGCGGCGCGAGCTGCGAGTAACGCAGGTTGTTCTGGGCGTAGGCTTGGTAGACGCCAAGCGAAAGCGCCTCGGCGTCGTCGCCTCCGGTCCAGACCTGCTGGCCCTTCTTGCCGGTGATCTGCGCGGTGCCGGTGTCCTGGCAGAACGGCAGCACGCCCTTCGCGGCGACCTCCGCGTTGCGCAACATGGCGAGCGCGACGGCGCGGTCGTTGTCGCTGGCCTCGGGGTCGGCGAGGATCGCGGCGACCTGCTCGAGGTGCTCGGTGCGGAGGTAGAAATTGATGTCATGCAGCGCCTGGTTGGCGAGCAGCGTGAGGGCCTCCGGGGCGACCTTGAGGATCGGCTGGCCGGCGAACTCGGCGACGGAGACATGCTCCTTGGTGAGCAGTCGGTACTTCGTGGTGTCCGGACCCAGCGGGAAAGGGTCCTGATAATGGAAGGAGGAGGCCATCGCCGCCACCATACGGCACAGCCCTTCGCCCGCAAACGGAAACAGGTCAGCGCGCGGGCATCCGGGCCGCCGCGCCGAGACGCACCGCACCGACGACCGATCCTTCCGCGAGGTCGACCGAGACCAAGGCCAGCCCGACCGCACCTGCGGCGGAGCGTACGACCCCCGCGACCTTGCCTTCCGGCGTCCGCAACTCCTGACCGACGGCGACCGGCCCCTCGACGCGACGCAGGATGCGGCGGAGCGAGCCCATCGATTGGATGCGGGCCATGACCTCCTGCCCGAGGTAGCAGCCTTTGGTATAGCTCACCCAAGCGTCCAACCCGCACTCCTGCGGGAATTCGCCGGGACCACAGTCGGCCGGCACGGCGGGCACCCCGGCGGCGAGGCGGTGCGCCTCAAGCTCCGCGAACGCCCCCGGCGCCCCGGGCAGAGGCGCGCCGACCGGGACAAGCACGTCCCACGCGTCGACGCCATAACGCCGCGTCGCGAACACGTGGGCGCCCGCGAGGGATGGCGCCCCGCCCCAGACGACCCCGCGATCCCAGCGCGCGGTCTCATCCGTCGCGACCACGTCATCGGCGATGACGTTGGCCGTGACGATCGCGATCAGCTCGTCGGCGCGGAGATGCGGGCACAGCAGGAGGAACGCGCCATCGGCTTCCTTCGCAACGACCGTGTGCGCGAGCACCCGCCCCTTGCGGTTGAGCCAGAGCGCATCGGCCAGGGCGACGCCGCGGAGGTCCGCGGTGCACTGCCCCTGGAGGAAAGCCGCCGCGTCCTCGCCGGTCACCCGGACGACCGCGGTGTCGACTGGGGCGTGGCGGCAGGACATCAGAGGATCGCCCAAAGCCAGGCGATGCCGTGCAGGGCCAGGTTCGCGTAGACGGCGGCCATCACGTCGTCGAGCACGATGCCGAAACCGCCCGGCAGTTTCTCCAGCGCCTTGATGCCGAAGGGCTTCGTGATATCGAAGAGGCGGAACAAGAGGAAGCCCAGCAGGATGAGCAGGAGCGACGACTTGCCGCCGTAGACATAAGGATTGAAGAGGAACACCAGCGGCATGGCGGCGAACTCGTCGAGGATGACCTCGGAGGGGTCCTTCTTGCCGAGGAACGCCGCGGCCACGCCGCAGACGCAGATGGCCATGAGCACCACCAGCGCATCGAAGAGGAACTCATGCGGGCCGCCCTTGGCATGCGCCAGGCGCACGACCAGCGCCCACCAGAGCAGACCGGCCGCGGAGCCCCAGGTGCCGGGCGCCTTCAGCCGGCCGAGCGGTCCGAGCGTGGCGAGCGTGACGATCACGACGCGAGTCCCGGCAGGTGGCGCCGATGGCGGACGAGGTAGTTGAGGCCGGAGATCACGGTCAGCGCGACCGACAGCCAGAAGAGCGCCATGATGATGACCTCCCAGCGCTGGTGCCAGGCGGCGGACAGTTTCCAGTGCGTCTCATACGCGCGCAGGCCGATGAGGTGCCCGATGGCGAGGATCTGCAGGAAGGTCTTGATCTTGCCGAGGCGCTCGGCCTCGAGCACCTGGCCGGACGCCGCCGCCACCAGGCGCAGGCCGGTGATCAGGAACTCGCGGATGAGGATGAGCACGACGCCGAAGGCGGTGATCAGCGTGGCCGCGCGGTCGGACGGGAGCGCCTGACCGGCGTCGTCCCAGCGGGTGACCGGCAGGCAGTCGATGGCGGCGAGCCCGACCAGCAGCCCGAGGATGAAGATCTTGTCGACCAACGCGTCCATCAGCCGGCCGAAATCCGTCACGGCGTCGAATTTGCGGGCGATCCAGCCGTCGAAGATGTCCGTCAGGGCCGCGAGGATGAACAGCGCCAGGGCCGCGCTGGCCCAGACCCCGGCCCAATAGGTCCAGAGCGTGATCAGGAAGATGGCCGGCAAGCGGGCGGCCGTCAGGAGGTTGGGGAGATGCCGAAGAAGACGCATGCGGGCTTGCGGAAAGGATGTTCCCGACCGAGAGTACGCCGCAACAGGAAAACGATGTCCCGTCCCCTCCGCATCGCCGTCTACCCCGGCACCTTCGACCCGATCACGCTCGGGCACCTCGACGTGCTGCGCCGGGCCTCGCGCCTCTTCGACCGCGTCATCGTTGCGGTGGCGCCCAGCGACGCGAAGCGTCCCTGGTTCCCCCTCGCGGAACGCCTGACCATGGCGAAGGAGGCCGCCAAGGGCATCCGCAACGTGCAGGTGCTCACGCTCGACGGCCTCACGGTCGAGTTCGCCCATCGCCACAAGGCCGCCGCCCTGATCCGCGGTCTCCGTAAATTCAGCGATTTCGAGTTCGAATTCGACCTGGCCCACGCCAACCGGCTCATGGCGCCCGAGATCGAGACGGTCATCCTCATGCCCAGCCAGGACCAGTTCGTGACCTCCTCGAGCTTCGTGAAGGACATCGCCCGCCATAAGCTGAGCCAGGCCGCCGCCTTCGTGCCGCGCTGCGTCCTGCCCCGCCTGCGCCGGAAACTGGCGGAAAAGGCCTGAAAGTCCCCGCCTCCGCTGTTGACCGTGGGGAGCAGTTCTATTTGCTCCGCCTTTCCCCCTCGCCCATCGGGCCCCGGGGACCCTCCGACTTCTACCAAACATGGACATCAAAATCCAAGAGACCAACCCGACCCGCCGCTCCGTCACCGTGACGATCCCCGCCGCGACGGTCGCCGCCGCCGACAAGGAAGTCGTCAAGGGCTTCTGCCGTGAAGCCGCCCTCCCGGGCTTCCGTCCGGGCAAGGCGCCCGAGGCCGTCGTCCGCCAGAAGTACGGCAAGAACATCGCCGACGAGGTCAGCCAGCGCCTCCTGTCCGACGGCTACAAGCGCATCCTCGAGGAGAAGTCCCTGACCGTCTACACGATCGCCGACGTCCAGAAGGACGACACGATCCCGGCCGGCGCCGACGTCGTCATCCGCTACGAGGTCGACGTGATCCCCGAGTTCAAGACCCCCGACTGGAAGGCCGTCAAGGTCCCGGCCGAGACCATCAGCGTCTCCGACGCCGACGTCGAGGAGTTCATCGCCAAGCTGCGCGAGCAGCGCTCCCGCTACGAGAAGACCGAGGAGGCCGCCGCCAAGGGCGACTACGTCCGCATCGCCTACGCCGGCACCATCGGCGGCAAGGCCATCACCGACCTCGACGCCGAGGCCAAGGCCTACGGCTCCGCCGAGTCCACCTGGGAGGAAGCCGGCGCCACCGGCGAGATCGTCGCGGTGCCCGCCATCGCCCAGGCCGTGATCGGCCTCAAGGCCGGCGACGCCACCAAGGCCACCCACACCTTCCCCGCGACCCATGAGCGCGAGGCCCTCCGCGGCCAGACCGCCGAGTACGCCGTGACCGCCAGCGAGGTCCGCCGCAAGACCGTCCCCGCCCTCGACGAGACCTTCTTCAAGTCCATCGGCGTGAAGGACGAGGCCGAGCTCCGCGAGCAGGTCCGCAAGGGCGTCGAAGGCCAGAAGCAGCAGGCCGCCGCCACCGCCCGCCGCGAGAAGGCCGTCGAAGCCCTCCTCGCCGGCCTCGACTTCGCCCTCCCCGACTCCGCCGTCGACTCCGTCGCCTCCGGCCTCTTCTACGAGTACGCCCAGCTCCGCATGCGCAACGGCGCCAAGCCCGAGCAGCTCGAGACCCAGCGCGACGAGATCCTCGCCGAGGCCCGCAAGGCCGCCGCCGTCAAGGTCCGCGCCCAGGTCGTCCTCGGCCGCATCGCCAAGGACGAGAAGCTCGAGCTCTCCCGCGAGGAGGTCGGCACCGCCCTCATGAGCGCGTCCTACGCCTCCCAGACCCCGCCCGAGAAACTGGTCAAGGACCGCGCCCGGGTCGACGAGATCCGCCGCGACGCCCTGCTGAACAAGGCCCTGGACCTCGTCCTCGGCGATTCGCAGGCGAAGGTTGAGAAAGCCTGAGTCCCGGGTATAGTACCCGTCGAACCCACCTCCCGCCCATGTCCTACATCATCCCCAACGTAGTCGAACGCGATGCCCGCGGGGAGCGCGCGTGGGACATCTACAGCCGCCTCCTCAAGGACCGCATCATCTTCCTGGGCGCGCCCATCTACGACGAGGTCGCCAACGCGATCATCGCGCAGATGCTCTTCCTGCAGATGGAGGACCCGAAGAAGGACATCTCGATCTACATCAACTCGCCCGGCGGCTCGATCACCGCGGGCATGGCGATCTATGACACGATGAACTTCCTCACCTGCGAGGTGAACACCTACTGCGTCGGCCTCTCCGCCAGCATGGCCACGGTGCTCCTCGCGGCCGGGACCAAGGGCAAGCGCTACGCGCTCCCCAACTCCCGCATCATGATCCACCAGCCGAGCGGCGGCGCCACCGGCCAGACGTCGGACATCTCGATCGCCGCGAAGGAGATCCTCCGCTGGCGCGACACGCTCAACCACGTCCTCGCCAAGCACAGCGGCAAGACGCCCGAGGACCTGCAGCGCGACTCCGACCGCGACTTCTACATGACGGCCGAGCAGGCCAAGGCCTACGGCCTCGTCGACCACGTCGTCCAGCCCAAGCCGGGCCGCGCCTGATCCCATGGCCGGCGACCGGGCGGAGACCTGTTCCTTCTGCGGCAAGCCGGCCGCCAACGCCGGCAAGCTCATCGCGGGCCCCGGCGGCGTCGGCATCTGCGACGCCTGCGTGGGCACGTGCGGACGCCTGCTCGAGCGCGAACGCGCCAAGGACGGCAAACCCGCGCCCGCCGCGGGCGCGACCGGCGGCCCCGCCCTGCAGGAGGCCCCGAAGGCCCACCCGCTCGCCCCGGTCAAGCTGATCGCCCCGACGCAGCTCCGCGTCGAGCTCGACGCCCACGTCATCGGCCAGGACCACGCCAAGAAGGTCCTCTCCGTCGCCGTCCACAACCATTACAAGCGCCTCAACGACCGGCTCCGCAAGGCGACCGCGGCCGAGGCCGGCGACCTCGCCGACGTCGAGCTCGACAAGAGCAACGTCCTGCTGATCGGCCCGACGGGCACCGGCAAGACCCTGCTCGCGAAGTCGCTGGCCCGCATGCTCGACGTGCCGTTCGCCATCGCCGACGCCACCACGCTGACCGAGGCCGGCTACGTGGGCGACGACGTCGAGAACGTCATCCTCCGCCTGCTCCAGGCCGCCGACATGGACGTCGCCCGCGCCGAGCGCGGTATCATCTTCATCGACGAGATCGACAAGATCGGCCGCAAGTCCGACTCCGCCTCGATCACCCGCGACGTGTCCGGCGAGGGCGTGCAGCAGGCCCTGCTCAAGCTGCTCGAGGGCACCGTCTGCAACGTGCCGCCCGCCGGCGGCCGCAAGCACCCGGAGCAGCAGTGCATCCGCGTCGACACGGCCGACATCCTCTTCATCTGCGGCGGGGCCTTCGTCGGGCTCGACCGCCTGATCGCCAAGCGCGCCGGCTCCAAGTCCCTCGGCTTCGTGCCTGCCCAGAGCGAGGCGGCCAAGCTCAGCGCCGAGGAGATCGTCAAGGGTCTCCAGCCCGAGGACCTCTTCGCCTTCGGCATGATCCCCGAGTTCGTCGGCCGCCTGCCGGTCATCTCCGTGCTCGAGCCGCTCGACCGCGAGGCGCTCATCCGCATCCTCACCGAGCCGCGCAACGCCGCGACCAAGCAGTACCGCAAGCTCTTCGCCCTCTCGGGCATGACGCTCGAGTTCACCCGCGAGGCCCTCGAGGCCGCGGCCGACAAGGCCCTGGCCCTCGGCACCGGCGCCCGCGGCCTGCGCAGCGTGCTCGAGAACGTGCTGCTCGACACGATGTACACCCTGCCCACGGCCGCGACCGGCTCGAAGTTCACGGTCACGCCCGAGGCGATCCGCGGCGAGCAACCGGTCACGGTCGCCGCGCCCAAGAAGAAAGCCTCCTGACCCCATGATCGTCTACCCGGCCATCGATATCCGCGGCGGTCGCTGCGTCCGCCTCAGCCAGGGCCGCGACGACGCCCGCACCGACTATTACAAGGACCCGGTCGAGCCGGCGATCCGGTTCGCCCAGGCCGGCGCGGAGTGGATCCATGTCGTCGACCTCGACGGCGCGTTCGGCGGGGCCCCGCTCAACCTGCCGACCTTGCAACGCATCGCCGCGCTCGGGCCCAAGGTGCAGTTCGGCGGCGGCATGCGCGACCGCGCCATCGCCGAGGCCGCCTACGCCGCCGGCGCGAGCCGCATCGTGATCGGCACCCGCGCCGCGACCGACCCCGCCTTCCTCCGGGAGATGGCCAAGGCCCACGGCCCGCGCCTCGCGGTCGGCATCGACGCCAAGGACGGCCTTGTCGCCGTCAAAGGCTGGACCGCCGTCACCGCCCTCCAGGCCACCGACTTCGCCAAGGAAGCCGGCGAGCTCGGGGTCTCGACCGTCATCTACACCGACATCGCCACCGACGGCATGCTCACGGGTCCGAACTGGAAATCCCTCGAGGCGGTCCTCCGGGTCTGCCCCTGTGGCGTGATCGCCTCCGGCGGGGTCGCGGGCACGGAAGACGTCGCCCGCCTCGCCCAGATGTCCAAGGCCTACCCGAACCTGGTCGGCGCCATCGTCGGCAAGGCTCTCTACGAAGGTCGCTGTGACGTCGCCGGCCTGCTCCAGGCCTGCCGCTGACAGAAAACGGGCTAAAACGCCCATCTTTGGCCTGCTTCAAGGGGTCCGAAGGCGTGCACAGGCTTGCCAACGCCCCCCTCGTTCGCAACATCGACCTCCCTATGGCTACGATTCGCCCCCTCCTCGCCTTCCTCGCGCTCGGCACGTCCCTCCTCGCGGCCGATGCCCCCGTCGCCGGCGCGCTGACCGCCGCCGACGTGATCGCCAAAGCCCAGGCCGCCATGGTCAAGAACCCCGACGCCCTGCGCAAGATCAAGAGCCTGCACCTCGAGGCCAAGATCACCGACGCCGAGGGCAAGGGCGCCGGCTCCGTCATCATCCAGGTCGCCACCCCCTTCAAGCGCCGCGAGTTCGCCTATAACGCGAACCACTCCGTCGAGACCATCACCTGCGCCAACGGCCTCGAAGGCTGGACCAAGAGCTCCGAGCTCGTCACCGGCGGCCGCTCCCAGCTGGGCGTCATGCGCTTCGAAGCCGTGAGCACGCTGAAGGACATGGCCACCGATGAGCTCGCCTTCTACGCGGCCCCCGCCGCCGGCGCCGGCAAGGTCGAGTACAAGGGCGAGGCCGAGGTCAACGGCCTCAAGGTGCACAGCGTCGAGTACGGCTACCGCGGCGGCTTCAAGGTCACCCGCCACTTCGACGCCAAGGATTTCCATCTGGTGGCCTCCGACATGCCCGGCCAGGGCGGCAAGGTCCAGCGCCAGGTCGTCGACGAGAACACCTGGGTCGAAGGCGTGTCCTTCACCAAGAAGGAGACGATCCTGCTGGACGGCAAGAAGGTCAGCGCCGTCGAGTACACCCAGGTGGTCGTGAACCACGAGGTGCCGGACGCCGCCTTCGCCTTCCCCCAGCGCTGAGCCGATGCCGGTCCTGCGGGCCAGCGACAAGGGTTTCGAGGCCCGCCTGCGCGCCTTCATCGGCAACGGCGAGGCCGCCGAGGACGTCCGCGCGGCCGTGGCCGCGATCGTCGCCGACGTGAAGCGCCGCGGTGACGCCGCCGTGCTCTACCACACGGCGAAGTTCGACCACGCGAAGCTCAACGTCCGCCAGCTGCGGGTGCCCGCCGCCCAGATCGAGCAGGCCGCCGCCCGCCTCGACCCGGCGAAGCGCAAGGCCTTCGCCGAGGCCGCGAAGTGCATCGAGGATTTCCATCGCCGGACCCTGCCCAAGGGCTGGACGGCGAAGAACCCGCACGGCGCGACCGTCGGCGAGCGCTACCATGCGATCCGCCGCTGCGGCCTCTACATCCCGGGCGGACAGGTTCCGCTCGTGTCCACCGCGCTGATGACCGCCCTGCCCGCGAAGGTGGCCGGCGTGCCCGAGCTCTGCGCCTGCACCCCGCCCCAGGCGGACGGCAAGGTCAACCCCGACATCCTCGCGGCCCTCCACCTCGCCGGCGTCAAGGAAGTCTACGCGGTCGGCGGCGTCCAGGCCATCGCGGCCCTCGCCTTCGGCACCGACAGCATCCGCGCGGTCGACAAGGTCTTCGGGCCCGGGAACGCCTACGTCACCGAGGCCAAGCGCCAGCTCTTCGGCGTCGTCGGCGTCGACCTCCTCCCCGGCCCCAGCGAGGTGATGATCATCGCCGACCGCACGGCCAAGCCGGCGTGGGTCGCGGCCGATCTCTGCGCCCAGGCCGAGCACGGCTCGGGCAAGGAGAAGCTCTACCTCGTCGCCGACTCCGCCGAACTCGTCGAGCGCTGCCTGTCCGAGGCCCGCGCGCAGGCGAGCCGCCTCACGCATGGCGACAAGATCCGCCTCGCCCTCGACCTCATGGTCTGCGCCGTCGTCGTCGACCGCATCGAGGACGCCGCCGAGGTCGCGAACCTCGTCGCCCCGGAGCACCTCGAGCTGATGGTCGCGAAGTCCAAGCTCAACGCCCTTTCGGCCCGCATCACCACCGCCGGCGCCCTGCTGCTCGGACACGAGACCCCGACGGTGCTGGGCGACTTCACCGCGGGCCCGAGCCACACCTTGCCGACCGGCGGGACCGGCCGTTTCTTCAGCGGCCTGCGCGTGGCCGACTTCCTCCGCCGGACCAGCCTGGTGCGCTACGACGCGGCCTCGCTGCGCAAGGCGGCCTCCGTGGTCGACGCGTTCGCCCGCATGGAGCGCCTCGACGCCCACGGTCGTTCGCTGACGGTACGCCTCGACCCGAAGGCCTAGCCGACGACGAGCAGGCTGACCTGCGGCCGGCACCAGAAGCGCACGCCGTAAAGGTTGCCGATCCCGCGGGTGATGTGGATCAGCCGGCCTTCCCGTTCGCGGAGGCCTTCGAGGTGGGACTTGTCGCTCACCGGCGCCAGCCATTCCGCCAAACCGGGCACGCCGACCTGGCCGCCGTGGGTGTGCCCGCAGAGCATGAGGTCCCAATGGTAGGGCATCGTCGCGATGCGCGCATCGGGATTATGATTCAGCAGCAGGTGCGCGAGCGGCTCCCGGCCGGGACCGCGGCGCGGCGTCAGGCAACGGGCCGGATGGTTCTGCTTCGTCCACAGGTCGCCGAGCCCCGAGACCTTCAGCCGGCCGCCGCGCACCGCGACCTCCCGCGTCTCGTTCACCAGCACGTCGACCTGGGCGGCGCGCAGCAAGCCCAACACCGCGGCGGTGCGGGCGACTTCGCCGATCGGACCATCCGCCACGATCGCATCGTGATTACCCAGGCAGGCGAAGGTCGGGGCGGCGGCGCTCAGCCGGCGCAGGATGGCGGCGTAGGCCGCGGCCTCGCGGAGGCGGCCGGTGATGTAATCGCCGGTCAATGCGACGAGGTCGGGCCGTTGCGCGAGCCCGAGTTCGACGGCCTGCTCGATGTGCCCGAGCGAGACGTGCGGACCGAGATGCAGGTCGGAGAGGTGCAGGATGCGCAGCCCGGCGGGCGCGGGAAAAAGCGCGCGGTCGAGCGGGACTTCCGCGAGCTCGAACCAGGTGGGTTCGGCATAACGCGCGTAGGCGGCCGCGGACAGCCCCGCCCCGCCCGCCGCCAAGGCCGCCAGGAACGCCCGGCGGGTCGGACGGGAACCGGATGAGGAAGGCGCGGCCATGGGCACGGTCAGTCGTACAAGGCGCGCAGCACCGCGGCATGCAGGTCCGGCGCGGCGGCGATGACGTTGCCGCCGGCGAGCGCGTCGCCGCCCCGCCAATCCGTGACCACGGCGCCGGCGCCGCGCAGGATCGGCAGCACGGGGATCAGGTCCCACGGGTTCATGACCGGATCGGCCACCACGTGCGCGCGGCCGCTGGCCACGAGGAGGTGGCCGTAACCATCGCCCCAGGTGCGCGTGTGCGCGACGGAATCCGCCAGGCGGGTCCAGCGGGCCCCCGGGTGCAGGCGCCGGACGTTGTCGAAGTCGGTCGAGACGACGACGGCCTCGGATAGCGGGGCCTCGGCGACGCGGACGACGCGGCCGTTGAGGCGCGCGACCTGGTTGTCGCCGATGATGCGTTCCCGCAGGATAGGCTGGTCGATGAGGCCGAGGATGGGGGCGCCGCGGTGGCGCAGGCCGATGAGCGTGACGTAGAGCGGCACGCGCGAAAGGAAGGACTTGGTCCCGTCGATCGGATCCAGCACCCAGCAGAACTCGGCGTCGGCGTTCTCCGGCCCGAACTCCTCGCCGAGGATGCCATGACCGGGGTAGGCGCGCTTGATGGCCGCGCGCATGATCCGCTCGGCCTCCTTGTCGGCCACCGTCACCGGCGTGCCGTCGGGCTTGATCTCGATCTCCGTGTCGAGCCGGGCATGGGCCGCGGAGAGGACGCCGCGGGCGAGGTCGGCCAAGGACTCGGCAAAGTCCGTCAACTCCCGCTGGCTGGCTTCGTTCAGCATGTCCAAGGGGTAAGGCGGGAGCCCCCGGCCTCCAAGCGAAAAGGCGGAACGGCTTGATGCCGGGCCGGAAGCGGACGAAGGTGGACCATGCTTCCCCGCGGCCTTCTTTCCGGGCTCCTCCTCGGGGCCGCCGGCCTCGGGGCGAACCCCTGCCGCGTCGAGGTCATCGAGCGCGGCACGGATTGGCCCGTCCCCGGCGTCGAACTGCGCACCGTGCACGGCGCCCGCCTGGTCTCGGACAACGCGGGGTTGATCGCGTTCGACCTGCCTGAGCTGATGGGCCGCGAAACCTGGGCCGAGGTCCGCGGCCACGGTTACCGCGTGAAGCAGGATGGCTTCGGCTACGCCGGGGTCCGCTTCGTCCCACTCGCCGGCGCGACGGTCCAGATCGAGGTCGACCGGACGCAACCGGCGCGGCGTCTCGGGCGGCTCACCGGTGCGGGCTTGTTCGCGGAGAGCCAGAAGCTGGGCGAGGAACTGGACTGGCCGGAAAGCGGCGTGCTGGGTTGCGACAGCGTGGTGACCGCGCGCTTCGGCGGGAAACACTACTGGTTCTGGGGCGACACGAACCTCGCGCGCTACCCGCTGGGAATCTTCAACGTCTCCGCCGCCACGACCGCCGGCTTCACCCCGCCCGCCCGGCCGCCGCTGAAGGTGCGCTTCGATTATTTCCGGAACGCGGCCGGAGCGCCCCGCGGCGTGGCCGAGGTGCCCGGAGATGGCCCGACCTGGGTCTGGGGCGCGGCGACGGTACCCGATGCCCGGGGCCGCGAGCACCTCGTGGCCTCGGCGGTGAAAGTCCGGGGCAACATGGAAGCCTACCGCTGGGACCTGGTCGAGTGGGATGCCGCTGCGGCGAAATTCGCGCCGCTGCTGACCTTCTGGCAGAAGTCGGCCGAGGACCCCAAGCCGACCAAGGTGCCCGACGGGCATGCGCTGAAGTGGACGGATGCGGCGGGCAAGGCTTGGCTGCTCTTCTGCAACCCGTTCCCGACGATGCGCTGCCCGGCCACGTACGAGGCCTGGAAGGACCCCGCGACCTGGGAGGCGCTGACTCCCGACCGCCGGGTGCTGACGGCGGAGGGCAGACCGGTCGAAGCCCACGGCGGCGACCTCGCCTGGCACCCGTGGAGCCGCCGCTGGTTGCTCCTGTTCACCCAGAAAGGCGGAGCCTCCTCCTACCTCGGGGAGATCTGGCTGGCGACCGCGCCGAGCCCGACCGGGCCGTGGACGGAAGCCCGCAAGATCGCCACGCACGACCACTACACGTTCTACAACCCGGTCCTGCACGCGGAGTCGTTCCGCGATGATTCACCGCTGATCCACTTCGAGGGGACTTACGTGACGACGTTCTCGGGCCACCGCGAGCCCACCCCGCGCTGGGACTACAACCAGGTGCTTTATCAGGTCGACCTGTCGGCGCCGCCGTTCGGCGCCGGAAAATAACCCGCCTGCTTGACGCGGGGGCTTCGCTGCCGGATGGTGGGCCGATGGACGCCGCCACCCTCCGCCTGCTCGACGCCCGTCGTCACCCGGGGCGGCGGCCGGTGATGCGGCAGAGCTGGGAACACCTCTTCTTCCTGCACTGGCGCGTAGACCCGGCCGAGGTCGCCAAACTGCTGCCGGCCGGACTGACCGTGGATACCTTCGAGGGTCAGGCTTACCTCGGGATCGTCGGCTTCCGGATGAGCCAGGTGCGTCCCGCCGGCCTGCCCGCGCTGCCCTGGCTCTCCTTCTTCAACGAGCTCAATGTGCGCGTCTACGTCCGTGACGCCGCCGGCGAACCGGGTGTCTGGTTCCTCTCCCTTGACTGCGACCGCTGGCCCGCGGTCCGGATCGCCCGCGCGGGCTTCGGCCTGCCCTACCGCGACGCGAAGATGACGCACAAGCCCTTCGGCGATCGCTGGACGATGGACTGCCAGCGCGACGGGTACGCGCACTCGGCCCGCTATGCGTGGAAGGCGCTGACACCGGCCGCCCCGGCCGAGCCCGGCACGCTGCTCTTCCACCTAGCGGAGCGCTACAACTTCTTCTCGGTCCGGGGCGGTCGGCTCCTGCGCGGACAGGTACACCATGCCCCTTACGCGCTCAGCCTGGCGCAGCTGACGACCTGGAGCGAGCAACCGGTCGAGTGGGACGGCTTCCCGATCGCCGGCCGCGCGCCGGACCACGCGCATTGCTCCGTCGGCGTGGACGTCGAGGCCTTCGGCCTCGTCCCGGCCCATGCGTAGACGGCTCGCCGAGTACCGCCACGCGGTCTGGGATTGGAACGGCACCTTGCTGGACGACACCTGGCTGTGCTGCGCCTCGCTCAACCTCCTGCTCGCCGAGGACGGCCACCCGCGCGTGGACCCGGAGCGCTACCGCCGCATCTTTGAGTTTCCGGTGATCAAGGTCTATCAGGCGATCGGGTTCACGCCGGATGAGTCGTCCTTCCACGCGATGTCCGTCCGCTTCATGGCGGCGTACGAGGCGCGCAAGCACGAGTGCGGCCTGCATCCCGGCGCCCTCGACCTCCTCGACGGCCTGAGCGCGCGGGGCACCACGCACTCGGTGCTCTCGGCCTACGAACGCACGCTGCTGGAGGCGACGCTCCGGCAGTACGGCCTCCGCGACCGGTTCCGCAAGGCCTGCGGCGGCGACGACATCCATGCGGGCAGCAAGGAAGCGCGGGCCCGGCGGCACCTCGCCGACCTGGGCCTGGCCGCGGACGACGTGCTCTACGTGGGCGACACGGCGCACGACGCCGAGGCGGCCCGGGCGATGGGGGTCGACTGCGTGCTCGTCGCGCACGGACACCAGCACCGCGACCGACTCGAGGGACTGGGGGCGCGCGTGGTCGACGGGTTCGCCGAACTGCTGGCCGAGCTACCGGCCGCGACCTAGCCGCGCAGGCCGGACCGGGGTGTCAAAACCAGCCGCGCGAAGGGGTTTTGATTGCCCAAAGGCGGGCAAGGCCGTTCAAATACCCCCTCCCCGACCCCGCCATGAGTTCCGAAGAAATCGACGACGTCAAGAAGGCCCAAGCCGAAGGTTTCGGCTCCAACGAGCAGATCTTCCCGCCCTCCGCCGACTTCGTGTCCAAGGCCCGCGTCAAGGGCATGGACGGCTACCAGGCCCTCTATCGGCGCTCCATCCAGGACCCGGATGGCTTCTGGGCCGACGAAGCCAAGGAGCTCGCCTGGTTCCAGCCGTGGACGAAGGTGGTCGACGAAGCCAAGAAGCCGTTCTTCCGCTGGTTCGTGGACGGCAAGACCAACATCGCCTACAACTGCCTCGACGCCCAGGTCGCCAAGGGGCTCGGCGACAAGGTCGCCATCGTCTACGAAGGCGAACCCACCGTCGACGGCCGCGCCACCGAGGTGCGCCGCATCACCTACCGCCAGCTGCTCTCCGAAGTGAGCCGCTTCGCGAACGTGCTCCAGGGCATGGGCCTCAAGCGCGGCGACACCGTCGCGATCTACATGCCGATGGTGCCCGAGCTCGCGATGGCCGTCCTCGCCTGCGCGCGTCTCGGCCTCGTCCACTCCGTCGTCTTCGGCGGCTTCTCCGCCGAGTCCATCCGCGATCGCGTCAACGACGCCAAGTCCAAGGCCGTCATCACGATGGACGGCGGCTACCGCCGCGGGAAGTTCCTCCCGCTCAAGCAGACCGTCGACGAGGGCGTGAAGGACTGCCCGACCTGCGCGCACGTGCTCGTGCTCCAGCGCCACCCGGGCAAGCCCGACCCCGCCTGCGTCATGCGGCCCGGCCGCGACGTCTGGTACCACGAGGCCGCCGCCCAGGTCTCCGACCGCTGCGAGGCCGTCCAGCAGGAGGCCAACGAGATGCTCTTCCTGCTCTACACCTCCGGCTCCACCGGCAAGCCCAAGGGCATCATGCACAGCGTGGGCGGCTACATGGTCCACGCCTACGCGACCAACAAGTACGTCTTCGACCTCCGCGGCGACGACCTTTTCTGGTGCACCGCCGACGTGGGCTGGGTGACCGGCCACACCTACGTGGTCTACGGGCCGCTGCTCAACGGCGCCACCGTGCTGATGTACGAAGGCGCGCCCGACGCCCCGGACTTCGGCCGTTTCTGGAAGATCGTGCAGGACCACAAGGTCACCGTCTTCTACACCGCCCCGACCGCCATCCGCGCCTTCATGAAGTGGGGCGACGAGTGGGTGAAGAAGCACGACCTGTCCTCGCTGCGCCTCCTCGGTTCCGTCGGCGAGCCGATCAATCCCGAGGCCTGGCTCTGGTACCACAAGCACATCGGCGCCGAGCGCTGCCCGATCGTCGACACCTGGTGGCAGACCGAGACCGGCGGCCACATGATCACCCCGATCCCGGGTTGCACGCCCACCAAGCCCGGCTCCGCCACCCTGCCCTTCTTCGGCGTCGACGCCGCCGTGCTCGACGAGCAAGGCAACGAGACCGACCATGGCATCCTCGCCATCCGCAAACCCTGGCCGGGCATCACGCAGGGCATCTTCGGCGACGAGCAGCGGTACGTGGACACCTACTGGAACCGCTGGGGCGGCAAGTATTACTTCCCCGGCGACGGCGCCATCCGCGACAAGGACGGCTACCTCTGGATCACCGGCCGCGTCGACGACGTGGTCAACGTCTCCGGCCACCGCATCGGCACGGCCGAGCTCGAGGCGATCTTCATCGAGGACGCCGCGGTCGCGGAGTCCGCGGTCATCGGCGTGAAGCACGACCTCAAGGGCCAGGGCCTCATGGCCTTCGTCATCCTGAAGTCCGCCGCCGCGCAGTCCGTGAACGAGGCCGACCTCGCCAAGAAGCTCAACGCGATGGTCGACGCCAAGATCGGCAAGTTCGCCCGCCCCGAGCGGATCGTCTTCGTGCCGGACCTGCCCAAGACCCGCTCCGGCAAGATCATGCGCCGCCTGCTACGCGACATCTCCGAAGGCCGGGAACTCGGTAACGTCTCCACCCTGGCCGATCCGGCCGTGGTCGAGGCCATCCGGGCCAAGTTCGCCGCCAAGGGCTGAGCAGCCCCGCCCGCCGCCCCGAGACCCCGACCCTGTCGGGGTTTTTTGTTTGGTAGCGGTTAGCGGTTGGGGGATGGCGGTTAGAGAAGACCATCGGTTGGGGGATGCCTAAGCCCTTTAACAAAGCGAACATCCAACCGCTACCCCCCCTTTTTCCTCCATCCCTCGCTATCATCGACCCAGCACTCGATTCAGCACTCTGTACTCGATTCAGCACTCTCTCCCCCCAACCGCCATCGTCCCTCATTGCCTCCGGCCCTCCCGGCCTCTACTGTTTTCCTATGCGCTCCCTCGCCCTCCTCCTGCTCTCCACCGTCTGCGCCCTGGCCGGCCTGAAGGTCGGCGACCCCGCCCCGGCCACGCGGCCCGAGACGATGCTCCAAGGCGAAGCCCTCAAGGAGTTCAAGCCGGGCGAGGTCTACGTCTTCGAATGCTGGGCCACCTGGTGCGGACCGTGCGTCGCCGCCATCCCCCACCTCAACGCGCTGCACCAGAAAATGGGACCGAAGGGCGTCGTCATCACCGGCGTGAACGTCTGGGAGTCCGAGAAGGATCCGGCGATGGTCGAGCGCGTCCGGACGTTCGTGCAGTCGCAGGGCGCGAAGATGTCCTACCGCGTCGCCCTCGGTGGCAAGGACTTCGTGAAGGATTGGCTCGAGGCCGCCGGCGTGAACGGGATCCCCCACGCCTTCGTCGTCAAGGACGGCAAGCTCGCGTGGCAGGGCCACCCCGCGCAGCTTTCCGAGGAGATGCTGGGCGACATCATCACCGGGACTTTCACGCCCAAGGCGGAGAAGGTCGCGAAGGCCGCGCCGGCCGCTGATCCGGAGCAGGCCCGCAACGAGGCCAAGCTGCAGGCCCTGGCCGAGGCGATGATGCGCCGCGATTGGGCCGCCGCCGAGAAGGCCCTGCCCGCCGCCGCCGCCGTCCTCCCGGTCGAGGAGCGCCAGGACCTGCTCGACTCGGTGGGCGCCCAGATCGCGCTCGCGAAGGGCGACCCGACCAAGACCTACGCGCAGCTGGCCAAGCTCGCGGAGGAGGAGGCCGACGACGCCGAGGCGCAGAACGAGCTGGCGTGGGAACTGGTCACGAACCCGACTTTCCTCAAGAAGCCGAACCTCGCGCTCGCCGAGAAGTGCGCCGTGCGCGCGGTCAAGCTGAGCAAGGGCAAGGAAGGCGACAAACTCGATACGCTCGCCCGGGTGCGCTGGTTGCAGGGCGACAAGAAGGAGGCCGTGAAGCTCCAGGAGCAGGCGGTGGCCGTGACCGCCGACCCCGAGATGAAGGAGCTGCTGCAACGGACGCTCGACGCCCTGAAGAAGGGTGAGCTCCCCCCGGCCGAGAACGTCCCGGACGAGGATCGCTGAGCGCATGGACCGACGCGGCTTCCTCGGCGGTACCGCCGCGCTGATGGGCGGGGCCCTCCTCGCCGGCTGCCAGGGCGGCCCGGCGACGGCCCGCATCCGCGCGATCACCCGCGGGCCGAAATTCCACTGGCGCGGTTATTACGACAAGCTGCTGTATTCCCCGGACGACCGCTTCGTGCTCGCGAACGAGGTCGACTTCGAAGGCCGCTCCCCGACGCCGGCCGACGCGCTCCGCGTCGGCATGGTCGACACCCAGGACGGCGACCGCTGGATCGACCTCGGCGGCTCCGGCGCCTGGAACTGGCAGCAGGGCTGCATGCTGCAATGGGTGCCGGGCTCGGCGAGCGAGGTCGCCTGGAACGACCGCGCGGACGGTCGGTTCGTGACGCGCATCCTCGACGTGCGGTCCGGCCGACGCCGCACGCTGCCGCACCCCTTCTACACGTTCAGTCCGGATGGGCGGACGGCCTTCGCGCCCGACTTCGCCCGCCTCGACGTCACCCGTCCGGGCTACGGCTACGCGACCGGCGCCCCGCGCGACCTGTCCAGGCTCGTCAAGGCGCCGGAGGACACGGGCATCTGGCGGATGGACCTGGCCACGGGCCGCCAGCGCCTGCTCTTCTCCCTCGCCGACGCGGCGAAACTCCCCTTCACGGGCCCGGCGGCCGCGGCCTTCCGGCCCGACTCGGTCCACTGGTTCAATCACCTGCTCTGCAACACCGACGGCACCCGGCTGTTCTTCCTGCATCGCTGGAAGACCCCCGGCGACAAGGCAGGCTTCCGCACCCGCGCCCTGACGATCGACGTCGACGGGGGCCGGCTCCACGTGATGGATCCCAACGGCGGGACGTCGCACTTCGTCTGGCGCGACCCGAGGCACATCTTCGCGTGGGCCTGGCACCCGTCGCACGGCGAACGGTTCTACCTCTTCAAGGACCTCTCCGACGAGGTCACCGTGGTCGGCAAGGACGCGATGCCGAACAACGGTCACAACACCTACCTGCCGCAGACGGATAATGCCTGGGTGCTCAACGACACCTACCCGCAGGGCCCGGAGAAGCTGCAGCGCCCTTACCTGTACCACGTCCCGACGAACCGCCGGATCGAGGTCGGGGCGTTCCCGACGATCGCGGCCATCAACGGCAAGGAGTGGCGCTGCGACACCCACCCGTCCGCCAGCCGCGGCGGCCGCCAGTTCTGCTTCGACTCCGCCCATGCCGGCGGCCGGCAGGTCTACGTGGCCGACATCGCCGACCTGCTGGGCTGAGGCGTCACCCGACCGTCACTCAATCGCGCTTCCCATCCGCGGCGGGCGGGACATAGTGACCGCGATGGCCACCCGCAGCGCCCTGGAGCGAGCCCGCTCCGCCCTCCACCTCCGCCTCCTGGCGGCGCAGCGTCGGCTGGCGGCGGAGCAGCGCGGGGCCGTCCTCGTGCTCGGCGGCAACGACCGCCTCGCGGCCTCCGAACTCGCGAACCAGCTGACCGAGTGGTTCGACGCCCGCACGGTCCGCATCTGCGCCCCGACCGAGGACGCCGGCGCCGGCCGCCCCTTCCTCTGGCCGTATTGGCAGGAGATGCCGGCGAAAGGTCGCATCACCCTCGTGGTCGGCGATTGGCTGACCCGCACGGCGACCGCGGCGGTCCGCGAGGAATTCGATGGCGACGCCTTCCGCGCGCGCCTGAAATCGCTGCGAACCTTCGAGGAACTCCTCGCGGCCGACGGGACCTCCGTGGTGAAGATCTGGCTCGAGACCCCGGAGAAGAGCCTGCGGAAACGCCTGCGCGAAGCCGAGGACACCGACGCCGAGGGCTGGGTCGTCACGGAAGACGACCTGCGGCTCGCGAAGAAGGCCGGCCAGAACCTGGCGCGCACGCTGCGCAGGCAAGGCAGCGGCAAGAACCTACCCTGGAAGATCGTCAGCGGTGCCGCCGAGACGAAACTCCGCGACCTCCATGCCGGCCTCGCGATCGCCGACCAGCTCAACCAGGCCTCGCGCCGCCGGGCCGCCGTCATCGCGAAGAAGCCGGGCAGCCGCCCCCGCGGGTTGCTCGAGAGCGCCGCGGCGCACCCGACCCTCGACAAGAAAGGCTATAGCCAGCAGATGGCGAAACTGCAGCCGCGCCTCGGCCGGCTCACCCGGCTCGCGGCCCAGAAGGGCCTCGCGACGGTCGTCGTCCTCGAAGGTCCCGACGCCGCCGGCAAGGGCGGCGCGATCCGCCGCCTGTGCGGGATGATCGACGCCGCGCACTACCAGGTCTACCCGACGCCGGCGCCCACGCCCGAGGAGAAGGCCCGGCACTACCTCTGGCGCTTCTGGAACAAGGTGCCCGCGCCCGGCCACCTCGCGGTCTTCGACCGGTCCTGGTTCGGCCGCGTGATGGTCGAACGCGTGGAAGGTTTCGCGCCGGACGCCGCGTGGGCCCGCGCCTACGCCGAGATCAACGACTTCGAGGCGCGCCTCGCCGAGACCGGCATGGTGGTGGTGAAGCTCTGGATCAACCTCTCCAAGGAGGAGCAGCTCCGGCGCTTCCGGGCGCGCGAGGAGTCGCCGCACAAGCGCCACAAGATGACCGCGGAGGATTACCGCAACCGGAAGAAGTGGGACGACAACCTGCGGGCCGCCGAGGACATGATCGCCCGCACGGACACGCCGCACGCGCCTTGGATCGTGATCTCGGGCGACGACAAGCGCCACGCGCGCGTGGCGGCCCTCAAGGCCGTCTGCCGCGCGCTGTCCGACCGCCTGGACTGAGCCACTCGCCCAGCCAGCGGCGGTGCGGACCGGTCAGCGCCGCCGCTTCCAGGGCGGCCTCGGCGACCCACTCGAGCGCCGGGTCGCGCGTCCAGCGACGGACGTCCGCCGCCGCGACCGGCAAGGCGTGGAGCCGCTCCTCGTAGGTGACGTTGCCGATCGTGCGGCGGCGGACCAGCGTCGGCTCGCCGCGGGCCGCCACGCCGAGCACGGCGAGCGCGGGGAGTTCGGCCATGCCGGCCAGCCGGCGCGCATCCCGCGGGAGCCGGTGCAGCAGGACCCGCCCGCGGTGACGGACCAAGCCACGGGAGACCTCGTCGGTCCGGCGGGCCTTGGGGGCGAAGCGCGGTAGCTCCGCCGCGTCGCCGCGGGCGCGCGCGTCGCACCACCGTGCGACCGGGCAGCGGTCGCAGGCCGGTGCGGCCTTGCGGCAGACGGTGGCGCCGAGTTCCATCATCGCCTGGTTGAAATCGCCCGGACGGCGCGGGTCGACCAAGGTGGCCGCCAGCCCGGCGAAGTGTTTCGCAGCGGTGGCGCCGTCCTTGAAACGTTCCCGGACGCCGGCGACGCGGGCGAGCACCCGGATGACATTGCCGTCGACGACCGCCACCGGCTCGCGGAAGGCGATGCTGGCGATGGCCGCGGCGGTGTAGGGGCCGACGCCTTTGAAGGCCTGCCAATCGGCGGCGGTGCGCGGCTCCGGTCGACCGGCGACCTGCTGCGCCAAGGCGAGGAGGTTCCGGGCGCGGGTGTAGTAACCCAAACCCGCCCAAGCGGCGAGGACCTCGGCTTCCCGCGCCCGCGCTAGGGCGTCGAAACCGGGCCAGCGCGCCACCCACCGCTCGAAATACGGGAGGACGGTCGCCACCTGGGTCTGCTGGCACATGAGCTCCGAGACGACGGTGCGGTAGGCCGAGACTTCCGTCCGCCAAGGCAGCGGGCGCTGGTGCCGGGCGAACCACGCCAACAAGGCCTTCCGGAACGCCGGGGCGGCCGCGAAAGGCTGGGGTTCAGGGGTCGGCATGGGATGGGGCTGGATTTGGTCCTGCGGCTCGGTAGACCTTGGAGGACATGGCACGAAAGGCAAAGCAGGACTCCGACGACGAACCGAAGAAGGTGGCGATGCACACCCTCAAGCTGGACTCCGCCCAGGCCGCCAAGCTGCGGGGTATCCTCGTCGCGAAGGGTTGGGTCTCCTTCCCCGTCGAGCACTCGGCCTTCGCCTTCAAGGGCGAGAACCTGAACATCGTGCACTACAAGTCCGGCAAGTGCGTGATCTCCGGCAAGGGCACCGAGGAGTTCGTGAAGTTCACGCTGGAACCCGACGTCACCGGCCAGGCCGTCCTGGGCTACGACGCGGAGCTCAACCCCGAGTGGTTCGACGAACACGCGGGCCTCGACGAGTCCGGCAAGGGCGACCTCTTCGGCCCGGTGGTCTCGGCCTGCGTGATCGCCTCGGGTGACGTGGTCCGCGAATGGATCAAGGCGGGCATCAAGGATTCCAAGAAGCTGACCGACCCGACCATCGCCGAGCTGGACCGCATGATCCGCTCGACGCCGGGCGTGGCGGTGAAGACGACCTTCGCCCGGATGGCGAAGTACAACGAGCTGCACTCGCGCTTCGGCAAGAACCTGAACCGGCTGCTGGGCTGGATGCACGCGACCTCCTGCGAGGAGGCCCTGAAGAACTACGAGGAACTGAACGGCCGCCGGCCGGCCTGGGGCCTGCTCGACCAGTTCTCCGAGGAGCCGATCGTCCAGAAGGAGCTCGCCCGCAAGAACATCGCCTTCGACCTGCGCATGCGCACCAAGGCGGAATCCGACCCGGTCGTCGCGGCGGCCTCGATCGTCGCCCGCGCGGCGTTCGTCCGCGAGCTCGACCGCCTTTCGGCCGACGGCGGGGTGCACCTGCCGAAGGGCTCGGGCGCGGAGGCCAAGCGCGCCGCGGTCGAACTGATCGAACGGCTGGGTCCGGCGATCCTGATCAATTTCGCGAAGATGCATTTCAAGACGGCGTACGAAGCCCGCGGTCTCGAGCCGCCGGAACCGAAGCCGTTCTTCCGCCGCAAGAAGGCGGAGTGAACCGATGGCGTCGCTGGCCTCCTTCGACCGCAGACGCGGCGCCGGACGTCCGGGCATCGCGGGCGTCGACGAGGCCGGCCGCGGGCCGCTCTGCGGGCCGGTCGTCGC
>Ga0315907_10000441_pt1 | contig 60068 bp, 52 predicted proteins | sample LakEriMetagenome_3_FD_203525 | JGI IMG/M metagenome (GOLD analysis project Ga0315907, IMG submission 203525) | Freshwater fungal communities from buoy surface, Lake Erie, Ohio, United States - Buoy 12 MA123 | ecosystem: Environmental > Aquatic > Freshwater > Lake > Lake biofilm | place: USA... | reverse complement strand
CAGCGGCAACCATGAGTTCGATCAGCTGTGCCAGGAGCTGGGCATCGAGCACCGGCTGACAAAGCCCAGGACACCCAGAACCAACGGCATGGTCGAGCGGTTCAATGGCCGCATTGCAGATGTGCTTAAGACCCACAGGTTCAACAGCCGCGAAGACATGGAGCAGACCTTGCTGCGTTATGTGGCCCTGTACAACCACCAGTTGCCGCAATCGGCGCTCAAGAGCAAGACGCCGATGCAGGCCATGAAAGAGTGGTATCAGACGCACCCGCACCTATTTCATAAGCGACCATATGATCGTCCGGGATGCGACATGTACGCACTGTGCAACAACATAATGCTTACCGGGCGGCACGCTCAAAGGTGTAGTTGCCCCAGTAGCTGTCCCAGTCCATGCCCGGTGCGTCGCTAGCGGGCACCATGTGCACCACGCTCAGCATCCAGGTGCCGGGCCAAGGCAGCTTGAAGGTGGCTTGGCCTTGGGCGTTGGTGCGTGCACGGAGCACGGTCAGTTGAGCGGTGCCCTTGAGGCCGTCTTTATGCCAAGCTTTGATCAGTGCGCTTTGCAGGGGTTTGCCTTCAAACAGTACTTCAAATGTTGTGCCAGAACTTGTGTTTTTTGCACGTACCCGGGTGGGGTCTTGCAGCGGCACGATTTCTAGCGTTTGCCCGGTGCGTATGCCAAAGCTGGCGTCTTTGGTGCCGCCTACGTTCACCAGGGTTTTGACATGGCGGCGGTAACGTTCGCGCCCCGGGGTTTGCGCTTGGCCTTTTACTTGGCGCTGGGCGATGATGGATTCAAGCCCTTCTTCGCGCAGGTAGGCACTGAAGGTGTCGGCAGAGAGTTCTGCGGTATAGGGCACAGAGTCCATTGCCAAAAGGTGCCCGCCTTTTTGGGCAAAGGCCAAGGGCAGTTCGCTGTTTTGCGCACCTGGAGGCACCAGGGCTTGTAGGCTTTGGCGGCCCGCTTGGGTGTGCAGGTTTAAGTCGGCCACTACGGCGGTGCCAAAGGCCACGGTCTCGCCCTCAAACTGCTCACCTACGGCCAAGTGCAGTGTCAAGGCTTCTTTGATGGCCGGGGCAAAGCGGCTGGGCAGCAGCCAAAACTCGTGTGCGTGTGCGCTGCTGGCCAAAAAAAACAAAGCAGCAAACAGCCAAGGGGCAAAGCGGGGTGGGCGCATGGTGTGTGGATATTCAAAAACGCGAACGTGCAGCAAGGGGGTTATACAAAGCTTTCCTGATACGCAGCAAAGCTTCAAAAAGATCTGCAACACCGCGTGATCGCAAGGGTTATGCGGTGTTTTAACGCCTTTGCACCGTAAAAGGCGGCAGCCCTTTGAGCAAGCGCTGCCCGTAGCTGGTTTGTACCAAGCGCTTGTCGTAGCAGTACACATGGGCCTGGTCTTCTTCGGTGCGTATGGCGCGGCCTACCCATTGCGCCAAGCGTATGGCGGTGGCGGGTACTACCAGTTCGGTAAAGGGGTCGCGGCCTACGCTGCGCAGCCATTCGGCACGGGCCTCGCCCACGGGGTCGTCCGGCGGGGCAAAGGGTAGTTTGGTGATGAACACCGACTCACACAAACGCCCTGGCAAATCCAGCCCTTCGCCAAACGATTGCATGCCAAAAATGATGGAGGGCTGCCCGTTGTCTACGGCCTCGCGGTGGCGGGCCAGCAGTTGGGTGCGGGGCAGTGCGTTTTGTACCAGCACGGTGCTGCGCATGGCCGTGGGCAGGGCGTCAACGGCTTGGCGCATTTGCTCGCGCGAGGTAAACAGCACCAGTGCGCCGCTTTCTACGCGGGCCAGGTCGGTCAGCAGCAGGTCCACCATTTCGGCGGTAAATTGCGCGGCGTTTTTGGGGTCTGCGGCGGTTTGTGCGGCCACCAAGGTGCCTTGGGCAGCGTAGTCAAAGGGGCTGGCGACTTCTAGGGTGGTGGTGGCATCGTCACCGTGCAGGCCCGCTTCGCGCAGAAAAAAATCAAACTGGCCGCAACTGGTCAGCGTGGCCGATGTCAGCACCGCCCCACGCACCGCGCCCCACAGGTGCTGGCGCAGTGCGCTGCCGGGCAGCATGGGGCTGGCGTGGGCTTTGAGGGCGATGAACTCGCCATCCATCTCCAAGGTAAACCACTTGGCTGCGGGCACGCCGCCTTCGGGGGCGTCTTGCAGCAGCAGTTGTGTGGTGGCGTGGGCTTGCTCCAGCCTGGGGGCCAGCATGCCAATTTGCGCATACAGGGTGGACAAGCGCCGCGCTTCTTCGGGCTTGTCGCGTATCTCGGCGCGCAGCGCTTTGCTGATGGCACGCAGGGCCTCTAAAAACCCATCGGCGCTGGCGGCCAGCAAGGCCAGCGGGGCGATCAAGCTGGGGGGTAGCACGCCTTTGGGCACACGCACACGGGCGGGGCCCCAGCTGTCTTTTTGCGCCTTAAGCGCATCGCCATAGGCCAGCATGGTGGCCTGCGCAAGGTCTTGCAGGCTTTGGCGCAGTTGGGCGGCGTGCTTGGGTATGTCGGCAATTTCGGGCACCTCTAGCAGGCCGCCTATGCGCAAACCCCGGCTAGACAGGCGGTCTATCCAGCCCAGGCGGCTCAAGTCCATGCTGCAGGCAAATTGGTCTAGCGCGGTGGCGGGCAAGTGGTGGGCTTCGTCTAGCACCAGCAAGCAGTTGTCCAACTCAGGCAGCACCCGTGCGCCCAGCGACGACAGCAACAAGTCGTGGTTGACCACGATGACCTGTGCGCCCACTAGTTCTTTGCGCTTGTCGTAATAGCTGCACTGGCTAAAAGCGGGGCAGTGCCTGCCAGTGCACGATGCACCCTCTGCCGCTACGGGGCTCCATACCTCGGGCTCGGGCGGGGTGTCCAGGTTGTCGCGGTCGCCGTCCCAGCGGCCATGCGCCAGGGCGTGGGCCATGGTGGCGTAAAACTGCATGCGGGCTTCGGTCTCGTGGGCGGGGCGTTTGCTGCGCTGCAATTCTTCGTCGGGGAAGAAGTCGTCTTCTTCGCTGGCCTCACCCGTGCCGGCCAAGCGCTCTAGCTTGAGCTTGCACACATAGCGCCCACGGCCTTTGGCCAGGGCAAACTTAAAAGGCTGGGGCATGAGCGCCGCCAAGGCGGGCAGGTCTTTGTTTACCAATTGCTCTTGCAGCGCCACCGTGGCGGTAGACACCACCACCCGCGTGCCACGCGCCAGCGCAATAGCAATGGCGGGTGCGCAATATGCCAGCGACTTGCCCACGCCTGTGCCTGCCTGGATCACGGCAATGGCGCGTTGGGGGGTGTCGCTGCTGCCTTCTTCGGGCTTGCCCAAGCTGGCTTGGCTTAAGGTGTGGGCCACCTGCTCGGCCATGCGGCGCTGCCCCAGGCGGCTGCGAAACCCCGGCGTGGCCTGCACCACGGCATCAAACGACTGCAAGCCCACTTGGGCCCATTCATGCAAAGACATAGGGGCGTGAGTGTGGCACGGCTTGGCCGCCCGCCCACTACAATCGCGCCCCCATGCCCACACCCACTCGCGCTACACCCACCCGCACCCGGCCCATTACCCTGGGCATAGACTTTGGTACATCGAACTCGGCCATGGCATGCAGCCTGCCCGATGGCGGTGTGCGCCTGCTGCCGCTAGAAGGCGAGGCCCTGGCCATGCCCACAGCGGTATTTTTTAACGCCGAAGAAAACCGCACCCAATGGGGCCGCGACGCCATAGCCGAGTACTTGCTGGGCACCGAGGGCCGCTTGATGCGCTCGCTTAAAAGCCTGTTGGGCACGCCATTGATGGACGAAAGCACCTCGGTAGGCACAGGCACCATGCGGTTTGTGGACATTGTGGCCTTGTACCTGCGGGCCTTGGGCGAACGTGCCCGCGCCCACGGCATGCCCCGGCCAGACCGCGTGGTACTGGGCCGCCCCGTGCACTTTGACGACGACGACACCGAGCGCGACGCCCGCGCCCAGCAGTCCCTGGCCGAGGCCGCCCGCTTGGCGGGCCTGGGCGAGGTGCAGTTTCAGCTAGAGCCCATTGCCGCCGCGCTAGACCACGAACGCAGCATGGCCCGCGAAACCACCATTTTGGTGGCCGACATTGGCGGTGGTACGTCAGATTTCTCGGTCGTGCGCGTGGGCCCCGCCCGCCAAGGCCGGCCCGACCGCAGCGACGACATCTTGGCTACCCGTGGCGTGCACCTGGGCGGCACCGACTTTGACCAGCGCCTGAACCTTGCCCTGGTCATGCCCCTGCTGGGCCTGGGCCACTTGGGCCCACAGGGGCGCGAAGTGCCCAGTGCGGTTTTTCATGACCTGGCCACTTGGCACCTGATTCAGTGGCGCTACACCCCCCAGGCCCTGCGCGACGCCCAAGCCCTGCGCACCAGCTACGCCAACCCCGCCCTGCACCAGCGCCTGATGACCGTGCTGACCGAACGCCACGGCCACCGCCTGGCCCACGCCACAGAGCAAGCCAAAATCGCCACATCGGGCAGCAACGCCCCCGCTGTGCTGGACTTGGCCGCCATAGAGCGTGGGCTGACCGCCAGCTTGACCCCCGCCCTGCTGCAAGAGCGCCTGCAAGACCAACTGGCCCGCATCACCCACTGCGCCCTGGCCTGCGTGGCCGACGCCGGCTTGGCCCCTGCAGACATTGGCGCACTGTGCCTTACCGGCGGTTCATCGGCCTTGCGGCCTTTGCGTGCAGCGCTGCAAGCCGCCCTGCCCCAGGCGCCCTTGCGTGAGGGGGATTTGTTTGGCGGTGTGGCTGCTGGGTTGGCTTTGGGCTGACGCCAACGGGGTTGTGGCAGAGCGCCACACAGCAGGGCGTCCAAGCGCCGCAAACGCCTGTCTTTACGCCTGTATAAAGGTCGGTAATACTGCAGTTTTGCGGCTTATATGAAAGTTTTGGCGATGCCTTGCTCCGTCATTTACCAGCGCTGGCGCCACTTGCAATTTAGCAAGCTACTTTTTTATTGCTCAGTGGCCATATTGTTGTGGTTCAGCCATTTAGCGCACGCTGACATACCTATCCCGCCCAGGCCTTACAAAATAGCGACCGCTAATAATGCCTATGAATTTGTGATGAACGTGCCGCAAGGCAATGTTCCCCAGCCCCGCAAGAGCGGTTTGTATCGCACAGACAAGCCAGACCAGCCCCTTTGGACTGTGCCCTGGTATGCGCACAGAGTTACGGTTTCGTCAGATGGCAAGCATTTGGTGCGACATGGCGGGTGGCCTCTTCAAGGCGCACTGGAAGCAGAGGCATTGAGTTTTTTTAAAAATGGGCGCTTGATACGCACTTACTCCATCAAAGAGCTCATAACCACTCCAGAGGGTCTTCAGCTTTCGACCTCACATTTCAATTGGTTCAAGCAAGACCAATTTGACGATTCAAAAGGTTTACTTTACGTCAGCACAATGACGGGCGACAGCCATGTTTTTGATATCACCAATGGGCAAAAAATCAGCTCGGATATCAGCGACGAGCGCAAGGGAAAATCAGAAAAAATAGTCGATTTTGGTTTTGAAACAAAAACCATTGCATTACCAGAGCCTCAGCGCATCATCGGTATGACATTACCCAAAGGCAGCTGGGTAACAATTGGATTGCGCGGCGGTCGAATCCTGTCCGCGCAATTGAAGCAAAAAGCTCACTACGGCAATATTATTTTGCAGCCTGGGTCGATATTGGGCCTCAGGAGCATCCAGTTTTCTCCTGATAACCCAAACAGAAGAGAATATTGGCAAGAGCCCAAAGATGAGTTTGCTGATATGAAGGTGTACGCCATCACCCAGCCAGCCCCCTGGAAAATCGGGTCTTTGGTGATCAGTGGCCAAGTGCATTTTGAAGACAATAAAGACAATCTTTTAATGCACTGCTTTAGCCCAGCGGTATGTTCAGACGGCAAAACAAAACTCAAAGGAGTCTTGTTTGACGCAGCGTGGGCCCCATTGCATTTCATTAAGGCCACGCAATAAGCCACCAAAGTGCCTTTGGCATAACGCCTGGCAGGGCATCAATTTGCACCATGGCAACGCCACCGGGGTGGATAGCGTTCCCCTTCAAGTCAACAGTTGCTACTAATTTTATAGCAATAAATGTCCTTTGGACTAAGGCGTACTGCGTTTTTGATTCAAAATATGCCTTGTCTGGGCTTTGTCAGGCCTTTTGCTCTTAAATAAGTAGCAACAAAGCCCGTGCCTACTGCGGTAAAGGCCGTTTTAATGCTTAGTTTGTATACATAGGCAAGCCGTCGTTCAAACGCAAAAAGCCTTTGACCAAGCGGTAAATCACCCATACCAAGTTGGCAACTAAAACCAACCAGCCGATCAACACCAGCATAAGAACCAAGCCAATCAAGCTCCACAGCAGGCCAAACCAAAAGGTGCGCATTTGCCAGCGAAAGTGGCTCTCTACATAAGTGCCGCGTACATCGTCGAGCTTGATGTAATTGACCACGATGGCCGCAATGGCCGATATGCCGACCAAGAACGATGCGGCGTAAAGGGCGTAGGTCAATATGGCCAGCTCTTTAGCGGCTTTGTTGGGGTCTTTGGGGGGGCTTAGTTCGTTCACACATCACTCCAGTTGTAAAAGGGTGCGGCCAAGGCCGCGCTATTGTCAGGCTTGCAGCGCCCGTGCAATGCGGTGCCGCGCCACGGTGGTTTTGGGCACTTTAAAGTCAAACCAAGTGCGCACGTCTTCATCCAGCCCAATGCCGTGCATGTAGTTGTAAATGGCTTTTTTAAGGGCGCCGCCCAGTGCGTCGTGGTCAACCCCAGTGGGGTCTATAAAGGCAATGTCGTTTTTGGCAAAGGGTGACGGCGGCAGGGGCACCAGCTGCACGCCATATTCTTCGGGGTGCAGGCCCACGGGCGAATGCACGGTGCAGGCAAAGCGGTGAAAAAACCCGCTTTGAATGCAGCCGTTGGCAAACAACTGGCGCACGTATTCCAGCGCATCGACCGTGTCTTGCATCGTTTGCGTCGGAAACCCATACATCAAATACGCATGCACCAAAATGCCCGCGTCGGTAAACGCCTTGGTCACCCGCGCCACTTGGTCGACCGACACGCCTTTTTTCATCAGCTTAAGCAAGCGGTCTGACGCCACCTCTAGCCCACCCGACACCGCAATGCAGCCACTGTCGGCCAACAGCTCGCACAGCTCGGGGGTAAAAGACTTTTCAAACCGTATGTTGCCCCACCACGATATGCCCGCATTGCGTGCCAGCAGCTCGGTGGCCAGTGCTTTGAGCGATTTGGGCGGCGCAGCCTCGTCCACCAAATGAAAGCCCGTTTGCCCCGTCTCGCGCACGATTTGCTCAATGCGGTCGGCCAGCACCGTGGCCGATGCGGCGTCGTAGCGGGCAATGTAGTCCAGGCTTACGTCGCAAAAGCTGCACTTCTTCCAGTAGCAACCGTGCGCCACGGTCAGCTTGTTCCAGCGGCCATCGCTCCAAAGCCGGTGCATGGGGTTGAGCATGTCCAGCAGCGACAAATACTGCCCCAGCGGCAGCCCGTCCCACGTGGGCGTGCCCACGTCCTCAAAGGCAATGTCGGGCTCTGCCATGTTGATGTACTGCACAGCACCGGCATCGTTGCGCACAAAGGTACGCACCAGCCGTTGGCGGCCACGCTGGCCTTGCAAGTGCTCTAACAGCGCCAGCAAAGGGCGCTCGCCAGCGTCTAGCGTGGCGTAGTCAAAATAGTCAAACACACGCGGCTCGGCCAGCTCGCGCAGCTCGGTGTTGACAAAGCCGCCCCCCAGCACCGTGGTGATGTGCGGGTGCCGCGCCTTAATCGCCTGCGCGATGCGAAACGCGCCATACACCGCCCCCGGGAACGGCACCGACAACAACACCACCGTGGGCGCGTGGCGGTCTATGGCCTCTAGCGTCAAGGCGTGCAGGGTCTCGTCCACCAGGTTCATGGGTGCAGCCAGCGCCTGGGCCAAAGGGTCAAACGTGGGCTGGCTGCCCGCCAGCGACTCGGCATAGCGCACAAACTCAAACCGGGGGTCAACAGCGTCGCGCAGCACATCGGCCAAGTCGTTCAGGTACAGCGTAGCCAAGTGCTTGGCCTTGTCATGCAGGCCCAGGGCTCCAAAAGCCCAGCCCAGTGGGTCGCCGCCCTCGTCATCTACGTACACATCCAGCGCCGCAAAGCGCGGCCCTTCAGGCAAATAGTGGCGGCCCGCAATGCGGTGCGCCAGCGTGCTGTCACGCCCCTGCAAAAACGCAATGGTGGGCGCAATGGTGGCCAAGTACCGCGCCCGCTGCGCCACAAACGCCTGCACCGCCGGGCTGTGCTGCTGCGCGGGCAAAGCATCTACACACTGCCCCACCGCCTGCAAACCCTGCGGCGACAGCAACCGCAACACCAGCGCCAGGGCCAAGTCCTCTTGCACCGCCACCACCCCACGCGAGCGCAAAAACCCCGTCAGGTAGGCGGTGGAGGGGTAAGGCGTGTTGAGCTGCGTCATGGGTGGGATGACGGACAGCACGCGCAGGGGGGTGGGTGTGGGCATAAAGGCGGGCGATGAGGGGGCTGCGCGATTATGTGGGGTGGGCAGTGGCAGCTGGCGGTTCGCAGGGAACCGCCGCTTGGTGGCGGGGTTATGCCCTACTGACCTACTCCCCATGGTAATCCCCCCATCAACCCTACCGAGCTAAACAAGAGTAGTCCGTCAACGCATGCGAAGCTTTTTAAGTGATCGGCCGTTCGGTTGGTCGGGTACCACTTGATAGAAAGTTACCCAGCGAACAGGCCGAGCTGGCCATCATCTTCGAGGGGAACCACCCTATCAACTATGAGAGTTGGTCTTCGATCCGCAACAAAGCGATTTTTGGCGTGGCGCGTGATTCGACCTTCGACTTTGCACCTAAGGAAGAGAGCGGCCTTGTATTGGCGAACGCTCCCTTGGGCTGGAATACAGTTGATCACATGCCCCATGTATTCGAGGCCTACCGAGTTCGATGCCTCGTTGCCGCGGATAAGCCGCCCTACAAGCCGAGCCTCTACACCATGCGTTAGCTCGGGAAACAAAATGTCTTCTTCGAAATCGTCTTGTTGCAGTTGATCGAAAAGTTTTTTGTCCCCTTCGGCAATAGTTACTTCATCAGTTCCTGTTTCTTTAAAAACGCCGATTATCAGAACCCGATCTGATCGAACTACCGAGGTCATTTTTGTTAGTAGCCGAGGCGGAAGTTGTTGATACCAGCGGAAGTATTCAAGAGGAACTGGCAGTTCTTCGCCTCTATCGTTGGCAACCAACACGGTATGTTGTCCAAGAGATGGCTCTACTCGCACTTGATCCCAGCCGCGTCCTCGCCGCGTATGTTTGACAAGTTTAGTAAGCGTTTGAAGTGCGCACATCGATTTTTTAAGTGCATCCTTCAGGCCAATGTCTTTGAAGTCGTTCTCAGCTAATTTTTCTCCAGCCTTTTTGACGTAGCCAAGCGCAAAGGCTGCTGCTACAGCGCCGCCAGCAACAAGAACTGCCTCCCATGAGCCTGCACGTGTCTGTACGGGAATGTCGTATTGAAGGTCCGCAAAATCTGGAGACTGCTGGGAGTTAAAAAAGCGGATGGCTTCATCTAAGCCTACAAGTGCGGAGCCAGCGCTACCTGCATCGATGACTCCATTGACCAATCCTTGCCCAGAATACTTTACGAAACCAAGGTCTTCCAATTTTTCTGTTTCGACTAACACCGAACCTCCTTTTGATGGTCAACTAGAAATAGATAGCAACAATCATACGGCTGCAAGTTTGATAAGAACATTTCTTCTTATTACTACAGACATAATTGGCGTAGACACATACTTTTAGTCGAACCTAAGATTTTTAGGGTTGGCGTTCACCGTGCAAACAGTACATAACCATGGCAATTCCCGCATGCTCAAAAGTCTCCTTGTAGCGTCAAAACAAGTGCTTACTTCGCAACCTCTTACGTAACTTGACCCTATAGTTGCATTAACCCCTTTCAATCCCCTGCACTAAAATAAACCACCAATTCATTTTTCACAAACAGTCAATCTCTTCTTGGTTTTCAAAAACTCAGATCCATTTATCCCAGCCCTCATCCCACAATACTCTCTCCTCCATGCACCCTCAGGATCAACCAGTTCAATGGTTGATGATTTCTCTTTGATTGAAAAGCGGCACTGCGCGTCAACGTCATCGCCTGGGTTGGGTATGTATTGAAGAACCCCTTGCGTAAAGGCTATTTTTCCTTCAATGCTACAAATATGGGCGTTTGTTTGTACCAAGGTAAATTTAAAAGAAAAAGTGCTATCATTATTTTTATTCAGGCTTAGATAATCCTCTGTTTTGGTTTTAACCCAACCAGTTTCTGGCCCCTCAAAAATGGCGTTGTCTCGCACAAGGTAATAGTTGCCCGACAGGTCTTTTGTCGTTTCTATCACCTGATTCCACTGGTTAAGTTACTCTATTCGGTTTTGATAGACTGTACGTAAGCAAGCTTGATTTTTACAAGAAGCTCTTTTAAGTTGCAGCCACTCCTTTTGGTCTATAACCAAGGTGCTGCTATCGCCGGTACCGTTGGTGGCTGTTTTGTATGCTTCGGCCAAGTCATTGTCTAGTGCGCTGATTTCTGTGCTTGCGCAAATCATTTTCTCAATTTTTTTGATCGCCTTTTTGCAATCAAAACTTGCTGCGTTTGTGTTTGAAAAAACATGAAAGCAATAAGGAGTATAAAAAATACGTTTTTCATATGCGGGGGATAAAAAAGAGCGGCAGATTATTAATTCTGCTTGCATTGGCATTCGAGAGGGTTTTTACCCTCCGGCAGCATGTGCTTTGGGTATTTGTAAGCCAGTATTGCAGACAGTCCAGCTTCTTTGCACCGATTTTGGCATTGCTCGAGCAAAGATGGTTGGTTGGAGCGCCAATATGCAAAGCAACTGATCACTAAAATGACTGCCCCAAACACTAACGTCACTTTGCTGGTAGGGCTTATTTGATAATTCATGTGATTAACCAGAGATAAACGATAAGATTCATAATCTCATTAGTTTTATAAACTATTTCTGCCCAAAACTACCGTCTCCATAGACCCTGACCCATACTTTTAGGCCTAGTCAAAAACTTCTTGGATAAGTCTATATCGCCCTTAAAAACGTTGAACGCAACCCAAAGCTAACACGCCACCTTCCGTCTCCTCACAAGGTCAGCCAGAATTAAAAAACAACCCCGAAAATTGTCTCTACAGGGGCACAAATTTCAAACAAGGTGCCAACTCTAGGTCGGAAGTCAATAGCAAAAGCTAAATTTGTCCCCATAAGAACAATTCAGTAGACAATTGGCCGGCCGCCCCCCAAAATGTCCTCAAAAGGACACTTTTCATGCACCTTACTGGCGAGTCACTCCCCCTACTGGCCCAGCGTTTGATGGCCGAGCGCAAGCGGCAAAAGCTTTCGCGCACGCAGGCGGCGGCCGTGTGCAATGTCAGCACCTCGTTTGTCCGCGATGCAGAAAGGGACCCCTCACGCTGTTCTCTGGGCAAGTTGCTGTTGCTATCGCAGGGCCTGGGCTTGAGCCTGCATGCGCAGGGTTGGTCTGACGATGTACCGCTCACCCAAGCGGTGGCACAGCCACGGGAGCAGGGCGCAGCATGATTCGCCTGCGCGTGTGGGCCAATGCGCGGCCAATGGGGTGGTTTGGCCATGAGGCGGGAGAGTTCTTTTTTGAATACGACCCCCAATGGCTTGCACAGCCGGGCGGGTACGTGCTGGCGCCGCAATTTGCGCTGGGGTCACAGCGCTTTAGTGGTGTGTTGGTACGCAACTTTTTTGAGAACCTGCTGCCCGAAGGTTTGGCGCTAGACGATGTGCTGGCCGCCATTCATCTACGCGATGCCTCGCCCTTTGATGTGCTGGGTGTGCTGGGCAAGGAGTTGCCGGGCGTACTGAGCCTGCTGCCCGCAAACCAAGTGCCTATGCAACAGCAGGCCTATGCGCCGCTGCCGCACGCAACCCTGAGCCAGCGCATTGCGCAGCGTGCGCACATACCGCTGCTGGTAGCCAATGACCAAGCCACCATGTCGCTGGCCGGGGCGCAAGACAAAGTGGGCTTGCGCTTTGACCGCAGCACTAAGCAGTTTTGGGACAGCGTAGGGCAATCGCCCACTACGCACATCCTTAAGCCCGACACACGCCAAGCACGCTACGCACCCAGTGCCATCAATGAATTTGCCTGCATGCAACTGGCGCGTGCGCTCAAACTGCCTGTGCCTCAAGTGTGGCTGCTGCGTGTACCCGAGGCGGCCTATATCGTGGAGCGTTACGACCGTCAAATGTCCTCGAATGGGGACATCGTGAGCCTGCACCAAGTCGATGGTTGCCAGTTGTTGGGGCATGGTTCAGCCTGGAAGTACGAGCGCAGTGGCGCGTTGGTCAGCTTGCCCAAGCTGGCGCACGCCTTGCGGGCGCTGGGTGTGCGGGGCAAAGACATGCTTGCCTTTCAGCGCTGGGTCATGTTCAACTACCTAGTAGGCAATGCTGACGCACACGCAAAAAATCTCTCTGTGCTGATCAGCGCGGGGCAGCCAGGGTACCAACTAGCGCCTTTTTACGATTTGCTCTGCGTACGCGCCTATGGCGACACGGGCTTGGCCCTGTTTATCGGCGACGAAGACACCTTCGATGTCGTGGGCCTGCACTCTTGGGAAGCCTTCTGCCAAGACTGCGGCTTTGCCGTCAAAGAAACCCTTCAACAATTGCACGCAATGGCTGTGGGCTTACTCCCGGCATGGCACAAAGTGCGTACAAAAATCGACCAGCAAAACCAACCCACCGATGCAGAACGCGCAGTCCTAGACAAAATGACCCATGTCTTCCAGTTGCACCAGGGCTATGTAATGTCTATGTTAGGTGCCGCGTAACCCCTACACCCACCTGCGCACCCGTGCGCAATAGTCTTGGTAGGCCTGCCCATGTAGCGCCAGCAAGTGCGCTTCTTCTAGCCGCACTTGTACTTGCATCAGCACCTCGCCCACCACCAGCAGGCTGGCGGTAGCTGCGTTGGGTAGCACCAAAAACAGCCCAAGCAAATTAACGCGCATGGCCAAAAAGACTGGGTTGCGCGACACGGCAAACAGGCCGGTGCACACCAATTGTGTGGGGTTGTTTTCATCAATCCCCACGCGCCACGCATTGCCCATTTGGGCTTGCGCCACCAGCATCCATACAAGCGTGAGGCCCAGCAAAGCCCAGCCTGCATAGCCCACCGCCTGCATTTGCAGGGCTGTAATGGGCCCCAGGGTGTGCAACCACTGGGGGGCAAAAGCATGCATTCCCACCACGCAGGCCACCAAGGCAATCACCACCTTAAAGGCGCGGCCTACGTAGCCATAGGCGTCGTCACGCTGCGGCAGTACCAAGGGGTTGATGCCTGTGCGCCGCCACACTAGCCACGACCGCACCACAAAGGTCAGCAAAAAATACGCAACAAAATATGCAAAAAGCGCCATGGCCTAGGCCTTTAGGGTGGGGTTAGAAGGTGTCGGGGTGCCCTGGTTCTGCGTGCGGCGCACCATGTCAATCGCATCAAAGGGGCAGCGCACGGCGCACAGTGCGCAACCTGTGCAGCCCGCTTCGTCATGCAACTGCGATGTTTTGCTGCCCCAGCCCCCCGCATCTTGTGCTTGCAGCGACAACACATGCGGCGGGCAAACCGCCACGCACCAGCCGCAGCCCGTGCAGCGTGCGGGGTTGATGGCCGGTAGCGCTTTGGCTGGGTTGTGGTGCATGGTGGCAAGCCTGCGGCTGTGCCTAGGCCGCAGGTGCGGTTGGGTGGCCTGGGGTGGTGTGGGTATCGCCCGGCGTGCCGTGCAGGTAGTTGTTTTTAACGCGCACGTAATGCTCGGCCGAATAGCGCAGGTAGGCTATTTCTGCATCGGTCAGTACCCGCTGCTGCACTGCGGGCCTGCCCAAGTACAGGTAGCCGCTTTGCAACACCTTGCCCGGCGCTATCAAGCTGCCTGCGCCCAGCATTACGCGGTCTTCAATGATGGCGTCGTCCATCACGATAGAGCCCATGCCAATCAAGCATTCGTTGCCAATGCGGCAGCCATGCAAGATGACCGAATGCCCCACGGTCACATAGTCGCCAATCACCAACGGCGACCCTTCTGGCTTGGCCGCGTTGCGGTGCGATACATGCCCCATGGTCAGGTCTTGCACATTGCTGCAGCGGCCCACGGTAATGCGGTTAACGTCACCGCGCAGCACAGCGTTGCACCACACAGAGCTGTCTGCGCCCAAGTGCACATCGCCTATGACTTGGGCGCTGGGGTGTACATAAACTTGGCTGCCAAGCACGGGTTGGTGCTGAAGGTAGTTTTGCAAAGGCATGGCGCAATCTGTGTGAGCTTCAATGCTGCCAAGCGTAGCGCATGGCAGTTGGGTGAAGGCCTACACTCACAATCCTTTGCATAACCCTTGCGACGACTGACATGGCCAACCCTACCCGGCAGTTTCAGGTGCACGACGATGCCACGTTGCTCAGCCTTGTGCGTGCGCAGCCACTTGCCACCTTGGTGGTGGCGCATGGTGGTGCTTTGCATGCCAACCACGTACCGCTGTACCTAGACCCCACCCCCCGCACAGATGCGCCGCATGGCGTGTTGGTGGGGCATGTGGCGCGTGCCAATGCGGTGTGGGCGCTGCTGCCGCAGCAGGCCGTGGCGGTGTTCCATGGGCCTCAGGCCTATGTGTCGCCGTCGTGGTACCCGTCTAAGGCGGTTGATGGCAAACATGTGCCCACTTGGAACTACGCCACGGTTCACGCGCATGGCCGTCTAAGCGCTTTTGACGACCCCGCGCGTTTGCGTGCTGTGCTCCACACACTGAGCGAGCAGCACGAAGCCCACCGCCCAGACCCCTGGCGCATTGAGGATGCCCCGCCCGACTACATCGACAAAATGCTGCGCGCCATCGTGGGCATTGAGCTGGTGGTTGAGCGCTGGGAAGGCATCTGGAAGGTCAGCCAAAACCGCGCCGATACGGACCGTGCGGGCGTAGTGCAAGGTTTGTTGGCAGAGGGCACGCCCGCCGCGCAGGCCATGGCGGCGTTGGTGCGTGGCTGACAGCGTTTAAGCCTCTAGCGCCTCTACCCGCAGCGCCACTACTGGCCCTGCCACAGCCGGGTGTGCAGCCAACGCATGCACGGCTAAATCTACGGTGGCTTGCACTACCAAGTCGGTTAGCACCAGCACCTGGGGCAAAGCGCCTGTGGGCAGGCTATGTGCCAGCGCAATGCGCTGCACAGGCACCTGCTGCGTTGCCAGCCAAGCGCCCAGTGCCTCTACGTGTTGGGTTGAATGCACTGGCACGCGCAGGTAATGGCGGGTGCGTACCGCAGCGCGTGGCAGCACGGCCAATTGCTGGTTGATGGCATGGGCATGAAACCCCAAGTGCGGCACATGCTGTGCGGCGTTGGTGCCATGCAGCCGGGCAATGTCCACCAGGTCGGCAATCACAGCCGATGCAGTTTGCTCAGACCCTGCCCCTGCGCCGTAGTACATGGTGACGCCCGCCGCATCACCCTTGACCATGATGCCGTTCATCGACCCATGCACATGCGCCAGCAGATGCGTGGCGGGTAGCAATGCGGGCTGCACGCGCAGCTCAATCCCCTGCTCGCCGTGGTCGTCACGCCGCCTTGCAATGCCCAGTAGCTTGATGCGAAAGCCCAATTGATCTGCGCAAGCTACATCCAAGCCTTGCAGGGTGGTAATGCCTTCTACCTGCGCATCAGCTAGGCGCAGCGGCATGCCAAACGCATTGGCTGCCAGCAGCGTGATCTTGTGCGCCGCGTCTGTGCCTTCAATGTCAAAGGCGGGGTCGGCCTCGGCATAGCCCAGGACCTGGGCTTGTTGCAGTGCTTGCGCAAAGCCCATGCCCTCGTCGCGCATCTTGCTCAAAATGAAGTTGCTGGTGCCGTTGATGATGCCCACCACCCAATCAATGCGATTGGCCGCCAGCCCTTCGCGCAGCGCCTTGATGATGGGAATGCTGACGGCCACCGCGCCCTCATAGGCCACTACCACGCCGTGCTGGCGCGCAGCCGCAAAAATCTCGTTGCCATGCGTGGCCAACAGCGCTTTGTTGGCGGTCACCACATGTTTGCCTGCCGCAATGGCCGCCAGCACCCAGGCCCGCGCCGGGCCGGTGCCCCCTGCTACCTCTAGCACCACCTCTACATCGGGGTGGGTGGCTACTTGCATGGCATCGTTGGTCAGCGCTGCGGCAGTGCCCACTACGCTGGCTGCACGCGCAAGGTTGCGCGCCGCTATCACCACGACCTCTATGCCCCGCCCTGCTCGTGCAGCAATCAAGGCCTGGTTGCGCAGCAGCACCTGCAAGGTGCCTGCGCCCACGGTGCCAATGCCAATCATGCCGATGCGCAACGGGGGCAATGGGTGTGGGGGTAAAGGCTGCGCAGGGGCTTGCGCCAACGGGGCGGTGTGGGGGTCCATAAATCTCCTTCAAACAAACGAACAAAACAAAAAACCCAGCTGCCACAGCTGGGTTTCATTCGTTGTTGCAAGAGAACTAGAGCGATCACCAGGTGGCTGCCGAAACGGCCACCTGCGCGTGCTCAGGTGGCCGCGATAGTAATCGTGGTAATCATCGGTGCACCCATGCCCTGTACCAATGCAGGCAGCAGCACGCCTTGTGGGCTTGCTGTTTGAGTGATGAATAGCTTGGGTGTGCACGACATAAGCCGCACAGTGTAGCGCGTCAGCGCCACAGCACGTTAGCCCCGTTGCGCTGCCTTGGCCCCATAAGCGCAGTAACCGGGCTTGGGGCTTTTTTTGTGGGGGTGCAGCCTGCATGTTTCAGGCCGCTGGTCGTACACCGTGCAACGCCGTGTTTGGGCGTCTAAAAAATAGCAGTCCCCACTGGCCCGCCGCGCCACGGTAAACAGCACGTTTTTGTGATTGAAGTGGTCAATCAACCGCGCCTTTTGCAGCCGCTTGGCAATGTGCCGTGGCTCTTCATGCTCAGCCTCAAACGCATCCACCAAACCCAGCCGCACCAAGTCTGGTAACTGCACCTCTAGCGGCATAGTGCAACAGTTGGCCGCGCAGGTATCGCACAGGCCTGCACGGTAGCGGGTCCAGGTGTCCAGGCGGTCGATGTTGACGATGGAGATGGGGGAGCGCATGGGGTGTTGTTGTGATGATCCTCTGGCCTTTAGGCCAGTAATGCCGTTAATGGAACAGCCTCTATTTGCTGTGCCAACATGTATCGGTGTGGGCCAGGGTAAACCACATACAACGCATCAAGTTTCAGGTCTTGTTGTGCAATGCGCATGCTGGGCGTGAGTTTGGGTGCATCGCTACGCTTAAATTCCACGCCAATCCGTCGGTCGTCTTTGAACATCAGCAAATCAAGCTCTGCGCCTTGGTGTGTGGCCCAAAAGTATGCTTGGTCTGGTCGTGCAATGCGTAGTACTTGTTCTAGTGCAAAACCTTCCCAACTGGCACCGCACAAAGGGTGTGTCAGCAGCTGCGGTAAGTCTCGTATGCCAAGCAGTGCATGCAGTAGGCCTGTATCGCGGAAGTAAATTTTGGGTGCCTTGACCTGCCGTTTACCCAAATTTTCGTGCCAAGGCTGCAACTGGCGCACCATAAAAGTCTGCGTCAGATAGTCTAGGTAGCGGCGTACGGTGGGCTCAGAAATGCCGAGCGACCGCGCGGGCTCTGCCGCATTCCAAGTTTGGCCGTGGTAATGGGCCAGCATCTGCCAAAAGCGCGTCATCAACGGAGCAGGTGCGTTCATACCTAGCAATGGCAAGTCGCTGCTGACATGCCGCTGTATGGCTGCATGGCGCCACTGCATGCTGACCGCATCGTCTGCTGCAAGATATGCGGCGGGGAACCCACCACGTAGCCAAAGTTGTTGCATCGTAAGCGCGTTGCTGCCCGTTTCGCTGATGTCAAATCCACTGATTTCTTGCGTTACTGCGCGGCCCAGCAAGGATTCACTTTTGTGCATTACTCGTGGCGCAGCGCTGCCAAGCAGTAGATACTGACCGTTTTGTTGCATGCGATCAGGTCGGTCCATCAGCACGCGCAGGCTTTCTGGCAGCGCGGGTAAGTGCTGAACTTCGTCAATAACGACCAGTCCTTGTAACCCAGCTAACGTGCTTATCGGGTCGGTCAGGCGCTGGCGCGAAAGCGGGTCTTCAAGGTCGAAATAGTTAGGGCTAGCGACATCAATGAAATGTCTTGCCAGAGTAGTCTTGCCGACTTGGCGCGGGCCTACTAGCTCAACAGCGCGAAAGGAGTTGAGCAGTCCGGATAGTTCTGCAATGAGCTGGCAGCGTTCGATGAGCATGCCGCTATATTACTAGAACCCATGAAAATCGAAAACGGTATTTTCGATTTTCATGGGTAATAACATTAAACGTCGATGTTTCCAGCCCGCAAAGCATTCGCCTCAATAAAGTCCCGGCGCGGCTCCACCTCATCGCCCATCAGCATCGTAAACACGCGGTCGGCCTCGATCGCGTCGTCGATCTGCACGCGCAGCAGGCGGCGCACGGTGGGGTCCATGGTGGTTTCCCATAGCTGCTCGGGGTTCATTTCGCCCAGGCCTTTGTAGCGTTGGCGGCTGGTGGTGCGTTCGGCTTCGGTAATGAGCCACTTCATGGCCTGGCGGAAGTCGCCCACTTTTTCTTCTTTTTGCTTATCGCCTTCGCCACGCATGGCCTTAGCGCCGTCGCCCAGCAGGCCGCGGAAGGTTTCGGCGGCTTCGGCCAGTGCGGCGTAGTCGGCACCGTGCACAAAGTCTTGCGTGATGACGCTGCTTTTGACATTGCCGTGGTGGCGGCGGCTGATGCGCAGCAGGGGTTTGTCGGTGCGGGCGTCAAACTCGCCAGCCACTTCGGCGGGCGCGCCGGTGGTGTTCAGTTCACGCAGCTTGGCTTGCAGGGCCACGGCGCTGGCTTCGGCTTCGGCCACGGTGTCTAGTTTCAGGCTGACGCCGTCGGCTATTGCGCGCAGGGCTTCGGCGTCCATAAAGTTGCTCAGGCGTGCGATCACGCTTTCGGCCACTTGGTGTTTGCGGGCCAGTTCGGCCAGGGTGTCGCCAGTCAGGGTTTGGTTGCTGGCGGTGCCGGTGTAAACGCTGGCGTGGTTCAGGGCAATGCGCAGCAAAAAGCCGTCTAGCGCGGGGGCGTCTTTTAGGTAAAGCTCTTCTTTGCCCGCTTTTACTTTGTACAGCGGTGGCTGGGCAATGTAGATGTGGCCGCGCTCGACCAGCTCGGGCATTTGGCGGTAGAAGAATGTGAGCAGCAGGGTGCGGATGTGGGCGCCGTCCACGTCGGCGTCGGTCATGATGATGATGCGGTGGTAGCGCAGCTTGGCCACGTCAAAGTCGTCGCCACCGGTGCTGCCGCCTGCTTTGCCAATGCCGGTGCCCAGGGCGGTGATCAGCGTCAAAATTTCGTTGCTGGTCAAAAGCTTTTCGTAGCGGGCTTTTTCTACGTTCAAGATCTTGCCGCGCAGGGGCAAGATGGCCTGGAACTTGCGGTCGCGGCCCTGCTTGGCAGAGCCTCCGGCGGAGTCACCCTCCACGATGTAGATCTCGCACATGGCGGGGTCTTTTTCTTGGCAGTCGGCCAGTTTTCCGGGCAGACCCATGCCGTCGAGCACGCCTTTGCGGCGGGTCATTTCGCGGGCTTTGCGGGCGGCTTCGCGGGCGCGGGCGGCTTCTACGATCTTGCCGCAGATGATTTTGGCGTCGGCTGGGCGCTCTTGCAGGTAGTCGGTGAGCAGTTTGCTAACAATGTCTTCTACCGGGGCGCGCACTTCGCTGGACACCAGCTTGTCTTTGGTCTGGCTGCTGAACTTGGGCTCGGGCACTTTTACGCTCAACACACAGCACAGCCCTTCTCGCATGTCGTCGCCAGTCACCTCCACCTTGGCTTTTTTAGCAAACTCGTGTTCTTCAATGTACTTGTTGATGACACGGGTCATCGCGGCGCGCAGGCCCGTCAGGTGGGTGCCGCCATCGCGCTGGGGAATGTTGTTGGTAAAACAGAGAACTTGTTCGCTGTAGGCACTGTTCCACTGCATAGCCACTTCTACGCCAATGTGGGTGCCTGGGATTCCGCCGTACGTCTCAGCCGGGCGCTCGCCCGCCGCATAAAACGAGGTGGGGTGCAAAACGGTTTTGCCTTTGTTGATGAACTCCACAAAGCCGCGCACGCCGCCCGCGCCAGAAAAATCGTCTTCTTTGCCACTGCGTTCGTCTTTCAAACGAATGCGCACACCGTTGTTCAAGAAGGACAATTCGCGCAGGCGCTTGGCCAAGATCTCGTAGTGGAAGTCGTAGTTTTCTTTAAAGATCTCGGTGTCGGGCAAAAAGTGCACTTCGGTGCCGCGCTTTTCGGTGCTGCCCGTGACCTTCATGGGCGAGACTTCAAAGCCGTCCACCACCTCTAGCAAGCGGTTTTGCACAAAGCCGCGTGCAAACTCCAGTTGGTGCACTTTGCCTTCGCGGCGAACGGTCAGGCGCAGCCATTTGCTCAGGGCGTTAACGCAGCTTACCCCCACGCCGTGCAGGCCGCCCGATACCTTGTAGCTGTTTTGGTTGAACTTGCCACCCGCGTGCAGTTCGGTCAGCGCAATTTCAGAGGCGCTGCGCTTGGGCTCGTGTTTGTCGTCCATCTTCACGCCCGTGGGGATGCCGCGGCCGTTGTCGGTGACGCTGATGGAGTTGTCGGTGTGGATGGTGACCACAATGTCGTCGCAGTGGCCAGCCAGTGCTTCGTCGATGGAGTTATCGACCACCTCAAACACCAAGTGGTGCAGGCCAGTGCCGTCACTGGTGTCGCCGATGTACATGCCGGGGCGCTTGCGCACGGCCTCCAGCCCTTCCAGGATGGTGATGGCGCCTTCGCCGTAGCCTTCGCTGGCGCCGGGCTGGTTGGTGTCGATCTTGGCGGGTACGGGCTCCCCTGGGCCGGATGGGTCGGACTCGGGCAATGTGTTCTCAGCGGTCATGGGGGGCCTCGGAATGCCTGAAAACGGGTGTTTCCAGCAAAATTTAAGTCAAATTGCGTGTATGCCTTAGTAAAGCAAGCACTTCTAGCTATCAAATTAGGAGTATTGGGTGCCTTGGCGCTCAAATGCGCATGGGCATCACCACGTACTTAAAGCTTTCGCTTTCGGGGTTGGTCACCAGTGCAGAGCTATTGCCGTCGGCCAGTTGCAGCTTGACCATGTCTTGCCCCATGTTCGCCAGGGCGTCGATGAGGTAGGTCACGTTAAAGCCGATCTCGATGGCGTCGCCGCCGTAGTCAATGTCCAGCTCGTCCACCGCTTCTTCTTGTTCGGCGTTGTTGCTGGCTACGCGCAGGGTGCCGGGCTCTAGGTTCAGGCGCACGCCCTTGAACTTGTCGCTGGTCATGATGGCCGTGCGTTGCAAGCTGGCCAGCAGCGGCGCGCGGCCCAGGGTCACGGTGTTGTGGTGGTTGCGGGGGATCACGCGGTTGTAGTCTGGGAACTTGCCCTCCACCAGCTTGGTAACAAACTCCATGCCGCCAAACACAAACTTGGCTTGGTTGTTGGCAAATTGCATTTCGATGTGGGGCTGGTTGTCGCCACCCGCATCGCTGAGCAGGCGTTGCAGCTCCAGCACGGTTTTGCGCGGCAAGATCACTTCTTGCTTGGGCACTTCTACATCGAGCGTGGCGCTGGCAAAGGCCAGGCGGTGGCCGTCGGTGGCGACCAGGCTGAGCTGCTTGCCCTCTGCCACAAACAAGATGCCATTGAGGTAGTAGCGAATATCTTGCACCGCCATGGCAAACGAGACTTGGCTGAGCAAGTCTTTGAGCACTTTTTGCGGCACGCTGAACGCTGGGCCAAACGCTGCAGACTCTTGCACCAGTGGGTAGTCTTCTGCGGGCAGGGTTTGCAGCGTAAAGCGGCTCTTGCCGCCCTTCAAGATCAGTTTGGACTGGCTCGACTCCAGGCTGACCGTTTGGTCGCTGGGCATGGTTTTGAGGATGTCGATCAGCTTGCGTGCACCCACGGTGGTGGTGAAGTCGCCAGTGTCGCCACCCAGTTCGGCCGTGGTGCGTATTTGGATTTCCAGGTCGCTGGTGGTCAGCTGTAGGGCGTTGCCGGTTTTGCGCAGCAGCACGTTGGCCAAAATGGGCAGCGTGTGGCGGCGCTCCACGATGCCGCAGACCGATTGCAGAACCGCGATTACCTTGTCTTGTGTTGCCTTCAGGACGATCATGTCAACCTCTGGTGGTTTTTAGGACGGTGCGTAGATGTGCGGCCCACGGGCGTACGCCCCCTCCGCTGCACAACACGCCATTTTGCCCGCTATCGGGGGTGTTTTGGCTGGGGATATACGCCAGCAAAATCTTTGCATGGCCGCACTCACCCTTTAAGGGTCTGCTCCAGCACGTGCAATTGCTGGTTGAGCTCGGTCAGCTGCTGCCGCTCGGCACCAATTTTGCGCACCGCATGTAGCACTGTGGTGTGGTCGCGGCCGCCAAACAGCTCGCCAATCTCGGGCAGACTCTTTTGCGTTAACTCTTTGGCCAGGTACATGGCAATTTGACGCGGCCGGGCAATGCTGGCCGGGCGCTTCTTGCTGTACATGTCGGCGACCTTGATCTTGTAATAGTCGGCCACCGTTTTTTGAATGTTTTCTACGCTGATCTGCCGGTTTTGAATGGAAAGCAAGTCGCGCAGCGCCTCGCGGGCCAGCTGGATAGAGATCTCTTTTTGGTTAAACCGCGAATACGCCAAGATTTTGCGCAGCGCGCCTTCTAGTTCGCGCACGTTAGAGCGCACGTTCTTGGCCACAAAAAAGGCCACTTCTTCGGGCATGTCTACTGCTTCGGCGCGGGCTTTGTTGATCAAAATCGCCACGCGCATTTCCAGCTCGGGCGGCTCTATGGCCACCGTCAGACCCGAATCAAACCGCGAAACCAGCCGCTCGTGGATGTTGGCCAAACCCTTGGGGTAGGTGTCGCTGGTCATCACGATGTGGCTCTTTTTGGCCAGCAGGGCTTCAAAGGCGTTAAAAAACTCCTCTTGCGTGCGGTCTTTGTTGGCAAAAAACTGCACATCGTCAATCAGCAGCAAATCCAGCGAGTGGTAGCGCTCTTTGAACTCATCAAACGTGCGCCGTTGGTAGGCTTTAACCACATCCGACACAAACTGCTCGGCGTGGATGTAGAGAACTTTGGCATCGGGCCTGTCGGCCAAGAGCCTGTTGCCCACAGCATGCACCAAGTGGGTCTTGCCCAAACCCACCCCGCCGTAAATGAAAAGGGGGTTGTACAAATGTCCCGGCATGCCCGCCACGTGCATGGCGGCAGACCGCGCCATGCGGTTGGCCGTGCCCTCTACCAGGGTTTCAAACGTCAGCCCGGGGTTGAGCCTATTGCGCAGTGCGCCTTGGGTGGGTTCGTCCATCGCAGCGGGTGCATCGTTGCTGCCAGTAGTAGTGCTGGGCTCATTGGCGCCGGGCTTAATGTAAGTTCTGGCAACGCTTTCACGCTGAGCAAGCGCTAACTCCAGCGTTACTGTTTGCCCGTAGATAGATTCCAAAATAGCTGCAATGCGGCCTGCGTACTGGGCCCGAATCCAATCCAACTTAAAGCGGTTGGCCACCAGCAAGGTGACCTTAGAAAAGTCGGGTGCAACCTGCGCGATCAGGGGTTTTATCCAGGTGTTGAACTGCTGCTCTGGCAAGTCTTGGGCCAACTGCTCGGCGCAAGCGTCCCACAGGCTTTGGCCTGCGTCCTTGGCATTTGGTGTGGCATTCGGTGCGCTGGGTTGGGAGATCGGTTCCTCGGTCATTGGGGGTGGTTTTATTGTGGATAGGAGGAACTGTACAGGGCGGCGGATTGTAGCTTGTCAAACGGTTATCCACATGCTGCATTGCAACGTGTAAGGCCCAGTCGCATGCAAAGCCGTAAGTAACAGGCCTATCGATTTTGTGGGTGCAAATGTCGCACGCAAACCGCTACCTGATGGCAGTAGGAGCACATCAGCAAGCCAGCACATACAGTGCTGTAAACGGGCTTAGAGAGCTTAAATTTACCCGGGGCATTGCCACGGCTTGGCTGGCCTGCGATAATCGCGGGTTTCCCTGAATCAATTTCGGGGCCAACAGATTTGGCGCGACCACAATTTTGGCTGCAATGGTGTTGGGCAGGTGCTTGCACGTGCTTAGCCGCCAACCCCAGCAAACCGCCACAGAGTTCCAAGGAAGAAGCATCATGAAACGTACTTACCAGCCCTCCAAGACCCGCCGCGCCCGCACTCATGGCTTTCTGGTGCGCATGAAAACCCGTGGTGGCCGTGCCGTTATCAACGCACGCCGCGCCAAGGGTCGTAAGCGTCTGGCTGTCTAAGGCGCCATTCCTGCCCGATTGGCATTGCTGACAGCAGTGCTGCTTTTGTTGGCAGCCACTGCACAGTCGGCGGTCAAGCGCTTGCATGCAGCGGCTTAAAACCCGACCCCAGTTCCAGGCCGCCATGGCCGGGGGCACTGTGGCACGTACAGCGCACTTTGCTTTGCACCGGCTTAAGCTGTGTGCACACCCCACCGCACAAGGCGCTCCCCTTCCAGGGCCCGGCCTGCTTGCTTCCACGCCAGCGCCGCAGGTCCTGTTTGGCGTTGATGCGGTGTGGTTGGGGGCCATGGTGCCTAAACGTTGGGCGCGTCGTGCTGTGACGCGCAACACCATCAAGCGCCTGATATACACCATCGGCAGCACATTCGAGCCCCGCTTGGCATTGGCTGCCCACGTGGTGCGTTTGCGTGCTGGCTTTGACCGCAAGCAGTTCGTCAGTGCCACGTCTGAACCGCTCAAGCAGGCTGTGCGGGCAGAGCTTTTGCACTTGTTTGCACAGGCTAGTAAGCAGTCGCCTGCAGAAGGTGTTCTGTGATTCGCGCAGCGTTGATTGCTGTCGTTAAAGGCTATCGCCTTTTGCTTAGCCCTTGGCTGGGCTCAGCTTGCCGCTTTGAGCCCACTTGTTCTGTGTATGCTTTGGCCGCGCTTGAGCAACACGGCGCTGCTGCTGGTAGCTACCTGACGGTACGAAGGCTGTTACGCTGCCACCCCTGGTGCGCTGGTGGTCACGACCCTGTGCCCCACAATTTGCCCCGCAGCATGCGACTGTTTAGCCGCTTGCAGCCCCATTCTTCCCCATCATCCTCACCGAAGAAGTCTTCATGAACGACATTCGCCGCACCATTTTGTGGGTGATTTTTGCCTTTTCCATCATCTTGTTGTGGGACCGCTGGCAACTGCACAACGGCAAGCAAGCCACGTTTTTCCCTACCCCAGTGCCTGCACAGACGGCTTCGGCACCTGCGTCGGCCGCTTCTAGTGGGGCTAATGGCGTGCCAGTGGCCACCAACGCTGCGCCCGCAACGCCTGCGGCGGTGCCTGGTCAAACCACAACGGCTGTTGCCGCACCGCGCGAAAAGGTGGAAGTCACCACGGATGTTTACCGCCTCACTTTTGACTCTGAAGGTGGCTCGCTGGTGCATGCGCAATTGCTCAAGCATGCAGACTTGGGCAACAAGACTCGCAACTTTGCTTTGTTTGACCAAAGCGCTGATCGTGTGTACTTGGCCCAGACCGGGCTGATTGGCGGTGCCTTTCCTAACCACAAAACCGTGATGACGGTAGTGCCAGGGCCACGCAGTCTTAAAGATGAAGACCAGGAATTGCGTGTGCGTTTTGAGTCTCCAGACCTGGGTGGCGTCAAGCTGGCCAAGACCTGGACCATCAAGCGCGGCGCATACGACATGGCGGTACAGCACGAGGTAGTCAACACCGGTAGTGCACCCATCAGCCCCCAGCTGTACCTGCAATTGGTGCGCGATGGCAATAAGCCACCAGGGGAGTCTTCGTTCTATTCGACCTTTACTGGGCCAGCGGTCTACACCGATGCCAAAAAGTACCAAAAGGTAGAGTTTGAAAGCATCGAAAAGAACAAAGTAGAGATCCAAAAAGAAGCAAGCAATGGCTATGTGGCTATGGTGCAGCACTACTTTGCCAGCGCTTGGTTGTTGGCCGATGGTATTCAGCGAGAGCTGTTCATGCGCAAGGTCGATGCCAATTTGTACTCGGTTGGCATGATCACCAACCTGGGCAATATTGACCCAGGCACAAGCAAAGTTTTGGATGCCCGTTTGTTCGCAGGCCCACAAATCGAAAAAACCCTGGAGTCACTCACCCCAGGTCTTGAACTGGTCAAAGACTACGGCTGGCTGACCATTTTGGCCAAACCCCTGTATTGGCTGCTCGACCAGCTGCACAACGTATTGGGCAACTGGGGCTGGGCCATTGTGGCTTTAGTGTTGCTGCTCAAAATAGCTTTCTACTGGCTCAATGCAAAGGCATATGCCAGCATGGCCAAGATGAAATCGGTCAATCCCAAGATCATGGAAATGCGTGAGCGCCTCAAAGACAAGCCGCAGCAAATGCAGCAAGAAATGATGCGTATCTACCGCGAGGAGAAGGTCAACCCCATGGGTGGATGCTTCCCCATCATGATCCAGATACCCGTTTTTATTGCGCTGTACTGGGTGCTTTTGTCCAGCGTAGAAATGCGCAACGCGCCCTGGATTGGCTGGATCACCGATCTTTCGGCCCCAGACCCTTGGTACATCTTGCCCCTGTTGATGGCGCTGAGCTCGGTGTTACAAACGGCGCTCAACCCGGCGCCTCCAGATCCTTTGCAGGCCAAGCTGATGTGGTTTATGCCGTTGGCATTTAGCGTAATGTTCTTCTTCTTCCCAGCAGGCTTGGTGCTGTACTGGTTGACCAACAACATTTTGTCGATTGCCCAGCAGTGGATCATCAACACCCGTATGGGCGTGCCGCCGCAGTTCAACTTACCAAAGTTCAAGTGACAAGCGATTGAGTCAATTGGCGGCCCTTGCGCAAGATATCGCGCAAGGGCCGCAGTTGTTTTGTGGTTCTTATCCCTTTAACACTTGCCCATGCTTGCCCGTTCTCAAGACCCCATCGTTGCCATTGCCACCGCTCCTGGCCGGGGTGCGGTTGGCATCGTGAGGGTCTCTGGCAAAGGTTTGTCACCTTTGGTGCAGGTCTTGTGTGGTCGTGCACTCAAGCCACGAGAGGCCACTTACCTGCCTTTCAAGGACGCAGCAGGCCAGCCGCTGGACCATGGCTTGGCGCTGTATTTTGTGGCGCCCCATTCATACACGGGCGAAGACGTTTTGGAGCTGCAAGCCCACGGCGGCCCCGTGGTGCTGCAACTACTGGTAGCCCGCTGTTTGGAGGCTGCCCGGCAGATTGATGCCGTAACAGGCCAGCCCCTTTTGCCGGGCCTGCGTCTGGCAGAGCCGGGTGAGTTCACCCAGCGCGCTTTTTTAAACGACAAAGTAGATTTGGCCCAGGCTGAAGCCATTGCGGACCTGATTGACGCCAGCACAGAAGCCGCTGCACGCAGTGCCAGCCGTTCGTTAGCCGGGGCTTTCTCCGATGAGATCCACGTCCTGCGCGATGCGCTCATCCATTTGCGCATGCTGGTAGAGGCCACCTTGGATTTTCCCGAGGAGGACATAGATTTTTTGCAACAAGCCGATGCACGCGGCCAACTGCAGCGCTTGCAGGCCAGCTTGTCGGCGGTGATGCAGCACGCACGGCAGGGGGCGCTGCTGCGCGAAGGCATCAAGGTGGTGATTGCGGGCCAGCCTAATGCTGGCAAAAGCTCGCTCCTCAACGCTTTGGCGGGTGCTGAGCTGGCGATCGTCACACCCATTGCTGGCACCACCCGTGACAAGGTGCAGCAGACCATACAAATTGAGGGTGTGCCGTTGCATGTCATTGACACTGCTGGCTTGCGTGAAAGCGAGGACGAAGTCGAGCGCATAGGCATTGCCCGCGCGTGGGATGAGATTGCAGGAGCAGACGCCGTTTTGTTTTTGCACGATGCCAGCCGTTTGCACCAAGCGGATTACTGCGCTGCAGACGCAGCCATTGAGACAGGTTTGGCCCAAAAGCTCCCCAACACGGTCGCCATAGTGGATGTGTGGAACAAAACAGACTTGTGCCCGGCCGATCCAAATGCTTTGGCATTGCCTCAGCGCTCCAATGTTGCTCTTTCGGCCCGCACGGGTCAGGGCCTTGGTGCTCTGCGCCAGCTGCTACTGCAAATAGCGGGTTGGCAGGCTGTACCTGAGGGCTTGTTCACCGCCCGTGCCCGCCATGTGCAGGCATTGCATGCAGTGGATCAACATTTAGAGACGGCGCATAGCCACTTGCAGTCAACTGCACCGGCCTTGGATATTCTGGCCGAGGAGCTCCGCTTGGCCCAAAATGCCCTGGGCTCCATCACGGGTGAATTCACCTCAGACGATCTATTAGGCGTTATTTTTTCGCGTTTTTGTATCGGTAAGTAACCGACGGGTGGGCGTTTGGGTAACGCCAGCGGCATTTTTCAGCTTGCTATCAACCTGCAATCCCATTACCTTCAGTACCACCATGACAATTACCTCGACCGTCGCTTCACGTGCTGAGCTGCAAGGCCTGATCAATGCCATTACGCGGGCTTCTGGCCCTGAGAGTCTGATAAACCCCCTGACCAACGATCAGTGGGATATGTTGTGTGGCTATATGCAGGTCAGCAACGTGCCAGCTGGGCAAACGTTGATACGCAAGGGTGATGTAGATCGCACCTTGTTTTTTGTAGAAACAGGCACACTCAGCGTGCATTTTCAGGACGCCAAAGAGCGTGTGCGTCTTGCCATCGTGGGCCCAGGCACCGTGGTGGGTGAAGTCTCCTTCTTTTCTTCTCAGCCCCGTGTTGCCACAGTGCAAGCCACTGGCACGGCTCGCGTGTGGTTGTTGACGGCCTTGCGCTTTAAAGAGTTGTCTAACCGCCAACCCGAAATTGCTCTGGCCTTGACCATGGTGCTGGGTGGTTTGATGGGGCGCAGGTTGGTCAATCGCAAGCTTCGTATTGCTGCCACTTAAGGTTTTGCCAATAACGCCGATGGACTTGTTGCGTGCAGCAAACTGCACACAAGGCGTTGCATTCACGCCGCATCCAATTCTTGTAACAGTCGATACACTGCCGCAAGATTGCTTGGCGCCATTCAGGGGGTAAAACTTCATGTCCTTTTTCAGTTGGTTCAGCCGTAAGCCCGCATCGTTCAAACCTATTGCCTCTGAGGGGCCATCGGATCTGCCTGGCGCAGACGCCACGGTTCCCATGGTGCCGGGTAAATCTGCAAAAGTTGCAACCGATGCAACCCATGCGCAATCAGACACCCCAACGGTCAGCCACAAGGCTGAGCGCATGGAGCGGCGTGAAGCCCTTTACGCAGTAGTGCGCGATGCCATGGTGAGGGCGGGCGTTCTGTCTGCCAGCTACAAGTTCAAGGTTTTGTCGTTAGACCAGCGTGGCAAGCAGTTTTTGGTCATGATGGAACTGGCCCGCGACTATGGCGGTGAGATGGGACGTTTGAGTGAAATTGAGGCACTGATTGCCCAAACCGCCAAAGCCCGAAGCGATATTTTGGTAACGGCCGTGTACTGGCGTACCAGTGACCATGTGGCGGTAGGAATCCCGCAAAAGGGGATTGTTCCTCACGGTGTTGCCTTGCCCACAGCCCCTGCGGCTAAAAAACCAGTGGTGGCCCAGCCTTTGGCACCAGTGCAGATGGACCCTGTGGTCATTTCAGCCCCAAAACCAGCTGCAATGCCCCAGCAATCTGCGGCTACCTCTGTGCCGCCCATGCGCACCCCTTCGCGTTTTGATCCCATCGAGCCAGATGAAGTTGCCGCGTTTGAGCGTGCGTTAGCAGGCTCTGTAGCCACGGCAGCCGTTGCCGCTGCTGCGGCACGTCCTGCCATCGTGGCCTCGGCCTCTGTGGGGGCTCGGTCTGTTCCCCCGCTTACGGGCTACGAAGACACCGAAGTGCCTGTTGCAGAGGGTGTTACCCAAGATTTGAGTGCTACCCAATACGGTGCATTGAGCTAAGCACAGCTTGCCCCGACCCTCAAGCCAGTGGCTTGGTGGGTCAGCCCCGCAAGAGTTTGTCCTCAGCCAATGACAAGGCCGCGGGATGACCCGAAAGTACCAATGTATCGCCAGCGTTCAAGACGGCAGAGTCTTCAGCTGGCACAGGCATGCCGTTGGCCTTGCGCAAAATCACCACCCTCACGGCCATAGCTGGCAAAGCCATTTGGCCTAAGGTTTGGCCTATTGTTTTTGCGCCCACGGGTAAGTTGACGGTGGCCAGTCTGGCTTGATCGCGTTCGTTGAGGGTATCGTCGTCTGCCCCGTGGAAATAACCGCGCAAGAGCTGGTAGCGTGCATCACGTTGGTCTTGTACCAGCCTGAGCACCCGTCGCATGGGCACACCCACCAAGGCCAGGGCATGGCTTGCCAGCATGAGTGACCCTTCTATGGCCTCGGGCACCACTTCTGTTGCACCAGCATCTTGTAGCTTTTCCAAGAACATGTCGTCTTGCGTACGCACCACCACGGGCACTTGCGGGGCATGGGCTCTGGTGTTGCTCAGTACCTTCAGCGTAGAAGCCACATCAATATAAGTCACAGCGACTGCGCTGGCACGTACCAAGCCCGCTGCCATCAAGGCTTGCAGCCGCGTGGCGTCGCCATACACCACCGAGTCACCCGCTGCTGCCGCTTGTCGAACCCGGTCAGGATCCAAATCGAGCGCCATATAGGGAATGCCTTCGCCTTCCAGCATACGTGCCAAGTTCTGGCCGCAACGACCATACCCGCAAATGATGATGTGGCCGCTGGTGTTGATGGACTTGCGGGCAATCGAGGTCATTTGCAGCGACTGCTGCAACCAGTCGCTGGCCACCAGCTTCATCACAATTTGATTGCTGAACATGATGAGGAATGGCGTTGCCAGCATGGACAAAATCATGGCCGCCAAAATGGGGTTCATGAGCGCTGGTTGCACCAAGCCATTTGCCTGCGTGAGCGACAGCAGCACAAAGCCGAATTCGCCAGCTTGCGCTAAATACAGCCCCGTACGCAGTGATACGCCCGCTGTGGCTCCCATGGAGCGGGCCAAGATAAAAATAATGGCCAGTTTGACCAGCAACGGCACGCTCAGCAGCACCAGCACCAAACCCCAGCGGTCTACCAAAATGTGCCAGTCCAGCATCATTCCGATGGTGATGAAAAACAGGCCCAGCAACACGTCGTGAAAAGGGCGTATGTCGGTCCCCACTTGGTGCCGGTATTCCGTTTCTGACACCAGAACACCAGCAATAAATGCCCCCAATGCCAAGCTCAGCCCAGCAAGCTCCGTCAGCCATGCAAGTCCCAAGGTAATAAGCAGCAGGTTAAGCATGAACAGCTCATCGCTTTTGCGCCGGGCGACCAGCGTCAGCCACCAGCGCATCACACGTTGGCCGCCTGTTAGTAGCAATGTGACTAGGGCTGCGGCCTTAAGGGTGGCGATACCTAGGGCTGGCAATAAATCTTCTGGCGCTGCCGCAAGTGCGGGAATCAGCACCAGCAATGGCACCACCGCCAAGTCTTGGAACAGCAAAATCCCCATGACACGGCGGCCATGTTCGCTTTCAAGCTCGGCGCGTTCGGCCATCAGCTTGACCACAATGGCGGTGCTGCTCATGGCCATGACGCCAGACAAAGCCAAAGCGGTTTGCCAGCCCATGTCCCAAATGCCGCCTACCCATTGAGATAAAGCCAATGCTGCGCCAGACACCAGCACCATCGTGAGTGCGACTTGCGACAAACCCAGCCCAAATACTTGGCGTTGCATGGCCCTAAGCTTTGGCAGGCTGAACTCCAGGCCAATCGCAAACATCAAAAATACCACGCCAAACTCGCCCAAGTGCCGTACACCTTCTGAGTCCTGTGCCAGCGCCAGCGCATTCGGGCCTATCAACACACCTGCTGCCAAATAACCCAGCATGGGTGGCAATTTCATGCTGCGGCAGGCCACAACCCCCAGCACAGCGGCCAGCAAATACAGCAAAGTCAGGGCAAGAGATGACATAGCCCAATGCTATCCGAGCCGCAGCACGACAGGCGCATGAACAGGTGCCTTGCTCGATAGAATGCCCACATGATTGCCACCGCAGCCCTTGGGGCTACTCACACCACCGAGAACATTCTTCGCTTAGCGCGTGAGACTTTCGAAATTGAACAAGCTGCCCTGGGCCAACTGGCTGCGCGGCTTGACGAGCGCTTTGCACAGGCAGTCCACATGCTGCTGCACACCAAAGGGCGTGTGGTGGTTATGGGCATGGGAAAGAGTGGCCACATAGGCCGCAAAATTGCTGCTACCTTGGCATCTACGGGAACCCCCGCTTTCTTCGTACATCCCGCCGAGGCCAGCCATGGCGACCTTGGCATGGTCACCCGGGCCGATGTGGTGCTGGCCATCTCCAACAGCGGAGAAAGTGGCGAGTTGACTGCTATCTTGCCTTTGCTCAAGCGCCTGGGCGTGCCCTTGGTGGCCATGACGGGCGGCTTAGGTTCCAGTCTTGCCCAGCATGCAGATTTAGTGCTTGATTGCAGTGTTGCCCGCGAAGCTTGCCCCTTAAATTTAGCCCCCACCGCCAGTACCACCGCCCAACTTGCCATGGGCGACGCGCTTGCCGTGGCCTTGCTGGATGCGCGGGGTTTTCGCCCAGAGGACTTTGCTCGCTCTCACCCGGGTGGCTCTTTAGGGCGGCAGTTGCTCACCCACGTCAGTGATGTCATGCGTACCGGGGCGGATATTCCCAAGGTACAACCCGAAGACAGCTTTAGCGTGTTGATGCGTGAAATGAGTGCCAAAGGCTTGGGCTGTTCTGCCGTGGTGAACGGCGCAGGTCACGTGCTGGGCATTTATACCGACGGCGATTTGCGCCGCAGCATTGAGGCTGGCGCAGATTTGCGCCAGGCCACTGCCGCCCAGGTCATGCGCCCAGGCCCTCGCACCATTGCCCCTACTGCCTTGGCAGTAGATGCCGCAGAAATGATGGAGGCCCACGGCATCACTAGCGTGCTGGTGGTAGACCCGCAGGCCACATTAGTGGGCGTTGTGCACATTGGTGATTTGATGCGGGCTAAGGTGATTTGATGGCACATACCCATAGCCCTGCCATGCAATGGCCCCCAGAACTTTTGCTGCGCGCCCAACCTGTGCGCGTGGTTTTTTTTGACGTGGATGGTGTGTTAACCGATGGCGGGCTGTACTTCACTGATGCGGGCGAAACCCTCAAGCGCTTTCATACGCTGGATGGGCACGGCATCAAGATGCTGCAGAAAGCGGGCATTACCCCTGCAGTAGTGTCTGGGCGCGATTCGGCCCCTTTGCGCCTGCGCTTGAAAGCCCTGGGCGTAGAGCACGCCATCTTTGGCACCGAAGACAAGGCACCAGCCGCCGAAAAGATATTGGCCCAATTAGGTTTGCACTGGGGCCAGGCCGCTGCCATGGGTGATGATTGGCCCGACCTGCCCTTGCTGCGTCGTAGCGCATTCGCCTGCGCACCGAGTAACGCCCATCCCGAGGTATGCCAAGCGGCCCATTGGGTGACCCCGGCGGCTGGAGGGCAAGGCGCAGTGCGCCAGTTGTGTGATCTGCTGCTGGCATCTAACGGCCACTACGCTCAGTTTTTGAGTACTTACTGCGCATGAACATGCTCCGCCAAGCCTGGGACAGGCTCTCGCTGTATTTACCAGTGGCCCTCATGGGCGTGCTGGCCTTGGGCACATGGTGGTTGGTACGCAATGCACCCAGCCCTGTGGGGAGTGATGAGCCCGCAGTCGCCAGCACCCAGCCAGACTATTTCATGCAGGGTTTTTCTGTCAAAAGTTTTGACGCCAATGGCCGTTTGCAAAACGAAGTGCAGGGCCAGATGGCGCGGCATTTTCCGCAAACTGACAGCCTTGAAATCGATGCCCCCCGTATGCAGTCTGTGGGGCCAGATGGGCAAATCACCGTGGCCACTGCCGATAAGGGCGTGACCAATACAGCCGGTACAGAGATACGCCTTTTTGGTAATGCTGTGGTGGTGCGTGAACCAGCCCCTGGGCGGAGCAAGCAGCAAGACCGTATGGAGTTTCGCAGTGAGTATTTGCATGCCTGGACGCAAACCCAGCGCGTGCGATCAGACCGCCCCGTAGAGATTTTGCGCGGTACTGACCGCCTGACGGCCGACCGCCTCGACTACGACCACATGACGCAGGTGCTTGAGCTTGAAGGGCGCGTTAAGGGCGTGCTCAACACTAGGCCTTGAGACGTGACGACGCAAGCCCCTTTGGTTTTCATCACAGGCGCGTCTAGTGGCATAGGCCAAGCCTTGGCATGGCGCTACCACCAAGCGGGCTACCGGCTGGCATTGCTTGCAAGGCGGGTAGATGAAGTCAAATCATGGGCCACCGCAGCATCAATAAGCTCTGACTGTTATCAAATATATAGCGCAGATGTGTCGAATACAGACAGCATCATCCATGCTGCGCATACCTGTATTGCGCAGCAAGGCGTACCTGATGTGGTGATTGCCAATGCGGGCATCAGCGTAGGCATTGATACCGCCGAGCGTGAAGACCTTAAAGTCATGGCCCAAACCTTTGCCGTCAATAACTTGGGTATGGCGGCAACGTTTCATCCTTTCATTGCACCCATGGTGGCCCGTGGCAGTGGCACTTTGGTGGGCATTGCCAGCGTTGCGGCCATACGCGGTTTGCCGGGGCATGGTGCTTACTGCGCAAGCAAGGCCGCAGTGGTCAATTACTGCGAAAGCCTGCGCGGTGAGCTGGCCCCCAAAGGCCTACGCGTGGTCACCATTGCGCCTGGTTATGTAGACACTCCCTTGACCCGAGGCAACCCATACCCCATGCCTTTTTTGATGTCGCCCCAAGTATTTGCAGACCGCGCCTTTGCTGCCATTGCAAGTGGCACTAGCTACCGCGTGATTCCTTGGCAAATGGGTGTTGTGGCCAAAATCTTGCGCATATTGCCCAACGCCTTGTTTGACCTCCTTTTACGCAATAAACCGCGCAAACACAGGCAAAAAACGGGCTCTTGAGCTTTATGCAGACACTCTCCATCACCACAGTGTGATGGGTGTTGCATGGTGTTTTGATCAGGCCCCAAGGTTTGCAAGGGCAAGCTGGCTCTGGCACCATCGCGCACCATGCTTGATGTTGTCGTACTGTTTTTTGTGCTGGGCGTATGCGCCCGGCTGGTCAAAAGTGATTTGCGCTTGCCCGAGGCGCTGTATGAAACCCTCTCTATTTTCTTGCTGCTGGCGATTGGCCTCAAAGGCGGCATTGAACTGAGCAAGCAGCCTTTGGGCATGCTTGCACCGCAAATTGCTGTGTGTTTGGGCCTGGGTTTTGCCATTCCCTTCCTTTTAGTGCCTGTGCTGCGCCGTATGGGCCTCAATGCCATCGACAGTGCCGCTTTGGCCGCGCATTACGGCTCGGTCAGTGTGGTCACGTTTGCAGTCGCCAGCGCATGGCTTAAGGCGCGCAACATTGATGCAGAAGCCCATGCAGCACTGTGGGTTGCCTTGATGGAAGCCCCGGGTTTGGTTGCAGGGATCTTGCTGGCGCGTCTTGGCCAAAAAAAGCAAAGCAACAAAGAGGCAATTCCTGTGCGCTGGCGCGAATTGGCCCACGATGTGTTCCTAGGCAAGTCCGTGTTGCTGCTGGCAGGGGGCTTGGCCATTGGCGCATTCATGGGCGAAGCCGGCACAGCAAGCATCAAGCCTGTATTTATTGACTTGTTCAAAGGTGTTCTGGCTTTGTTCTTGTTGGAGCTGGGCTGGGTGGCTGCTGGCCGCTTGTCAGAGTTTCGCCGCCACGGCTTAGGCCTGTTTGTATTTGCTCTTGCAGCACCCGTGGCCTTGGCCTGGTTGGGTATTTTGGCGGCTTGGGCGCTGGGCCTGTCGTTGGGTGGCATGACCATCATGGGTGTACTGGCCGCCAGTGCCAGTTACATTGCGGCACCAACTGCCATGCGTATTGCCTTGCCTGAGGCCAATGCCGCGCTGTCTATCACCGCAGCGTTGGGCATTACCTTTCCGTTCAACCTGGTGGTGGGTATTCCCCTGTACTACCGCTTTGCACAAATGCTGCCATGAGCTTGCACAAGTACCCCAAAAAACTCTTGGTCTTAATTGCCGAAGCCGCCCTTGAAAAGCGTTTGATTGCAGACGTGATGCGCCTGGGCGCCCTTGGTTACACGGTGCATGATGTGCGTGGCGGTAGCCAGCATGCGGTCAGAGAAGGCCAGTGGGATGCTGACCGTACCGTAGAGATGCAAGTGGTGTGCGACGAAGCCGTGGCCGATGCCATTGCGACACATGTCATGGCTACGCATGCGCCCCACTTTGGTGTGACCTTGTACTTTGCGGAAGTACAAGTGCTGCGGCCCGAAAAATACGGATCACACAGCCTATAGGCACAAAAAAGCCCCCGAAGGGGCTGTTGGTTGGTGTGTGGCTGGGATCAGTAGCCGCCGCTATCACCACGGCCACCGCCGCCGTAACCGCCACCACCATTACGGCCACCGCCGCCGCCATTACGGGAGCCTGCGCCATAAGGGCTGCGAAAGCCGCCTTCACTGCGGCCACCACCGCCGTAACCGCCGCCGCCTTCACGACCACCGCCATAGCCACCACCACCTTCGCGGTTGCCGCCTCCATAGCCGCCACCGCCCCCACCATAACCCCCGCTGCGGCCGCCGCCACCGCCACTGTATCCACCCCCGCCGCCGCCTTCACGACCACCGCCGTAGCCGCCACCACCACCGCCAAAACCACCTGTGCGCGGTGGGCGGGGTTCCATCGGACGGGCTTCATTCACCACGATGCCGCGACCACCCAGGGGTTGACCGTTCATGCCTTGGATGGCGGCCTGTGCTTCGGCATCGCTGCCCATTTCGACAAAACCAAAGCCTTTGGAGCGACCGGTGTCACGCTCCATCATGACTTTTGCGCTGGTTACAGCACCAAAAGCTGCAAAAGCTTGCTCCAAATCGCTATCACGTACCGAGTAGGGCAAATTGCCCACATACAGTTTGTTGCCCATTGCGGGACTCCTCAAAAACACAAAAACAAAGCGATGGAGTCCCGAAAACGCAACCAGCTATGGCCATGGACGCCCATAGACGCCTTCTGCGCGAAACTGACGGATCACCGCAAACCTTTTTGCAGGTTCAAAAACCTACAAAAAACATTATGCGCCACAAATTTGCATAAAAAGCAAGCGCTGACCCACGCTGTTTGAGCGCGTTACGCATCTGTAGTCCTACGGATATGTGTCGTTGTTACATATGAATGGGTCATTAAAGCGCCTTAGCCACAGCAACAGGCACCTTTGACTCGCAATCTACAGGCGTAAAAAAAGAGCCCGCAGGCTCTTTTGTATGGCTTAGGCAGTACTTAACTGCCCAAATGGATGCTTAGTAGCTGCTACGGCCACCGCCGTAACCACCACCGCCACCGCCGCCGTAACCGCCACCACCGCTGCGGCCACCGCCGCCGTAGCCACCGCCACCACCATTGCCGCCGCCGAAGCCGCCGCTACGGGGAGCACGTGGCTCCATGGGACGTGCTTCGTTCACAACGAGGTCGCGGCCACCAAAGTTTTGGCCATGCACGCCTTGGATGGCGGCTTGGGCTTCAGCATCGCTGCCCATTTCGACAAAGCCGAAACCCTTGGAGCGGCCAGTGTCGCGCTCCATCATGACCTTGGCGCTGCCAACAGAGCCGAATTGGCTGAAAGTTTGTTGCAGGTCTTCGTCGCGGAAGGAATAAGGCAGGTTGCCTACGTAAAGTTTGTTGCCCATGAGGGACTCCTGAAAAAATAGAAAACGCGATGGAGCCCGACGCAATCAACAAACCTGTGACGACTTCAAAGACGCGAAACTGACCATACACCGCTAACTTGGGTGCTTTTCAGCAAAGCCAAAAAGCCAAAGCATTATCAGTGACTTTGTGCTTTGTAGGGAATTTATTTGTAGCGCGGTGCGTTGATGCTTGTTGGCAGGCTGTCAGCGCAAGCAATTACACTGGAGGCGTCTTTGGGGAGTAGCCCGCCCGGCCCGTTGTTTTGTGGGCACGGGGGCTTGCGTCAACATACTTGGAGCGCCGTGTGCAATGCACGGCAATCTATGGCGCAAGCGGCAACCATGTGTTGCTGGGCAAGACCATTGACTGCGCACCGATCCATTGGCCGGAGTCGGGGCGCAGTCAATGCGTTTATTTACCATCCGGCCCTTATAGGATGGTTCCTGTGGAAGCCTTTTTTGTCTCTACCGCCCTCGTTGCTTTGGCCGAGATGGGCGATAAAACCCAGCTCTTGTCTTTGGTGTTGGCGGCACGTTTTCGCAAGCCCTGGCCCATTGTCTTGGGCATTTTGGCGGCCACGCTGGCCAACCATGCCTTGGCCGGTGCCGTAGGTGCCTGGGTCACCACCTTGCTGGGGCCGCAGGTTTTAAGGTGGGTGCTGGGGCTGTCTTTTATTGCCATGGCGGTGTGGATGCTGATACCCGACAAGCTGGATGACGGCGACGTTACCCAGGCCCCGCGCTGGGGGGTGTTTGGCACTACCGTGGTGGTGTTCTTTTTGGCCGAGATGGGCGATAAGACCCAGATCGCCACCGTCATGCTGGCCGCGCAGTACGACGCTTACCTGTGGGTGGTAGCGGGTACTACCTTGGGCATGATGCTGGCCAATGCGCCTGTGGTGTGGCTGGGCGACCGCATTACGCGGCGCGTGCCCATCGTGGCGGTGCACCGTATTTCTGCGGCGATTTTTGTGGTGCTGGGTGTGGTGGCCATTGCCGGCGCGTGACGCCAATGCAGGCTTGTCTGCGGCACCCTGATACCCCTTGCGGGGCTGCGCTGGCGCAGGCCTTATAGGGTTGTGCAGGGTTATCTGGCTCTTTGGTATATTTGCCAAGCGCCGATTTGCTACAGCTTGCGGGCGCTTTACAAGTTCAGCTAAAGACCCGTCCGAGACACCACCCGGCCCCGTTTTTAGCGATGCCGGGTTTTTTTATGTCCTTTATTGTCACGCCCCAGTCCATGCATTTTCCGGCTGCGCTGCCGCTGCAAAGCGGTGCAGCCATCCGTGGCTATTCGCTGGCCTACGAGACCTACGGCACCCTTAATGCAGATCGATCCAACGCGGTGTTGGTCTGCCACGCCTTGAACGCATCGCACCATGTGGCGGGTGTGTACGAGGGCCAGGCCAAGTCTGAAGGCTGGTGGGACAACATGATTGGCCCCGGCAAGCCCGTGGACACCAACCGCTTTTTTGTCATTGGCATCAACAACCTGGGCTCTTGTTTTGGCTCCACAGGGCCTATGGATACCCACCCCGATACGGGCGAGGTGTATGGCGCAGACTTTCCGGTGGTCACGGTAGAAGACTGGGTCAACGCCCAGGCGCGGCTGCTAGACCGTTTGGGTATAGGCCAACTGGCGGCCGTGCTGGGCGGTAGCCTGGGCGGCATGCAAGCCCTGTCGTGGACCTTGCAGTACCCGCAGCGTGTGCGGCATGCGGTGGTGGTGGCCAGTGCGCCCAACCTCACAGCAGAAAACATTGCGTTTAACGAGGTGGCCCGCCGCGCCATCGTGACCGACCCGGATTTTCATGGCGGGCACTTTTACCGTCACGGCGTGGTGCCCAAGCGCGGCCTGCGCATTGCACGCATGATTGGGCACATCACTTATTTGAGCGACGATGTGATGAACGAGAAGTTTGGGCGGCAGCTCAGGCGCCAGGTGCTGGAGCAAGCGCCACTGGGCGCTGCCGACACAGCGCCACAGCCCACCCGCAACGGCGCAGCTGCGCAAAGCGTGGGCGCGTATCTCTACAGCACGCAAGACATTGAGTTCCAGATCGAGAGCTACCTGCGTTACCAGGGTGACAAGTTCAGCGACTACTTTGACGCCAACACCTATTTGCTGATCACCCGTGCGCTGGATTACTTTGACCCCGCACGCGCTTTTGGCGGCAACCTGACCCAAGCGCTGGCCGCAGCCACGGCGCAGTTTTTGTTGGTGAGCTTTACCACCGACTGGCGCTTTGCCCCGGCACGCAGCCGCGAAATCGTCAAAGCCCTGCTGGATAACCGCCGCAGCGTGAGCTACGCCGAGGTGGATGCCCCCCACGGCCACGACGCCTTTTTGTTGGACGACCCGCGCTACATGGCCCTGGTGCGCACCTACTTTGACCGCATCGCCAAGGAGCTGGCATGACCGAACCCACCACCATGCAAGCACTGGCCCGCTTGGTGCCGCAAGGCGCCAGCGTGCTCGACCTGGGCTGCGGCAATGGCGCCATGCTGGACTACCTCAAGGCAGAGCGTGGCTGCACCGGCTACGGCATAGAGATCGACGACGCCAACGTGTTGGCCTGCGTGCAGCGCGGCGTCAATGTGGTGCAGCTCAATCTGGACGAAGGTTTGGCCATGTTTGCCGACAACTCGTTTGATGTGGTGCTGCAAATAGACACCTTGCAGCATCTGCGCAATACTGAAGTCATGCTGCGCGAAACCGCCCGCGTGGGGCGCATGGGCATTGTGGCGTTTCCTAATTTTGCGCATTGGCCCAACCGCTTGTCGGTGCTGCGCGGGCGCATGCCGGTCACCCGCCGCTTGCCCTACCAGTGGTATGACACGCCCAACATCCGCGTGGGCACCTTCAACGACTTTGCCGACTTGGCTCACAAAAACCACCTGCGCGTGCTGGACGCCTTTGGCCTGCAAGAGGGCCGCGAAGTGCGCTGGCTGCCCAACGCCCGCGCTGGCACAGCGGTGTTTTGTTTTGAGCAAGCGGCGCACTGATGCGTGCGCCACACCAAAGGCCGTCAACACATCCCCCAAACCATGCTGCGCTTTGCTGCCAACCTCAGCATGCTCTACACCGAGCTGCCGTTTTTAGACCGCTTTGAAGCCGCTGCCCGTGATGGCTTCAAGGCTGTGGAGTTTTGGTTTCCGTATGGTTTTGATGCCCGCGAATTGGCAGCCCGCTTGCAAGCCAACGGCCTGCAGCAGGTGCTGATCAACGCCCCACCCGCAGGCATGCACCGCGCCGCCATGGCCGCAGCCTGGGACGCGGGCGAGCGCGGCACGCTAGCACTACCGGGCCGCGAGGCCGAGTTCCGTGCCGGTGTGCTGCAAGCCCTGGAAGACGCCCACATCCTGGGCTGCCCGCAGGTGCATGTGCTGTCGGGCATCGTGCCGCCTGGCACAGCGCGTGAGTCCCTCAAACCCCACTGCGTTGCTCAACTGCAATGGGCGGCGCAGCAGGCCGCACAAGCTGGGGTGCGTTTGTTGATCGAGCCCATCAACCAGCGCGACATGCCCCGGTATTTTTTAAACCGCCAAGACCATGCCCACGAGCTGATCGACGCCGTGGCATCGCCCCATGTGCAGGTGTTGATGGACATTTACCACTGCCAAGTGGTGGAAGGCGACATCACCACCAAACTGCGCCAGTACCTGCCCACGGGCCGGGTGGGGCATATCCAAATTGCGGGCGTGCCCGGACGGCAAGAGCCCAACCAAGGCGAGCTGAACCTGCCGCATGTGCTGGCCACCCTGGACGCCTTGGGCTACAGCGGCTGGATAGGCTGCGAATACCACCCCGTGCATGGCACGCAGGCGGGTTTGGGCTGGTTGCGGCAGGCGCAGGCGGTGCACGCAAATACCCCCTCGCAAGCCTCTTGAAGCACAACAAAAGCCAGTTTTTAAGCCAGATTGGGGCTGTGCCTTAGTAAAGCAAGCACTTTATGCTATTGAAATAATAGCATCTGAGTCCTGCTGCAACAAGGCCAGGGCTCTGGCGCAAGGCAAGCCGCTGTGATGCAATGGCATATCTCCAGCGCCCCCATCTCCACCATGAACGCCCCATTGCCCTTGACCGCTTTGCAAGCCCTGCCCACCCAGCAGCACATTGATGCCGCGTGGGATGCATCCATCGTCCCGCAGTTGATGGACTACATCCGCATCCCTGCCAAGTCGCCTTTGTTTGATGCCGACTGGGCCGCACACGGCCTGCTAGACCGCGTGGTGTGCGATGCCGCTGCATGGATCGAGGCGCAAAAAGTACCCGGCCTGCGGCTGGAAGTGCTGCGACTGCCAGGCCGCACGCCCGTGCTGTTTTTTGAGGTGGACGCCACCACACCCGCCACCAGCAGCGTGGCCCACCAGCCCACGGTGCTGATGTATGGCCACCTGGATAAACAACCCGAGTTTTCTGGCTGGCGCAGCCATTTAGGGCCCTGGACGCCTCACTACGCCGAAGGCCGTTTGTATGGCCGTGGCGGGGCCGACGATGGCTACGCCGCCTACGCCAGCATTGCCGCAGTGCAGGCCATCAAAGCCCAAGGCTTGCCGCACCCGCGCATTGTGGGTTTGATAGAAACCGCCGAAGAAAGCGGCTCGCGCGACCTGCTGCCCACCATTGATGCCCTGGGCCCGCGCCTGGGCGATGTGGCCTTGGTGGTGTGCCTGGATTCGGGTGCGGGCAACTACGACCAACTGTGGCTGACCACCAGCCTGCGCGGCATGGTCAGCGGCACCTTGCGGGTGGACATATTGACCGAAGGCGTGCATTCGGGCGATGCATCAGGCGTGGTGCCTTCGTCGTTTCGCATCTTGCGCCATGTGCTCGACCGCCTAGAAGACAGCGCCACAGGCCGTTTGTTGCCCCCAGAGTTTTTTTGCCCCGTGCCGCCCGACCGCATGGCGCAAGCCCATGCCACCGCAGCCATCTTGGGCGACGAGCTGCACCAGCGCTTTCCGTGGGCGCACTTTGACTGTGGCGGCAGCACCCGCAGCGCTTTGCCCACCACCACCGACCCAGTGCAGGCCCTGCTGCAACGCACCTGGCAGCCCACCCTGAGCGTGACCGGGGCCGAGGGCCTGCCCGCGCTGCAAGATGCGGGCAATGTGCTGCGGCCCTACACCGCCTTCAAGCTCAGCCTGCGCCTGCCCCCCTTGGTAGATGCCGCGCAGGCAGTGCAGCGCTTAAAAGCCTTGCTAGAAGACAACGCCCCCTACCAAGCCAAAGTCACCTTCACCCCCGCAGGTCATGCCACTGGCTGGAACGCCCCCAGCACCGCGCCTTGGCTGGATGCAGCACTGCAACAGGCATCGCAGGCCTACTTTGGCGCACCCTGCGCCACCATAGGCCAGGGCGGCACCATACCGCTGATGGGCATGCTCAGCCAGGGCTTTCCCAAAGCGCAAATGATGGTCTGCGGCGTGCTGGGCCCCCACAGCAACGCCCACGGGCCCAACGAGTTTTTGCATGTGCCCTACGCCAAGCGTCTGACCGCCGCCGTAGCGCATGTGGTGGCCAGCATGGCCGGGGCGGTCGCTTAGCTAGCCTGCAACCCGACCCACGCCAGCGCAGCCAGCGGCGCTGTCTCGGCCCGCAGCACGCGGGGCCCCAGGGTGATGGGTGCAAAGCCGTTGGCCAGTGCCAGGGCTTCTTCGGTGGGGCTTAGGCCTCCTTCGGGGCCCGATAAAAACACCAGGGCTTGCTGTGTGTGGGTGCCAGCAAGGGCGGTGCCCAAAGGCTGGCTGCCGGTGCCAAGCGACAGCACATAGCGTGGGTCTGCGCTACCCGCATGGGCCTGCACCCACGCTGCCAGCGTGACGGCCTCGTGCACTGGGGGCACCCGGTTGCGGCCGCATTGCTCGCAGGCGGCCACTGCAATGGCTTGCCAGTGGGCGCGTTTTTTGTCGGCGCGTTCACCTTTGAGCTTGAGCACGCTGCGCTCTGCCAGCAGCGGCGTAATGCTGGCGGCGCCCAGTTCAGTGGCTTTTTCTATGAGCCAGTCCATGCGCTCGTTGGCGGTAATGCCTGCTAGCAAGTGCATGGGGCGCGGGGCTTCGCGCTCGGTGGGGGTGTGCTGGCCCACTTGCACGCTCACATCGCTGCGGCCCATGCGCAGCACGGTGGCTGTCCATTCGCCGCCTTCGCCGTTGAACAGGGTCAGTGTGTCGCCTGGCTGGTGGCGCAGCACCTGCACATGGCGGGCTGCTGCAGCGGGCAGGTCTAGTGCGTCGCCCGCATTCAGCGGTGTGGGGCAATAAAAGCGTGGCATGTGGTGGCCCTTATTGCGCCCAGTGCGTAGTCAGTTCAAAAAGCCCAAGCGCCATCACACCCGGCCAAAAGCATAGCCACTGGGCGCTTGGATGTTTTCAATCTCATCGACCAGCCGCAGCAAAGGCCCTAGTTCGCGGTAGCGGCTGGTGGTGCTGCGGATGTAGTGGATGAAACGGGGTGCATCGGCTAGGTATTTGGGCTTGCCGTCGCGCAGCGTCAGGCGGGCAAAAATACCGGCCACTTTGAAGTGGCGTTGCAGGCCCATCCATTCAACGCTGCGGTAAAACTCGCCAAAGTCGTCGCCCCAGCCGCTGGCGCTGTTGGCACCCAGCAGGCCAGCTTTGCGGGCCTTTTCCCAGTAACGCACCGTAATGTCGATGACAAAGTCTTCGTCCCAGCTGATGAAGGCATCGCGCAGCAGGCTGGCAATGTCGTAGGTAATGGGGCCGTACACCGCGTCTTGAAAGTCCAGCACGCCTGGTTTTTCCTGTGGGCCTGCGGCGGGGGCCATCAGGTTGCGGGTCATGAAGTCGCGGTGCACAAACACGCTGGGCGCAGCCAGGTTGTGGGCCACGATGGCGTCAAAACTGCGGGCCAGGGTGGTTTGCTGCGCTTCGCTCAAGCTGTATTGGCGGTGCTGGGCCACATACCAGTCGGGGAACAAGGCCAGCTCTCGGCGCAGCAGGGCTTCGTCGTACGCGGGCAGCACGCCGGGGCGCGATGCTTGTTGCCACGCCAGCAGGGCGTCTACTGCCTGCATGTACCAGCCATGTGCGGCCTGGGGTTGCTCGGGGTTCAGATGTTCTATGACGGTGCGGCTGCCCAGGTCGGTCAGCAGCATAAAACCGTTGGGTGCGTCCCAGGCCAGGATGTGCGGCACGTTCAGCCCGGCCGCAACCATCAGGGCTTGCACTTGCACAAAGGGCTGGCAGTTTTCTTTGTCGGGCGGCGCGTCCATCACGATCAGGCTGCCGCCAGTGGCTTGGTCAATGCGCAAATAGCGCCTGAAGCTGGCGTCGGCCGATGCTGCGCGCAGGCTGCTGGCAAGCAAGCCGTGGCTGGCCAGCAGGGGTGCCAGCCATTGGTCAAACGCGGCGTGGCGCTCGGGGCTGGGCCATAACACGGGTGCAGCACTGGGTGCGGGGTTGGCGGTGGGGGTGCCCGTAGGGGCGCTGTGGGGGGGCTGGTGGGCGCTCATGGATAATCAGATTCTACAAACCCGGACTGCAGACCCCCTGCCTTGCCCGGGTTGCTTTTTTGCCTGGAACCCACAGCCCCGTGCCATCTTGTCTATTGCCCCGCGCACCCAGCGCATTGTCAGCCCGTATGCCTTTGCAGCGCAGCCCTGTAGGGCGGTTGCGCCCTGTGGCCTGGATGGTGGCTTGCTGGTGCGCAGGCTTGGCAGCCCATGTGGGCGCGCAAGATGCCGCACCGCCAGTGCCTGCCCCCGCCGCGCGACTGCCTGTGTATGTATCGGGCGACCGCATCAGCGGCCAAACCGACTTGAACGCCACCATTGAAGGCGATGCCGAGCTGGTGCAGGGCGATACTAAGATCCGAGCCGACCGCGTGGACTATGACGTGCCCACCGACCAGGCCAAGGCCAAAGGTAGCGTGCGCATTGAGCGCGATGGCAATGTGTACGAAGGCAATCTATTGCAGCTGCGTGTAGAGGCGTTTGAAGGCTTCTTTACCGATGTGCGTTACCGCCTGGCCCGCACTGAAGGCCATGGCGAGGCCACGCGGGTGGACTTTATTGACCGTGACCGCGCGGTGGTCAACACCGGCACTTACACCACCTGCCAGCGCACCGACGAAGCCACTTGGCAGCCCGACTGGGTGCTGCGCGCAGGCCGCATCCGTATCGACAACGAAGAACAAGTGGGTGTGGCCCACGATGCGGTGCTGGAGTTCAAGGGCGTGCCTCTACTGCCCATACCGTCGATCAGTTTTCCGCTGTCGGACAAACGCAAGTCCGGCCTGTTGCCCCCCACCATTGGGCTCGATAGTTTGAACGGCTTGGAGTATTCGCAGCCTTATTACTGGAACATTGCGCCCAACCGCGATGCCACTTTGCGTGCTGCGCTGATGACCAAACGCGGCGTGAGCGCTGGGGGCGAGTTCCGTTACCTAGAGCCCCGTTACCGTGGCCAGATCGACGGCGACTTCATGCCTTCAGACAGCCTGCGCAACCGCCAGCGCTGGGGTTATTCGGCCCAGCACAATGCGGTGTTGGGCTCGCCCGCAGGCGACCTGGGGCTGGCGGTCAACCTCAACCGCGTGAGTGATGACAACTACTGGCGCGACTTTGGCCGCGCCACCAACGTGCTGCGCCAGCGCTTGCTGCCGGGCGATGCCACTTTGTCGTGGGCGCAGGGCGATGTGTCGGCCCACATGCGCACCCTCAAGTGGCAAACACTGCAAGACGTGACCGCCCCCATCGTACCGCCGTTTGACCGCATGCCCCAACTGCAATGGCGCTATATGCCCAGCCAGTTGGGCGGTGGTTTGGATGCATTGCTGGAGCTGGACACCACCCGCTTTGTGTCAGACACCAGCCTTACGCGCCAGCCCAACGGCCAGCGCACCTATGCCCTGGCGCAGATCAGCAGGCCGTTTTTGTCGCCGGGCAGCTTTATCACCCCCCGCGTGCAGTTGCATGCCAGCCAGTACAACCTGGACAGCCCCATTGCCGGTGGCCAGCGCAATGCCAGCCGCGCCCTGCCCACGGTCAGTTTGGACAGTGGCTTGATCTTTGAACGCGACGCCACCGTGCTGGGCCGCAACTTTGTGCAAACCCTGGAGCCGCGTGCGTTTTATACCTACACGCCGTTTCGTGACCAAAGCCGTTTGCCGGTGTATGACACCGCTGCACAAGACTTCAACTTTGCCACCATTTACTCAGAAAACACCTACGTTGGCCAAGACCGTTTTGCCGACAACAACTTGCTGACGGTGGGCGTTACCTCGCGCTTAATCGACCCCGACACCGGGGCCGAATCGGTGCGTTTAGGGGTCGCCCAGCGCTTTCGTTTTAGTGACCAAAACGCGACCCTGCCCGGTGAAGCTGCTGTGAGCGAGCGCCTGTCCGACCTGCTGGTGGGCACCAGCCTGCGCTGGGTGCCGCAGTGGGGTTTTGACTCCACCGTGCAATACAACCCCAAGCGGCGCAGGTCTATCCGCTCCACCATTGCGGCCAACTACAACCCGGGGCCGTTTCGCACCATCAGCACAGCCTACCGCTTGCAGCGCGGCACCAGCGAGCAAATCGACGTGGGCTGGCAATGGCCCCTGGGGGCCTTGCCCGGCAGCGACACCGTCAATCGCGCCATGGGCGGCAAAACGCCAGGCCGCTGGTACAGCGTGGGCCGCCTCAACTACAGCCTGCAAGACCGCAAGCTGGTTGATACCGTGGTGGGTTTTGAGTACGACAGCTGCTGCTGGATAGGCCGCGTGGTGCTGGAGCGCCTGCAAAGCGGCGTGACCACAGCCAACACGCGCTTGCTGTTTCAAATCGAGTTTGTGGGCTTTTCGCGCCTGAGCTTGGGCTCGAACCCGCTCGATACTCTGCGCCGCAACGTGCCCAACTACCAACTGCTGCGCGACCCGGCCAACCCTAGCCGCCCGCCGGATTTGTTCCAGCGTTGATGCCCGCACCTGCGCAGCCCCCTTTTGAAAAGACCTTGCCTGCACCATGAACCACCGTCTTTTGGCCTTGTGCCTTGCCTCTTTACTCAGCCTGGCGCATGTGCCCGGCGCTGCCCAGGGTTTGCGTGTGCCCGGCGCTGGGGCTGCCCGCCCATCCGCCACGCCATCCATCCCCCTGCCCACAGCACCCTTGCCGCGCCAAGCTGATTTCATTGTGGCAGTGGTCAACTCTGAGCCCATCACCAACAACGAAGTGCTGCAACGCCTGGCCCGCTTGGAGTCGCAATTGGCGGCGCAAGCTGATGCCCCGCCGCGCGATGTGTTGGCCCGTCAAGTGCTGGAGCGCTTGGTGCTAGAAAAAGCACAGCTCCAGGCTGCCCGTGCAGCCAACATCAAGGTAGATACCTTGGCCGTTAACCAAGCCGAACAGAACGTAGCGCGCCAAAACGAAATGCCGGTAGAAGCCATGCACCGCGAGCTGACCCGCAACGGCATCAGCGTGGAGCGCTTTCGCGAAGAGCTGCGCAACCAGTTGATGATGCAGCGCCTGCGCGAGCGCGAGATCGAGTCCCGCGTGCGCATCAGCGATGTGGATGTAGAGCTTTTCATCCGCGAAGAACAGGCCACCACCGACCCCGACAAAATCGGCATCAACTTGGGCCATGTGCTCGTCATCGTGCCCGACGGCGCATCGGCTGAGCGTGTGGCACAGCTACGCGCCCGCGCCCAAGAGGCCGCAGACAAAGCCCGTGCGGGCACCGACTTTGCCGCCGTGGCCCGCGAGTATTCCGACGCGCCCGAAGGCAAAAACGCCGGTGGCTTGCTGGGGCTGCGTGCCAGCAGCCAGTACCCCGACTTGTTTGTGAGCGCCGTGCAGGGCCAGCCCCTCAACGCCATCGTGGGCCCGGTGCGTTCGCCTGCGGGCTTTCATGTGCTCAAAGTCGTAGAGCGCGTCATTGCGGGCCTGCCCACCACCGTGCCCCAAACCAATTCCCGCCACATTTTGCTGCGCACATCGGCCCAGTTGTCTGAAGCCGCTGCGGCCGAGCGCTTGGCTGACTACCGCAGCCGCATCCTTGCAGGCCAGGCCGACTTTGCCGAGCTGGCACGCCAATATTCGCAAGACGCCAGTGCTAAACAAGGCGGTGCCTTGGGCTGGTCTAACCCCGGCCAGTTTGTGCCCGAGTTTGAACAAGTGCTGGACACCCTGGAGCCCGGTCAGATCAGCGAGCCTCTGGTGTCGCGCTTTGGTGTGCACCTGATTCAATTGCTGGAGCGCCGCGAAAAAGCCCTGACCCAACGTGAGCAACGCGAAGTGGCACGTTTGGCCCTGCGCGAAAAACGCCTGGACGAAGCCCACACCAATTGGCTGCAAGAGCTGCGTGCCCGGGCCTACGTCGAGTACCGCGACCCCCCGCAATGAAGCACATCCCGCGCAAACGCTTTGGCCAGCATTTTTTGTCTGACCACGGCATCATTGATGCCATCGTTGAGGCTATTGCCCCGGCCCCTGGCCAGCCTATGGTCGAAATCGGCCCCGGCCTGGCGGCGTTGACCCAGCCCTTGGTCGAACGCTTAGGCAGGCTTACCGTTATTGAGCTAGACCGCGACTTGGCCGCCCGCCTGCGCCTTCACGGCCAACTGGATGTGATCGAAAGCGATGTGCTGCGCGTGGACTTCAGTGCGCTTGCCGCCCAGTGGCCCAACCTGCAAGGCACTCAGGACAGCACCGCAGCGCCCACCAAGCTGCGTGTGGTGGGCAACCTGCCCTACAACATCTCCACCCCCATCCTCTTTCATCTGTTGGCGCATGTGCACGCCATTGAAGACCAGCACTTCATGCTGCAAAAAGAGGTGATCGACCGCATGGTGGCCCGCCCCGCCACCAGCGACTATGGCCGCCTGTCCGTCATGCTGCAATGGCGCTACGCCATGGAAAACGTGCTGTTTGTGCCCCCCGAAAGCTTTGACCCGCCCCCCCGGGTTGATAGCGCGGTAGTACGCATGGTGCCCCGCACCAACCCGGCGCATGTGTCAGTGCCTTTGCTAGAAGAGCTGGTGCAAGTCGCCTTCAGCCAGCGCCGCAAACTGCTGCGCCACACCCTGGGCCGCTGGCTTGAAGCCCGCGCCTTTAGTGGCACGTTTGACACCCAACGCCGCGCAGAAGAAGTGCCAGTGGATGACTACATTGCACTGGCGCAGGCCGTGCAAGACCGTCAAAATTAATAGCGAAATAGCCTTGATTCACTAAGGCATAGTGGCAATTTGGCTCAAAGAATGCTCTGTATGCCTTTGAATCACTGGGTTTTCAACCATGCCTGAACTGGTCTCGCTGAGCACGATTTATCCATTTTGGAAAATCTCCTACATACCTTCTGCTGTCGAGAGTGTCCGCCGCGGAATTGACAAAGAGCGCGAGCGGTTTCATGGAAAGCCTTTTGTTGTTGTAGCAACCAGTTATTACGTTGATTACAGCAACAGCGGCATACGCATCCAATTGATTGACGGTTTTTCTACAGAAGATGAGGCCGTGTCCTGCGCGCTGAAAAATGCCGAGGATGCTGTCAAAAGAACCAAAGCAATCAAAGCCTACGATACGTATGAGTGGGAAGTGGTGTACTGGCCGTGCATGATTTCAATGACGGAGCGTGAAGACAGTGAGCATGTTCAACGTCGGTTTTATGAAATCATTTCTCTGACCTGTGATTCAGGCTACGACTACAAACAATTCGTTTTTGAGGTGCTTTACGTCGATGCCGCTGAAACCATTGGCCCAGAATTGTTGATGTACCTGGGCGAAAGCCACGAGCTGTTTTCTTTTTTCGGTGACCAGGGTTGTGCGCAAAGCACAGTGACAGATCAGCCCCCCGAGATCGCGGTGCCAGACCAAAACGTACAGACCGTGTCACCTGATCAACGTTTGAAGGATGGCTGGTTTGCGCGTTTATTTCGCAGTTTGTGGGGCAAGTACTGAACCACGGCCACCACGCCCGTGCATCACGTACCATGCACCCATGCAAGGCTAATAGGTGGCCCTGCCCACTTTACTTACCAGGAGCATCCCATGGCCAAAGGCGAACAACGCAGCAACAAAATGGCTAAAAAGCCCAAAAAAGACACCTCTGCACCCAAAGAGCACGTGTCAGACCGTCCCTTGCCCCCCACGACGGCAGTGATTCCCAAGGGCAAGATCAAGAAGGTGGGCCAATAAAGTAACGTGCAGGGCTCTCAGCCCTGTTGGCGTTCTTGCACATAGCGGTGCACCACGGGAGGTGCGTCGCCTACATGAAAAGCCAGTTTGCGCTCCCGCAGGGCCACGTCAAACGCGGTGACGCGGTCAAAGCGGCGCAGGTGCTCTGTCCAAGACTCGTCTTCTATCAGTTCTACATACCGGCTGGGCTCTGCAACGTCGTGCAGCAACTGCCAGTCCAGGGCCCCTTGGCGCAGGCGGCTGCGGCGGCTTTCCTGCATCAGCGCTACAAACTCGGTCGCACGGGCGGGGTCTACGGTGTATTCAATCGTCACCACCACTTTGCCCGCTTGCGGTGGCACGGGGGCCACCGGGGCCTTAAACGCTTGCGATGGGCTCATGTCTTCTTCGATGCTGCGGTCTACCACCCAGCGCTGTACCAGCAGCATGGCCACCACGCCGGTTAGCGCCGCCACCCCCACGCTGGTTTGCAAGCTGGTCAGGCTGGCAACTTGCCCCCACAGTGCGGCACCCGCAGCGGTAGACCCCATGATGGCCATTTGGTAAATCGACATGCCCCTTGCCCGCACCCAGTTGGGCAAGGCCAGTTGGGCCGATACGCTCAGGGTGTTGGCCGTGGTGATCCACGCCATGCCCGCCAGCACCATGGCAGGCACTGCAACCCATACGTTGGGCGCGATTGCCATTACGCCCGTGGCACCCGCTTGCACCAAGGTGCCGCGCAGCACCAGCACATCACGCGGCATGGCTTGGCGCAGTCGCGGCAGGTACATGGCCGCCACAATGGCGCCAGCCCCCATGCAGGCCAGCAGCAAGGTAAAAGTGCCCGCCCCGCCGCCATTGAGGCGCTGGGCCAGCAGCGGCAGCAAAGCCAGTAAGGCCGTGGCGTGCAAAAAGAACACCGAGATGCGCCACAGCACCGCTCGCATGCGCGGCGACTGGCGCACAAACTGTACGCCTACGCGCATGGCGCTCCACAGGCGTTCCCGCCCCAACGGGCTGGGCACATGCGCACGGTGCCAGCGGGCAATGACCACTGCGGATACCAAAGACAACGCTGCGTTGAGCAAAAACACCCAGGCACTGCCTGCGCTGGCAATGATGGCCCCTGCCAGCAGTGGGCCGATGATGCGCGAGGCATTCATGGCCACACCGTTGAGCGCCAATGCGGCCGGCAACTGCGCTCTGCTGACCAGCTCGGGCACGATGGCGGCAAACACTGGCCAGCGCATGGCAAGGCCTATGCCATTGGCAAAGGTCAAGGCCAGCAGCAGGGGTGCGCTCATGCCACCCAGCAGCACCGCCACGCACAGCACCATTGCTACCACCGCCACCCACAGCTGGGTGGCCATAAAGTAGCGCTTGCGGTCCAAAATATCGGCCAGCGCTCCGCTGGGCAGGCCCAGCAAAAACACGGGCAGGGTCGATGCTGATTGCACTAGTGCCACCAGCACAGGCGATGTGGTCAAGGTAGTCATCAGCCATGCGGCTGCCACATCGTTCATCCACATGCAGGTGTTGGCCGCCACCCAGGTCAGCCACAGCATGCGAAATACGGGGTTACCCAAAGGGGCCAGGGGGGCGGTAGATGCGTGTTGCGCGGCAAGCGCGGCCTGTGCGGCGCTGGGTGGCTGGGCAGATGCGTCAGCAGTGGGTGCGGTAGGCAGCGCGCCAGGCGGCTGCCCTGTTGGGGGCAAAGGGGGCATGCCCTTGCATTGTGCGCCGTTTGAGGAAAACGGGTGGCGCCCCTCGGAAAAGCCGTTCTAAGCGCTCAAAAGATCAATTTTTAAGCAAAAAAGGCACTATGCCTTAGAAAATCAAGCGCTATTAGCTATTATTTTAATAGCACCGTATGTTCTGTATACAAAGGCATGGGTTGCTAGGGCTGCAGCTTGATGGCCTCAACAGTCCGCAGGGCTTGTGGTGGGCAGGGTCAGGGTGGCGCATACAATGCCCGACTTCCCGCATGGAGGGCGCGTTGGCGTCAGTCACGGCGGGTTTTGTCTATCTGACCAGCCCAAGTGGAGTGTTGCCTGTGTTTATTTCTTCTGCCATTGCCCAGACCGCCCCTGCCGCAGCCGCTACCGGCGGTGCTGCGTCGTTGCTCCAGGGCGTATTGCCCATGTTGCTCATTTTGGCCGCGTTTTACTTTTTGGCTATTCGTCCGCAAATGAAGCGCCAAAAAGAGCACCGCGCCATGATCGAAGCCCTGGCCAAAGGCGATGAAATTGCCACCATGGGTGGTGTAGTGGGCAAGGTCACACAAATCTCTGAAGGTTTTGTGCACCTTGAAATCGCCAACGGCGTGCAGGTGCAATTGCAGCGCCATGCGGTTGCGCAAGTGCTGCCAAAAGGCACGCTCAAGTAAAGCGCCCACTTTTTCTTGTTCAACCCAACCCGCGAGGGCCTGGCACTGGTGTGCGCAGCCCCTCGTTTTTTCCGTGAGGCAAAGGCGCCATCATGAACCGTTACCCGGCCTGGAAGTACGCGATTCTCGTCATTGTGTTGGTATTGGGAGTGCTCTACTCTTTGCCCAACTTTTTTGGCGAAGCCCCTGCGGTACAGGTGTCGCCAGCACGCTCCACCGTCAAGGTCGATGCCGCCTTGCAGCAGCGCGTAGAAGAAGCGCTTGCCAGCGCAGGCATTACGCCTACCGCCTTGGGTATGGATGCCACCTCTGTGCGTGCTCGTTTTGAAAGCGAAGACACGCAATTCAAGGCCCGCGACGCCCTAGAAAAAGCCTTGATCACCAACCCGGCAGATCCAGCCTACATCGTGGCTTTTGGTCAGGTCTCTCGCTCACCCGCATGGCTCACGGGCATCAAGGCTGCGCCCATGTACCTGGGCCTTGATTTGCGCGGTGGCGTGCACTTTATGCTGCAAGTGGACATGCAGGCAGCGCTGACCAAAAAAGTAGAGTCTTACGCAGGTGACCTGCGCATTGCCCTGCGCGAGAAAAACATCCGCCACGGTGGTATCAGCCGCGATGGCCAGGCCGTTGAGGTGGTGCTGCGCGAACCCGCCGCAATCGAAGCCGCCCGCAAGCTCATTGCCGAGCAGTTCCCCGACTTGCAACTGGCCGATGTAGCCCCTGGCACCCAAGACGCCAAACTGCGTGCCACCATCAAGCCCGCCGAGGTGCGCAAGGTGCAAGAGCAAGCGCTCAAGCAAAACATGACCACTCTGCACAACCGTATCAACGAGCTCGGCGTGGCAGAGCCTGTGATTCAGCAGCAGGGGCTAGACCGCATCGTGGTGCAACTGCCAGGCGTGCAAGACCCAGCCAAAGCGCAAAACATTTTGGGCCGTACAGCCACCCTAGAAATGCGCTTGGTAGACGAATCCACCGAAGGCCGTGCTGCCGCCATGGATGCCGGCCCAGTGCCCTTTGGCTCACAAAAATTCCCCAACAAATCAGGTGGCTTTGTGGTGGTCAAGCGCCAGGTACTGGTGACGGGCGAGAACCTGACTGATGCCCAAACCGGTTTTGATGCCCAAACCAATGAGCCTAACGTCTCGCTGACCATGGACGCCAAAGGTGGCCGCATCATGCGCGACACCAGCCGCGAGAACCTCAAAAAAGGCATGGCCATTCTCTTGTTTGAGAAAGACCGAGGCGAAGCCATCTCGGTAGCCACCATCCAGGGCGAGCTGGGCACGCGCTTCCAAATATCGGGCCGTATGAACGCTACTGAGGCCAGCGATTTGGCCCTGCTGCTGCGTGCGGGCTCCTTGGCAGCGCCTATGGAAATCATTGAGCAATTCACCATTGGCCCCAGCCTGGGCGCTGACAACATCAAAGCAGGTATCAACAGCGTGGTGTGGGGCTTGGCCGTGATCGCGGTGTTTATGTGCCTGTACTACATGCTGTTTGGAGTGATCTCCAGCATTGCGCTGGGCGTCAATGTGCTGCTTTTAGTGGCTATTTTGTCCACCTTGCAAGCTACGCTGACACTGCCCGGCATTGCAGCCATGGCCTTGGCGATTGGCGTAGCGATTGACTCCAACGTGCTGATCAACGAGCGCATACGCGAAGAACTGCGTGCGGGTGTTGCGCCGCAAGCCGCTATCCATGTGGGCTATGACCGTGCTTGGGCGACTATCTTGGACTCCAACGTCACCACCCTGATTGCCGGTATAGCTTTGCTGGCTTTTGGCTCTGGCCCCGTGCGTGGGTTTGCTGTGGTGCACTGCATCGGTATTTTGACCAGCATGTTCTCAGCCGTGTTCTTCTCGCGCGGTTTGGTCAATATCTGGTACGGCGGGCGTAAAAAGCTCAAGAGTGTGTCAATTGGTCAGGTATGGAAGCCCGAGGGCTCCAGCACCGCTGTGACCCCATCCAACTAAAGGGGCATTGCCATGGAATTTTTCCGCATCAAAAAAGACATTCCCTTCATGAAGCATGCGTTGATCTTCAACGCGATTTCCTTCATTACCTTTGCCCTGGCGGTGTTCTTCTTGCTCACCCGGGGGTTGCATTTGTCGGTGGAGTTCACTGGCGGCACCGTGATGGAGGTGGCTTACAGCCAGCCTGCAGACCTGCCCAAAGTGCGTGAAACCGTTACCGGTCTGGGCTACGCCGAGGCACAGGTGCAAAACTTTGGCGGTGCCAGCAATGTGCTGATTCGCTTGCCCGTGCAAAAAGGCGTGACATCGGCCCAGCAAAGCGATCAAGTTTTGGCCGCCCTCAAGGCCACTAGCCCCGACGTATCGCTACGGCGCACAGAGTTTGTAGGCCCCCAGGTGGGTGATGAGCTGGTGCACGGCGGCCTGATGGCCTTGGCCATGGTGGTCGTGGGCATTGTGATTTACCTGGCTTTCCGTTTTGAGTGGAAGTTCGGCGTAGCCGCCATCATTGCCAATTTGCACGATGTGATCATTATTTTGGGCTTTTTTGCCTTCTTCCAGTGGGAGTTTTCGCTGGCAGTGCTGGCAGCGGTGCTGGCGGTGCTGGGCTATTCGGTCAATGAATCTGTCGTGATTTTTGACCGTATCCGAGAGGCGTTCCGCAAATACCGCAAGATGACCACGGCTGAGGTGATTGACCACGCTATTACCACCACCATGAGCCGCACCATCATCACCCACGCTTCTACCGAGGCCATGGTTTTGTCAATGCTGGTTTTCGGTGGCCCTAGTCTTTACTACTTTGCATTGGCGCTCACGATTGGTATCCTGTTCGGTATCTACTCATCGGTTTTCGTGGCGGCTGCTATTGCCATGTGGCTGGGCGTCAAGCGCGAAGACCTGATCAGTAGCACCCCTAAATCTGAGGCAGACCCCAACGATCCCAACGCTGGCGCTACCGTGTAACACCTACCAACCCATATTGGCACTATGCCTGCCCCGCAGCCGCCCCTGGTTTCGCAACGTCGCCTGGCACACCAGGTGCGGCAGCGCTTTTTAGAAGAGCTTGGCGCTGGCCTTGCCGACATAGATGCCAAGGTGCAGGAGTTCTTGACCGGGCAAATGGAGCTGTCGGGCACCCAGCGCGACATGCAAGCCAGGCGTGACGCCTGGATGCTTTACCAGCAGCACCACAGCGCGTGGGTGGATGCCACCCGCAAGGCTTGGCAAGAGGCCCTGTCCCCCCCCATCAGCACCTCGCAAGCGCCCCTGACCAGCGCAGCCCTTACGGGGCAATTTGAGTTGCTCAGCGACGATGTGGTGGACAACAAAATTGCCGCATCCCGCATGGCCATGGCGGTACTGGAGCAAGTCAGTGCCCAGTTGGACATGCTTCGCCAGCGCATTCAGGTGCTGGAGGGGCAAGAGCTGTCCAGCAAAGACATTTTGCGGCCCGAAACACTGTGCCTGTTGCTCGTGGAGCAGTGGGTAGAGGCCGGTCTTCCCCGCAATGATTTCGCTGGCGTCGTCGAGCCCACCCAACGCGCCCTGGCAGGCTTGCTGCAAAAGCAATACCAGGCTGCCAATGCCCGCTTGGTAGAACTGGGCGTGGCGGCCCCCAACGATTTGCGCTCCAAGGTGCGCCGAACGGCTGCACAAGCAGGCCCTGGCGCTGCTATGGCCTCAGGTGCCGCCATGTCCCCAGGTCACCCCACGGGTGCGCCACAGCACTACCCAGGCAGCCCTGTAACAGGCATGCATTCGCCCACGGCGTACGGCGCTTATCCGCAAGGTGCTGGCATGGCATCGCAGGCACTGGCCTACACACAAACACAAATGGGCGCTATGCAAGGCGTGCACCCACAGTACGCTGGCGCTCGGGGCATGTACCCCTCGGGCATGACACCATTGGTGCGTGCGCAGCAGCGTGCCCAAGGCGTCATGGGACAGCTGCGTCGGCTTTTGACCCAACCCGCTACAGGTTTTGACATGGTGAATGCTCCACCGGCCTCGGCCGCATTGGCCCACGCCCTGACGGCCCACCGGGTGCAGGCAGACAGTTACTACAGCGGTATCGGGGCCATGGCCCAAGAGCCAACCCCCGAAGTCGTGACCAACTTGGCCAACGTTGCGCGCGATCACTCGGCCGAACTCAAGAAAAAAGCCTCTACTGCAGGCGAAAAAGCCATCATTGAGGTCGTAGCCCTGATGTTCCAAAGCATCCTGACCGAAGATCGCATTCCGCCTACCGTGCGCGTGTGGTTTGCAAGGCTACAGGTACCCGTTTTGCGTGTAGCGCTGGCCGAGCCTGATTTTTTCAGCAACCTCAACCACCCTGCACGGCAACTGATTGACCGCATGGGCGCTTGTGCCATGGGGTTTGACACCACCACCATCAACGGAACCGCCCTGGAGGCCGAAATTCGCCGCGTGGTGCAGGTTATCGAGCAATATCCAGAAACAGGCCGCCGCGTGTTCCAGTTGGTCTACGACGAATTCGAGAAATTCCTGGCCAAGTTCTTGACCGAAAAGCAATCCACCTCGCGTTTGGTGAGTGTGGCCCAGCAGGTAGAGCAAAAAGAAACCCTCGCCATCCAGTACACCATTGAGCTGCGCACCATGCTCAAAGACATGCCGGTGCGTGACGAAATCCGCGACTTTTTATTCAAGACCTGGGCCGAGGTGCTGGCCCTGTCTGCGGTGCGCGATGGTGCCCAGCATGCCGACACCGTGGCCTTGCGTGCCACCGCCACCGACTTGGTGTGGGCGGCCAGTGCCAAACCCAACCGTAACGACCGCGCCCAGGTGATTCAAAGTCTGCCTAGCCTGTTGCAGCGTTTGCGCCAGGGCTTGGCCCTCATGGGCATCACAGGCCCTGCACAAGACGCACAGATCAAGGTGCTCACCGACACCCTGGCCGATGCGTTCTTGTCCAAGACGGCCTCCATCCCGCAAGCGCATCTGGACGCTATGGCCAAGCGTTTGGCCAACTTAGAAGACTTCATCAGCGACGCATCGCTCAAAGACATGCCGCTCAATGCCGACAACATCGAAATGATGCTCGGCATTGATGCGTCTTCCATCCATGTGGTGGCTGATAACGGGGCACCCGTAGAGCCCGCCATGGTGGTTTGGGCCCAAGAGCTTCCTTTAGGTGCGTGGTTTACCTTGGATCACAACGGCGCGTCCGCCCAGGTGCAATACGCTTGGCAAAGCCAGCGTAAACAGCTGCACTTGTTTGCGGCGGTAGATGGCAGCAGCTACCTCATCCAACTGCGTCGTTTAGGGGCGTATTTGCAGTCAGGTCTGTTGGTGCCCAAAGACGAAGAAGGTCTTACGGTGCGTGCCACGCGCAATGCGCTGGCCAAACTGGACGCCAACCCTGAGCGGTTGCTGGACTGAGTTTCCTCAAGCCTTACCAACCCGCTGAAACAGCCCGCCGGGAAGCCTCGCCACTAAACCGGCCAGCTCTAGTTCAAACAGTGCTACCTGCAATGCGGCGGTGTCCGTGCCTGTGCGGGCTTGCAAGGCATCCAGGCCGATGGGGTCATAGCCCAAGGCGTCCAGCACGGGGTTGTCGCTGGCTCCGGCAGGTGTTGTAGTGGATACGTCGGCTGTAGCGGGTGCACAGCGTGCAGGCCCAGGCCATTCCTCCAAAATATCCTGTGCCGACTCCACTAACTTTGCGCCCTGCCTTATCAAAGCGTGACAACCACGTGATTGAGGCGCATGGATAGAGCCTGGAATGGCAAACACCTCCCGCCCTTGCTCCACAGCCATGCGTGCTGTGATGAGCGAACCTGAGGCCAGTGCCGCCTCTACCACCAAAGTGCCTTGCGACAGGCCGGCAATGATGCGATTGCGCTTGGGGAAATTGGCGGGCAAGGGTGGGGTGCCCAGCGGGTATTCGCTGATGATCAGGCCATGCGCTGCAATGCGACGGGCCAAGTCCAGGTTTTTGCGGGGGTACACCCTGTCCAGCCCCGTCCCCACCACGGCCACGGTGGCGGGCGTTTGCGGTGGCAGCAAGCCGATGTCGCCAGCAGCTAGCAAAGCCCCTTCGTGGGCAGCGGCATCTACTCCCAGCGCCAAACCAGACACCACAGTCAACCCTGCGGCACGCAAGGCATGAGCAAAAGCTCGTGCGTTTTCAGCCCCTTGTGCGCTTGGGTTGCGGCTGCCCACCACTGCCACGCACTGCAAGGCGCCTGGAAAAGCCCCCGGTTCTAGCCAATGCGCTGCACCCATGCAGTACAGGAGCAGGGGTGGGTCTTCTGTATCTAGCAAGGCGGCGGGGTAACGTGGGTCGCCCAAAGTCAAAATGGCGCGAGCAGGCCTCGGAGCGGTGTTATCGGTCGCATCACGGTATTCCAGCCAATCAGCGGTGGTTTGTACCAAAACTTGCCATGTTGGGGGTGGTGTGCAAAGCGCTTGGGCTTGGGTAGGTCCCAGCACTTGTGCCAATGTGGCTTCGCTTTGTGCAAACACCGCCTGGGGCATGCCAAAAGCGGCCAGCAATCGCCGTGCTGCATGGTTGCCCACGCCGGGCGTCAAGCTCAGGCGCAACCATGCGGAAAGTTCTTGGTGGTCCATACCGTAAATCCAAAGCAGTTTGATGCGGCTTGTTCGAGTCGCCAAAACAAAACGCCCCACGGCGTGGGGCGTTTAGAACCGGGCGGTAGCCTCGGCGTTTAGCGGGGGTTGACCAGTTGGTCGCCCACGCGCACACCCACGCGTACTTCCAGAATCA
>Ga0315907_10000439_pt1 | contig 60248 bp, 55 predicted proteins | sample LakEriMetagenome_3_FD_203525 | JGI IMG/M metagenome (GOLD analysis project Ga0315907, IMG submission 203525) | Freshwater fungal communities from buoy surface, Lake Erie, Ohio, United States - Buoy 12 MA123 | ecosystem: Environmental > Aquatic > Freshwater > Lake > Lake biofilm | place: USA... | reverse complement strand
CGGACCTGCCGGTCTACAGGGCACCGTGCCGCGCGGGCCGGGAAACGCGGGTCGCGTTTCCCGGCCCCGCCCGGAGAGATGAACGCACTTTCACCGCCTCAATGGCGGGGGCCATCGCCCCTGCCACAGCGCCGCGCTGGCATCTGGACCGGCCGGGGGCCAAAGCCCCCGGCCAGCGCCCGACCCGCCCCCGGCGGGCGCTTCTCGCCCGCCGGGTCGGGCGCTGGCCTTTCGTGGTGCTTGGACCGACCGATCTACAGGGCACCGCCCCGCGCGGGCGGGGAAACGCGGGTCGCGTTTCCTGTTCCCGCCCGGAGGGGTGTTCTCCGGGATGGCCGGTCTCTCTGGCAGGGGCCATCGCCCCAGCCACAGCGCCACGCTGCCCCTTGGCCCGCCGGGGGCCAAAGCCCCCGGCCAGCGCCCGACCCGCCACCGGCGGGCGCTTCGCCCCCGCCGGGTCGGGCGCTGGCCTTTCGGGGTGCCTGAACCTGCCGGTCTACAGGGCACCGTGCCGCACGGGCGGGGAAACGCCATGCGTTTCCTGATCCCGCCCGCACTGACGAAAGCAGTTTCACCGCTTCACTTGCAGGGGCCATCGCCCCTGCCACAGCGCTGCGCTGGCATCAGGACCGACCGGGGGCCACAGCCCCCGGCCAGCGCCCGGAACGGCAGCCGCTTTTCCCGAATCAGGAAGGCTTTCCGATCCGGCAGGCGATCGGGATGCCTTTTCAGCCCTCTGTGAAGATCTGCACCCCTGCGTTACTGCAGGCGCTGGCCGTTGACGAAAAGGCCCTTGTCCTTGAACTCCAGCGTCGAGGTCAGCGTGTCGTCAGACCCTTCCACGGCATTGGCAAACAGGCCCATCATCATCCGCGCAGCCATCGCCTGATCCTCTGGCAGAAGGCCCAGCTGCACCAGCTTGTCGACAAGCCCGTTGGCTCCGACAATCTTCAGGTCCAGCTTGCCCGCCGGCATCGGCATGCCGGGAAAGGTCGTGGTGTCGGCGTTGTCAAAGGTGAAGGCACCATTGCCGGTCACTTCCGCCCCGGCTGCTTTCAGCCTGACCTCGGTCACATCCAGCGCATGAAGCTGGACCGGCATGGTGTTGTCGGCAAGCGTCCCGGCCCCGTCCGGGTCCATGATGTCGACCGTCCAGTTGGCCTTGCCGCCGGTGTCGATCACGACGGTTGCCGGATCGCGCGGCAGGACCTTTTCGGGGTCCAGAAGCGACCAGACCTCGTCTGACAGTGTGAAATCAACCACCTTCGTCAAGAATTCGAAATCGCCCGGCTCGTCCGATTTGCTGACCGGCATCAGCAGGTTGAACGCCGCCTCGCCATAGCTCATCGCCACAGAAGGCAGCGGATTCCACGTGCCGGACAGGGTCACTGCCACATCCTTGCTGCCCCCGCCATAATTCAAGCGCCCGGCGTCCAGCGCGAAGATGATATTCCCGCCGCCGACGGTGGCAGAGCCTTTTGTCATGTCCGCCGCTTCGGCCATGTCAAACTCGAACGTGCCCGCGCCATAGGTCAGGCTGCCATCGGTGGCGAACCCGGCTTTCAGGGCCTGCGACATGTCCGCCGTCATCGCCGCATCCAGCAGATTGCCTGTCGAGTTCCCCGCCAGATCGCTGACATTGCCCTTCAGGTTGATCTTGCCGCCCGTTTCAGGGTCCGTCATCGCCAGCGTCACCGCAGCGCTGCCGGCCGTGACCGAAGAGGCAAGCTGTTTGGGCGTGCCTGCCGTCACCAGATAGCTTCCGCCCAGCGCCGTGACATCGACCTCGAGGGTCATGTCGAGGGGCTTTTCCTCTACCGTCACGTCACTGACCACCGCCTTTACCAAGGGGGCGGTGAAATCATAGCGCGTTTCGGCTTCGCTGCCCGATGCGATGATCTTGAGGCCGGGTTGGCGGACCGCGACATTGACGACGCTTGTCCTGCCATCGGAATCGATTGAATTCACCACCACCGGATAGTCGGGCGACATGGTGACTTCCACGGTTCCGTCGCCCAGTTCGCGGAAATTCACCGCCTCGATGGTGCTGTTGATCGACCCGCCGTCGAAGTTCGACACAATGGTCAGGCCCGTGATCGCAAGCGTGTCGCCTTCGCGGGTTTCCGAAGCCGCCGTCACGGTCTGGCCAGAGGCGGCCGATACGGCCTTCCAGTTCGTCCAGACCTGATCTGCTGTCAGCTCGGCATGGGCCGCAGTTGAGATCAGCAGCGCGGCAAGCAGCGGGCCGCCCTTGAACGTTGCGTGAAACATGAAAAAGCCTTCCTGATGACTGTTTGCCCATCCTTTCCCCTGCCATGCGGCAGGGTCAAGGGGTTCCATTGTGCGCGGCGATGGTATCGCAGGGCGCGGAAGAAGCTTCGCCACCGCTTGCCGGACGGGACCATCATCCTGAACGGCCGGACAGGCGGCTTGCCGTTCCGGTCGGGACCCCGAAACGCAGCGCGTTTCCCCGCCCGGTCGGGGGCCACGGCCGGATGAGGGCCGTTCCCCCAAGCGCAGCGCAGGCCAGCGCCCGACCCGGCGGGCGTGCTGCACGCGCAGCGCAGGGCAGGGGCGTTGGCCCCGTCCAGTCCGCACGGCGCGCGCGTGCGGAAGAGTATCCTGTTTTCCAGCCATCGGTCCATGCGGTCCATGCGGTTGGCACTTTCCCGGCAGACTGTTATGACCGTCCGGCAATCCGCAAGGGGGCCAGGGATGCAGGGCAAGGTTGTGGCAATCACCGGGGCAAGCCGGGGCATCGGGGCTGCGGCGGCCCGCATCTTTGCGCAGGCCGGGGCGCAGGTGGCCCTTCTGGCGCGCAGCAGCGACGAGATCGGACAGATCGCGGCAGACATCGGCCCGCAGGCATTGGCCCTGCGCTGTGACGTCGCTGATGCGGCCAGCATGGCGGCTGCGCTGGATCAGGCGCTGCGCTGGGGCGGGCGTCTTGACGTGCTGATCAATAACGCAGGTGTGATCGATCCCATCACCCGTCTGGCCGAGGCGGACCCGGCGGACTGGGGGCGGTCCATCGACATCAACCTCAAGGGTGTGTTTCACGGAATGCGCACGGCGATTCCGGTGATGAAGGCGCAGGGATCGGGGACGATCATCACCGTCTCGTCCGGGGCCGCCCACACGCCGCTGGAAGGCTGGGGGGCCTATTGCAGCGCCAAGGCCGGGGCCGCCATGCTGACCCGCATGGCCCATCTAGAAGAAGGTGCCTGGGGCCTGCGCGTCATGGGCCTGTCGCCCGGCACGGTGGCCACCGACATGCAGGTCAGGATCAAGGCCAGCGGTGTGAACCCGGTCAGCCAGCTTGATCCTGCGGTGCATATCCCCGCCGACTGGCCCGCGCGCGCGCTGCTGTGGATGTGCAGCCCCGATGCCGACGGCTGGCTTGGCCAGGAAATCTCGCTGCGTGACCAGGTCATCCGCGCCCGTGTCGGCCTGATCTGACCGGTTGACCCCGGATCACCCGCGAAAGAAGGCTGTGACAGCGATGATCGAGGTTTCCGATGCGGGCGGTCTCTGGACGCTGACCCTGCGCCGTCCGGAAAAGGCCAATGCCCTGACCGCAGCGATGCTGCATGCCCTGGCGCATGCTGTGGCAATGGCCGCCAGCGCGCAGGCCCGCGCCCTGATCCTGACGGGCGAGGGCCATGTCTTTTCCGCCGGGGCCGATCTGGACGAGGCGCGGGCAGGGCTGGCAACCGACCCGGTGTGGGAAACCCTGTCCGCGCACCTTGCGGCCTTTCCGGGCCTGACCATCGCCGCGCTGAACGGGACGCTGGCCGGGGGCGCCATGGGCATGGCGCTGGCCTGCGACCTGCGGCTTGCCGTGCCCGAAGCGGCGATCTTCTATCCCGTCATGCGGCTGGGCTTTCTGCCGCAGCCGTCCGATCCGGCCCGGCTTGCGGCGCTGATCGGACCCGCCCGCGCCAAGCTGATCCTGATGGCGGGCGTCCGCGCTGCGGCACCCGAGGCGCTGGCCTGGGGCCTGATCGACCGTATCCTGCCGGCAGAGGCGCTGCTGCCCGGTGCCGCGGCACTGGCCGCCGATGTGCTGGCCGCCACACCGGCGCATGTCGCGGCAATCCGCCGCCTGATCCCGTGACGTCGCACTGCGATGCGCTGGTCATCGGTGCCGGTCCCGCCGGGCTGATGGCCGCCGAAGAACTGGCCCGCGCCGGCAGGCGGGTGCTGATCGCCGAGGCCAAGCCCAGCCCCGCGCGCAAATTCCTGATGGCGGGCAAGTCCGGCCTGAACCTGACGCAGGACGAACCCCTGTCGGCCCTGACGGCCGAATACCGCGAAGCGGCCCCCTGGCTTGCCCCGATGCTGGCCGCCTTCGGACCCGACCAGGTCCGGGACTGGGCGCGCGGTCTGGGGCAGGAGGTGTTCACCGGCTCGTCCCGCCGGGTCTTTCCGGTCGCGATGAAGGCTTCGCCGCTGCTGCGCGCCTGGCTGCGGCGGCTGGACGGGATGGGGGTGCAGATGCGCAGCCGCTGGCGCTGGACCGGCTTTGCCGGCATCGGCCTGGGCTTCGACACGCCCGCAGGCCCGCAGGTTCTGTGCCCCGCCGTCACGGTTCTGGCGCTGGGCGGGGCCAGCTGGGCGCGGCTGGGGTCGGACGCCGCCTGGGTGCCCTGGCTGGAGCAGAAGGGGGTTGCCCTTGCCCCCTGGCTGCCTGCGAACATGGGGGTCCGCATGGCGTGGTCGGCCCATATGGCCCGCCATTTCGGGGCACCGGTCAAGGGGGCCGTGTTGTGCGCGGGCGGGCTGCGCCGGCGCGGCGAGTTCGTGATTTCTGCCCGTGGCCTGGAAGGCGGCGGCATCTATGCCGTCTCGCGCGCGCTGCGCGACGGCGCGCCCCTGATGCTGGATTTGCTGCCGGATCTGTCTGCCGGTCAGATCACCCTGCGCCTGACCCGCGCCCGCCCCGGCGAAACCCTGGGAAACCGCCTGCGCAAGCTGGGCCTGTCCCCTGCCGCCACAGCGCTGATGCAGGAGCTTGGCCGCCCCCTGCCCGAAGGTGCAGCACTTGCCGCACTGCTGAAGGCGCTGCCCGTGCCCCATGCCGGCCCCCGCCCGCTGGACGAGGCGATTTCGGTCGCGGGCGGCATCCGGGCCGGGGCGCTGACGGAAGGGCTGGAACTGCGCGCGCTGCCCGGCATCTTTGCCTGTGGCGAGATGCTGGATTGGGAAGCCCCGACGGGCGGCTATCTGCTGACCGCCTGCCTTGCCACCGGGCGCTGGGCGGGCCGCGCCGCCGCTGCAATGCCGTCCGGTAGGGCAATCGGGTGAAGGAATGGTGACAGGGGTCTGAGTTTCTGACTCAGTGATCTTCGAGAGGGTTTTTTCGAGGAGATCCGGGATGGAGCTTGAAGGTTCGGCCATGGCTTCGGTGGTTGAGACGACGGTTTTTCTTTCATTTTTCGGTGATATGCCGGATCACCGGCAGGCTGGGAAAGTGGCTTATCCTTTGGATGAGGTTCTGCTGCTGGCGCTTTTCGCCGTTCTGGCGGGGGCCGAGGGCTTCACCGACATCGCCCGGTTCGGTGTGCGCAATCTGGCGTTTCTGCGTCGCTTCCGCCCCTTCGCCCAAGGCACTCCCTCGCACGACCATCTGGGCGACCTCTTTGCCGCGCTGGACGCCAGGGCCTTCCAGCGGTGCTTCGTGGCCTGGGTTGCCTCGCTCACCGGCGCGCCGCCCGAGTTGATCGCCATCGACGGCAAGACCTCGCGGCGCAGCGGTCGCAAGGGGGGCCATGATGCTCTCCACCTGGTCTCGGCCTTCGCCGCGCGCGAGCGGCTCGTGCTCGCCCAGACCAAGACCAGCGCGAAGTCCAACGAGATCACCGCCATCCCCGCGCTGCTCGACCTGCTTTCGCTGGAGGGCGCTCTGGTCTCGATCGATGCCATGGGCTGCCAGCGCGCGGTGGCCCAGAAGGTTCCCGACAAAGGCGGCGACTATCTGCTGGGGCTCAAAGGCAACCAAGGGGCCCTGCGCGCCGATGCGCAACTCTTTGTTGAAGAACAGGAAAGCTGTGAGTGGCGCGATGTGCGCACCACCTTTCACCAAAGCGTCGACGCCGATCACGGACGCATCGAGACGCGAAGGGCGCGGGTCCTGCATGACCTCGGCTGGCTACAGGAGCGCCACGCCTGGCCCGGCCTGCGCGCCCTTCTTGTCATCGACGCCACCCGCGAGGCCGGCGGCCGGATCGAGCGGGAGCGGCGCTTCTACATCACCTCGTCGCCGCTTGCCGCCGACCGGCTCGGCCCCCTGGCACGGGCGCATTGGGCCATCGAAAACAGCCTCCACTGGGTCATGGACATGAGCTTCAAAGACGACGAAACCAGAGTTCGCACAGGTCAGGCCCCGGAAAACTTCGCAACCCTCAGACACATGGCCGCCAACTTGGCCCGCAGAGCACCGGGCCGCGACTCCATAAGACTGAAACTCAAAACCGCCGCATGGGACGACGCCTATCTCGCCAACCTGATCACCACATGACCCCTTCACCCGATTCCCCTGGCCGGTGCCCCCGCCCTGCCCGCTGCGGTGGCGCAGGGTCAGGCGGGTTCCGGCGCGCGGGGCGTCCGCCGCAGCCGTGTCTGCCGGGCCACAGGCATCGAAGACCGGCACAAGTTCAAAAGGCGTGCCCGTTTCCGCCAGACGCCAAAGCGCGCGCGAGGCGCAGAAGCGGCAGACACCGTCGCAGACAACCGCAAAGGGTCAGCCTGAAAGAACTCCGTCCGGATTGCGCGCTTCCCCCGGCCCTTCGGCAAATCTTCGCAAGCCGGGCGCACGCTTTGCTATGGCCTGCTGATCCAAGGTCCATTAACCTGCGGCCAGACCACAAAGGATGACCGAGGACGGATGACAGTTACTGGCCCTGCTTTTGCGGCAATGATTGCGGCCTGCACCGCCCTGCCGGCCTTGGCGCACCCCCATGTGTTCATCGATACCGAGGTCGAGATCATCCTGAACGCCGGGGGCATGGTTGATGCCGTCCGCGTCACCTGGTTCTACGACGAACTCTATACGCTTTCGATCATCGAAGACCGCGGGTTCGATCCCGATTTCGACGGGGTTCTGGACAGTGCCGAAAAGGCGGCCCTGTCGGGCTTTGACATGGTCTGGGACGAAGGCTATCCCGGCGATACCTATGTTCTGGCAGGGGAAACGCCGCTGGGTCTGGGCGGCCCTTCGGACTGGACGGCCGATTATGTGGACGGACGGCTGGTCTCGACCCATCTGCGCCGGGTCGAGACACCGGCCGATCCCCGCGAAGTGCCCTTTGTCGTGCAATCCTATGATCCCGGTTACTACGTTTCCTACCGCATTGTGGGAACCCCGAAGGTGACGGGCGCAACGGACTGTGCGGCCATGATCTTCGGGCCGGACCTTGCCGCAGCCGACAGGGCATTGGAGGCGGCGCTGGAAGAATACTACGGCTCTGACCTTGAGGGGGATTTTCCGGCCATTGGTGCGGCCTATGCCGATGAGGTCCGCCTGACATGTCCCGCCCGTTCCTGATCCCGGGGGCGGTGCTTGCGGCGCTGGTGGCGCTGCTGTGGCTGTCCGGCGGGCTGGGCCTGGTGGAACGTCAGGCCATCGATGCGCAGCGATGGGTCCAGTCGGCGCTGGCGGGTGCCATCCGGCAGTTGCGCGCCGGCCATCCCGCTGCGCTGGCGGGGCTGCTGGGCCTGTCCTTTGCCTATGGGGTGTTCCATGCCGTGGGCCCCGGCCATGGCAAGATGCTGATCGGCGGCTACGGGGTGGCAACGCGGGTCCGCCTGTGGCCGCTTGCAGTCATCGCCATCCTGTCCAGCCTGGCCCAGGCGACGGTGGCTGTGGTGCTGGTCTATGCGGGCATCGCCCTGTTCGGCTGGACGCGCGACCGGCTGGTTGACGGGGCCGATCAGGTAACCGCGCCGGTCAGCTATGCGATCGTGGCGCTGATCGGTGTCTGGCTGATGGTCCGGGGCTGGCGCAGCCTGCGCAGGGGCCAGGGGGACGGACTGGCTGCGGCACCCGGCCCGGATGCGGTGGGCACCCATGACCATCACGCCCATGACCCCGCCCATGTGCATGACGAACACTGCGGTCATGCCCACCTGCCCACCCCGGCGCAGCTTTCCCGCCTGACCGGATGGCGCGATGCCGCAGCCCTGATCGCCGGGGTGGCGGTGCGCCCCTGCACGGGGGCGCTGTTCGTGCTGATCCTGACCTGGCAGATGGGGATCGGGGCCGGGGGCATTCTGGCCGCCTATGCCATGGGGCTTGGAACCGCCCTTGTCACCGCCGGGGTCGCGGCAATGGCTGTCTGGGCACGCGAGGGCACCTTCGCATCGCTTCCCGCCGGGGCCATTGCGCGCGCCGCACCCATGCTGGAAATCACGGTCGGGGCCGTCATCGCCCTGGTTGCGGCCCGTCTTCTTCTTGCCGCGATCTGAGGCCGCTTGCCGCTGTCTGCGCCGCAGGCTAAGTGCGGCGCATGTCCACGCACCATCCCATGACCTACGCCGCCCATGCGCGGGCGACGCTGACGCTTGGCCTGCCGCTGATCGGCAGCCATCTGGCGCAGATGTCGCTGCATGTCGTCGATACGATCATGCTGGGCTGGTATTCGGTGGCGGCGCTGGCCGCCGGTGTGCTGGGCGCATCCAGCTTTTTCGTGATCTTCATCCTTGGCTCGGGGTTTGCCCAGGCGGTCATGCCGATGGTCGCCAGCGCGCTGGCGCGCGGCGACGAGGCGCAGGTGCGGCGCGACACGCGCATGGGCATGTGGCTGTCCATCGCCTTTGGGGTGCTGTGCTACCCGCTGTTCTGGTGGTCGGGGCCCATCCTGCTGGCCGCAGGCCAGCAGCCCGAAGTGGCGGCCTTGGGGCAGGATTTCCTGCGGATCGCCGGGCTGGGCATGATCCCTGCGCTGCTGGTCATGGTGCTGAAAAGCTACCTTGCGGCCCTTGGGCGCACGCAGGTCGTGCTGTGGGCGACGATCGCGGCGGTCTTTGTGAACATCGCCGTCAACTGGGCGCTGATCTTTGGCAACTGGGGCTTTCCCGAGCTTGGGGTGCGGGGGGCTGCCTGGGCTTCGATTGGGGCGCAGATGCTGACCATTCTGGTGCTGGTGATCTATGCGGGGCTGCTGCCGGAGCTGCGCAGGTTTCACGTGTTCCAGCGCTTCTGGCGGGCCGATCCGGTCGCCCTGCGCCAGGTGTTCCGCCTTGGGCTGCCCATCGGGCTGACCAGCCTTGCGGAAGGCGGGCTGTTCCATGCCTCGGCCCTGATGATGGGCTGGATCGGCGCAAAGGAACTGGCGGCGCATGGTATCGCGCTTGAGGCCTGCGCCCTGGCCTTCATGGTGCATCTGGGGCTGGCCAATGCCGCGACCGTGCGCACCGGCTGGGCCGATGGCGCGGGCAATGCGCGTGGCCTGCGCGATGGCGCGCGCGTGGCCATTGCCCTGTCGGCGGGCTTCGGCCTGCTGGTGGTCACCGTCTTTCTTGCGGCACCGCAGCCGATCATTTCCGTCTTTCTGGACATGTCGAAACCGGGCGCGGCCGAGATTGTGGGCATCGGCGTCATGCTGCTGGCGCTGGGCGCGATGTTCCAGATGGCCGATGCGATGCAGGTCATCGCCCTTGGCCTGCTGCGCGGCATCAAGGATACGCGCGTGCCGATGTGGCTGGCCATCCTCAGCTACTGGGTGATCGGCATTCCGGCGGGTTATCTGCTGGCCTTCCGCGCCGGTTATGGCGCGGCGGGCATCTGGCTGGGCCTTGTCATCGGGCTGACCGTCGCCGCCACGCTGCTGATGGCGCGGTTCTGGCGGCGTGCCCCCCGGCCGCTGACCGCCTGATCCCACCCCGCCTTGACTTTTGCGCGCAGGTTTCGGGGCCAGGCAGGCCCCCTGCTGCGGCTCAGCGCAGGCCGGTGCAGAAGGTCTGGATGCGGGTGCAGGCCTCGTGCAGGGCGGCGTCCGAGGTGGCGTAGCTGACGCGGAAGTTCGGCGACAGGCCAAAGGCCGCGCCGAACACCACGGCGACACCGGTTTCTTCCAGCAGTGCCGTGGCGAAAGCCTCGTCATCCGCAATCACCGCGCCCCCGGCCGAGGTCTTGCCGATGCAGCCGGAGATGTCGGGATAGACGTAAAAGGCGCCTTCCGGCACCGGGCAGGTGATGCCCGGCGCGGCGTTCAGCATCGCAACGACCAGGTCGCGGCGGCGCTGGAAGGTGGCGCGGTTCGTTGCCAGGAAATCCTGCGGGCCGGTCAGTGCCTCCAGCGCTGCATATTGCGCGATGGAACAGGGGTTGGATGTGCTTTGCGACTGCACGGTGCCCATCGCCCTGATCAGCGCCACCGGACCGGCGGCATAGCCGATGCGCCAGCCCGTCATCGCATAGGCTTTGGAGACGCCGTTGCAGGTCAGCGTGCGGTCGTAAAGGCCGGGCTCCACCTGGGCCGGACTGGTGAATTCGAAGTCGTCAAAGACAAGATGTTCGTACATGTCATCGGACATGATCCAGACATGGGGATGGCGCATCAGCACATCTGTCAGCGCCTTCACCTCTGCCCGGCTGTAGCCCGCCCCGGTGGGGTTGGAAGGCGAATTGAAGACGAACCATTTCGTCTTCGGTGTGATCGCGGCCTCCAGCCGGGCCGGCGTCAGTTTGAAGCTGGTGTCGATTCCCGCCACCACCGGCACAGGAGTGCCGCCCGCCAGCAGCACCATATCGGGATAGCTGACCCAGTAGGGCGCGGGGATGATCACCTCGTCACCGGCGTTCAGGGTGGCCATGAAGGCGTTGTAGAGCGTCTGCTTGCCGCCGGTCCCCACGGTAATCTGGGCAGGGCTGTAGGCCAGGCCGTTTTCGCGCGCGAATTTGGCGCAGATCGCCGCCTTCAGTTCTGGGATGCCATCGACGGCGGTGTATTTGGTCTTGCCCGCGTCGATGGCGCGCTTGGCCGCATCCTTGATGTTCTGCGGCGTGTCGAAATCCGGCTCTCCGGCACCCAGGCCGATGATGTCGCGCCCCGCCGCCGCCAGTTCGCGCGCCTTGTTGGTGACGGCGATGGTGGCCGAGGGTTTCACACGGGCAAGGGTATCGGACAGGAAGGCCATGAAAAAACGCTCCGGCTGGGAATTTGAACTTGCAGGCAGGTTCTCTTAGGGTGCAGGCCCCGGGCGTTCAAGGGATATCGGGGCAGCACATGGGCGAGACGGCAGAAGAGGCGCTGAAGCGGATGCGGATGCGGTCGTGGCGGCGCGGCACGAAGGAGATGGACCTGGTTCTTGGTCCCTTCGCCGACGCCCGTCTGGCAGAGCTGTCGGGCAGCGCGCTGGCCGAATACGACGCGCTTCTGGCCGAGAACGATCAGGACCTGATCCAGTGGGTGCTGGGCCGGTCCGCCCCGCCCGCCCGCTTTGCGCCGCTGATCGCCCGGATCGCGGCCCACGCCCGGGAACGGCGGCTTCCGGGCCTTTGATCGAAACACGCTTCACGTTTACGGAATATTTTTGCTTTGCCCCGACCCTGCACCTGATGAACTGAAGAACGGAGACGGGGATGAGCGTTCAAGGCATGAGTCCCGGCATCGGGCAGGACGAACCGCAGACCGCCCTTCTGACCGGCTATCTGGACAGCATGACACTGGTGGAGCGGCTGCACCGCCTGCTTCTGGATGTCATCAAGGATGAATTCGAGCGTCTGGGCGTGCTGGAGATCAACGCCGTCCAGGCGCTGTTGCTGTTCAACATCGCCGGGCATGAGGTGACGGCGGGCGAGCTGAAATCGCGCGGCTACTATCAGGGATCGAACGTCAGCTACAACCTGAAGAAGCTGGTCGAGCTTGGCTACATGCACCATCAGCGGTCCGAGGTGGACCGCCGGTCTGTCCGCGTCCGGCTGACGGACAAGGGCCGCCGCGTGCGGCAGATGTTGCACGAGCTGTTTGCCCGCCATGCCGAGACGCTGGAAAAACGCGGAACGATGGGCCTCGACTCGCTTGGCGTGTTCAACAGGCAGCTGCGGCAGATGGAGCGGTTCTGGGCAGACCAGATCCGCTACATCTACTGACGGCGGGCCGGGGCGCGAACCTCCACGCGCCCCGGCTTGGTCCGTCTTACCAATGGCCGGTGTTGCCCATGCTGGTCCAGGGCTCCGCCGGTGCAAGCGCGCCGCCCATCTGCAGAAGCTCGATCGAGATGTTGTCGGGCGAGCGGACAAAGGCCATGCGCCCGTCGCGTGGCGGACGGTTGATGGTGACGCCATGGGCCTGCAGATGCGCGCACGTGTCATAGATATTCTCCACCTCATAGGCGAGGTGCCCGAAATGGCGCCCGTCGCTGGGCAGGCCATCGTCGCCATCCCAGTTGAAGGTCAGCTCCACCGGGCAGTCCGGCTGGCCGGGCGGGGCCAGGAAGATCAGGGTGAAGCGCCCCTGTGGGTAGTCGTTGCGCCGCGTTTCCTCCAGCCCCAGCAGTTTGAAGAAGGCAAGCGACGCCTCAAGGTCCTTCACGCGGACCATCGTGTGCAGATATCGGATTTTCATGGCGGTCTCCCTGTGGCGCATCCGGGACGGACCCTAGCGCCCTGACGGGCAAAGGGAAAGGCGCGCCGGGCGATGGGTGATCAAAGCTGGGGATAACCCCGCCCCCGGCGCTTGTCGGCGCGCCTCCATTGCTTGTATGCTGCGGTCCAGTCAACCCCATATCTTGGCCCAGCGGAGGCTCTCATGCCGCTTACCCCCGACCAGCTTGCCGAAATCGAGGCGGCCCGCGCCACCCCGCGCCCCACGCTGCGCGCCGTGTCCGAAGGGATGGAGGCGCATCTGTACCGCGCGCATGAGGTGCTGGATCACGGTTTCATCCGGGTGATCGACTATATGGGCGACGATGCCGCCATCGTGCAGGCCGCGCGTGTGTCCTACGGGGCGGGCACCCGGCATGTCAGCAATGACGAGGGGCTGATCCGCTATCTGATGCGGCACTGGCATTCGACACCCTTCGAGATGTGCGAGATCAAGCTGCATGTGAAGCTGCCGGTCTTCGTCGCCCGCCAGTGGATCCGGCACCGTACCGCCAACGTCAACGAATACTCGGCCCGCTATTCGATCCTGGACCGCGAGTTCTACATTCCCGCCCCCGAACATCTGGCGGCGCAAAGCACGGTCAACAACCAGGGCCGGGGCGAGGTGCTGACGGGCGAGGAGGCGGCGCGGGTGCTGGAGATGCTGAAATCCGACGCCGGCCGCGCCTATGACCATTATCAGGAGATGCTGAGTCAGGAGGGGCAGCAGGGCCTGGCGCGGGAACTGGCGCGGATGAACCTGCCCGCCAATATCTATACGCAATGGTACTGGAAGGTGGATTTGCACAACCTGTTCCACTTCCTGCGCCTGCGCGCCGATGCCCATGCCCAATACGAAATCCGTGTCTACGCCGAGGTGATCTGCCGGGTGGTCGCCGATTGGGTCCCCATCGCCTACGGCGCGTTCCAGGATTATCGCATGGGGGGGGTGACGCTGTCGTCGAAGGCGCTGGATTGTGTGCGGAGGATGTTGAAGGGTGAGACGGTAACGCAGGAGACGTCGGGGATGTCGAAGGGCGAGTGGCGGGAGTTTGAGGGGGTGTTGGGGTAGGGCTTGCTGGCCGCGCGTGGCACCATCTTCTTGCCCGCCTGATTTGACCCCAGTCAAGTCGGGGCACTGCCCCGACGGCCGCGCCCGACCGCCCCCTCGGTCGGGCGCGATGCGCCCTTCCGGCGGTCTGGCGCGGTCTGATCCCGGCGTCGGCGCAAGCATCACGCCGCTTGCCCTGCGGCTTGCGCCTTCGGGCAACCGTCCCGCAAAACGCTCCCACGGAGCGTTTTCTTCCGGTCCGGGGGCGTTGATCTGGGGTGGTGGTCTCCACGTTCCGCCTCACCCCGCCACAGGAAAACCGTCAGGGCACCGATGCAATCCGCATTGTGGTCACTGAACGGGTGTTTATCGCCGTCTGCGCCTTCGGCGCGCGGACCCGGTTCATGGCGCTGGCGGCACAAGGGGGATGCCGCGAAAGATGCATGAAGCAATTCAGGCTTGCCGGACAGTCGCCTGTCCGCCGGGCCATGCTCCGCCTGCGGCTTTCGGAAAGAACGGGAACACCTATGCCCGCCCGGCGGACCCTGACAGGGTCAAGGGATCAATCCCCAGCCGCTTCAGCGCGGCGGCCCATTTGCCTTTGTCCAGGGCCGAGAATACCAGGTCGGGCGGTGCGTCTGCCGTCAGCCAGCTGTTGCGGCCCATCTCTGCCTCCAGCTGGCCCGGCCCCCAGCCGGAATAGCCCAGCGCCAGCAGCGCCGCCTTTGGTCCCTGCCCCTGCGCCAGGGCGGACAGCACATCCACCGTCGCGGTCATGCCGAACCCGCCCGGCACGTCCATCGTCGCGCCGCCGGAATGATAGTCGGTCGAATGCAGCACAAAGCCCCGCCCCCGTTCCACCGGCCCGCCCAGATGCACGCGGATGTCGCGGCCCGTCGGCGCGCGGGGGATATTCAGCTGATCCAGCAGGCTGGCAAAGCTCAGGTCCGGCGCAGGCTTGTTGACGACCAGCCCCATGGCACCTTCCGGGGAATGGGCGCAGATCAGGATCACGCTTTTTTCGAATCGCGCGTCCCCCAGGCCGGGCATTGCGATCAGAAGGTTGCCGGAAAGGTCCATCGCTGCGTTCCCCCTTGGCGGAAGAATGGGGCCACCCGCGCGCAGGCTCAAGAGGCAGTGATGCCACAGCCGGTCGGCCGTCGCCCGAATGTGATTTTCCATTCCGGGCCAAAGCGCCAATATCGCGCTCATGATCCTGAAACACTGTCTTGCCCTTGTGCTGGCGCTTGCCTGCCTGTCACAACCCGCCCGCGCGATGACGCAGGACGATCTTCTGTCGGCCGAGGTTCTGCCCGGCTGGCGGACAGAACAGGGCACCCATATGGCCGCGCTGCGTCTGACACTTGCCCCCGGCTGGAAGACCTACTGGCGCAGCCCCGGCGATGCGGGCATTCCGCCGCTGTTCAACTGGTCAGGCTCGCAGAACCTGTCCGGCGTGCGCGTTCACTGGCCACGCCCCAGCGTGTTCGAGGTGAACGGCTACCGGTCGATCGGCTACAGGACCGAGGTGGTGCTGCCGCTGGAACTGACCGCAACCGATCCGTCGCAGCCCATCCTGCTGCAGGCTGAAATCGATCTGGGCATCTGCCGCGACATCTGTATGCCTGCCGCCCTGACGGTGCGGACGCAGATAAGCGGCCCCGGCGCGCCCGATGCCGCCATCAGGGCCGCGCTGGATAACCGCCCGTCAACAGCCGCCGAAGCTGGGCTTGGCGGCATCGGCTGCACGGTAGAGCCGATCACCGACGGGCTGCGCCTGACCGCCCGGCTGGCCCTGCCGCCGACCGGCGGGGTCGAAACCGTGGTCTTTGAACCCGGCCCGCCGTCGATCTGGGTATCCGAAGCCGTGGTCAGCCGCGAGGGCACGCATCTGGTTGCCACCGCCGATCTTGTCTCCAGCGACGGCGGACCGGTGCTTTTGAACCGGGGCGCGATGGTGGTGACGGTGCTGGGACAGCAAAGGGCGGTGGAAATCGCCGGCTGTCCGTCGCCCTGAGTCGGCTTCGGCGAAGTTCCGACCAGACGGACCGTTATCCGCACCCCTGATGCCAGAGTGTGGCAAGGGTGGCGCTGTGTGCTGATTTCAGTTGATGCCGGCAGGGCGGGCCGGGTCCGTCAGACCCTGGGCGCTGACCCGTGCAGACGTCAGGAACCCGGCCATCGCCGCGAAATCCGCCGGGACATGGCCCCCCCGCCGGGGCACTCCCAGGGTGGCAACGGCAAGCGCCGGAACCGTTCCGCAAGACCATCTGCCATCACGCGGGATGCCAAGGCGGGGGAAGCACCGGCACAGCTCCGGATTTGGCCAAGGCACATCTGGCCGCGCCACCCCGTCAAGGACACGGATCAGGCAAGCGGTGCGACATCGGGCGATACTCTGCCGCCTTTCGGTTTCCCCCTGTTCGCGGTGACGGCGCGTCCTAGCTGTAGTGCGTGCCAAGGCTGTGAGGTCCCGTGTCTGTCCTGATCCTGTATGTATCGACCGCCGTGATCTTTCTGGCGCTGGATGCGCTGATGCTGACCTTTGTCCTGCGCCCGCTGTTCGAAAGGCATATCGGCGGCCTGCTGCTGGACAGTTTCCGGATGGTCCCGGTCGTGCTGTTCTATCTTGCCTATGTCGCGGGGCTGGTCTGGCTGGTCAGCCTGCCCGCCCTGCGCGACGGCGATCCGCTGCGCGCGGCGGTGGCCGGTGCGGTCGTGGGTGCCATGGCTTACGGCACCTATGAGTTCACCAGCTATGCAATCCTGAAGGGCTGGCATCCGTCGATGGTGCTGGTGGACCTGACCTGGGGAACTGTCCTGACGGCCGTTGCGGCCTGGGGCGGGGTCATGATTACCCGCGCCCTGGCGTGACCCGTGCCGCAACCGCAATGCGGACTGGCAAAATCACCTGTATTTTGCCATACGGAACCTGTCCTTGTTCCAGACGGGTGACCTGATCCATGATCCTGTACGGCATATCCACCTGCGACACCTGCAAAGCAGCCATCAAGGCCATCCAGACGGCGGGCCACGAGGTAGAGTTCCGCGACGTGCGCGCAGACCCGATGAGCGCCGACGAGATCGGCGAGTTCGTGACAGCCTTTGGCGATGCCGTGGTCAACCGCGCATCGACCACCTGGCGCGGGCTGAGCGACTGGCTGAAAGCGTCGGATGCGGAAGAACAGCTTGCAGCCCAGCCCACCCTGATGAAACGCCCCGTGATCCGCAAGGGCGAGGCGCTTTATCTGGGCTGGGACGCGCGCGTTCAGGCCGCCGTTCTGGCAGCCGACTGAAGCGGGCGCAACCCGCCTGCCAACCTGCGCCCGTCCCGGCCCGACGGCACTTTGAAGGCAACCTTGCGGTTGTCATTCAGGCTTTTCCGGCCGGCCCGTTCCAGGGCAGCACTGTGCATGAACATATCCTTGCCCCCGCCACCGGGCGCAATAACGCCGAAACTCATGGCCCGGATCGCAGGAATGAATCAAGCGCGCGGTGATCGGGACCAGGCGCGCCCTGCCGCCCGCCCCCGCAGGCCCGGGGTCAGACCAGATCGGGGGGCAGTGCGGCCTTTGACAGCTCTTTGATCATGGCATCGAACGACAGCGTTTCGGTCTTCGTATCGCCCAGGCGGCGCAGGGACACCGTGCGCTCTTGCACCTCTTTCATGCCGATGGCCAGGATCACCGGAACCTTGCCCACCGAATGTTCGCGGACCTTGTAGTTGATCTTTTCGTTGCGCACGTCCGCCTCGGCCCGCACGCCGCGCGCCCTCAGGGCTGCGATAACCTCATGCACGTAAGGATCCGCGTCCGACACGATCGCGGCGACGACGACCTGCCTTGGGGCCAGCCAGAACGGCAGGCGGCCCGCGTAGTTTTCAATCATGATGCCGATGAAGCGCTCGAACGATCCCAGAATGGCGCGGTGCAGCATGTAGGGGCGGTGCTTGGCACCGTCTTCGCCGACATATTCGGCATCCAGACGGGTCGGCAGGTTCGGGTCCACCTGGAAGGTGCCGCACTGCCACTTGCGACCGATCGCATCGGTCAGCTTGAAGTCAAGCTTCGGCCCGTAGAAGGCGCCTTCGCCCGGGTCGACCTCATAGGCGTTGCCGGTCTTCCGAATCGCGTTTTCCAGCGCCGCCTCGACCTTGTCCCAGGTCTCGTCGGATCCGATGCGCACGTCGGGGCGGGTGGACAGCTTGATCTCGAAGCCGTCAAAGCCAAGATCCTTGTAGACCGAGGCCAGCAGCGTGATGAAATTCGCACATTCGGATTCGATCTGCTCTTCGGTGCAGAAGATATGCGCGTCATCCTGGGTGAATCCGCGCACCCGCATCAGCCCGTGCATCGAGCCCGAGCTCTCATAGCGGTGGCAGGACCCGAATTCGGCCAGCCGCAGCGGCAGGTTGCGGTAGCTTTTCAGGCCCTGGTTATAGACCTGCACATGGCAGGGGCAGTTCATCGGCTTCAGCGCGTTGATGCGCTTTTCCCTGGCGCCTTCCTCGTCCACTTCGACGATGAACATGTTCTCGCGGTAGGCTTCCCAGTGCCCCGAGCGTTCCCACAGCACCCGGTCCACCACCTGGGGCGTGCGGATTTCCTGATAGCCGGCACCCCGCTGGCGGCGGCGCATGTAATCTTCCAGCGTGCGGTAGATCAGCCAGCCATTGGGGTGCCAGAACACCATGCCCGGTGCTTCTTCCTGCAGGTGGAACAGTTCCATTTCCTTGCCCAGGCGGCGATGGTCGCGCCTGGCGGCCTCTTCCAGCATGGTCAGATGGGCTTTCAGGTCTTCGCGGTTGCGGAAGGCCACGCCATAGATACGCTGCAACTGCTTGTTGCGGCTGTCGCCGCGCCAATAGGCCCCGGCCACCGACATCAGCCTGAAGCTGTCGGCAGGCACCTGCCCCGTGTGTTGCAGATGCGGGCCGCGGCACAGGTCCTGCCAGGGTCCGTGCCAATACATGCGGATCTTCTGATCGGCCGGAATCGCCTCGACCAGTTCCACCTTGAAGGGTTCATTCTTGGCTTTGTAAAACGCGATGGCCGCGTCACGGTCCCAGACCTCGGTCCTGACCGGGTCGCGGGCGTTGATGATCTGCTTCATCCTGGCTTCGATGGCACCCAGGTCTTCGGCGCTGAAGGGTTCGGCACGGTCAAAGTCGTAGTACCAGCCATCCTTGATCACCGGGCCGATGGTCACCTTCACCTCCGGCCACAACTCCTGCACGGCGCGGGCCATGATATGGGCCAGATCGTGGCGGATCAGGTCCAGCGCCACCGCCTCGTCCTGCAGGGTGTGAATGGCGATGCGTGCATCCGCCTCGATCGGCCATTGCAGGTCGAAAGGCGCGCCGTCGACCGAAGCCGACACGGCTTTCTTCGCCAGACCCGGCGAAATCGAGGCGGCCACCCCGGCCGGTGTCACGCCTGCCGCAAAGGCACGCTTGTTGCCATCGGGAAAAGTCAGGAAGATCTGGCTCATGTCGCCTGTCCTCGTCAGTTCGGCGCCTACGAAACGCCCGGTTGCGGGTTGTATCGCGCGGTGTGATGCGCGCCCCGCCCCGCAAAGTCAACCGGGCTTGGTGGCGGGTGGTCCGTGCCAGAAGGGCGGGCTATAGACGGCAGGAACAACACGGAGCCAGCATGACCGCCCCCCGTTTCCTGACAACGCCCCAGGGCCGCCGCATCGCCTGTGACCGGATCACGGGCCGCGAACCCGGGATTGTGTTTCTGCACGGCCTTCGGTCCGACATGACCGGGACCAAAGCCGTGGCTCTGGCGGACTGGGCGCGCCGGACGGGCCGTGCCTTTGTGCGATTTGATTGCTCGGGGCATGGCCGGTCTTCCGGCCGGTTCGAGGAAGGGGCCATCGGCGACTGGTTTGCTGATGCGCTGGCGGTGCTGGACCTGCTGACCACGGGGCCGCAGGTGCTGGTCGGATCATCGATGGGCGGGTGGCTTGCGCTGCTGCTGGCGCGGGCGGTGCCCGGCCGGGTCAAGGGGCTGGTCGGCATCGCGGCGGCCCCCGATTTTACCGAAGACAGCATGTGGGCGCAGGCGACGGAGGCACAGCGGACCGCGCTGCTGCGCGACGGGTTCATTCAGCGGCGAGGCACCCATGGCGATGACCCCTATGTCATCACGCGGCGGCTGATCGAAGACGGCAGGGCGCATCTTGTGCTGCGCGCGCCCCTGGCCCTGCCGTTTCCGGTGCGGCTGCTGCACGGCATGGCGGACAGGGACGTGCCTTCGGAAGTTGCGCTGCGCCTGCTGGGCCATGCCACCGGCCCGGACATGCGCCTGACGCTGGTCAAGGATGCGGACCATCGCTTTTCCTCGCCCGACTGTCTTGCGCTGATCGAAACTGCGGTCAGCGAGGTGTCATGACCGAAGCCGGTCTTCTGCGGCCGGGCCCGGCCTGCGGCGGCGCGCATCTTTTTCCTGCAGATTGTCGGCATGGTGCTGATCCGTCCGGCCGCTGCCCTGACGCCGGCCGGGGCCGGTCAGGGTCGGGTCGGCACCGTGGAACCGGATCCAGCGCGCGGTGCGCGCACCGATCAGCTGGCGGCGACGATCCGGGGCCTGTCCCTGGCGCGGGGGGCCGCCGCGTTGGCATCGATGAAGTTCAGCACCAGGGGGCGGATGTTCAGCCGCCAGGACTTGCCTGCGAAAATGCCGTAATGTCCGGCACCCTCTTCCAGATGGCTGGCCTTCTTGCTGTCCGGCAGGCCCGTCAGAAGCCTCAGCGCCGCAACGCACTGGCCCGGTGCCGAAATGTCGTCATTGGTGCCTTCGACCGTTTTAACGGCAACATCTGTGATCTTGCCAAGGTCAACCCTGGTTCCCCCGACGACAAAGATGTTCCGCGCAATCTCGCGTTTCTTGAAGATGCGGTCCACGGTGGACAGGTAAAACTCTGCCGCCATATCCATCACGGCCAGATATTCGTCATAAAAGCGGTTATGGGCATCATGGTCAGAGGCTTCGCCACGCGCGACCCGCAGGATCTGGTCGAAAAAGGCCTGCCCGTGGCGTTCCGCGTTCATCGAGATGAAGCTTTGCAGCTGCAACAGGCCGGGGTAAACCATCCGGCCCGCGCCCTTGTACTTGAAGCCGACGCGCTGGATCGCGGTTTCCTCCAGCTGGCCCATCGTCACGCGACGGCCGAAATCGGTCACTTCGGTGGCGGCGGCGTCAGGGTCGATCGGCCCGCCGATCAGGGTCAGCGACCGGGGCTGCGCGCTGGGGTCTTCGGCGGCAAGATAGGCCGTCGCGGCCAGCGCCAGCGGGGCGGGCTGGCAGATGGCGATGATATGCGCATCAGGCCCAAGCGCGCGCATGAAGTCGACAAGGTAAAGCGTATAATCTTCCACGTCGAACTTGCCGGCACTGACCGGAATGTCGCGGGCATTGTGCCAGTCGGTCACGAAAACATCGCAGTCGGGCAACAGGCTCATCACGGTTGATCGCAGCAGCGTGGCGTAATGGCCCGACATCGGCGCAACCAGCAGCACCCGGCGGGCCATCGGCTCGCGGCGGCGCACGAAGAACTGGATCAGATTGCCGAACGGCTTGTCGACGATGGTCTTCACGTCCACAAGGTGATCCTGGCCTTCCGGCCCGACGATGGAACGGATTCCCCAGTCCGGCTTGGTGATCATGCGCGAGAATGTGCGTTCTGTCACCTCGCCCCAGGCGGCGGTCAGCGACAGCATCGGGTTCACCGAAAGCGCAAAGACGGGGTATGAGGCCATGGCCCTGGCGGTTGCGCCCATCCACTCGCTGGTGTTGCGGACACTTTCCATCAGATCGTATGTGGCCATGTATCGCATGTCGTCTCCTGCCCGGAGCGGTCCGGAAAAAATTCGTCGCTTTCCCCCCCGGTCGGGCGACGGTATGTTGCGTTGCAGCACGTTATTGGGGAAACAGTCTTATGACAACCGACGATGACGAAGCGGGGGCGCGGCTGGACAGGCTGAACGCCAATCTTGCGAAAGTCGAAGAGTTGTCGCAGCGGCTTACGGTTGCGCTGTCACGGCGCAAACAGGCCGATCCGGCCCTGAACGGGCCCGGCCAGGATGTCTATCTCAAGGCGGCAGCGGCCTATGTGGCCGAAATGATGCAAAATCCCGCGAAGATTCTGGAACACCAGATCAGCTTCTGGGGCAAAAGCCTGACGCACTATGTCCAGGCGCAGCAGGCCTTGGCCAGGGGCAAGCTGGAGGCCCCGCCCGATTCGACGCCGAAGGACCGGCGGTTTTCGAACCCGCTGTGGGAAACGCACCCTTTCTTCAACTATCTCAAGCAGCAGTATCTGCTGAATTCGGAAGCCGTGGCGAATGCCGTGGGCAGTCTGGATCATCTGGACCCAGCAGATCGCAAACGGGTCGAGTATTTCTCAAGGCAGATCGTCGATATGTTCGCGCCCACCAATTTTCTGGGAACGAACCCCGATGCCTTGAGCCGCGCGGTGGAAACGGACGGCAAAAGCCTTGTGCAGGGGCTGGAAAACCTGGTGCGCGACATCGAGGCCAGCGATGGCGACCTGCTGGTGACCCTTGCCGATCCGCAAGCCTTTCATGTGGGCGGGAACATCGCCACCACGCCCGGGGCGGTGGTCTTCCGCAACAGGATGCTGGAACTGATCCAGTACGCGCCCACGACCGACAAGGTGTTCAGGATCCCGCTGGTGATCTTTCCGCCCTGGATCAACAAGTTCTACATCCTCGACCTCAAGCCGCAGAACAGTCTGATCAAGTGGATCGTCGATCAGGGCCACACAGTGTTCGTGGTCAGCTGGGTCAACCCCGATGCCAGCTACCGGGACGCGGGAATGGATGACTACATCCGCGATGGATACATCCGCGCCCTGACCGAGGTTCGCCGCATCACCGGGCAAAAGAAGGTGAATGCGGTGGGCTACTGCATTGCCGGCACCACGCTGGGCCTGACACTGGCGCATCTGAAGACGGCGGGTGACACTTCGGTCAACTCCGCCACGTTCTTCACCACGCTGACGGATTTTTCCGATCAGGGCGAAGTGGGCGTCTTTCTGAATGATGATTTTGTCGACGGGATCGAACGGCAGACGGCGGAAGACGGCATCCTGTCAAAGGTCTTCATGAGCCGGACCTTCAGCTTTCTGCGGTCCAATGACCTGATCTATCAGCCTGCGATCAGAAGCTACATGCTGGGCGAGGCGCCTCCTGCCTTTGACCTGCTGTTCTGGAACGGCGACGGCACCAACCTTCCGGCGAAGATGGCCATGGAATATCTGCGCGGCCTGTGCCAGCGCGACGACTTTGCCAAAGGCAGGTTTGCGGTCCTTGGCGCGCCGGTCGCGCTGCATGACATCACCCTTCCCGTCTTTGCCGTTGCCTGCGAGACCGATCACATTGCTGACTGGAAGGGATCGTTCAACGGGGTGCGGCAGTTCGGTTCAAGGGACAAGACCTTTGTCCTGTCGCAGTCCGGCCACATCGCCGGCATCGTCAATCCGCCCGCAAAAGGGAAGTACGGGCATTATGTCAGCGACGCGCCGATGACCTCGGCCGAAGACTGGAAGGATGCGTCAACCTTCCATGCCGGGTCATGGTGGCCGCGCTGGGGCGCATGGCTTTCGCAGCGCGCGGGGGCAAAGGTGGCGGCAAGAACCCCGGGCGATCCGGATCATCCGGTGCTGGCACCGGCCCCCGGCACCTATGTAACGGCCGAACCGGCTGCCTGATCTGGACTGGCAGCATGGCCAGCGCAGAAAAATGCTGCGGTGCAGAAAATAAAGCTTGCATTTCTGCACTGCGGCATCTATCTGTTTCCCATCCGGACGCAGAATGCGGCCAAGTGCAGGAGCATAGATCATGACGAAGACACCCGACCTGACAAAATACATGCAGGATGCCATGGCGTCCTTCCCGGTTGACGCCAAGGCGTTCCAGGATGCGTTCAGGACCCAGGCAGCGCTGGCCGAGAAAATCTCGAAAGTTGCCCTCGAAGCCGCTGAAAAATCGACCGAGATCAGCTCGAAATGGGCGAAAGAAACCATTGCCCGTCTGAACACGGTTGCAAAAGCCAAATCCGAGCCGACCGACTATACCAAGGCCGCGACCGATTTCGCCTCGGCGTCCGCCGAACTGGCGACCGAGCATATGGCCGCCTTCGCCGAAGTCGCGAAGAAAGTGCAGATGGAAACGGTCGAGCTGATGCTGGCCGCCGGCAAGGACCTGTCGGAAGACGCGACCGCCGCCGTGAAGAAAGCGACCGCAGAGGTTACGACCGCTGCCAAGAAAGTCGCTGCCGCCGCGAAGTAAGCGCCAGGTGACCTGAGACGATCCGCGTCAACTCTGCATCCTCCCTGTCGGACTGACGCGTGGGGCGGGCTTTGAAAGCCCGCCCTTTCTTTTGGCTCTGCACTGCCTTAAGCTTCCTTGCAGTGCAGAAACCTTGGGGAGGCTGGCCATGGCCGATACCGGAAAACCGCTGCTCATCAAGCGCTATGCCAGCCGCCGCCTGTACAACACCGAAACCAGCGACTATGTCACGCTGGAGGATATCGCAGGCTTCATCCGCGCCGGACGCGACGTGCAGATCGTCGATCTGAAATCGGGCGATGACCTGACGCGCCAGTATCTTCTGCAGATCGTGGCAGAACATGAAAGCAAGGGCGAGAATGTTCTGCCGATCAACGTTCTGACCGATCTGGTGCGCAGCTACACCTCGGAAGTTCAAAGCATTGTGCCGCAGTTCCTGGCAATGTCGTTCGAGATGTTCCGCAACGGCCAGTCCAGGATGATGGAAAACCTGACCGTGCTGCCAAACCCCATGGCAAATGTGCCGGGGTTCGACGACCTGATCAAGCAGCAGGAAACCTTCATGAAGACGCTGCTCTCGGGCATGTCGTCCATCCCGGGCTGGACCGGCACAGGCCCTGCGCGGAACGGGGCGGATGCGCCGGACGCCGCCGCAGCCGACGACCTGGCGCAGATCAAAAAGCAATTGGCAGAGTTGCAGACCAAGCTTTCCAAGCTGTGACTCTGCGGTCCATGTCCGCGCCGGCGGCCTGTGCGACAGGTGCTGCCCCATGACGGAACCGCCCGGCCGCGTCACCTTGTGGGGCATCGAAGTGTTCCTGGCCACCGCCGAGGAAGGGTCCATTTCAGCCGCAGCGCGGCGTCTTGCGGCCAGCCCTTCGGCCGTCAGCCAGCAATTGTCGGGACTGGAGGCGGCCCTTGGGGCCATTCTGCTTGACCGGGGCGCCCGTCCGATGCGGCTTACTCCGGCAGGGGGGATGTTCCGCCGCCACGCCCAGACGATTCTGAATGCGGCACTGGAAGCGCGGGCGGAATTGGCGATGTCCGACATGTCGGCACTGACGACCCTGCGCCTTGGCATGATCGAGGATCTTGACGCCGAGGTGACGCCACGCCTTCTGTCCGCGATGGCGGCAGAGCTGCGCGGCTGCCGGTTCCTGCTGGAAACCGGCGCAAGCCACCGGCTGATGGAACAGCTGGACGGGCGGGCGCTGGATGTTGTCGTTGCGGCCGATCTGGGCGCGGAACTGGGGCCGGGTGACTGGGCCGAGGTGCATCCGCTGCTGACCGAACCTTATGTCATTGCCGCCCCGCGCGGCGTGATCGACAGGGCGGGCGATGTGCGGGCGCAGCTGATGACGCTGCCGATGATCCAGTATACCTCGCGCCACCTGATGGGCCGGCAGATTGCCGCACATCTGATGCAGCAGAACCTGCGCCTTGCGCACCGCTTCGAACTGGACAGCTATCATGCCATCATGGCGATGGTCTCGGGCGGCGCGGGATGGACCATCCTGACGCCCTTGGGGGTTACCCATGCGCAAAGGTTCCGCGATGCAACCGATGTTCTGCCGCTGCCCTTTGCCCCGCTGTCGCGGACAATTTCGCTTCATGCGCGCGCCGATGTGCTGAAAGACATGCCGCAGCGCATGGCGGGACTCTTGCGTCCCCTGTTGCAGACCCAGGTCGTTGGCCCTGCGGTTGCACAGCTTCCCTGGCTGTCGGGTCAGATCAGGGTGCTCTAAGGGATCAGCCCGTTACCTCTGTTGCGGCAGAGATCAGCGCATCGGCGATGTAATCAAGGTCCGGACGGGTCAGGCGGGCGGGCAGCCGGGTGTCACAGGCACGCATCAGCATGGCACGGGTCATCGGCAGGTCCGGCGGCGTTCCCAGGAACTGCCAGTTCCAGAAGGCGCGTGCGTTGCCTTCGCTCAGCCCGAAGATCTGAACCGATACGCCGCGTGCCTTTGCGGCCCGCTGAAAGGCAAGCGCCTGGGCATCGGTTTCGAACCCGGTCAGGTTGAACTGGATGGAATCCGGGGCGCGGTCTTCGGGCCCCAGGGCGGGCGGCACGGTCAGCCAGGGCGACGTGTTCAGCCGACGGGCCACGTAATCATGGTTGGTCCGGCCCTGCACCACGCGGCGGGCAACCTCTGGCAGTTGCGGGCGGATCACGGCGGCAGACAGGTTCTGCATGCGCATGTTGTAGAGCGGCAGCTTGTTCTGCCAGTGGCAGAAGCTGTTCTGCAGGCCGGGATGCTTCTTCCAGTTTTCCTCATAGGCACCCGACATGATCACGGCACGGGCGGCCAGTTCCGGATCATCGGTAATCAGGATGCCGCCTTCGCCGGCATTCACCAGCTTGTAGGACTGAAAGCTGAAGCAGCCGATCCTGCCGATGGTGCCGATCTTGCGCCCCGCCCAGGTGGTGCCCAGCGAATGCGCGGCATCTTCAATAACCGGGATGCCGCGCGCATCGCACAGCGCCATGATCGCATCCATGTCGCTGGTATGTCCGCGCATATGGCTGATCAGCACCGCCTGCGCGTCGTCCAGCTTCGCTTCCAGGTCGGCGATATCGACCCGGTAATCGCTGCCCACCTCGACCAGGACGGGAACGCAATCCGCATGGACCACGGCAGAGGGGACGGCCGCGAAGGTGAAAGCGGGGACCAGGATCTTCGCGCCCTTCGGCAGGTCAAGCGCCTTGATCGAAATGAACAGCGCGGCCGAACAGGACGACACGGCCAGCGCATAGCGGCTGCCCATCAGTCCGGCAAATTCGGCCTCCAGCAGGGCGACAGGGGCATCTTTCGGCGCGGTGTAGCGAAACAGATCGCCCGAGCGCAGCAGCCGGTCAATCTCGGCGCGCGCGGCTTCGGGGATGGGTTCGGCATCATAGACATTCGGGGCCAGGGTCTGTCCGTCCGGGGCCATGAGATGCGCCTTTCCTGAAACTGATCTTCAGGAAAGCTGTAAGGCGAAAGAAGTGATTTGGCGAGGGTCAAGTTTTCCGCACCGGTCATTCCTTGCCGGTCGGGGGTGTGACGTTACGTCATGCCCCGGTCAGAGTCCAAGGCGGTCGCGCAGGGAATACCAGGTCATTGCCAGCACAAGAAGGGGCCAGCGCATGGCCACACCGCCCGGGAAACTGGCCTGCGGCACCGATGCCATGACATCAAAGCGTTCCGCCTGCCCCGCCACCGCTTCGGCCAGAACCTTGCCCGCCAGCGTCGCCATGGCCACGCCGTGCCCGGAATAGCCGGAGGCGGACAGCACATGGGCGCCGGGCCGGGTGAAACAGGGCATGCGGTTCATCGTGATGGCCAGCGTGCCGCCCCAGGCATAGTCGATGCGTGTATCGGCCAGCTGCGGATAGATTTGAAGCATCGGCTTGCGGACCGTGCGAAGAATGTCGGGAAAGCGGTAGCCATAGCTTTCGCCACCGCCGAACAGCAGGCGGTCATCTTCGCTGAGCCGCCAGTAATTCACGACAAAGCGCGAATCCGCCGCGGCAACAGGCTCTGCCAGAACCTCCTGCGCCCGTGCGCCCAGGGGTTCGGTCGCCACGATGAAATTGTTGATCGGCATCACCCGCGCCGCCACCTTCGGGTTCAGCCCGCCCAGATAGCCGTTGGCGGCAAGGATGACATGATCTGCCAGGACATGGCCCTGCGCGGCGCGCACCACCGGCCTTGCGCCGTCTTGAACCGCATGGACCAGCGTGTTTTCGCAGATCCGCACGCCCGCCGCAGCTGCGGCCTGTGCCAGGCCAAGGGCGTAGTTGAGCGGGTGCAGATGGCCTGCACCCCGGTCGATCGCGCCGCCCCGGAAGGCATCCGATCCGATCAGGGCGCGGATGCCGGCGCGGTCCATGGGTTCCAGGTGTTCATACCCATAATCGCGCCGCAGCCGGTCGGCATAGGCATGGGCGGCGCTGACCTGGCGGTCGCTGGTGCAGGCATGGGCAACGCCGGGGTAAAAGGTGACCGGCATGGCGTGACGTGTGACAAGGTTGCGCACCAGCGCCTTGGCGTCTTCCGCCATGTCCCACAGGCGGCGGGCATGCGGCAGGCCCACCATCTTTTCCAGATCGTCCTGATCCAGCCTTTGGCCGGACCCGACCTGCCCGCCGTTGCGCCCCGATGCGCCAAAGCCCACCCGGTGCGCTTCCAGCAGGATCACCGAAAAGCCGCGCTGCGCCAGATGCAGCGCCGCCGACAGCCCGGTATAGCCGCCGCCCACCACGCAGACATCCGCCCGCGCCTCGCCCGCAAGCGCGGGAAACGGTGCCAGCGGGGTGGCCGTGGCGGCGTAGTAAGAGGCCGGGTATTGCCCGGCCCGGTCATTGGCGAACAGCAGGTTCATACGTTCAAAAGCAGGTGTTCACGTTCCCACGGGCTGATGACCTGCAGGAATTCCTTGTATTCGTTGCGCTTGACGGAATCGTAAACCGAACAGAACCCGGCCCCCAGCACCTCTTGCAGCGCCTTGTCCTCGTCCAGCAGATCAAGCGCATCGCCCAGGTTGTAGGGCAGTTCGGTCTCGATGTTGTAGGCATCGCCCGTGCATTCGTCGCGCGGCATCCTGCCCTCTTTCAGGCCAAGGTATCCGCAGGCAAGTGATGCGGCCAAGCCAAGATAGGGGTTGCAATCCATGCCCGCCAGCCGGTTTTCCAGACGGCGCGCCTCGGGACCGGAGATGGGGATGCGCAGGCCGGTGGTGCGGTTGTCGCGGCCCCATTCCAGATTGATCGGTGCGGCGAAATCGGGGACGTAGCGGCGGTAGCTGTTGACGTAAGGTGCCAGCAGGGCAACGGCCCCCGGCAGATGGTTCTGCATCCCGGCGATGAAATGCAGGAAGTGCTGCGTTTCGGCCCCCTTGCGGTCGGAAAAGATGTTCTTGCCTGTCTTCAGGTCCACCACCGAATGGTGGATGTGCATGGCCGACCCCGGTTCGCCTTCAATCGGCTTGGCCATGAAGGTGGCAAAGCAATCATGGCGCAGCGCGGCTTCGCGGATCAGCCGCTTGAAAAAGAAAATCTCATCCGCCAGCCGGACCGGGTCGCCATGCGCAAGGTTGATTTCAACCTGTCCCGCGCCGCCTTCCTGCAAAATGCCGTCAATCTCGAACCCCTGGGCTTCGGCAAAATCATAGATGTCATCAATCACCTTGCCATATTCATCGACCGCACTCATCGAATAGGCCTGCTTGCCGGCGGCGCGGCGGCCCGAGCGGCCCATGGGGGGCATCACCGGCATGTTGGGATCAAGGTTGCGCGCAGTCAGGAAAAACTCCATCTCGGGCGCGACAACCGGCTGCCAGCCTTCGGCGTTGTACAACTCCACAATCCGGCGCAGCACGTTGCGCGGGGCCGTGGGCACGGGTTTGCCGGCCTGGTCCTGCGCGTCGTGGATCACCTGCAGGGTGACGTCCGCCGTCCAGGGGGCGGCGGTGGCTGTGGAAAAGTCGGGGATCAGGATCATGTCAGGCTCGGTGAACTGGCCCGACGGATTGTCGGCCCATTCACCGGTGATCGTCTGCAGGAAGATCGAATTCGGCAGGAAGAAACTTGCCTGCCTGGCGAATTTCGACGCCGGCATCGCCTTGCCGCGCGCCACACCGGCAATGTCGCCGATGATGCACTCCACCTCGTCAACGCGGCGTCCCGCGATATAGTCGCGGGCGGCCTCGGGCAGTTGTTCGGTCCATTTCGCCATGACTCACACTCTTGGGTTCACCCGCGCGGGTGTTTGAAGAAACCGGCAATCCGATCGGCGATCATACGGTCCTGCAGCGGGGTATCAAGCCGCGCCACCGCCTCATCAAGCAGGGGGTCGGGCACCAGCCCCCGGCCACGGGTGCGGATCAGACCATCGATGAACTCGCCCCGGAATTCGGGATGCGCCTGCACCGTAAAGGCGCGGTCGCCGTACAACAGGGCGGCATTCTCACAGAACTCATTGCTGGCGATGACCTTGGCCTGGGCCGGCTTTTCCACGACCTGATCCTGATGCCAGGCGTTGAGTGTCAGCGTCTCGCCGTCAAAGTCGTAAGGTGTCGGCCCCACCGACCAGCCGCCCCGGTACTTTTCCACCCGCCCGCCCATCGCCTGTGCAATGATCTGATGGCCGAAACAGATCCCGACCAGCGGCACGGCGGCGGCATAGGCATCGCGGATAAAGGCCTCCAGCGGCGGAATCCAGGGGTGGTCTTCATAGGCCCCGTGGCGCGAGCCGGTGATCAGCCAGCCTTGCGCGTCATGGATGCTTTCGGGAAATTCGCCGTCCACCACCGCCCAGGTGCGGAACGTCAGGCCGCGCCCGTCCAGCAGGCGGGCGAACATGGCGGGATAGTCACCGGCCGTCCTGATCAGGGCGTCCGGGGCATGGCCGGTTTGCAGGATGCCGATCTGCATGGGTATCTCCGTGCGTGTCGCGCCAGACTAGGCGGCGGGGGGAACGCAGGCAAGGGGTGGTGGCGGTCGGATCGACGCCTGAAAGAAAAGGGGTGACGGTTTCCCGCCACCCAGGTTGGTTTCAGAAAGCCTCCTGGGCCGCTCTCGCATGGCCCAGAAGCAAAGGATCACATCAGCCAGACGAGCGGCTGCGCCAGTGGGCGCAGACCCGCACGACCCGGTCGAAGCGAAAGCGCTCGTAAGCGCTCACCCAGACACCATGCGGTATGTCCCGTCCTCTTATGAGAGGGTTGCCCCTGAAATGGGGCGCAGGAAGTGTCAAATCCACTTCGTGGTGACCGCATCTGGCAGGGCGCCTGCGCCCCGCTGTTTTGCCGCCCAATGGGCTGACTGCTGTTTCAGCCGGTCGGTCTTTCCCTTCAGCAAGGTGCTGAATAAGTGCCGGGCGCAGGGGCTGCCTGACCGGAAAGCGGGAAACTCTTCCGCCCGGCACATCCTGGCAGGGGCCATCGCCCCTGCCGCAGAGACACGCTGCCCCTTGGCCAGCCGGGGGCCAAAGGCCCCGGCCAGCGTCCGACCCGCCACCGGCGGGCGCTGGCCTTTCGTGGTGCCCGGACGTGCCGATCCACAGGGCACCGTCCCGCGCAGGCGGGGGAAACGCGGGTCGCGTTTCCTGGTCCCGCCCGGAGAGGAGTTCTCCGGGATGCCCTGTCTCTCTGGCAGGGGCCATCGCCCCTGCCACAGTGCTGCGCCGGTATCAGGACCAGCCGGGGGCCAAAGCCCCCGGCCAGCGCCCGACCCGCCCCCGGCGGGCGCTTCGCCCCCGCCGGGTCGGGCGCTGGCCTATCGTGGTGCCTGGACCAACCGATCTACAGGGCACCGTCCCGCTCGGGCGGGGAAACGCGGGTCGCGTTTCCTGGTCCCGCCCGGAGAGGAGTTCTCCGGGATGCCCTGTCTCTCTGGCAGGGGCCATCGCGCCTGCCACAACGCCACGCTGATCCTTGGCCAGCCGGGGGCCAAAGCACCCGGCCAGCGCCCGACCCGCCCCCGGCGGGCGCTTCTCGCCCGCCGGGTCGGGCACTGGCCTGCGTTCCTCCCGGACCTGCCGGTCTACAGGGGACCGTTCCGCGCGGGCGGGGGAAACGCGCTGCGTTCCCTGTTCCCGCCTGGATTGACGAAAGCACTTTCACCGCTGCAATGGCAGGGGCCATCGCCCCTGCCATAGCGCTGCGCAGGTATCAGGACCAGCCGGGGGCCAAAGCCCCCGGCCAGCGCCCGACCCGACCCGGCGGGCGCTGGCCTTCTGCGGGTCCCGGGCCTGCCGATCTACGGGGAACTGTCGCGCGCGGGCGGGGGAAACGCGGGTCGCGTTTCCTGATCCCGCCCGGAACCGTGGCCGCCTTTGCGACGGATCAGAATGGTCTTCCCGTCCGGCAAGCGGCGACGATGCTTTTCAGCACCTCGCCAGTTCACGAAAGGCGTCCCTTGTCTCGTGGCGATCCGCTTCGGCGGGATGGCGCGAAAGTATGAACGCAAGGTTAAACGTCCCGCCAACCCCTTGATTTCAAATCCCCTGTGTTGTGTCCCACAGCGGGCAGCGCCGCCTCAGACCGTATCCAGATAAATCTCAACCTGCTCTTCCCGGTTCAGGTCGGCCATGTAGTGCAGTTCCTGCCGCTTGGTCAGCACATAATTGCGGATCAATTCGCGCGGCAGGAAGCGTTCCAGCACCATGCTGTTTTCAAAGGCGTCGATCGCCCCGCCCCAGGTGGTGGGGATCTGCTCCAGATCAAGGGCATAAGCGTTGCCGGTCACGGGTTTGGCCGGTTCCTGCCCTTCTTCGATCCCCAGCAATGCGGCACCCAGAATGCCCGCAAGCATCAGATAGGGGTTCACATCGCCCCCGGCCACGCGGTGCTCGATCCGGCGGGACGACGGTTTGCCTGCCGGAATGCGGATCGCCGTGGTGCGGTTTTCGTACCCCCAGGCGACCGAGGTCGGCGCATGGGCGTCCGGCACCAGCCGGTCAAAGCTGTTGGCATGGGGCGCGAAGATCAGGGTCGAATCGTGCATCGCCTTCAGGCAACCCGCCACGGCATGGCGCATCAGCCGGGAGCCTTCCGGCCCGCCGTTGTCGAAGACGTTCCTGCCGTCATTGTCGATCAGCGAGAAATGCGTGTGCAGCCCCGACCCCGAATATTCAAGATAGGGTTTCGCCATGAAGCTGGCGGCAAAGCCGTGGCGCCGGGCCAGACCCTTGACCAGCATCTTGAACAGCCAGGCATCGTCGGCGGCGCGCAGGGCGTCGTCACAATGCATCATGTTCACTTCGAACTGCCCCAGACCGGTTTCCGAGGTCGAGGTATCGGCCGGAATATCCATCGCCTCGCAGGCGTCATAGAGATCGGTGAAGAAGGTGTCGAAGGCGTCCAGCGCCCGGATCGACAGTGTTTCAGACGCCTTCCGGCGCTTGCCCGACCGGGGCGAGGGCGGCACCTGCAACGTCTTGCCGCTGTCGTCGATCAGGAAAAACTCCAGTTCCACCGCGACAACCGGGGTCAGGCCCTTGGCCTTGAATTTCTCGACCACGGCACGCAGCGCATGGCGCGGGTCGCCGTCATAGGGGCGGCCGTCTTCGCGGAACATCCAGATCGGCAGCAGGGCTGTCGGCGCCTCAAGCCAGGGCATCGGCATGAAGCCGCGCTCGGTGGGTTTGAGCACGCCATCCGCATCGCCCTGTTCAAAGACCAGCGGGCTGTCGTCGATGTCTTCGCCCCAGATATCGAGGTTCAGGACCGAAAACGGAAACCGCGTTCCTTCGTCCACGACCTTGTCGGCAAATCTTGCCGGAATGCGTTTGCCGCGCGCCTGTCCGTTCAGGTCGGCCGCAGCCACGCGAATGGTCCGCACCTCGGGGTGCTTTCTGAGCCAGTTCTTCATAATGTCACATCAGGGCGGGGCACGGCCTGCGCAGCACAGACAGCGCACGGACCATGCCCTTGGTCCTGTCCCCATTTCCGATCCCCTCCCGCCGGTCGCCTGTTGCACGGCACATGGTCAGCGGGTCCGGGCGGGTGCCCGGATAATTTGATCAAATGATGGATACTACCGGATCAGCTGCGCGCGCAAGCGGATTCTGGGCCGGATGTTGGAGGGCAGATGACGGTTGAGGCGCGCGTTCACCCGTCCGAACACCAAAGTCAGCAGCAGCGTCAGCAGGATGAAATAGACCGCGACGATCGGATAGGGGATGAAGGGATTGAAGGTCTTGTCGGCAAAGTAATTGGCATAGTACAGCGCATCGCCCCGCTGCTGGAAGGCCGGAAAGCCGGAAAAGAACACCAGGGTGGTGGCATGGAACAGGAAGATCGCCTCATTCGTATAGGCGGGCCAGGCCAGGCGCAGCATGGTGGGCCAGAGCACGCGGCGGAACCGGGCCCAGCCTGACAGGCCAAAGGCATCGGCGGCCTCGATATCGCCGCGCGGGACCGATTGCAGCGCCCCGAAAAGAATCTCGGCGGAATAGGCGGCCGTGTTGAGAAACAGCACGATCAGCGCCCCGGCCCAGGCCCTGGTCAGCCAATCGGTTTCGACCGTCAGCGTGATCAGCCCCAGCGGAATGTTAAAGCCCGCCTTGGGCAGCAGCACGAAAACCTCATAAAACAGGAAGAACTGGATGAACAAGGGCGAGCCGCGGAACACGAAGATGAACCATTCGGCCGGCTTGCGCAGCCAGAACCGGCCGCTTGCCCTGGCCAGCGCCACCGCATTGGCCAGAAAGAAGCCCGCAATCAGCGCCAGCGCGCCGAAATAGATGTTCCAGATCAGCCCCGACCCGATCAGCGTCACCTGGTGGCACAGCGTGAAATCGCTGCGCGGCAGCAGGCGTTCGCCATAGCCCAGCGACCGGAAGGCGTAATCGCTAATGATCTGCAGGCAGCTCATCGCGCCGCCCTTCGCCGGGCATCGCCCGCCAGCGTCGCCTGCCCGCGTGTCAGCCGCCGCGTCAGGCGGCCCAGAAGAACCTCTGACACCCGCGTCATGCACAGGTAGAACACAAGCAACCCAAGAAAGTAGTACAGCCGCCAGTCGGGATGGGGATAGTCAAAGGCGCTGGTCTTGCTGCCGCCCAGTTCCCGCGCCCAATAGACAATGTCCTGAACGCCCAGCAGGAACAGCAGCGGCGTGGCCTTGATCAGGATCATCCACAGGTTGGACAGGCCGGGCAGGGCATAGACCCACATCTGTGGCACCAGGATGCGGTGGAACACCTGGCGCTGCGACATGCCAAAGCTTTCGCCGGTTTCAAGCTGCGCCTTGGGCACGGCCTGCATCGCGCCATACAGCACATTGGCGGCAAAGGCCCCGAAGACGATCGCGAAGGTAACGACGGCCAGGCCAAAACCGTACAGCCGGTGCCATATCTGGGCGGCGTTGCCCGAAGGGATCTTGGCCTCGGGGCAGACACGGAATTCCAGCCCCTGGCGGATCGGGTCGGTCCAGCCGGGGCAGCGGGCCTGATGAAGCATCCATTCCAGGCCCTGATCCAGGGCAATGACAAAGAACAGGAAGAAGACGATATCGGGGATGCCGCGCACCATCGCGCTATATCCCTTGCCCATCAGCCGCAGCGGCAGCACGGGCGAGCGCGCCGCCATCGCCCCGCCAAAGCCGAAAGCCAGCGCGACGGGCGCGGTTACGGCCAGCAGGATCAGCACGGTCAGAAAGGACCAATAGAAATCAATGTGTTTGCCCGTGGTCAGGTAGCACCCCAACCAGGCAAGGCCGTCGAGGCCGGAGGGGTCTGCACAGGCAGCAAACATCTGTCATCCCGAACTGGTGCCCGGCCGCAGGGGCCGGGCACCGGTGCAGTTGCGTCCGGTCAGATCAGAATGTCGTTGCTTCCGCACCGAACCACTTGAGGATCATTGCGTTCAGCGTGCCGTCATCCTTCATCGACTGAATGGCGGCATCGAACTTTGCCTTCAGCTCGGTGTCGCTTTTGCGCAGCCCCATGCCAACGCCGCCGCCCAGCTGGATATCGGTCCCGGCGAAGGACAGATCACCCCCCGATTCTGCGACGATGGGGGCAAGGTAATCCCTGTCGGCAAAGACCGCGTCCGCTTCACCGTTGCGCACGGCGGCCACCGTTTCATCGGGGGTTGCAAACTCCAGCAGGGTGGCGCCGCTTTCCGCGACATAGCCCGCCTGGATGGTGCCGACCTGGGCCGCGATCACGCCGCCCTTCAGATCGGCATCCGGCGACAGTGCCGCATAGGCCGACGCAGCCGGAGGGATGTAGTTCTGCGTGAAATCGATCACCTTCGCGCGCTCTTCGGTGATGCTCATGCCGGCGATGATCGTGTCATAGTTGCCAGATTGCAGGTTGGGGATGATCGAATCCCAGTCGGTCGTGACCCATTCGCAGGTCAGCCCGGCGCGCAGGCACAGCTCGTCGCCCAGCTCGCGCTCAAAGCCGTCGACCTCGCCGGCATCGTTGATGAAGTTGTACGGGGGGTAGGCCCCTTCGGTTCCCATCCGCACCGTCTGTGCGGCGGCAAGGCCGGTGGACAGCGCCAGCACGGCGGCGGCGATCACAAGTCTGGTCATTCTGGTCTCCCTTGATGGTGGTTGGTCGGGTGGGTGGGGCGCGTCTTGCGGCGGTCAGTTGGCTGACCGCAGAAAGCCGCGCAGGCGTTCGGTCTGCGGGTTGGCGAAAACCCGTTCGGGTGGTCCCTGTTCTTCGACCTTGCCCTGATGAAGAAAGATGACATGGTCCGACACATCGGCAGCCAGCCGCATGTCATGGGTCACCAGGATCATCGTGCGCCCCTCTTCGGCCAGGGCCTTGATGACCTTGACCACCTCCTGCTCCAGTTCAGGATCAAGGGCCGACGTCGGCTCGTCGAACAGAAGGGCGCGCGGTTCCATGCACAGGGCGCGGGCGATGGCGGCGCGCTGCTGCTGGCCGCCGGACAGCATCGCGGGCCAGGCATCGGCCTTGTCGGCGATCCCGACCTTGTCCAGCAGGGCGCGGGCGCGGGCCTCGACCGTGGCAGGGTCCTGGCGCAGCACGGTGACGGGCGCCTCCATGACGTTCTGCAGGATGCTCATGTGGGCCCACAGATTGAACTGCTGGAACACCATCGACAGATTGGTGCGGATGCGGATCACCTGGGCGCGGTCTGCCGGGCGGCGGTCAAGGCCGGTACCGGTCCAGCTCACGGATTCGCCCTCAAAGACCACATCGCCCTGCTGGCTGTCTTCCAGCAGGTTGCAGCAGCGCAGCAGCGTCGATTTCCCGGACCCCGACGAGCCGATCAGCGACACGACATGACCGCGCGGTGCCACCAGATCGACACCCCTGAGGACCTCGATCGCCCCATAGCACTTGTGCAGGTTGCGGATTTCGATGACGGGCGCGTCACTTGTGACATGAGAATCAGGGGGCACGGCTGCTCGTTCGCAAGGGGTCGGGGAAAGAGCGCGCAATTTTCGGCTTATTGCAACGCCCATTGTGCAGGTTCCACCGCGTCACGGGCTGACTCCGCAGGTTTCCTGAGCGGTCCGGTCCGGTGACGGCGGCGTGGGCACGGCAAGATAGGCGGCTGCGGGAATGCGTACGATCCGTCGCAGACCGGTCAGATCCCGGTCGGTGCCGGGCATGTCGGCAATGGCTTCGGCCACGACATCAAACAGGATATCCGCATCATGCCCCGGTGCTGTGATCAGCGGCAGGCCGGGCGTCGGTTCGGTCAGCCCCACCACACGAAGATCGCGGGTGACAGGGTCGAAGCGCTGCAACAGCCGCCAGGTCACGGCGTCCAGCGCCGCAATCTCTGCGCGGCCCCCGGCAACGGCGCGGGCGGACTGCGCGTGGGCACCGGTCTGCAGGGCGGCAAACAGGCGGATGCCGATCTGCGCCGCATGGGTCTGCGGCGCGGCCCAGCCAGACTGCGACAGCGCATCATTATAGGCCAGGCCTGCGCCGTCGAACATGTCGATCCGGTCGCGCGGATCATCGGCACGGGCCACGAAGACGCTGCGGTAATGTCCCGGCCCGCAGCCATCGACCGCATAGTCGGGCGTTCCGACCAGCGTGACCTGGCCATGCAGCCGCGACCGATAGGGCAAGCCGCAGGTCTGGGACAGCACCAGATCGGGCGAGGTCCACTGCGCCCAAAGATCGGGCGCGCCATGGATCAGCGCCTCGGGGGCGGGCAGGCCTTCGGCGTGCAGCCGGTCGCGGATGCCGGCCCAAAGCCGGTCATTGGCCGCCACCGTTTCCGGGCGGTCATACATGGGAAGCGACGCGATCACCGCGCACCGACCCGCTGGCGGGCAAGGGCACTGTCCACATCACTGATCCCCAGCAGGTTCGTCACAAGGCGCATCATGCTTTCCTCGTCATCATCCCGGATGCCGTCCGACAGAACAACACGCCACATCGCTTCCACCAGGGCGATGCGGTGATCATGCGGCACCGCGTCTTTCAGCGACCGGGTAAAGCGCACGGTGTCGGGGGCTTTGGCCTCCAGCGCTTCGGCCCGCAGGCGCAGGGAACCGGCCGCCTCGGGGGACAGGCCGAAGGACCCGGCAAGGGCGCGGTTGATGCTGGCCACCTCTGTCACGTCATAGCTGCCGTCGGTGCGCGCCAGGCGGACAAGCAGGGCCGCCATGGCGAGCGAGGCTTCGGGGGCCGGCGTGGCGACAGGGCTGCGAAGACGGCGAAGAAGATGGTCGATCATGATGGCTCTTGTCTGGAAGGGGTCGGAAAGACAGCGGAACGTCAGGGGGGCAGGGACGCGAACAGGGATGACAGATGGGCCGCTTGCCCGTCCAGCCCATAGGGCGGGTTCACGACAAACATGCCGGAGCCGCGCAAACGATGCGTCGGGCCGGCAAGACCGAAAGACACCTCGTGGCGCAAGGCGTTTGGAAACGCCTGCTCCAGCCGCCGCAGCATCGGGCGATGCACATCAGAAGCAAGAAGCGGATACCACAGGACAAGGATGCCGACATTCCACTTTCTGTTGATCGCCGCAAAGACTTCCGGAATCAGGTCGTAATCCTCCTTCATCTCATAGGACGGATCGATCAGCATGATCCCGCGCCTTGGTGTGGGCGGGCAGATCGCCCGGGCCATCGCAAAGCCATCCCCGGCATGGATATGGGCACCCCAGGGGCCAAGGGCCGCATGAAGGGCGGCATTCTCGCGCGGGTGCAGCTCTGCCAGGTGCATCCTGTCGATGTCCCGCAGGGTCAGCGCCGCCAGCAGGGGCGAGCCTGGATAGGCGTTCGGCCCGAAACGCGCCCGCACTTCGTTCAGGCGGCGCATGTAGGGATGATCCCCCGGCAGGCGACCGGCCAGCCGCAGGATGCCATGATCGGCCTCGCCGGTTTTCAGCGCCTCTTCAGCGCGAAGGTCATACAGCCCGCGCCCGGCATGGGTTTCGATATAGCTCAGCGGTTTGTCCTTGCGGACCAGGTAATCAAGCATGGCGCACAGCAGCACATGCTTGTGAACATCGGCGGCGTTGCCCGCGTGGTAAATGTGCTGATAGCCAAGCATACCTGTCGCCTAGCGCCGCACCGGCAGGATTTCAATAGGGCGGGCCGGGGGCTGCCCGTCCGGGCCGCGCGGGGTCCGCATTACGGTTCTCTTCACAAATTGGGCGCGATTGCCCAGATTGGACCCAATTGTTGCCCCATATCGGGTCCATAGGATGCCTGATGTCATCCGGCACCGGATGAAGCCAGACATGCGATACGAGCGACAAGGTCACGAGACATGAATGCTGCCCCCCTGTTCCGCTACGAACCCCAGTCCAGCCGCCAGATTGCCGGAATAGTGCGTGGCACCGGTGCGAAGCAGTCGATCTCGGACCAGATCCGCGCCCTTGAGGCGCTGGAAAGACAATGCGATGACGCCATGACGCGGCAGGAAAGGCTCAGCCGGGCCGTCTTTGCCGGGATGACCCTGCGGCGCATGGCTGACGTGCAGGTTGACGCACAGCCCCATGAGCCGGACAGCGCCAGGATGACGGGGCGTTCCTTCGGGGAATTCCGCGGCGCGGTCGAGCTTGCGCAGAAATGCATCCGCAATGCCCTGCCGCTGACGACGCGGCGCTTCATCGAAAATCTGGACCGGCCGGAGGGGTCCGAAATCGAACTGCTCGAGGCCGAGATCACCCGGCTGAAGTCCGAGATGCGAAGGCTGGAAAGCCAGATCCTGCACAGCCTGCCGCAATGCCTGGAAGATGTGTCGGCCAAACTGAAGTTTGTCGTTTCGCTGATGCTGGACGGCCAGCAGATCGAGACCGAGTATTTCGCCTTTCTGGTCGAGGAATGCGCCGAAATCATGGACGGCAGCCTTGGCCATCTGCGGGTCGCCGCATCGATCACCGCAGAACAGCCGGGTTGGTAAGGGCGCAGACACCGGCCCGCCTGCCGCCTGCGCCCTGGCAGGGTGCTGAAAAAGCAATCCGACCGCTTGCCTGCCGGGAAGCTCTTTCCGATCCGGGGAAAGGGATTGCACCTCCGGGCGGGATCAGGAAACGCAGCGCGTTTCCCCCGCCCGCGCGCGACGCTGCCGCAAAGACCCGTGATGCCCGCACTTACGGCAGGCCAGCGCCCGACCCGGCGGGTGCAAAGCGCCCGCCGGGGGCGGGTCGGGCGCTGGCCGGGGGCTTTGGCCCCCGGCTGGCAAGGGGCAGCGTGGCGCGGTGGCAGGGGCGATGGCCCCTGCCAGGATGCGCAAAGCGCGCGCGCAGGCGGAAGAGTTTCCCGCCTTGCGGTCAGGCAGCCCCTGCGGCCGGCATGTCTTCAGCACCCTGCCAAATCCGCCCGGTTTGCCGCTGTGCAGGCAGAACCCGGCACACCGCAGGGCGGTGTGCCGGGCTGCCGAAGATGCGCGCGCCGCATGAACCGCTGGCCGGAAAACAGGAAACTCTTGCGCAGGCCCCGCGCGGTCTGGCGTGGGCCTGCGCCCCGGTCCTGCGCAGCGCGTGCCACAGGTCTGCCGGGGCCACAGCCCACACCCGATCCGCACCCGCGCCCGCCTGCTTCACGGTTTCCTGTGGGGCCGTGCTGTCTGACCGGTCGGGCAACTGCACTGCGGTTCCTGATCCCGCCCGGAATGGCAAGCCGCCTTGGCGATTGATCAGGATGATCTTCCCGTCCGGCAAGCGGCGGAGATGCTGTTTCAGCACCCTGTCAGACCAGTCGGCTGACCTCCACCGCCGCGCGCACGAAATCGGCAAACAGCGGATGCGGTGCGAAGGGCTTGGATTTCAGCTCCGGGTGGTACTGAACCCCGATGAACCACGGATGGTCCCCGATCTCAACGATCTCGGGCAGGCGGCCATCGGGGCTCATGCCCGAAAAGGTCAGCCCGCAGGCTTCCAGCTTGTCGCGATACTTGATGTCCACCTCGTAGCGGTGGCGGTGGCGTTCCTCGATCACGGTCGTCCCGTAAATCTGCGCCACGCGCGATCCGGGCAGCAGGTTTGCGGTATAGGCCCCCAGGCGCATGGTGCCACCCTTGGCATCGCCTACTTTTCGTTCGACCATATGGTTGCCCTGCACCCATTCCTTCAGGTGGTAGACAACCGGGATAAACCGCTTTGATCCGGTTTCGTGGTCAAACTCTTCGGACCCGGCATTGTCCATATGCGCCAGCGTGCGGGCCGTCTCAATGACGGCCAACTGCATGCCAAGGCAGATGCCAAGGTAGGGAATCTTTTTTTCGCGGGCATATTGCGCCGCCTTGATCTTGCCTTCGGTTCCGCGTTCGCCAAAGCCGCCGGGGACCAGAATGGCGTGAAACCCTTCCAGCCATGGCGCGGGGTCTTCGCGTTCGAAAATCTCGGCGTCAATCCATTCGGCCTTCACGCGGGTGCGGTTGGCCATGCCGCCATGGGTCAGCGCCTCGGCAATTGATTTGTAGGCGTCTTCCAGCTGTGTGTATTTGCCGACGATGGCCACGCGCACCTCGCCTTCGGCATTGGTCAGCCGGTCCATCACATCTTCCCAGCGCGCCAGGTTGGGGCGCGGCGCGGGCGAGATGCCGAAGGCGTCCAGCACCGCCTGGTCCAGCCCTTCGCGATGATAGACAAGGGGGGCATCATAGATTGTCTTCAGGTCGGGGGCGGCAATGACGGCCTCTTTGCGGACGTTGCAGAACAGGGCGATCTTTTCGCGCTCGCGGTCCGGAATGGGGTGTTCGGACCGCAACAGCAGCACATCGGGGGCAATCCCGATCGACCGCAGCTCCTTGACCGAATGCTGCGTGGGCTTTGTCTTCAGCTCGCCCGAAGCCGCGACATAGGGCAGCAGCGTCAGGTGCATGAAGATGCACTGACCGCGCGGGCGGTCCTGGGCGAACTGGCGGATCGCCTCGAAGAAGGGAAGGCCTTCGATGTCGCCCACGGTTCCGCCGATTTCACACAGCATGAAATCGACCTCGTCATCCCCGATGCGCAGGAAATCCTTGATCTCGTTGGTGACATGCGGAATGACCTGAATCGTCTTGCCCAGGTAATCGCCGCGGCGTTCCTTTTCCAGAACGTTGGAATAGATCCGCCCCGATGACACGCTGTCGGTCCTGCGCGCCGAGACGCCGGTGAAGCGTTCGTAATGGCCAAGGTCAAGATCGGTCTCGGCCCCGTCATCGGTGACAAAGACCTCGCCATGCTCGAAGGGCGACATCGTTCCGGGGTCAACGTTCAGGTAGGGGTCCAGCTTGCGCAGGCGGACAGAATAGCCGCGCGCCTGCAAAAGCGCGCCCAGCGCCGCCGAGGCCAGCCCCTTTCCAAGCGAGGACACGACGCCGCCGGTAATGAAAACATAACGTGCCATGGAAGCTCCCGTGCCTGATTAAAAGGGGGCGATTCGCGCAGCGGGAATCGCAGGATCACGGGGGTTGAGGCATAGCCTAAATCCGAAAAGACCGCAACCGCACCTCTAGATGCTGTTTTCAGTTTAATCGGACCATCTAAGGGTGGTGGGGATCAGTCAGCGGCTGCCGGAGCATCGGCGCGGGGCGGCGTTGCCGGCGAATCTGCCGTGGCCGGGGGCAAAAGCTCTCCCTTCGGGGCCAGAGGCGCCGCCGGGGCCGGGGCCGTGCCGCCGATCTGGTCGATCACCGAGGTCCCGGCCGAGTCGCGTGCCGCGATCACGGTCAGGCCGATCGAGGTGCAGATGAACCCGACCGCAAAAATCCAGGTCAGTTTCGCCAGTGCCGTTGCCGCCGACCGGCCCGACATCACGCCGCCGCCCCCGCCGCCACCTATGCCAAGCCCGCCGCCTTCAGACCGCTGCAAAAGCACGACTGCGACAAGGCAAAGCGCCAGGATCAGGTGGATGACAAGAACGACGTTTTCCATGGAGACGTGCTTTCCGGGTGCTGCCGCGCCTATCTAGGGCCAAGCCGCCCGGCCCGCAACCCCTTCCCGGCACCTGACGGGACGGGCAATTAGCTGTTTCGCCGGATCGGGCAGACCGCTAAGCTGCAACGGTTTTCGACAAGCGGAGAGACTGCGAATGGCCAATGTCGTCGTCGTGGGTGCCCAGTGGGGCGACGAGGGGAAGGGCAAGATCGTCGATTGGCTGTCCGAACGTGCCGATGTGATCGCCCGGTTCCAGGGGGGGCACAACGCGGGCCATACGCTGGTGATCGACGGGGTGGTCTACAAGCTGTCGCTGCTGCCCAGCGGCATTGTGCGCGGCGGCAAGCTGAGTGTCATCGGCAATGGCGTGGTGCTGGACCCCTGGGCGCTGCTGGCCGAGATCGAAAAGCTGTCCGGGCAGGGCGTTGCCGTGTCGCCCGACACCCTGATGATCGCCGAAAACACGCCGCTGATCCTGCCCGTTCATGGCGAGTTGGACCGCGCGCGCGAGGCGCAGGTGGGGGTGGCGAAGATCGGCACAACCGGGCGCGGCATCGGCCCGGCCTATGAGGACAAGGTCGGGCGGCGCACCGTGCGCGTGGCTGACCTCGCGGATGAGGCAACCCTTGATCGGCGGCTGGACCGCCTGCTGGGGCATCACGATGCCCTGCGGCGCGGCCTGGGTCTGGCACCCGTGGACCGCGCCGCGCTGAAGGCGGCCCTGGTCGGGGTTGCGCCGAAAATCCTGCCCTATGCCAAGCCGGTCTGGAAGGTGCTGAACGACGCGCGCCGGGCGGGAAAGCGCATCCTGTTCGAAGGCGCGCAGGGATCGCTTCTGGATGTGGATTTCGGTACCTATCCCTTCGTGACCTCGTCCAACACCCTGGCGGGCATGGCGGCGACCGGAACCGGTCTTGGCCCGACCTCGATCGATTTCGTGCTGGGCATCGTCAAGGCCTATACCACCCGCGTGGGCGAGGGGCCGTTCCCGACCGAGTTGTCCGATGCCGACGGCGAACGGCTGGGCCAGCGCGGGAACGAATTTGGCACGGTCACCGGGCGCAAGCGGCGCTGCGGCTGGTTCGATGCCGTGCTGGTGCGCCAGACCTGCGCCACCAGCGGCGTGTCGGGCATCGCCCTGACCAAGCTGGACGTGCTGGACGGATTTTCGACGCTGCGCATCTGCACCGGATATGACCTGGATGGCGAACGGCTGGATTACCTGCCCACCGCCGCCAGCCAGCAGGCCCGCGTCACGCCGGTCTATGAAGAGATGGACGGCTGGCACGAAAGCACCGCCGGTGCGCGATCGTGGGCAGACCTGCCGGGGGCGGCAATCAAATACGTGCGCCGGATCGAAGAGTTGATCCAATGCCCGGTGGCGCTGCTTTCCACCTCGCCCGAAAGGGGCGACACGATTCTTGTGACCGACCCCTTTGCAGATTGAGGTCCCCGTATGGCCCTGAGCTACCGCACCCGCCGCCGCCTGTCGCTGCTGATCCTGCTGGTCGGGATGCCGCTGTACATCGTGGCGGCGGTCACGATCCTCAACCTGTTTGACCGCCCGCCGTTCTGGCTGGAGATCGTGGTTTACGTGGTGCTCGGGTTCCTGTGGATCGTGCCCTTCCGCGCGGTCTTCCGGGGCGTCGGCCAGACGGACCCCGACGACGCACCTTAAGCCAGGGCGCAGCCGCATCTGCCGCGGCGTGCCGCCGCCCGCGTCTCAGCGGGACATGCGGCGGGCCTGGGCAAGGTAGGTGCAGTTGTCTGTGATCGCGAACAGGCCGCCATCGACCTTTTCGATCTTGCCCTGGCGCAGCAGCAGCCCAAAGCCGCGCATGGCGTCTTCGCGGTTCGCCTCGCCGGTGCCGGTGGCGTCGGCGACATGGCGCATCAGGTGGGGGCGGGTGAAATGCGGTTGCTTTTCGATGCAGGCGGTATAGGCCGCAGCCGCCTCAAGAAGATCAGGCATTTCGCCGGCGCCGACCTGCCCTGCGAATTCCGAAAAATTGAGGTCCGGCGCGAAGGCATCTTCGGCCCCGGCGGGGTCTTTGCTGTCATCGGGTGTTTGCGCGACGGCCAGATCCGTCATGCCGATGCTTTGTTGCAGCCCGCTGATGACCGCGCCATCCGGCAGGGGGCGGTCGATCCGCTGGCCGGACACAAGCACCAGCGGCGCGGGCCGTCCCGAAGGGAAAGGGCCGTCGGGGCGGTGCTGCTGCACGGCACGGGCCAGATCGGCATGATAGCGGTCCAGACGCCTGGAATCGCCGGCTTGGCTTTCACGGCCGGCTGATTGCAGGTCGGCCTCCGTCGCCGCGACGGCGGCCTTGAGATGGGCCATCGTCAACAGACGGCGGCGGTTCCCGGGCTCGTCCATTTCGCTATTGGCCTGGTCCAGCAGGCGCGTGAGGTCTTGCCCATCCCTGGCAGTGTCCTCAAGACCCCTCCGGCCTTCAGCCTTCTGGCTGGCCCCGGCCTGGCTGCCGGAAGCGGAAGGCGTGGCCGGATGCGTGTCCGGTTCCGCGATTGCAGGATCGGCAGGGGGTTCCATCGCGCGCAGCAGAAGCACCTGCGGTCTTTCCCCGCTCAGGCTGCCGGGCACCGCAGACGGCTCTGCGCCCGCGCCCATGGGTTCAGGCAGATCGGGGGCCGGGGGCCGGGCAGACGCGGGTTGGGTCCATTCGGACAGGTCTTCGAATGACGAAAGCACATCCTTCCAGTCGCCCGCAAAGCTTGCGCCGTCCCGCAGCGCCGATGGTGCCGGGCTGTTTCCGGCGTCTGGCGTGCTGTCTGCCACAGCGGGGGTCAGCGCGGGGCCGGACGGCGCTGCGGCGTCCAGGGCAACGGCAGCGCCCGCTTCGGCCAAGACCCGGTCAAGCGATGTTGGCAGAGCCTCGTCTTCGGCCCCGGCGGCTTCGGGAAGGTCTTCGGCCGTCACCTCCGGCAGGGATTCGGGCAGCGTATCCACAGTGTCCGGCACAGGCGTGAACGACAGCACCGGCATATCGGCCTGACCGCCCGTCAGGCGTTCAAAGAAAGCGGTGCCGGGCACAGGTTCGGCCGGTTCCGGCGCATCACCGGCAGCGCTTTCGCGGGCAAGGGCCGCAGGTTCGCCATCGCCCCCGGCGGCACCGTCCGGGGTGACAGGCAGAAGCGGCGGCCGCGCGGGGCCACCGGGGCCTGCTGCATCATCCTGCGCAGGGGCCGGGCCGTGGTCTGGCGGGGCCATGATCTGCGCGCTCATGTCTTCGTCTGTTCCGGCAGGGTCTTCTGTCCCGGCGGAAAAGGCCGGGGGGGCCACGAAAACCGGCGCGGCGTCTTGCCCGTCACCGTCCAGCGCCTCGACAGCCGGTTCCGCGCTGCGGGCCGCGGCGTCCCGGATGCGCTGAAGCTTGGCCGCCACGCTTTCTTCCGCCAGAAGGCCGGTTGCCGCAGGCAGGGGTGCAGGCTGGGACACGGCCAGAGGCGCGGGCACCACGGGGGATATCGCCGTCTGCCTCGCCTCGTCCGCCCGCAGGATCATCGACCTGTCTTCGATCGGCGCTTCGGCATGACGGTTGACGGCCCGCTCGGCAATGCGGTGCAGCATTGCCGCATCGGGCGTCGGCGGCGCGGCGCCAAAATACCGGTCTTCTGCCGCAACACCCCGGAAATATTCGGCAATCGCCTGCAATGTGCTTAACGGATCGTCAAAACCCTCCAACGTGCACGAAAACGTGCCATAGCTTACCGTCAGGATCCTGTTCGCACCGGTCATCGGACGCCCGCCTTCTTTTTCAAGCACTTTATGCACCTGTTTGCCCTTGCCTGTCCAATTCAATGGACAAAAAGGGGTAAAATGAAGGACAGATCCTGGCCTTGAGCGCAACAACCTGCCTGAACCGGGGACAGTATCTGCATGAACATGTGTATTGTCGATTCACCTGATGGTGTAACCTTGGTCGGCGGCGGCCCGGTGCAGGGCAGGATGCTGGGGATTGCGCTGCGCCGGGCACCGGTTCTGGTGGCCGCAGACGGCGGCGCAGACCGGGCACTGGCGGCGGGCCACCTGCCGGTCGCGGTGATCGGGGATTTCGATTCGCTGTCATCCCTGGGCCGCAACCGGATTCCCGCCGACCGCCAGCACATGATCGCCGAACAGGAGACGACCGATTTCGACAAGGCCCTGCGGTCCATCGCGGCCCCCTTCGTTCTGGCGCTGGGGTTTGCCGGGGCGCGCATTGACCACGGGCTTGCGGTGTTCAACACGCTGCTGCGCCATCCCGGCCGCGTCTGCATCGTTCTGGGCGCAGAGGATGCCGTGTTCCTGTGCCCGCCCGACATCACGCTGCGGCTGCCGGTCGGCGACCGGCTGTCGCTGTTTCCGATGGGGGCTGTCCGGGGAACCAGCGAGGGGCTGCGCTGGCCCATCGACGGCATCGCACTGGCGCCTGACGGGCTGATCGGCACCTCGAACGCGGTCAGCGCCCCGACCGTCCGGCTGCGGGTCGACGCCGCGCGGCTGCTGGTCATCCTGCCGCGCCGGCGGCTGGATGCCGTTCTTGACGCGCTGCTGCCGCCGGGGCCGCCGGGGCCGCCCAAGGCGGATGGCGGGAAAAGGTAACGACAGGATCACGGCACGTCGCGCCCGAAAGGTCATCGCGGGGCACCGGACATCCGCCTTCGCCAGGGGAAACGCCCGAAGGTGATCGGGCGGTTCCGGTGATGGGGGGTTGTGGCAGTCATGATCCCCGGATGGCGGCTTTCCGGCGGACGTTGAGGCTGTGTTTTCCGCCTGCGTTCCGGATCAGGGTCATGGCCATGTGCCGGGGTGTGGCCATGTTTGCGGGGCCGTTCCCGGTGCGCGGGCGCATCAGGGCATCTTGGAACACCGGGTCCGGAACCCGGTGGCGGCGGTTCCCGATCAAGCATGATCCCGGGCAGGGGATACACAACCTTGCCCCGCTGGCGCGGATCATCAGGGGCCGGAACATGGCCGGGAAGCGATGGGCGGGCCATGCGGAAACCTCCACGGTCGGGGTCCTTCATCACTCATGCAAATCGAACCGGGGCCCCCCCACAGGCGTTCAAGCGATTGCCCGGACACCTGCCGTTTCAGTGTTGACTTGCCCCCGACTCGGTCCTAAAGACGCGGCTTCATATCTGTCCGAACCGAAGAAGCGGAATTCCGACCTATGGCCAACTCGCCCCAGTCCAAGAAGCGCGCCCGCCAGGGTGAAACCCGCTATGCCGTGAACAAGGCACGCCGGTCGCGTATCCGCACTTTCCTGCGCAAGGTCGAAGAAGCCATCGCAACCGGGGATCAGACCGCAGCCGCCGAAGCGCTGCGCATCGCCCAGCCGGAACTGGCACGCGGAATCACCAAGGGCGTGTTGCACAAGAACACCGTGGCGCGCAAAATGTCGCGTCTTTCGTCGCGCGTGAACGCGCTGGCGTCCGCGACCGCCTGAGGTGCAGCAAGACCGAAGGTCTGCAAGGGTGCCCTGAAACGGGCACCTTTTTTCTTTTCAGGCGATTGGCGGGACAGTGTTGCACGCGCACCTCAGCGCCCGCCGGATTCGCTGACCCGATCCGCGAGTCAACAGAGAAGTTCAGTTGCGCAAGCCAAGCGGCAGTTGCTAGCTTTGCGGGGCGATTCACATCGTCCTGGGGGGACATGGGAACATCGCGGGCTGCCTTCGCCGGGTTCTGACGCATCGCTGCCGGTGCGGGAATCCGAGCGGCAAAAGCCTGTGATCAACCGTGTGGCTTGTTCGAAGAAGGGGGCTTCTTCATCGGCCAGAAGCTGACGTGCGCTGCATGACCCTGTCACGCAGCTAGCGAAGGTCTTTTCCACAGAACCGCCCTGGAAACATGGTGCTGCAACCCTGACTGGTTCTGCGGCGCTGTGTCCTGGGCCATGGCAACGGCGTCTTTCGGGACGCCTTTTGCCGTGTCGGATCAGGGCGGTCGGGTTGCGGGGAATGCGGTTGGCAACTGGCGCGTGGCGCCACAGGGGCAACTGCTTTTGGACGGGCCAAAGAATGACCGACGGGACCTGGGTAAACGCCAGAAATGATCTGCTCAAGCGAATCGGCCGGAACAATTTCGTAACCTGGATCGAACCCATGCGCCTGTGCGGCATCGACGCGGGCGTCGCCCGGTTCGAGGTGCCGACGGTCTTTTTCGGGGACTGGGTATCGCGCAACTATTCGGATCAGATCCGCTCTGACCTGAACCGGCTGGGCGAAACGGTGGATCGCGTCGAATTCACCGTTGGTCCGGAAGGCCGGGGCAATGTCGCAACGCGGGCGTCTTCGGGCGCGCCCAAAACCAGGCCGCGCGCGGTGCCGGAGGAGGAGCTTCGCGGAGCGGCCCTTGATGCGCGCTTCACCTTTGACCGCTTTGTCGTCGGCAAGCCCAACGAACTGGCCCATGCGGCGGCCCGCCGGGTGGCCGAGGGCGGGCCTGTCACCTTCAATCCGCTGTTCCTTTACGGGGGCGTGGGGCTGGGCAAGACGCATCTGATGCACGCCGTCGCCCATGAGCTGCAGGTGCGGACGCCCGAGCTGCGCGTGCTTTACCTGTCGGCCGAGCAGTTCATGTACCGCTTCGTCCAGGCCCTGCGCGAACGCCAGATCATGGGTTTCAAGGAACTGTTCCGCTCTGTCGATGTGCTGATGGTCGATGACGTGCAATTCATTGCCGGCAAGGACAGCACGCAGGAAGAATTCTTTCATACCTTCAACGCGCTGGTGGACCAGAACAAGCAGATCGTCATTTCGGCGGACCGCGCGCCGGGCGAGATCAAGGATCTGGAGGACCGAATCAAAAGCCGCCTGCAATGCGGGCTGGTGGTGGATCTGCATCCTACCGATTACGAGCTGCGCCTTGGCATCCTGCAGCAGAAGGCAGAGTACTACCGCCAGCAGTATCGCGGCCTTGTCATTTCGGACGGCGTGCTTGAATTCCTGGCGCATCGCATCACCACCAATGTGCGGGTGCTGGAAGGGGCGCTGACCCGGCTGTTTGCCTTTGCCAGCCTTGTGGGCCGCGAAATCACGCTGGAACTGGCACAGGATTGCCTTGCCGACATCCTGCGCGCCAGCGACCGCAAGATCACGATCGAGGAGATTCAGCGGCGCGTGGCCGAGCATTACAACGTGCGGCTGTCTGATCTGATCGGCCCCAAGCGCGTGCGCACCATCGCGCGCCCGCGTCAGATCGCCATGTATCTTGCCAAGCAGCTGACGCCGCGCAGCCTGCCCGAGATCGGCCGGCGCTTCGGCGGGCGCGATCACACGACCATCATGCACGGCGTCCGCCGCATTGAGGAGTTGATGACGACGGATTCGCAGATGGCAGACGACCTGCAGCTTCTGCGCCGCCAGCTGGAAGGCTGAGGCAGGGCAGGACTGGGCCTTGACGGCCCTGCCAAACCAACCGACAGTCCCGAAAACGCTTGAGATGTGACGAAAAACAGGTAGTTTTCGCGTCCCGCTCCGTTTGGGGCGGTGTTCAAAGGGAACGGATGGAATGAAGATCAGCATCGAACGCGGCGCGCTTCTGAAGGCCGTCGGGCAGGCCCAGTCGGTGGTGGAGCGGCGCAATACGATCCCCATCCTTGCCAATGTGCTGATCGAGGCAGAGGGCGGGCATGTCAGCTTCCGCGCCACCGATCTGGACATCGAGGTTGTCGACAAGGCCCCCGCCATGGTGGAACGCCCCGGTGCCACCACCGTCTCGGCGGTGATGCTGCACGAGATCGTCCGCAAACTGCCGGACGGGGCGCTGATCAGCCTGTCGGAAGATGCCGCCAGCGGGCGGCTGACCGTGGCCGCCGGCCGGTCCACCTTCAGCCTGGCGACCTTGCCCAAGGAAGATTTCCCGGTCATGGCCTCGTCCGAGTATTCCTCGAACTTCCCGGCCCCCGCCCCGCTGCTGCGCCGCCTGTTCGACAAGGCCAAGTTTGCAATCTCGACCGAAGAGACGCGCTATTACCTGAACGGCGTCTACATGCATGTCGCCCAGGGTGAAGGCGGCGCGGTGCTGCGCTGTGTCGCCACCGACGGCCACCGCCTGGCGCGCATCGATGCCCCGCTGCCCGATGGCGCGCAGGGCATGCCCGGCGTGATCGTGCCGCGCAAGACGGTGGGAGAGCTGCGCAAGCTCTTGGACGATGACGAGGCGCAGATTGCCGTTTCCGTGTCGGAAACCAAGGTGCGCTTTGCCACACCGGCCATCACGCTGACCTCGAAGGTCATCGACGGAACCTTCCCCGATTACACCCGCGTCATCCCCACCGGCAACACGCGCCGTCTGGAAGTGGACGCCGGTGAATTCGCCAAAGCGGTCGACCGTGTGGCCACGGTGTCCTCTGAACGCAGCCGTGCGGTGAAGCTTTCGCTGGACGAAGACCGCCTGATCCTGTCGGTCAATGCCCCCGACAGCGGGGCCGCGGAAGAGGAACTGGCCGTCGCCTATGCCGACGAGCGTCTGGAGATCGGCTTCAACGCCAAATACCTTCTGGAGATCGCCAGCCAGGTGGACCGCGAGAACGCCGTCTTCCTGTTCAACTCTTCGGGCGACCCGACCCTGATGCGCGAAGGCAACGACCTGTCGGCGGTCTATGTTGTCATGCCGATGCGCGTGTGACGCAAGCCGGGGGGTTTTGCACCCCCCGGACCCCCCGCAGGATATTTGCGAACAGAAAATGAAGAAGGACGGGTCGTGCCAGGGCTTGCGATCACGGCGCTGACCCTTTTGCATTTCCGCAGCCACCGCATGGCGCGGCTGCGCTTTGACGGCCGCCCCGCAGTGCTGTTCGGGGCCAACGGCGCGGGCAAGACCGGTGTTCTGGAAGCGGTTTCGCTGCTTTCGCCCGGACGCGGGCTGCGCCGCGCCGCGCCGGAGGATCTGGCCCGCCGCCCCGAGGCACCGGGCTGGAAAATCGAAGCGCGGGCGCACTGCCTTGACCGGATGCATGAGATCGCAACCTGGTCCGAAGGCACCGGGGCGCGGCAGGTCCGCATCGACGGCAAGGCTGCCCCGCAGACGGCGCTGGCCCGGATTGTCCGCATCCTGTGGCTGGTGCCTGCGATGGACCGGCTCTGGATTGACGCCGCTGAGGGGCGGCGGCGCTTTCTGGACCGCATGACCTTGTCCTTCTGCCCCGACCATGCCGAGGCGAGCCTGACCTATGAAAAGGCCATGCGCGAGCGCAACCGCCTGCTGCGCGACGGCATCACCGATGCGATGTGGTATGGTGCCCTCGAAGGCCAGATGGCCGAAGCCGGGGCGGCCATCATCGCCAACCGCGCCCTTGCCCTGTCCCGGCTGGAGGCGGCGCAGGATGGGGCCGATACCGCCTTTCCCCGCGCGGACTTGCGCCTGACCAATCCCGGGCCGCTGCCGGACGACGCGGGCGGCCTGGCGGCGGCGCTGGCCGGGGGGCGGCGGCGCGACATGGCGGCAGGGCGCGCCCTGACCGGCCCGCATCGCGCCGATCTGGCGGCAGTCTATGCCTTGAAGGGCGTTGCTGCGGATCAATGTTCCACCGGCGAACAGAAGGCCCTGCTGATTTCGCTGATCCTGGCCAATGCCCGCGCCCTTGCGGGCGACTTCGCGGCACCTCCGGTCCTTTTGCTGGACGAGGTGGCGGCTCATCTTGATGTTGATCGCCGCGCCGCGCTTTATGACGAGATCATCGCACTTGGTGCGCAGGCCCTGATGACGGGTACCGGGCAGGAGTTGTTCGCGATGCTGGGGAACCGGGCGCAACAGTTCGAGGTCACCGAAACCGGCGGTGTGTCGCACGTGGCAGAGGTGCCGTCATGACCATCACCCTGGACGGCCTGCTGTTGTATTGCGGGGCCCTTGTGATCCTGTTCCTGACCCCCGGCCCGGTCTGGGTGGCCATCATCGCGCGCGGCCTGACGGGCGGGTTCAGCGGGGCCTGGCCGCTGGCCGCCGGCGTGGCGATCGGTGACATGATCTGGCCGCTGGCAGCAATTTTCGGGCTGAGCTGGATCGTGTCGGTCTATGCCGGTTTCATGGATGCCATGCGCTGGGTCGCGGTCGCGATCTTTGTGCTGATGGGCTGGCTGCTGATCCGGCACGCCGACCGCCCCATCGCGCAGGACAGCCGCCTGACGCGGCCCGGCCGCTGGGCCGGTTTTGCCGCCGGAGTGGCCGCCATTCTGGGAAACCCCAAGGCGATCCTGTTCTACATGGGGGTTCTGCCCGGCTTTTTTGATCTGCGCACCATCACCGTCCCTGATATTGCGGCAATCCTTGCCGTGTCGGTGGCCATTCCGCTGACCGGCAACCTGATCTTCGCGCTGACTGTCGGCCGGGTCAGATCCGTCCTGTCTTCGCCTGCCGCGCTGCGGCGGCTGAACCTGGCGGCGGGGGTTCTGCTGCTTGTCGTGGGCGGGGCCATTGCCCTGATATAGCGGCGTTGTGCGGCCCCGCACCCGGCACCAAATCTTGTGTCCGTTGCGTGACAATCGCCCACGGACCGACTATAAGCCGCAGGAAGGAACAAGGACGGGTCCGCATGGCCGAAGCTGCAAAGAAGCTTGACGAATACAACTCTGAATCCATAAAGGTTCTCAAGGGGTTGGAGGCCGTGCGCAAACGGCCCGGGATGTATATCGGCGATACTGACGACGGCTCGGGCCTGCACCACATGGTCTACGAGGTGGTGGACAACGGCATTGACGAGGCGCTGGCAGGGCACGCCACCGCCGTCACGGTGAAAATCCATGCCGACAACTCGGTTTCGGTGCGCGACAACGGCCGGGGAATCCCGGTGGACATCCACGCGGAAGAAGGTGTTTCGGCCGCCGAAGTGATCATGACGCAGCTGCATGCCGGGGGCAAGTTCGACCAGAACAGCTACAAGGTTTCGGGCGGTCTGCACGGCGTTGGCGTTTCGGTCGTCAACGCCCTGTCGGACTGGCTGGAACTGCGCATCTGGCGCAACGGCAAGGAACATTTCGCCCGCTTCGAGCATGGCGATACGGTGGAGCATCTGCGCGTTGTCGGCGATGCGCCGGGCGAAAAGGGCACCGAGGTGCGTTTTCTTGCCTCCACCCGGACCTTCTCGAATCTCGACTATGTCTTCAGGACGCTGGAAAACCGCCTGCGCGAACTGGCCTTCCTGAATTCCGGTGTGCGCATCGTGCTGGAAGACGAACGCCCGGCAGAACCGCTGCGGTCTGAGTTGTTCTATGAGGGCGGCGTGCGCGAATATGTCCGCTATCTGGATCGCTCCAAGACCCCCGTCATGCCCGAGCCGATCTATATCCTAGGCGAACGCGCCGGGATCACGGTGGAAATCGCGATGTGGTGGAACGACAGCTACCATGAAACGGTGCTGCCCTTTACCAACAACATCCCGCAGCGCGACGGCGGCACGCATCTTGCGGGCTTTCGCGGTGCCCTGACCCGCACGATCAACAGCTATGCCCAGACCTCTGGCATCGCCAAGAAGGAAAAGATCGATTTCACCGGCGATGACGCGCGCGAAGGGCTGACCTGCGTGCTGTCCGTCAAGGTGCCTGATCCGAAATTCTCCAGCCAGACCAAGGACAAGCTTGTATCGTCCGAAGTGCGGCCAGCGGTGGAAAACCTGGTCAACGAAAAGCTGGCCGAGTGGTTTGAAGAGAATCCCGGCCCCGCCCGCCAGATCGTCGGCAAGATCATCGAGGCCGCCCTGGCCCGTGAAGCCGCCCGCAAGGCCCGCGAGCTGACACGCCGCAAGACCGCGCTTGATGTCGCCTCGCTGCCCGGAAAGCTGGCCGATTGCCAGGAGCGCGACCCGGCAAAGTCCGAGATTTTCCTGGTCGAAGGTGACAGCGCCGGCGGATCGGCCAAGCAGGGCCGCAGCCGGTCCAACCAGGCGGTGCTGCCGCTGAAGGGCAAGATCCTGAACGTGGAACGCGCCCGCTTTGACCGGATGCTGGGCAGCCAGGAAATTGGCACGCTGATCACCGCACTTGGCACCGGCATCGGGCGCGATGAATTCGACATCAAGAAGCTGCGCTACCACAAGATCGTCATCATGACCGATGCCGATGTTGATGGCGCCCATATCCGCACGCTGCTGCTGACCTTCTTCTTCCGCCAGATGCCGCAGGTGATCGAGGGCGGCTATCTGTATATTGCCCAGCCGCCGCTGTATAAGGTGGTGCGCGGCAAGTCCGAGGTCTACCTGAAGGATCAGGCGGCGCTGGAAGACTACCTGGTCCAGATGGGTGTCGAAGGTGCCGTCCTGCGCCTTGGCACCGGCGAAGAGATTGCCGGCAGCGATCTTGCCCGCGTGATCGAAGGCGCGCGGCAGTTCCGCCGCGTGCTGGACGCCTTCCCCACCCATTACCCGCGCCACATCCTGGAACAGGCCGCCCTTGCCGGGGCCTTTGACGCCGGCAAGGCCGATGCCGACCTGCAGAAGGTGGCGGATACGGTTGCGCACCGGCTGGACAATGTTGCGCTGGAATTTGAACGCGGCTGGATGGGCCGGATCACCCAGGATCACGGCATCCGTCTGTCGCGCGTGCTCCGCGGCGTGGAAGAGTTGCGCACGCTGGACGGGGCCGTCCTGCGTTCGGGCGAGGCGCGGCGTCTGTCGCAGGTTTCCGGGGCGACGCGCGAGATATTCAGCGCGCCGTCGCGACTGATGCGCAAGGACCGCGAACAGACCATCTTCGGGCCGATCGACCTGCTGAAGGCCGTCCTGGCCGAAGGCGAAAAGGGACTGAGCCTTCAGCGCTACAAGGGCTTGGGTGAAATGAACCCGGACCAGCTGTGGGAAACCACGCTGGACCCCGAAGCGCGCACGCTTTTGCAGGTGAAGGTCGAGGATCTGGCCGAGGCCGACGATATCTTCACCAAGCTGATGGGCGATGTCGTGGAACCGCGCCGCGAGTTCATCCAGCAAAACGCGCTGAACGTCGAGAATCTGGATTTCTGAGGTCGCGCTTCAGGCGCCCTGGTACCACGCCGGAACAGTACGCGCGACGCTTTGGCCCGGTGCCTGGTCCTGCGATTGGTTGCGAAGATGTGGAGATGTCTCATGCCCTGGTCCCTGCAGTCTGAAACCGGTCGCCTCACGGACGTGCTGTTGTGCCGACCGGACAATTACGGCTGGATTCCCACCAATGCCATTGCCCGGGCCACCCTGTTGTCCGGCACACCGCTGGACCGCGCCCGGCTGGATGCGGAATATGCGGAATTCGAGGCGGCGCTGCACGAGGCCGGGGTCACGCGCCATTACCTTATGCCCGAAGCGCATCTGAAGTATCAGGTCTACACCCGCGATTCGTCGCAGGTCTCGCCGCCCGGTCCGGTTCTGACCCTGCTTGCGATGCCGCAGCGACGCGGCGAATATGCCTCGGTCCTGGATTTCTTCGACAACAGGATGTGGAAAATGGCGACCGCAGGCACAGTCGAAGGCGGCGATATTCACCTGATCCGCCCCGGTCTGGCGGCCATCGGCACCAGCGGCGGGCGCACCGACCCCGCCGGGGCCGCGCAATATGCGGGCTGGCTGCGGGCCGAAGGGTGGGAGGTGATGGTCGTGCCCTTCGACGATCACTTCCTGCATCTGGACGTGATCTTTTCAATGTGCGCGCCGGGCCTTGCCCTGGCCTGCCCCGATGCCTTGCCGCCCGCATTCCTGGATTGGCTGCGCGATCACCAGATCCGCCTGATCCATGTCGGCTACCGCGAGGCAATGGCGGATATGGCCTGCAACGTGCTGGCCCTGGGCCGGGACCGCGTGCTTTCGCCGCGCCATTCCACCTTTGCCAACGCCGCCCTGAGGGCCGAGGGGATCACCGTGCTGGACCCCGACCTGCGCCTGTTCGCCCATGGCGGCGGCAGCGCCCATTGCATGACCATGCCCCTGCGGCGGGACGATGACTGACGCCGGGCGGCAGGCCATCGCCTTTGCGTTTCAGACTGACGATCTTGGTCACAAGGCGCGGCAACACCCGAACCTGCCGCGCCGCCCCCCGATGTCCGTGCCCTTCCGCGACAGAAGCAACGATCCGGCTGCGAAGCCGGGCAGGATGTCGCGGCACGCCGAAAGGCCGCGCCCTGCCCGAACGCTGACCGCTGTCAGCGGATCAGGCGCGCGGCAACCGCGCCCAAGTCCGCGAACCGATCCAAGAGCGCATCGGGGGCCAGCCGGGCCACGCCGGTACCTTCCGGGCCGAAGGTGACCAGCGCCACTGGCACACCGGCGGCGCGTCCCGTATCGCGGTCCGTGGCCGTGTCGCCGACCAGCAGCGCACGGCGCGCATCACCGCCCGCGCGGCGGATCGCCTCAAGCAGCGGGGCGGGATCAGGTTTGCGCACCGGCAGCGTACCGGCCCCCACCAGCGCGCCGAACAGGTCGCGCACGCCCAGCCGCTGCAGCAGCGTCTCGGCCAAGCCTTCGGGCTTGTTGGTGCAGACGGCAGTGGCATAGCCCGCACGGCGAAGCTCTTCAACCGCCGCCACCGCCCCCGGATAGATCCGCGTGTGCCGGTCAATCGCCGCGCCATAGGCCGCCAGCAGGACCGGATACTGCGCATCAACCGCCGCTTCTGACACAATGCCCAGCCGCCCGAACCCCAGCCGCAGCATCGCCCGCCCGCCGTGAAAGGCGGTCAGCGCATCGGTCTGGTCCAGCAGATCACCATGCCCCAGCCCCCGGAAACAGGCATTGGCGGCCGCGATCAGGTCGGCACTGGTATCGGCCAGCGTGCCGTCAAGATCAAAGACCACAGTGCGCATGGGGATTCCCTGATTTCCGGCGTAAGCTCATTCGGCTGCCAGGCCCTTGCGGCCCCGCCCGGCCCGGATAAAACGGGCACCGACAGAAGGAAAGGGGTTCCATGCCCGTCTCAGTGATCATTCTTGCGGCAGGACAGGGCACGCGCATGAATTCCGACCTGCCCAAGGTCCTGCATCCCGTCGGGGCTGCCCCGCTGCTGCACCACGCGATGCGGGCCGCACAGGCGCTTGACCCCGACCAGACCATCGTTGTCGCCGGGCACGGGGCCGATCTTGTCAGCAAGGCCGCAAAAGCCTTTGATCCAGATGCACAGATCGTGCTGCAAACCGAACAGCGCGGCACGGGCCACGCGGTGCAGCAGGCTGCCCCGCTTCTGGCCGGCGCTGCCGGAGACACGCTTGTGCTTTACGGTGACACTCCTTTCCTGCGCGCCGGAACGCTGGCCCGCATGATGCAGGCCCGTGCCCGCCATGCGGTGGTGTTCCTGGGTTTCACTGCGCAGGACCACGCCCGCTACGGCCGCATGGTGACCGAGGGCGAGGAATTGCTGCGGATCGTCGAGTTCAAGGATGCCACGGCCGAGGAACGCAGGCTGACGCTGTGCAACTCTGGCGTCGTCTGCGCCGAAACGGCGTTGCTGTTCGATCTGGTCGCGCAGGTAGACAGTGCCAATGCGGCGGGCGAATTCTACCTGACCGATATCGTCGCCCTGGCGCGCGCGCGCGGCCTCTCGGCGGGTGTGGTGATCGCAGACGAGGCCGAAACCCTTGGCATCGACACCCGCGCGCAACTGGCACGGGCGGAAACGCTGTTCCAGACCGCCATGCGCGCCGAAGCGCTGGAGAACGGCGTGACCCTGACCGCCCCCGACACCGTCTTCTTCGCGCTGGATACCCATATCGGCCGCGATGCCATCATCGCACCGAACGTGGTCTTCGGCCCCGGCGTCACCGTGGAATCGGGTGCGGTGATCCAGGCCTTCTGCCATCTGGAAGGCTGCCATGTGTCGCGCGGGGCCAGCGTCGGCCCCTTCGCCCGCCTGCGCCGTGGCGCGGAACTGGCCGAAGACGTGCATGTCGGCAATTTCGTTGAACTCAAGAATGCGGTGCTGGACGAAGGCGTGAAGGTCGGCCACCTGACCTATCTGGGCGATGCCCATGTCGGCGAACACGCCAATGTCGGGGCCGGCACGGTGACCTGCAACTTTGACGGCGTCATGAAGCACCGCACCGAAATCGGCGCGCGTGCCTTCATCGGGTCAGACAGCATTCTGGTTGCCCCGGTCAGCATCGGCGCAGGTGCCATGACTGCCGCCGGCTCGGTGATTGCCGCCGATGTCCCGGCGCAGGCCCTGGCTTTGGCCCGCGCGCGCCAGGTCAACAAGCCGGGCCTTGCCGCCCGGCTGATGGAGCGTCTGCGCGCGATCAAGGCGGCAAAAGGCCAAGGCTGATGACCGGTGATCCTGCCCCCGGCGTCACCGCGCCGCTGCTGCCCGCCGCCCTTGCCGCGCTGGAGGCGCTGGCAGACCCGGCGAAAGCCGAAGGGATGCTGGCCTATCACAAGGCAAAGCGCCGCTACCTGGGCGTGCCGGTTCCGCAGATTGAAGCGCTGGTCGCAGACTGGCGCGCGGTCGCCACGCTGGACGGCCGTGTGGCCCTGGCCGCCGGGCTTTGGGACAGCGACATTCACGAGGCGCGCGTCGCCGCCGCTAAACTGCTGACCCAGGCCCGCATCCGCCCCGACGGGGCGGTCTGGGACCTGCTCTGCACCTGGGTGCCGGGGTTTGATGGCTGGGCCCTGGCCGACCACGCCACCATTGCCGCGCAGAAACGCCTGGTCGCCGACCCGTCGCGGCTGGCCACGGTCGAAGGGTGGACAACCGATCCGAACATGTGGGCGCGCCGCGCCGCGCTGGTCATCACCCTGCCTTACGCCAGGATGAACAACCCCAAACCCGCCGACATTGCCATCCGCGAAACCGCCCTCGGCTGGGCTGAAAGCTATATCGCCGACCGCGACTGGTTCATCCAGAAGGCCATCGCCTGGTGGCTGCGCGACCTGTCAAAACACGACCCCGCCCGCAGCAGCGCCTTTCTGGCGGCCCATGGCGCGGGCCTGAAAAGCTTTGCCCGCAAAGAAGCCGCTCGGCATTTGGACGTGCAGACCCAGAAGAGCGAGAATAGTGCGGTTTAGCCGCATTTTAGTTGAGAGTAAGCTACACATGTGGCACTTTCTCTAATCTGGAGCCTCCCAGTATAGCTCTAGAAATGTAACGTAGAGGGTACTGTTTAGTGATGGAAATGATCAAGAAGTACATTTTTCCAGTTTGTGTGGCCGCTTTACTTTACATGTATACCGGTGCACGTTTCGCTCTGGACGTTGTTGGCTGGTCAACTGCGCCAGATGATCTTGGAGTTGCCGTAAGTCGTTTAGACCAATTTTTCTCCTGGCTCATGACTATTCCTGTTTGGATGCCCTTCGCTGGTGCGGTCCTACTATCAATAGCCCTAGTGGATCGAATCCAACAATTGGAACCCCCGATTTCTGGCGGCGATGATTTTGTCTGGGTCTGCACGCCAGGTGAAAGGCCTGGCTTCGCTGGTGTTGTGCTGTTCGATGAAACGGGTGATCGCGGTTTTCAGGTCGTCGACGGATCGGAACACGCCGTGTTTCAACCTTCGTCGGGTGAGATTGGCGAAGAAACCTTCGACGGCGTTCAGCC